>Ga0307935_1000027_pt1 | contig 77046 bp, 67 predicted proteins | sample OrgLakmetageno92_FD_201827 | JGI IMG/M metagenome (GOLD analysis project Ga0307935, IMG submission 201827) | Saline water microbial communities from Organic Lake, Antarctica - #92 | ecosystem: Environmental > Aquatic > Non-marine Saline and Alkaline > Saline | place: Antarctica: Organic Lake...
ATCATCGGATGCTGGGTGAGCCTCGAGCTTCGCAGTTGAGCCTTCCGCTGAAATTTTACCACCTTTGAGGCCGTTGCGGGCGATAACGATTTTAAAAGTCTCGCCCTCTATAACTTTGGCAGTGCCAGAGAGAGTTTTGCTATCAGAATCCCAATCGATATTTGCAAGGTCGACCCATCCTTGAAGGACATGGCGGTTCGTGGATAAAACCTGAGGATTTGGTTGTACCTTTCGCAAGGAAATCATCGCGCAATGATTGGGCTCAATCTCGCGTTTCAGCTGGGCAGTGCCGGGAAGTTTTCCAAGGTAAGAATCTGACCAAAATTCATAAGCGTGATATTTTGCGGCGGGATCAAGCCCGACCGCATTGTTGACCGGGTCGCCACTGATTGAAGTGGAAATAACTGCCGCTTCCTCTCCGGTGTTGTAGAGCGCGATTTGATGCCAGTCCGGAGTGAGCTCAAGATCATAAACTTGCGGGTTTTCAATCCCGGTGAATGCATCCAGTGGGCGTGCGGTTTTGGGTTCGCGGTAGTGCGGATAGATACGGGAAAAGTCGTGTGTGATCTCGGGTGTGAAAAGGCTGAAAGAAGTCGCAAGGTCAATACGGCCGCTGCTAAGGTATACCATGGTGAGCATGGACTGCCGGATTCCTGCGGAGATCCCGTGGACTACTTTCGAGTCCGGGTAGTAGTTGAAAACCACTCGGTTCTTATACCAACGAAGAATATCGTTAGAGATCATGATGGGCAGGAATTCATTCGAGTCCGCCCACGTTCGCTGAGTGTCAACAATACCAGCAGTGACCTCTAGGCAAGGACGGCCGGATTCACCAAGATTGCGCTCGTCGAGCACAGCATCGGGACCAAGCCCTTCGCGGGCGAGTTCGTATACCTTGCGGTAAGCGGCGTTGGTTGTGGCGTAGCGATCTTCGAAGCCACCCTCGGGACGCCAGCCAGTTTCAGGATAGTCGAATTTGATACCCTTCATACCTTCTTTGCGAAGGCGGCTCCAAGTTGCACGCATATGCTTTTGAAAACCCGGATCCGTGTAATCGAAGGTTACGTAAGGCCGATTGTGAGAATGCTTTAGGTCGAGCTGTGAAATATCGTTAAACAACATGTGCCCAGGGAAAGCCTCAGCATAGTCATCGGATGGCATGCCAACTTGAAAATAGGTGTATGGAACACCACCACGCTCCACGATGGCATCGCACCACTTGGCAAAAGTCTCATACGGTGGGACGAGGTGCTTGTATTTTGCCCAGTGTTCATCATCCCACCAGCCTTGCTCCGTGTTGCCGTTATCTTTGCTGTTATACGTATCAGGCTCCAAGCGAATGCCGACTTTAGTGTATTTGGTGAGGCCAGCTTTTACCGCAAGCTCAAGTTCGGCGACGAGCTTCGCGGAATTATTCACGTTCGGGAGATTACTCAATGCACCAACGCCCCAACCACAAAGCACAGGGAAATCGTAGACGTTGGGATCTGCGTTGTTCGCCAACCGCATGGCCCAGCCGTATTTCTCCAGTGCAACGAAGGGATCTGTCGTAATCGCATCAATATAAAATGTATCCTCTGCGATGTAGGTTTGCCCGGGATCAATAAGTCTGCCTATCGGATCTTCGGCAGTTATTTCCAAAATACCGTCAAGCAGTGAGACAAACTTTCCAAACTCTTTATTACCGAGCCCGCCGCAGACGAGTGTGCGACGCTTCCCTTCGGCTGTGCAGGTCAGCATCAGACTATTCGGACTAAGGCGGCTCAACCCCGGGATAACCGAAGCTAGATCAGCACCGGCAGCACCGTTCAATGTCATTGGATTTTCGAGCTTTTTCCCAGGGAAGACTTGTGCACCGCTCAGTGGGCTAGCATCGGTCAGACGGGTTCTAAACCATTGCGGTTGCTTGATACCAAAGCCGAGGACGAGCGCTGGGCGACTCTCGTAAAGTGTGAAGCTAATAAGCCGCTGCGGGGTGGATGGCCGATTAGCGGCAAAAGAGCTGTTGATGTATTTGCTGCGATTGAGAATCGCAAGAGTGAGGCGCTTCCCTTTTCCGAGTTCGTCGACAATATCCTCTTCGGACTCAATGCTGGAACTGGTCGAAAGCTTATTCCATCCCGGGAGGATCTTAGCACCTGCAAGGACCATCTCCCCGGTTTCCCGATTCGTCAGAGAATAAGTGCCAGATATAAAATCGATTTTCACCTCGACGAAATCGTTAGAAAGAAGCGCTTCTTTTTTTTCTATTTCCAAGGATACAGGAACGAGTTCAACAGGCTCCGCAGCACAGGCTACGGAGGTCGCGAAAAAGAGGGCGAGGAGCGTATGGAGATATTTCATTTTTCAGTAAAAAGCCTAACGAATTTCATTACCATTCAGTGCCATAATCAAGCACCGAAGGATAAAACTAGGGAATAACGGCCTGCTCGCATTAACTCTTTCTGCGGAGCACCGCTGCTGCTCCCCAAAGCACAGCTGGAAGTCCTAAGGAAAACGCCAATCCCCAGGTTGGATGCTCAACGCCAACCGCACCGATCCACGCAAATAGGAAACCCATTGGCACGGACCCGCAGGCAAGGGCGAGTAGGAATTTCCGAAACGGCATACGCACCAACCCCGCCATACAGGCAATCACCTCTGGAAGAATAGGTAGAGCACGGCTGATAGCAACGACCCAAGGACCACTCTTGGAAAACAGCCTGTGACCACGGTCAAAATCTTTTTCTCCCAACCACTTTCTCGCGTTTTTCTCATCGAAGAAACGGCCCACTCCGTAGCCAAGAACTCCAGCAAGGATCGAACCAACCGAGGCTAAAAACCCTCCAATCCAGAGCCCATAAACTGCGCCTAATGCGGACATCACAATGGTCCCGGGAATTGGCAAAAGTAGATCAGCCAACAATAACCCGATTCCAACCAGCCAAGCCCACGCTTTTGCTTCTTCAAAGCTCGCTGTGAGTCGTTCTACATCCCAAGCCTGCTCAAGACTTTGCCCGAACAGTAACCAACTCACGAGAAAGAATACCGCCAGACCAAGCGTTAGAAAAAGTAATCTCATCTTCCTATCAAGTCACGATCTCCACCGGTGCATCTGGTAAGGCTTTCATAAACACACTTCCATAACGCTTGGTCACAATGCGGTTATCCAAGATGCAAACCCAACCCTGATCCTTCTTGGTCCGGATCAACCGGCCAACTCCCTGACGGAGTTTTAGAATCGCCTCTGGGACGGAGTATTCCATGAAAGGATTCCCTCCTGCCGCTTCGATTGCCTCCAAACGCGAAGCTGTCAGCGGATGATCGGGAACCGCAAAAGGCAAGCGGGTAACCACCACATTCGACAATGCCTCGCCAGGCACATCCACACCGGTCCAAAAACTATCTGTCCCGAAAAGCACGCTACTTACATCCTCACGAAACTCCTCCAACATACGGTGCCGTGGCATACCCTGCCCCTGCATCAACAGTCGCCAACCCCTGCGTTTGAAATACGGTTCGCAGCGCTGTGCCGCATCTCGTAACGTCCTATAGCTGGTAAATAATACAAAGGCACGGCCATCACTACCTGTCACCGCATCCATGATACCCTGCGCCATCTGCTCATCATATTTGGGCGTATTAGGATCCGGAATTGATTTATAAATCTTCACCTTCATTTGTTTCTGGTAGTCAAACGGACTGCCGATGCATAGCGCGCGAGCTGCCTCTCCACCGACTCGCTTCCTAAAATAGCCAAGCTCCGGATCGCCGACTCCCAGGGTCGCGCTCGCCATCACCATGCATTTTTTCCCAGAAAACAATAACGGCCTCAAGCGCTCCGCGACATTCACCGGCGCTCCGTGGCAGCTGAACTGAGTTTCTTCCCGTCCACTGCGCTCAACCCAATACACACTTCCTTCATCGCGTTGATCCAGAAACTCACCCACCTGCGCATGCGTTTCACGAAACTTGCGCGCCGCATCCATTAACTCATTCTTAGCCGATTCATTTTCACAGTCTTCCGCAAGTTCGGAAAGCTCATCACAGAGATCCCGCAAAGGCGCTGCCAGCGTATTCTGCACCAGCTCCGGACGCCGGACGCGGAACTCCTTGGACCAATCGCCGAACTTCGCAACATTACCGACTTCATTGAAAAATTTCTCAACCGCCACCAAGCTCTGCTCCACCGCCAACATCGGTGCTGCTTTGCGGTAGGTTTTTAACAAGCCTTTGCGTGACTTGGGATTGTAGAGCCTTTGAAGATCGAACTTCAAACCCGATTGCGAGATACGGAGCCCCAGCTGCACCGCCGCTACTTGCTCTACAGTATGGGCCTCATCTAGCACCGCAAAGTCATTTGGAAACAGGAAGCCTTGCACTTCCCTATCGTCTTCATCAGTCATCTCCCCCGTTTCCAGCAACGCAAAAAACAACGTATGGTTCACCACCACCAACTTTGCGTCTGCCGCAGCCTTTCGCGCCTCTTGGAAAAAGCAGTTTCCCTTCGGTCCACAGTAACGCTGGGTGCACGAATGCGCCTCGCTACAGACCTGTAGCCAAACTTTCATCGAAGGCTGGAAAGGCATCCCGCTGAGAGTGCCATCACGCGTGTCTTCGGACCATTTTCTGATGCGCTCCAGCTCATCGCTTTCCGTGCTAGTGAATAAGTCAGCCGATTGCTCCCAAGCACGTCTCAACCTCGCCGGACAAAGATAATTGCCCCGCCCTTTGAGAAGAACTGCTGGCAGTTCCTCTCCTAAAATTTTCCGCACCAAAGGAATATCCTTCCGCACCAATTGCTCCTGCAAATTGATCGTATGTGTGGAAATCACTCCCTTGCGCCCCGTTTCCAGTGCGAACTTCGCCGCCGGAATCAAATACGCCAGCGACTTACCAACACCCGTCCCAGCTTCAACAATCAGCGGCTTTGCAGTCAGAAAACTCTCTGCCACGGCTCCCGCCATTTCCTCTTGTTCCGGACGATACTCAAAATCTTTAGACTTCGATAGCGGACCTGTCTGCGAAAACACATGTTTCACATCCTCCACCAGGCTGCTGCCACCACCGCTTTCTGAAACCGAAATCATCTGAATCAAATCATCATCCCTACCCAACGGCGATGCAAGAGCACATCACCGCAGATTCAGCTAAACTTGACCGAAATCTTGTAGATTTGGCTTCTTTGAAGTTTAGCGTTTGAAAATTAATTTTTCCGGCCATTCTAGCCACTAGTGAAAGTTATAGCCATTGGAAATCAGAAGGGAGGGGTTGGAAAAACCACCACCGCCATGAATCTTTCGCACGCCCTCGCGCTGCGCGGACAGCGCGTTCTGCTCATGGATCTCGATTCACAGGCAAACTGCACCTCAGGACTCGGAATCGAATCCGAACCGAATGCTTCCATTTACCCTGTCCTTCTCGGGGAAGCGGATATTCGTGATAAATTCGTCCCCTCTGGACGTGAGAACCTCACGTTCCTACCTTCTGAAATGGATCTAGCGGGAATAGAGATCGAGCTCGCCCGTTCCGATGATCACCTCACGCGCTTGCGCGGTATCCTTCAGGGACTCAAGCCAAACGACCTTTTCGAATACTGCATCTTGGATACCCCACCGTCTCTAGGTGTATTGATGACTGCCGCACTTGCTGCTGCAGACGAAATTCTTATCCCGCTGCAATGCGAGTGGTTCGGCCTGGAGGGTCTTGCAAAAATTGTAGGTATCCTCGATGAAATTCGCGGCTCCGGAGCCAATCCTAATCTCACCTTGGAGGGTATCGTGATGACGATGTATGATGGCCGCACGAATCTCTCCCGCCAAGTCGTTGAGGAGGTCACGCAATACTTCCCAGAGGAAGTTTACAAACAAGTCATACCTCGCACGATCCGTATTGGTGAGGCTCCGTCGCACGGGAAAACCATCTTCGAGCATGATCCAACCGGACAGGGCGCTGATTCTTACGGAAAGCTCGCTGACGAGTTCCTCGTTCGCCACGCAGCGAAGTAAGCAGCGATCTTAAGGCTGTTTTAAAAAAAGGAAATCACTCAACGCGAAGATTTTCCTACAAAAAAGCCAAGAGAGCACGTTGTTTAACTCAGCTTTTAAAAATGTAATTCGGCCTCGAACGATTAGCTGCCGCCGAGATAATCGGAAACACCCTTGTGATCTGCGGTCATCGCTTTATCACCCTTCTGCCAATCCATCGGGCAAACCTCGCCATTGCTTTCAAAATGTTGGAGCGCATCGATCACGCGGAGGCACTCTTTCACTGAGCGGCCGAGCGGCATGTCATTCACGACTTGGTGACGAACAATGCCTTCTTTATCGATCAGGAACAAACCACGGTAAGCGACCAGCTCTCCCTCGACCACGATATTCCCCTCCTCATCAATAATCTCCTCACCTGCGAGCACGTCGTAAGCATGAGAAATCGTCTTATTGATGTCGGAGACGAGTGGGTAGGTGACTCCTTGTATACCTCCTTTGTTACGCGGCGTGTTTAACCAAGCCCAATGGGAAAACTCGGAATCCGTTGAGCAGCCCACGACTGCAACATCTCTATCCTCGAACTCCCCAAGCTCCTCTTGAAAGCGATGAAGTTCTGTCGGGCAAACAAAGGTGAAATCTTTCGGGTAGAAAAATAAAACCACGTATTTTTTACCTATAAATTGTTCTAGTGAAAAATTCTCGATAACGGTCTCGCGCTGGACCGCTTTTGCGCTGAAGGACGGTGCTTTTTTACCTACTAATACTGACATGGCTGCTGTGGTTGAATGAAGTGCGCGCTGCTTAGGCGAGAACTTGGGCCGAGGTCAAGGCATCATCGCCCATTAAAAGAACTTCAAGACTCATTTAACTACTACTGATTTTCTTTCAGTAATAATGCGTATGCCTAGTATTCTTCTTCCTCACCGCCACCGCCTTCACTTTCAGGAACTGGAGGAATCACATCCTCGCGTTCGAGCAGACGTTCCAAATCCAGCTCGGCGATCAGATCCGCAGCAGTCCCCCTCACAATCGAAGCGTAAGGAACAATCCTGTCCAGCTCGGCGATTGCGCAATGAACCATCGAAGATACGATATCTTCATCGAAGCGTTCGCGCTCAAAAAGATTGGTCACTCGGAATACCAGCATCTCTCGATCGAGGTCGTATTCAAAACTTCCCAAGGTAAGCTGTTTATTCGCACGCATCAGCAGTTCTAATAATGCCGGCATCTGCGGCTCGGCGATAAACATCGGACTTTCGGACACGACGCTCAGGGCATTGAGCTCGGGAAACGCCTGCACAACGAGGTCGACACGCGTGTGGTGTGCCTCAAATCCAGCTCGGAGAACCTCTCGGCCTTCGACTAATTCGGCAAGCCAACCGTTTTTCCCGAAAACCTCCTCTACTGCTAAAATCTGTCTTGAATGCGGTTTCATGGTTGGCCCTGACTTACGCGGCCAAGCACTGCTTTGGCAAGCAAGCTCCGTAGTTTTCTGCGCACCGGCCGGAGGGAAATACATATTCCAGCCGTCATCTCGTGATTGAAATGTAGGGTCAGGAGCGTTTTATCCTCAGTAATCTCAGCTCCGGTAATTTCCTGCCAGATCACCAGCTGCATACCCTTCGATGGTTTAAAAAATGGAAAAACCTCCAGACCGAGAGGTGTGAGGATAAGATAAGCATAGCGCGTGAGGTGTTGGGCCAGCCAAAAACTTGCAGCCCCAATACAGACGAAAACAATGGCCCACGCGGGATGCGGTAATTCGGTATTAATATCACGATAAAATCCAGTCGCCAAAACAGTTACTGCGGCTCCAAAGCTTATCGCTCCGAGGATACAGAACAAAACCGCTTGTCCCGAACGCGTGAATCTCAATTCCTTTTCGGGCTCATTAATCATCGGTTTGAGCTTAAACTATCGGCGGAAATATCCAAAGGTGATCACTGATAATCAACGGCCCTGGTCAGTATCCGACCGATATTCCACCGGTAAATCCTTTACGTCGAACTCAACAAATTCACCACCGTTTCTTTTTCGCCGCCAGCTATTCAGAAAAATCACAATCATAAAACCTGCTAGCGCGAACGAAGCCTCGAGAAAAAATGGAGTCGAAATAACTCCTGCGACTATTCCAACACTCTCGCCAACCCACCCAGGGATCAAGCGCCAGAATGACACCAAGCTGATCACGAACGCAAATAAACCGATCAGGATCCCAGCGCCCACTGCAATCTGTTTCCCTCTGCTTTCGTCGTCTCCGGAATCAATCATTTGTGGTGAGAACGTAGACTCAGACGTTTACTAAGCCAAACCCTAGTTTTGAAAAAGCGCATCAAAGCCTTTCGGGAAATTTCGAAACATGCTTCCATCTCCTGCATGATGACTGACGACGCCCTTTCCTTGAATCAGAAGCTCCGCCAGGAAATTCTGTTCGCTCGTGAGCGTGTCTATCATTTTGCCCAGCCGACACCATTTGAACGCTTGGATATTCCAGGCCTCGACTGCGAAATATGGGTAAAGCGCGAGGACCTTTCGCCAATCAAAGCCTATAAATGGCGTGGTGCTGCCAACCGAATGGCAACCCTTAGCGATTTGGAAGCAACCCGTGGCGTTGTGACCGCCTCCGCTGGGAATCACGCCCAAGGAGTAGCCCTTGCAGCAAGAAAGCTTGGTATAATGGCACGGATTTACATGCCTAAATCGACACCCAAGGTGAAACAAAATGCCGTTCATCAGCATGGTAAGGAATATGTCACCATCCATCTTTGCGGTGACAGTTATGACGAAGCCATGAAAGCAGCACTAAAAGATGCGGCTTCGACCAAAGCGACCTACATTCACGCATACGACGATCTCCAAGTCATTGCTGGTCAAGGGACCTTGGCAGATGAAGTGGTCCTCTCTGGTAAAGGCCCCTTCGATGCAGCCTACGTTCAAATTGGCGGCGGCGGCATCGCGGCTGGAGTATCCACTTGGTTAAAAAGCTACTGGCCTGAAATTGAAATGGTCGGAGTTGAGGGCGAGGGCCAGGCCTCGATGAAAAAGTCTATCGAAGCTGGTAAGATTAGCGTACTTGAGAAGGTCGATCTTTTCTGTGACGGCACCGCAGTCAAACAACCTGGCGAGCTACCATTTCAAATCTGCAAAGACTCGCTCGACCGCCTCACCACTGTCAGCAATGCCGAAGTCACCACCGCGATCCGTATTCTTTGGGAAGGCCTACGTTGCATTGCAGAGCCATCCGGTGCGATGGGACTCGCAGCCGCACTCGCTGACAAAGACAAACTCAAAGGTAAGAAAATTCTAGTGATCCTGTGCGGAGCGAACGTCGATTTCCTCCAGATTGGAAGAATTGCGCAATCCGAAGGCTCATTTACAAGAAAAAGCCGGACCTTCAGGGTGCGCATACCGGAAACACCGGGTACGATGTTGAAACTTCTCGAAGAAGGCTTCTCAGAGATTGATATCACCGACTTCCAATATGGAAAAATCCACCCCAGCGAAGCCTGGCCGGTCTTCACATTAGCAGCAGATTCTGCTGAAGCGCTCGCAGCCATCCCAGAGAAACTCGATGCAGTCGGATACACGTGGCAGGAAATCACCGGAGCCATAGATATCAACTTCCGCGCCATACCACTGCGTGGCGACCTACTTTCTCACCCAGCTTTCCTGAGGCTGGATTTCTACGAACGGCCAGGTGCTCTCCACGAATTCCTTTCGAAACGCGTCACTGGTAACGCCAACCTCACTTATTTCAATTACCGGCAATCCGGAGAGCGAATTGGCCGCGCCCTCATCGGCTTCGAATTCCCATCTCCCTTCGAACGTGAGGCATTCCTCATGTCCGTCCCACAACAAGGTGATGGCTACCGCCTCTGCGAAGCTCTAGACGAAGCGGCCTCCGCGCGGCTCGCATCCGACGTCTCCACAATCTAGGCCATCTCGGCAGCTCTGTTCAATTCCTCTCGACACACGACACTCCAAAGACAAGGCTTCCCGCCCCAACTTCTTAACCCCTTATGCGGACAGCAATTTTCGGTGATATTCATGCAAACCTCGAGGCTCTCGATGCAGTCTTAGCAGACGCTGAGAGCCAAGGCGTAACTAACTACGTATGCCTTGGAGACGTCGTTGGCTACAACGCGGACCCATCAGCCTGCCTTGAAAAAATCAAGGGCATGGGCTGCCCCACAGTTAAAGGCAACCACGATCAGGATGCTTCCGAAGACCACTCCCTTGATAGCATGAACCCTGTTGCTGCTTCTGCGATGGAGTGGACAAGACAACAGCTAGATGAGGATCAGCGACTATGGCTTAAACGCCTTAGAATGGTGCGGCAGGTTACCGATTTCACCATTGTTCACAGCACACTCGATCAACCGATCCACTGGAACTACGTGACGAACCGCTTTGATGCGATATCGAATTTTTCCTATCAGTTTACCCAACTTTGTTTCCATGGACACACCCACGTTCCGAAGGTTTTTGTAAATAACGGAAGAGTCCAAGAGGTCCCTGCTGATTTGATTGAAATCGACTCCAAATCCAAATATTTTGTTAACGTCGGCTCCGTTGGCCAACCTCGTGATGGTGACCCTCGTTCATGTTACGCTATCTTAGATCACGACAACAACGTCTTGGTATTTCGGCGCATCGAGTATGACATCGCCAAAACTCAAAAAAAGATCCGCGATGCAGGGCTTCCTGAAATGCTAGCCGAGCGTTTGGAAGAAGGACGCTGAGTTCACCTACCGCGCCTTGATTTCCAAGCATCTTTCCAAGAGCTTAGAAAGAGCCTTGAAGTAGGCTTAACTGTCGACAGTTCGGCTGATACAAAATCCAAGGTGTCAGGTCTCGAAGCAAAGATAGCCCTAAATTAAGAATTCCGGGGAAATCAAAGAGCCCGTGGAACCTGATATCTTATTGCGTGGAACACGCTTTACCGCTTGACGCAGAATGACCATGCTCTGATTCTCGAGCTCTGCCATTCAGGCTTCCAAAAGCAGCCTGAGACTTGAATTTTCGATTCTAAATCTGCCTGCAAAGCTCGCGTATTGGAACACCACTTTAATCCACTTAACTCACTTACCTTCAAAACTTTAAATATCTTATTTTTCTCATGTTTAAAAAATATTTCGGGAATATGTTTTCCAATGATATCGGGATTGATCTCGGTACAGCAAATACCCTCATCAATGTAAAAGACCACGGAATCGTTCTCCGCGAGCCCTCAGTTGTCGCGGTAAAGTCCGGAACGAATGAAGTTCTGGCCGTTGGCGATGACGCAAAACGCATGCTGGGAAGAACCCCGGGGAACATTGTTGCGATCCGACCATTGAAGGACGGAGTTATCGCGGATTTCGAAGTTACCGAGGCTATGCTTCGCCATTTCATCCGCAAGGTGAACAAAGGCCGTCGTTCCAATCCCCGCGTTCTCATCGCGATTCCATCCGGCATCACAGAGGTTGAACGACGCGCTGTCCGCGAATCTGCCGAACAAGCGGGAGCGCGCGAGGTCTACCTGATCGAAGAACCAATGGCCGCAGCTATCGGTGTTGGTCTTCCTGTCCAGGAAGCATCCGGAAACATGATAGTAGATATCGGCGGAGGAACCACCGAGGTCGCATTGATCTCGCTTTCAGGAATTGTTTACGCCCGCTCGGTCCGCACAGCTGGAGACGAACTCGACGAATCCATCATCCAATACATGAAGCGCGCTTATAATCTCATGATCGGTGAGCGCACTTCCGAGGATATTAAAATTCGACTTGGCTCTGCAGCACCTCTCCCGAAGGAACTCACCATGGAGGTCAAGGGCCGTGACCTTGTTGCCGGCCTCCCAAAAACAATCACGATCACCTCTCAGGAGATTCGCGAAGCAATGGCCGATCCTCTCAACACAATCGTTGATGCTGTCCGAACCACCCTCGAACGCTGCCCTCCGGAGCTAGCTTCAGATTTGGTGGACCGCGGAATTGTTCTTGCCGGTGGCGGCGCTCTTCTCAAGGGGCTGGATCGCCTGCTTCGCGAAGAGACCGGACTTCCCGTCCACATCGCGGAAGATCCTCTCAGCGCAGTGGCCGAAGGAACTGGAAAAACCCTTCAGGACGCAGAGCTCCTGAGACGCGTAACCAACATCGAACGCTGAATAACATGTATCCCATTTTGTGGATGCTTGCTCAGACCCATCGGTTATGAAACCGCTCAACCTTGTTGCTTTACTTCTCTTCCTTGCGGGAGCGACGTGGGCTTTGACGCGCAGCGAAACAGTCGTGCGCGACATTCAGGTTGCCTACTTCAAAGTAATTTCCCCGACGCTAAAAATTGGTTCCGCGCTCGAGACCAAATCTCGTGCCTTGCTCGAGGAGACACGTCACTCCAAAGCCGTCGAAACCGAACTCTCTGCTATCAATGGTGAAATCGGGCGATTGCAAATTATTGAATCTCGTTTCCAAGAACTCGAACGCGAAAACAAGGAACTCCGTAGAGCCCTCAAATTCGCTGAATCTACCGACTTCGAAGTTCTTGCCGCTCAGGTAATTAGACGCCACTCGACTACATGGTGGCAAACCATGGAAATAGATGTCGGGCAGGAAAGATCCGTAACAAAGCAACTCACTGTAATGTCCAACGATGGTCTCGTTGGCATGATTAGCCGCCCTTTTAAAAACCGGTCCTCCGTTCTTCTTATTAGCGATGAGAAATGTCTCGTATCCGTTCGTGTCGAAGGCTCTCCGGAAATTGGTATCCTTCGCGGACAGCGTGGGGAGTTCGATAATAACCCAACTCTTCGACTCGAATTCCTTTCAAAAGATGCATCGCTCAAACCTGGTCAACGCGTCTTCACCACAGGCCGTGGCGGTATTTTCCAACCAGACATCTTAGTCGGAACCATCTTATCGGTGGAAAAGGGCCCTATCGATTCGGAGGCCTTGGTCGCTCCTGCTATTAACCTCAGTGAACTTAGAACCGTTTTTGTGGTTCTTTCTGAAAACCCCTGAATTTCAACCACTTGCTTCGTTACAATCTCAGCACCGTCTTACTTTTGCTCATCGCCTTTCTGGTGCAGCAATTCGTACCTGCGTTTACCGGGCTGAGCCACTCACGCTTCCTAATCGTGCATTCACTTTTCCTCTGCGCCGCTGTCACGGTAAGCACCCCCACCATGCTCCTACTTGCGTTCATTGGCGGACTGCTTTGGGATGCTCATTGTTTTCTGCCGGACATCTATGCGGATTCAGAAATTTATACCCAGCCAGCTGAATCCTTGCGCTTTGGTTATTCCATCCTGCTATTCGCGGCGATGGGCTTTTTGATGCAGGGACTCAATCCCCTCTTCCGCCAAGGAAAATGGCAGTTTTCAGCCTTACTAACTGGGGTCGCAATCTTCCTGTATCTCGCTGCAGAATTCATTCTGATTTCCTTCATACGAGGTGACTTCAATATCACTCGCTCCGTCCTAAGGCTTCTCTTCTATACCTCCGTGCTCACGATGATACTCTCCCCCATCGTCTTCTGGATTCTTTATCAAGTTGCTAAATATTTCGATCACTCGCTCTACCCCGAGGCACACAAGCCGAGACGTAGATAATTCTTCATGGAACCACGCTTCAAATTCAGACTTTACCTTCTGACCGCCCTCATTCTTGTGGGCTGTGGAACGTTGCTTTCGCGTCTTCACGAGTTCCAAATTGAACGTAAGGATGAATTCCAAGCACTCGTTCCTGGTAACCGCACCGTCACCGTTCGCGAACCGGGTATCCGCGGGGAGATCACCGATCGAAACGGTATTCCTCTAGCCCGTAATCTTCGCAACTACGTAATCTCCTTTAACCTCGAGGAAATCGTCAACGCCTACAATCTTGAAAACGCTGGGAGCCCCACTATCCAACGGCTTACGACCCAAGGCGGACTACCTCGTCCGACCAAAGAAAAGGACATCGTTAAAATCATCAACGAATGGACGATCAAGCCTCTCAAGGAACTTGGACTTGCAAAAAATTATAACGCGAGTGCCCTGCGGACCCACTATCTCACTCACCGAGGTCTCGTCCCTTTTACTTACAGAGCCGATCTGACTTATGAAGAGTTTGCGCGCATCGCCGAGCGGAATCTTGAATTTCCCGGTGTCACACTGGGCATCCGCCCGCAACGTCAGTATCCATATGGCACGCTCGCATCCCATGTTCTAGGCTATCTGAAGCAATGGGAAAAAGGTGATATTTCATCTGCTGATAAGCGTGCGTTCGATCATTACATCGGGGAGGAAAAAGGCATTGCTGGTATTGAAGCAACGATGGACCAATATCTGCGCGGACCTGAGGGACGCAAAACCGTATTAAAGGATGAAAAAGGCCGGACCATCGGAATGCTCGATTACACAAAGCCCGGAATCGGCGCGGAAGTGGAACTCAGCATTGATGCACGTCTTCAATTTCTATTGGAAAACACACTGCGTCGTGCGGGACGAGCAGCAGGTGTCATCACAGATGTTAGAACAGGTGAAATTCTAGCGATGGCCTCTGTGCCTGATTACGATCCAAACGCTTTCATTCCCTCAATTTCACGCGAAAAGTTTCGTTCCTACACATCCAGCCCAAGGCTGTCACCATTCACCAATCGGGCAATCACTTCATTTACACCGGGCTCCACGATGAAGGTCCCTACAGCAATTGCCGGATCCTTGAAGGGTATCGCGACACGGCATTTTAGTTGTGAAGGATATGTCCCCTACGGAAATCACAAAATTGGCTGTTGGCTTTGGAATATGAAAGGCGGTAGCCACGGCTCTCTGACACTTCCGGTAGCTTTGCAGAAATCCTGTAATCCTTACTTCAACAAACTTTCCAATACCATCGGCTGGAAAGCCATGGTAGACGGGTTTTCACTAGTCGGACTCGGAAAAAAGACCGGTGTCGAACTTCCCAATGAAGATCCAGGTATTCTACCCGGTTCCAGAGCGTGGAGGGCCGCACATCCAAGTGCGCACATGACCCCTGCTCTCACTGCCATGCTTTCGATCGGTCAAGGTGACACTATGGCCAGTCCTTTACAACTCGCAGCAATGATTACTCCGATCGCGAATGGAGGTAAATTCTATCAACCTCGTATCGTTAAAAAGGTAGTAGCAGAAGATGGCACCATTCTCGTTGCCGATCGCCCAGAGCTCAAAACGGATCTACTCCGTTCTGGTATTTCTCAAAACGATCTAGCCCTAATCCGTGAGGGCATGCGGAAAGCTGTCAACGAAGCAGGTGGAACCGCTGGAAAAGTTCGTATGAAGGATTACCAAATCGCCGGAAAATCAGGCACAGCACAAACTGTGGATAACGGCGAAAAATCGAATAACTCATGGATCGTCTCATTCGCGCCCTTTGAAGAGCCTCGTTACGCCGTGGTCGTGATGGCACAGGCAGCTGGATCTGGTGGCGGTGTTTGCGGGCCGTTAGTTAATATGATTTACACCGGAATTTTCGCTCAAGAAAACAGCATGCGCCTGCCCCTTAAGCCACAGACCGAATACCAAGGACACCTTGAAACCATCGCTTCCATCGAACCAGTCGAGGACGTGCTTGCTACGATCGAAGCATCCGAAATACCTGCCACCGATACCTCCGCGGTCGCAGCTACCGAAATTGGCGAAACCGGCGACGAGATCGGTGACATTCTGCCGGCGACTCAAGGCGCCATCCCTACCGCTATTATTATTTCTCCCAAACCAACCATCACTCAGGAAACGGACCGCGAAGGTCGAGTAATCCTTCGCGCCATTCCTGTCGATCAGTGATCTAAATTATCTCTCAAACATTCAAACCAACACAATCGTGATTAAAAAAATTAAAAGTCTACTCGGAATCGGCACTGCCGATCCATCGCAAGGAAATACTATTATCGTCAACGTCGAGAAACTCGAACGTCGGGTCGCACTCCTAGAGGACGGAGTTCTCGAAGAGTACACTGTCGAACGAGAAGGAGACCAGAACATCGTCGGCGGTATCTTCAAAGGCAGGGTCAAAAATATCGAGCAAGGGCTGAAGGCAATGTTCGTAGACATCGGCCTTGAGAAAAATGCTTTCCTCCATTTCTGGGATGCCATTCCAGCTGCCCTTGATGGCGGGCTTGAGGAGATTAAACGCGAAGGCTCACGACAGCCGAAACAGAAAAAAATCACCTCGAAGGATATCCCTAGTATTTATCCAATTGGTTCGGAAATCATGATCCAGGTCTCTAAAGGACCTATCGGCACGAAAGGACCCCGAGTCACCACAAACATTTCTCTTGCCGGACGATATCTCGTATTGATGCCCTTTACTGAACAATTCGGTATCTCTCGAAAAATCGATGACCCCAAAGAGCGCCAACGCCTGCGTCGTATTGTCCAGAAACTCTCCGTTCCGGAGGGTATGGGTATCATCATGCGCACCGTAGCCCAAGGCACACGCGCCCGCCATTTCGTTCGGGACCTTGCCATGCTCTTGGAGCAATGGGACGACATCGACCAGCGCAGAGCAAACAACCCAGCACCATGCTGCGTCTTCCAAGAACCCGGCCTGATTGAGAAAACCGCCCGCGATTTCCTAACCGACGAAGTCGATCAGATCCTCTGCGATGACGAGGAAACAACCAATATGATCCGCGACATCTCGGGTCGCATCTCTCGGCGTGCCAAACGCCACATCCATCACCTCCCCACAGCCTCACAACCGATTTTCGAACGGGTTGATATCCAGAAACAAATCGACGAGGCGTTCTCACGCGAAGTTTGGTTAAAGTGTGGCGGCTATATCGTGATTGATGAAACGGAAGCTCTCATTTCCGTGGACGTCAATACAGGTCGCAATCGTGGCTCCAAAGACGTCGATAAAATGATTCTTCAGACCAACATCGAAGCTGCCGAAGAAGTCGCTCGCCAGCTCAGGCTGCGAAATATTGGCGGCTTGGTCGTCGTCGACTTCATCGACATGCGCCATCGCAAGGATCAGATGGCAGTCTACAAGGCGATGAAAGAGCGAGTCAGAAAAGATAAGGCTAAAACACAGATTCTGCAGATCTCCGCCATCGGACTGATGGAGATGACACGTCAGCGCTTAACTGAATCGCTCCGTGATTCGATGTATGAATACTGCCCGTATTGCCAAGGAAGAGGTCGCGTCAAAACACCAATGACCATGTCAATCGAGATTCAACGTCATCTTAACACCGTGATTCAGAAGCATCGCGACCAAGTGGGAGATCTCATCGTCGTGGTTAATTCAGACGTTTTGAATCGATTTAAACAGGAAGATGCGAAGGTTCTAGTCGAGCTGGAACGTTCGCATAGTGGGCGCCTTATCTTCCGTTCAGATCCGTCTCTCAACCGCGAACGCTTCGCCGTGATTGATGCGGCAACTGAGAAACCAATCGAACAAGGCTAGATATACAATATTTCATGCATTGGTTCCGTGATCTTCTTTAAAAAGTAGATCACGGAATTCTTCTTTGCTGCGAGTATCTTCCCTGCGCGGCACATCCTATGCTTTCCATATTTTCAGCCTAAATATTTCTAAATCATGTCTCGTAAAACTAAACTCATTGTCACCCTCGGACCCGCCACAGAATCCCCCGAAACCATCGGGAAGCTCATCGATGGCGGCGCCAATGTATTCAGGCTTAACATGAGCCACGCAAAACATGAATGGGCGGCGCACATGACAAAATTGGTCCGGCAAGAATCGAAAAAACGTGATGCGCACATAGCTGTTCTCTTCGACCTCACCGGCCCGTCTATCCGAACCGGTGATCTCGAAGAAGCTTACGAACTCAAAGAAGGCGATAAGGTTGAATTCCGGCGCGCAGACGCTAAGCCATCTATCCCGCTTTCAACCACAGTGAATTATCCTGGCCTGATGCAAGACGTCACCGAAGGCAATACCTTGGTCGTGGATAATGGCGTGCTACTCATGCGTATCGATCGAGTCACCGATGACAGAATCATTTGTGATGTCCGCACACCCGGAAGCATGGGCTCACGCCGTCATATCAACCTCCCGGGAGTTAGGCTCAACCTACCCGCTCTTACGAAAAAAGATCACAAAGACTTGGCGCTCGCTGTGGAATGTGGCGCCGACTACATCGCCGGCTCATTTGTTCGTGATGCGGCTCATGTACGTGAGCTCAGGGAGGCCATGGAAGCTCTTGAAGGAGATGCTCAAATCGTTGCCAAGATCGAGGATCAGGAAGCCATCCGTAATATCGACGCGATCATCAAAATTACCGACGTGATCATGATCGCTCGCGGCGATCTCGGGATCGAGGTTGATTTCGAAGACCTGCCTATTCTTCAGCGCCGCATCGTCAAACGCTGCCACGAGCTCGGCAAACGCGTGATCGTCGCCACACAGTTACTGGAATCGATGATCATCAACCCCACTCCTACTCGTGCTGAGGTTACCGATGTCATGAATGCCGCCTACGAAGAGGCCGATGCACTGATGCTGTCTGGAGAAACATCCGTTGGTCGCTACCCAGAACGCTGCGTCGAAGCCATTATAAGGATTTCAGAACGAATCGAACGCTCCGGCGGCCATGGTTTCGGTCAAAAAGTCATCCTCCGTGACGAGCGCCAAAAGACCGCACGCGCCGCCGTAACCTTGGCAGATTCTCTGCCAGACGCTCGATTCATCGTTCTAACCAGGCGCGGAGTGCTCGCTAACCATATTGCCATGATGCGTCCGCGCACCGGAGAGTTCTACGCATTCACCCCCAAGGAAACAGTCTGCCGTCAGCTTGCCCTCACACGCGGTATCCGTGGCTTCCAAATGCCCTTCTGCTCGAGTATTGAAGAGACCATCAAACGGGCTACAGAATACCTTCTCAAAGAAGAATTGGTCAGGCCGGGAAATCCCATCGTGATCGTCTCGGACATCCTCTCCGATCACTTTACAGCGAACTCCATCTTACTGCACCACGCTTAGATCACACAACTTGACGTAGCGGAACCGGTTTATTTTCCACGATGTTCGGACGGTCGCCACCCGACCCACTTGGTAAACACATTGGAAAAGTGAAACGCGCTGCTGTATCCGACTTCGTTTGCAATTGCTTGGATTTTTTCATCCGTCGTGACCAATAGCTTGCTCGCCCTTTGCATCCTCAAAAACGTGAGGTGTTGCATCGGGCTCCGTCCCAGTTGTTTTTTGCAAAGACGGCGTAGATGCTCCTCACTCACAAAGGCTAGCTGCGCAAGCTCGCTCAAAGTCCATTGATATTTATAGTCAGGTTCCACAGCTTTCCAGAGTTTCCACAAACGATCATCCTTCTGAAGAGGTAGGGAAAAGCGCATGACGTAATTGTGGATGAGATCTACCCAAAGGTGCTGCATGGCGTGCGAACGCTCGCCACACGACTCTGCGATCAATCCGGAAATTGCTGAGCGTAAGGGCTCGGGATCATAGCTACCCGTAACCGGTGATACATCAGAAACGATCGGCACCGATTCGCGGGATTCAATATATCGAACCCACGCAAATTCCCACTTTTCACCAGCGATGCACTTTAGCGCATTGGCTACAAAGGGTGGTAATAAACAAGCTTCTCCTGCTACCACCGTCTTCCAGCGTCCATCCACAAGCACCCGCCCTTTTCCGGAAAAACAAGCCAACATGAACGTGCCGGATTGGTCTGTACGGATAATCTCGAAAGGATCCGCCGCGTGCATGATTCCAACATGGAGCATGTGGCGCTGCTGAAGCAACTCACAGACAGGTGCCGCGATAAGCCACTCAATCTCTTTTTCACTACATGCCCGCACCACCTCAGCTTTGGTTCCTTTACCGACCACACGCCTGTCCTCGTGAAATTTTGTTGCTTCATTCAATTCGGCACCTCTCGCTGACATAGGTGGAAAACCTATACGCCTTAGTCTCATCTGAGAAATCGAAATTGAAGTGAATTTTCCAACTTCATGTGGATTTTACATATTAAGATGTGCGTTCTTAGGCCTATCATCCACTGGGTCTTCGGATTAGGTTACAACAGTTAAATCTCATTCCCTCCCCTATCAAACCATCACCCTCTAATTTTATGCCCAACCCATGGACAGGAGTAGGAAACCCCTACACCAGACAAGAAATTCTCGATCGACTCCATGATACATTATCCAGAGGAGAATCGATCATCGCAGCTGGAGCAGGAACCGGCATATCGGCCAAGTTTATTGAAAAAGGCGGTGCCGACCTCATCATCGTTTATAACTCCGGTCGCTTTCGCATGGCAGGCGCAGGATCAACCGCTGGCCTCATGTCCTATGGCGACGCCAATGCGATCGCTATGGAAATCGGTGAATTCGAAGTGCTTCCCGTGGTCGAAGAAATCCCCGTCATCTGCGGCGTTCACGCCACAGACCCTCGCAGGCGCATGTGGCACTTTCTCGGGCAGGTGAAGAACATGGGATTTAGCGGTGTTAATAATTTCCCCACTCACACCATCGTCGATGGTCACTATCGCCAGACTCTCGAAGAAACCGGAATGGGCGTCCAAAAAGAAGTTGAGATGATTGCTCTCGCCCACAAAATGGATCTCTTCACCATGCCATACGTTGTCACTGCTCAAGAGGCCAAAGATATGGCAGAAGCAGGTGCTGATGTGATCATCGCTCACGTTGGATGCACTGTTGGAGGCTCGATCGGAGTGACCAATGCAAGCGTTGGAATAGACGCTGCGGTTTCTGCGACTCAGGCAATTTGCCAAGCAGCCCACTCAATCAACAAAGATATCATGGTCCTCAGTCACGGCGGCCCCATCCTCAAACCGGAAGATGCCGCCTATGTGAACGAACACACAGATGCCGTTGGATTTGTAGGTGCTTCCAGCCTCGAACGCATGGCGGTGGAACAGCCCCTTACCGATCTCACTAGGCAGTTCAAATCCATCCCAGTGAAACGCATTAAGTAACTCAGACATGAATATCGCCGTCCTTGGAACTCTCGATTCAAAAGGCCACGAACATCGGTTCGTGGCAGACGTTATCGAGCAGCGTGGCCACTCGGTGACTTTAATCGACCTCGGCACGGGCTCTATTCCCCAAGTCAAACCAGACATCACCCGATATGATGTGGCAGAGGCAGCTGGCCTTGATCTGAAAGCGTTGATCGACAAACGGGATCGTGGCGAATGCGTGGTCGCCATGTCGACGGCCGCACCCGTTCTATTAGCTAAACTTGTCTCTGAAGGTAAAATTCACGGCGTCATTTCGCTAGGCGGCGGTGGCGGCACCGCTCTCGCCACCTCCGCGATGCGAGCCCTACCTGTCGGATTCCCCAAACTCATGGTATCCACCCTCGCCAGTGGCAACACCGCCCACTACCTCGGCACCAAGGACATCACCATGATGCCATCCATCGTCGATGTCGCGGGGCTGAATTCTATTTCAAAAACCATCTTCACGCGCGCAGCCGGAGCCATCTGTGGCATGGTAGAGGCGGAAATCAATACTTCAGAAAACAAGCCTCTCATTGCAGCTAGCATGTTTGGTAATACCACCGAATGCATCCAGATTGCTGCCAAAGTTCTCGAACAGGCAGGCTATGAAGTTCTGATCTTCCACGCCACCGGCACCGGAGGAAAAACAATGGAATCCCTCATCGAAAGCGGAATGATTAAAGGCGTATTAGACCTCACCACGACCGAGTGGGCAGACGAGCTCGTCGGTGCAACGCTCTCAGCAGGACCGACGCGCATGGACGCAATGTCGTTAGCAAAAATTCCCGCAGTGATCTCGCCAGGCTGTCTCGATATGGCGAACTTTGGCGAGCGTGATTCCATACCTGCAAAATTCGAAGGTCGTAATTTTTATATCCATAATCCGCAAGTCACCTTGATGCGCACCAACGCTGAAGAATGTGCCGAGCTTGGAAAAATCATCGCGCAAAAAGCCAATGCAAACCCGGCACCCACCGCCATACTCAACCCGATGAAGGGCATCAGCGTCATCTCCACCGAGGGCCAACCCTTCCATGACCCAGAGGCGGATAAAGCCCTGTTTAACGCCATCCATCAATACGCCGAAATAGAAGTCATCGACTGCGACGAAACCATCAACAGCGAAATTTTTGCCAAGAGAGCTGCTCATAAACTTCTCGACCTAATGCGCGTAAAAAACACTGCTAACCACGCAACATCATGACCAGACACTTCGGAGTATTCCAATTCAAACAAGACATCACACAAGCGCAGATCGATGAATCGTTCGCCGCTCTCGCTGATCTTAAAAACAAGATTCCCGGCCTTCTCAGCGTAGAGCACGGCCCCTACAAATCCGACGAAGGCCTTAACGACGGTTTCACTCACGGCTTCATCATGACCTTCGATAATCCTGAATCTCGCGATACCTACCTCCCCCACCCCGACCATTTAAAAGTCGTCGATCTCGTTCAGCCACGACTTGAGCGCCTTGTCGTATTCGATTTCGATATTAACTAAGCACCCAATCAAATCATGAAACTCATCTTACTTCTTGCTCTAATAATCTCCACTTTTTCTGTCTCTGCCGAGGAACCTATCAAAACTATTTCCCTGTTTGACGGCAAAACCCTCAACGGATGGAAAACGGTCAATCCTGCATTCACCGATATATGGTCAGTGGTCGATGGCGTGATCACTGCGGGTGACGGGGAAAAGAAAATCCCTACCAATACCTACCTCGCCACCACCAAGGAATACGGCGACTTTGAATTCCGCTGTCTGTTCCGTATCACTGGCGATCACAAAACCGGACTGATCAACAGCGGCATCCAATACCGCTCGTTTATACAGGATAAAAAAATCACCGGCTACCAAGCCGATATCGGCAAAGGCTACTGGGGTGATATCTACGACGAGCACCGCCGCGGAAAACTCGCCCAAGGCGACCTCAGCACCCTCAAACATATTCTCAAAGAAGATGGCTGGAACTCCTACATCATCCGATGCAAAGGAAACCACCACGAACTCTATATCAACGGCGTTAAAACTTGTGACTACATCGAAAAGGATCCCGAAATTCCAGCCGTAGGCGTCATTGCCGTTCAGATTCACTCCGGCGGGAACGCCAAAGTAGAACTCAAAGACATCACTATCACCGAGCTTTAAGCGAAAAGGCACCACCACCGCCCACCATGAAAATCATCTCTATCCTATTGGCGACCGCTATCTCGACGACTCCCTGCCTAAATGCCAAGAAAACCCAATCAGGACGCACCGTGGCGAACACTCCTGAAGAGCAGCTCGCTGGCTTCACTGTACCGGATGGCTTTATCATCGAACTCGTCGCCAGTGAAAAAAATGGCGTAATTAACCCAATCGACCTCACCTTCGACGACGCAGGCCGACTCTGGACGCAGACCGCGCGCATGTATCCGCTCGATCCGGTTAAAGACATCAAATGGAACGAGTTACTCCGCCTCATGGATCATCCTGCCGAGCAGGATAAGAATCCTGAATTCAAACGCATAAAGGACCTTTATCAGGGTAAGACCAAAGGTTCCGATGAGATACTAATCCTCTCCAACCTAGGAAATAGCAAAGCACTCAACGTCGAGAAATTCGCTGCGGGCCTAACCATTCCACAGTCGATTCTCCCCTATAAAGACGGTGCCTTCGTAATCCAAGGATCCGAACTCTTTTTCCTCAAGGACAGCGATAAAGACGGTAAATCCGACGAGCGCGTGCCTGTGCTTACAGGCTTCGGATTCACAGACACGCACACTATGGCGCATTCGCTCGTCCGCGCTCCCGGTGGATGGATCCACTTTTCCCAAGGTGCGCTCAATAAGGGTAACATCACTGCAGTCCGCTCGGGTGAAAGCACACGGATCGACTACTCAAAAATCGCTCGTTTTTCTATTGATGGAAACCACGTCGAACTCGTGACTTCAGGGCTCAATAACATCTGGGGATTCCAACTCCGAGGCAACGGTCAATGGTACCTCACTGAAGCAAATGACTTCGGCCACTCCGTCAACCCTGCTGAGTCAGGCACTGGATTCAAAGGCATTGGAAATGAAAAACTCCGTCCCTATCAGCCAATTATTCCCGTACTGCACAAGTTCCGCGTCGGCGGCACCGGCATCTCAGGCCTCGCCTTCTCAGATGATACGGGAGGTGGATTCCCCCGTGAATGGAGAGACGTCGCCTTCTTGGCCAATCCAATCACATCGACGATTAACGCTGTAAGAATCGTTAGAAATCCCAATGGAACTGTTACCGCCGAGCACCTCCCCGACTTCCTAACCTCCGAAGACGATTGGTTCCGCCCGGTTAACATCGAGTTTGGACCTGATGGATGTCTTTACGTCGCGGATTGGTATAACAAAATCGTTTCTCACAACGAAGTCCCCACGACCCACCCGGATCGCGATAAATCTCACGGCCGCATCTGGCGTATTCGCCCCGAGACACTCGCAGAGCGCTCCATACCCAATCTCTATAAAGTCGAGACCACTCAACTCGCCAATCACCTCAAGTCCCCTTTGCTATGGGAAAAACGCGCCGCCTGGCATCAGATCGCCGATCGGCCTACCGAAGAAACGAAAGGACTGATTCCGTCACTGATCGCACTTGCTGCTGATACATCTCTGGAAAAAACCACTCGGATTCACGCACTCTGGTCATTGGAGAGCATCGACCATTTCGATGAAGCCCTAATTACCAAACTGATCAAGGATCAAGATGGAGACATCAGACGCGAAGCCATACGTTCCCTCGCAACTTTCCAAATCGATCCGAACCTCTTGGCGAAATTACTTACAGGCATCACCACTGAAAAAAATGTCATGGTTCGGTCACAGGCGCTACGCACCATCGAGGAGTTAGGCAAAGCAAGTGATGCGACCATCGATATTGCGGTCTCTTTTTGTCATCCCGCCCCCAAAAACAACCAACTTGGCAAGGGCTACGAAATCAACTTCGAGCGCTACCTCGCACGCCGCGCTCTTGAGCAATATCCCGCAGAGCTCACCTCTTACCTCCAGTCACCACTTGCCGCCAAACAGCCCGCAGAAAAACGGGTCTGGGCACAACAAGCGCTTGGCACTCAGTCTGCGGATTCATTTACCGAGCAATGGAAAACACTTCAACAAAAGCCTCTCGATCGGGACACCTTGGTTATTATCTCCGATCGCTCTAATTCAGCGGCCATACAAAAAACCATCAGCCCCTATTTTGGCGACCCTAAGAACGCCCACCACATCGCCAAAATCGCTCTCGAACACATCGCTGAAGCCTACTCTACATCCATCGGCTTCCCTCTTGCCGAAACATCCCTGGCACTCATCCGATCTAAAAAAATAGAGGATGTCATTCTGGGTCTTGAGCTCGCACGAAGCTACCGTATCACCCATCTCAACCCGGAATTCGCCAAGCTTCTTCCCGGAGCGAAAGAAGACCTGCTGAAACGTGAAATCATCGAGACACTGAGCTATTCACCCAAAAACTTCGCCCAACAATTCCAGGCTCTTTTCAATGACCAAACCAATTCCCCCTCGCTGAGGATCGAAGCGCTTTCCGCCTTGGTTCAAGCACAGGAAAATACCGCGAAGCCCGTTGTCATCAAAGCACTCACAGAGAGACCTCAGGAAAAATCAAGCATCATCACTGCGCTAGGTTCAACCACTCAAGGCAATCAATTACTGGTCGAACTAGTCGATTCAAAACACATCTCACCAGAGGACATCTCACTCACCATTGCCGAGCGTATTCTACACTTGGCGAACAAAAATGCCATCGCTCAAGCCATTCACCAGTACGCGATAGCACGCCAAAGCAAGCAACTCGCTACAGCAGTCGCCCGTATTCCCAAACTTGTGAAATTGGCCGAATCAAAACCGGGCAACTTAGCCACTGGCCAAGCTCTATTTACCGGCATGTGTCTCTCATGCCACGTCGTCGGTGACCAAGGCATCGGCATTGGACCCGCCCTTGATGGCTCAGCCAATCGCGATACGAGCCACCTCCTAACAGCCATCTTGAATCCTGATGCAGCAGCGGAAGTCGCCTACATCCTTTACCGCACCATCGAGTCCTCAGGCCACATCACCGAAGGCCTGAGAACCAAACAAGACAAACGCGGAACAAGTCTCGCCCACATGGGCGGGATGATCACTTACATCCCCCAACGCAGCATCAGCCAGCAGCAGCACGTCGGTTCCACTTCTTTCATGCCCGCCAGCTTGGTTTCCACAGTGCCGGATTCAGTCATCACAGACTTGCTCACCTACATCCGGTCGTTGGAATAACAGAACGTAAAATGAATTTATCGTCACCAACTAGTTTGCGACGAGATTCATGATCTTCCCTGGGACATAGATAATCTTGCGTATCGTTTTACCTTCGATCTGCTCCTTGATCTTCTCCGAGGCAAAGGCCATTTCCTTGGCTACCTCCTCCGGGGCGTCCATGGCAATCCAGATTCGGTCGCGCAACTTGCCATTCACCTGAACCACCAGTTCGCACTCAGTACGGATCAATGCTTGTTCGTCATACGCCGGCCAGTTCTGCTCGGAAAGCATTGTCGCAGGGCGGTCAAAATACTCACAGACACGCTCATGAATTTCCTCGCTCAGATGCGGGGCAAACGGATTGAGCACCGCAAGGAAATCAAGAAACTCAGCAAGTGGGACCTTACCTGCCTGAGTGAACGCATTGGTGCAGATCATCATCTGGGAAATTGCGGTGTTGAAGTTCAGCTTCTCAATATCCTCACCAACTTTCTTGATCGTCTCGTGGACTACCCGCCTGAGTTCTTTATCTGAACATTCGGCTGCAGTCACCTTCTCGGAAACCTTACCGGTTTCATCGATCGCCAGACGCCAGACGCGAGCTAGGAAGCGGGAAACACCTTCCACACCTTTCATCTGCCACGGTTTGACTTGCTCCAGCGGGCCCATGAACATTTCATAAAGCCGCAGCGCGTCCGCACCGTATTCACTGACCACATCATCTGGATTCACCACGTTGCCGCGTGACTTGGACATTTTCTGTCCATCCTCACCGAGGATCAGTCCCTGGTTTACCAATTTTTGAAATGGCTCGGTAGTCTTCACATGACCGAGATCATAAAGCACCTTGTGCCAGAATCGCGCGTAGAGCAGGTGCAGCACAGCATGCTCCGTACCGCCCACATAAAGATCAACCATTCCCGGCTTCTCACTAGTCCAGTAGTCTTCCACTTCCTTCGAGATCAAACGGTCGTTATTACTAGGATCGCAGTAACGCAGGTAATACCAACAGGATCCCGCCCATTGCGGCATGGTATTGGTCTCGCGTGTCACACCATCGGGAAGCGTCACCCAGTCCTTCGCTTTGGACAAAATAGGCTCGGGAGATCCGGAAGGCTTATAATCCTCCAGCGGAGGCGCTAAGAGTGGCAACTCAGATTCAGGTAATGCAAAATGCTTGCCATCTTTCCAAAGGATTGGAAAAGGCTCTCCCCAGTAACGCTGACGCGAGAACAACCAGTCGCGCAGTTTGAACTGAATCTTGCGCGCTCCTTTGTCGTTCTCAACCAGCCAATGAATCATGGCTCCCTTGGCTTTCTTGGTCGGCATACCGTCAAGGAAACCAGAGTTCACCGCGGTGCCCGGGTCAGTATATCCCTGCCAATCGGAATCGTCTTTTGGTGAAACTACCTGCAGAACCGGCAAATCAAATTTGGTCGCGAATTCATAGTCACGTTCATCGTGCGCCGGCACCGCCATAATCGCGCCAGTGCCGTAGCTCATCATCACATAATCCGCGATCCAGATTGGAATGCGTTCATCGTTCACCGGATTGATCGCATAGGCACCGGTGAAAACACCGGACTTGTCTTTATTCAAATCGCCTCGGTCCAAATCCGACTTCGAGGAGCAGGATTTCTTATAAGCTGCTACCGACTCTTTGTTCTCTCCCGTCGTGATCTGCGCAACAAACGGATGTTCGGGGGCCAGCACCATGTAAGTAGCGCCGAAAAGCGTATCAGGGCGGGTGGTGAACACTTCCACTTCGGAATCGAAATCTACGATCTGAAATTTCACAGAAGCACCCTCACTCCGCCCGATCCAGTTCTTCTGAAGCAGCTTGATACCTTCCGGCCAGTCCAGGGTGTCCAGTTCATCAATCAGACGCTGGGCGTATTTCGTAATACGCAACATCCACTGGCGTAGCGGCCGACGCTCGACGGTGTGGCCTTTTCCTTTCCATTCCTCAACTTCTTCGTTGGCGAGCACCGTCCCGAGATCGGGCGACCACCAGACAGGAGTATCAGCAACATAAGCAAGACGGACCTCATCGATTTGTTCCCGAGACCAGCCTTTCTCTTCAAGTCCGGAAACCGGCTTCGCCTTGTTTTCCTCTTCACAAAAATAAGAACTGTAGAGCTGCAAGAAGATCCACTGCGTCCAACGCACGTATTCCGGATCTGTTGTGGCGATTTCCCTATCCCAATCATAAGCGAAGCCCAGGGACTTCAGCTGCCTGCGGAAAGTTTCGATGTTCGCTGCAGTGGTAACTGCCGGATGTTGCCCAGTCTTGATCGCATACTGCTCGGCCGGCAGGCCAAAGGAATCGTAACCCATGGGGTGCAGCACATTAAAGCCCTGCATGCGCTTATAGCGGCCGATGATATCCGTCGCCGTATAACCTTCCGGATGCCCGACATGCAACCCCGCACCACTCGGATACGGAAACATATCGAGTACGTAGTACTTCGGTTTTGATGCATCGAAGCCCTCCTCACCCGGATTCGGCGTGTGAAAGGTTTTTTCAGCATCCCATCGGGATTGCCACTTGGGTTCGAATTCGCCGAAGGGAAAAGGTTTGTGTGATTCTGACATGATCTGGGGTGCGCCGGAAATCTGCTAGATCACACGCCCATTGAAAAGAAAAACCCTGCCACTCGCGAAGAAGCACAGGGTTTTAAGATTTTTCTAAGTTCCGTTACTTACTTCTTCAGCAAGCTTTTGAGGTGTGCGACGTAGGCATCCGCCCCTCCCTCACGATAGCCGATATCTTCGGTAATCTTCTCGCCCTCTGCATTCAGAAGGAAAAGCGTTGGATATCCCTCAATCTTGAATTGCTTATCCAGTTTCTTGTTCTGCGCTTTAACCTCATCGCTCTGTTTTTTGTTCTCAGGAAAATCAACTTCCATCAGAACCAAGTGCTCTTTGGCATATTTTTGGAAAGCTTCCTTTTTAAAAACCTCTTTTTCCAAGCGAATGCACCAACCACACCAATCAGAACCGGTGAAATTAATGAAGATAGGTTTATTCTCAGCCTTTGCCTGTGCCTTGGCTGCTTCAAAGTCATGCGGCCATTTGGCTTCCTCAGAAAACACGGAGGTCACACTCAAGGCTACAGCCAATATCGTAATAATAAATGATTTCATCATGCTCAACCTGTATTAGTCCAAATCCTTATTTTCAAGCGATGTTTCCAAATGCGATAGGAAAAGATCAATGTCCGGATACTGGGAGGCGAAAAAACGTGTGAATTCTTTCCCTTCGGAATCCAGCAGGACTACCGTCGGAAACCCTTCAATCTCGTATTTCTCCGCATAAGGTTCATTTTTCTTTTTTAACTCGGGATCTCCATTGGGAAAATCCAAGTGCACCAGCACAAACTTTTCCGAAGCCTGCTTTAGGAACTCCTCTTTCGAGAATACTTTCTTGCTCATCATAATGCATGGCGGACACCAATCTGAGCCAGTGAACTCAAGCATCACGGACTTTTTCTCTTTTTTCGCAAGTGCTATCGCTTCCTCAACATTCGTTTCCCAACCTTTTGGGACCTTTGCGAAAGAGGTTGAGATCATGGCTGCTACGCCTACGGAAATGGCTGCAAGATGGGTTATGGCTTTCATGTTACCTTTAAGCGTCCTGAACGCGTGTTTTATTCAAAATAACTTGGATTATTGTGTGAAAAATTTCAAATGGAGTTCGATGTCCAATTTACCCAGCCTGATGATCGCCACTCGTAATGCACACAAAACCGAAGAGATCCGAGTGCTTCTCGGCCATCAGTTCGAAATCTCCGATGTGAATGATTACCCGGATCTTCCGGAAATTGAAGAAACCGGCGATACCTTCCTAGAGAATGCTAGACTCAAGGCCATCGGGATTAGTCAGCGCGTCGATGGATGGGTTCTCGCCGACGATTCTGGACTGGAAGTCGACGCCCTCGATGGCGCGCCTGGAGTCTGGTCCTCAAGCTTCGGCGGAGAAGAGGGAAACCATGAAAAAAACAACCAGCGTTTGTTGGTAGATATGGCCAATCAGAATAACCGCCGTGCACGTTTCCTGTGCACCCTCGTGCTTGCTAAAGGTGGCAAGGAGAAGGCGGTGTTTCAAGGCAGCGTCGAAGGTAAGATTACACACTCCCGCTCTGGCAGCGGTGGATTTGGCTATGATCCGTTGTTTATCCCAGATGGGCATACAAAGACTTTGGCAGAGCTCGGCTCTGAAATTAAAAGCCAGCTAAGCCATAGGGCCAAAGCAATTCAATCATTCGCTTCAAGCGTCAACACGGGTGATTTACTTAAGATTTAGAAAATATTTGTCTTACTTAAGCTTTTTTGTGAACCTTCATGCGTGAAAGGTCTGAAATCATTATTCCTGCTGACGTTCCCAATCGTAACCTTAATGAGCTCTTGCTCAAATCAGGTTAAGGCCAGCCATCCAGTTTCCTTCCGATTTGAGCACGGAAAGACCGCGATGATCAAAGACGGCCTCGCATACGCGCCCCGCAGAGCACCGGCAGCTGTGAAACGCGCCATCGCCGCCGGCAATCGATTGCAGGGTAAGCCTTACAAATGGGGCGGTGGTCATAGACGGCATAAGGACAGTGGCTACGACTGCTCCGGAACAACCTCCTACGTTCTCCGCGAAGCTGGGCTACTCCGTGGTAGTCTCACCTCGAGAGGGTTCTTTAACTACGGAAAGAAAGGCTACGGCGATTGGATCACCATCTACATCCGAGACGGTCATGTGTTCATGACTGTGGCTGGACTCAGGCTCGATACTGGCGGCACCCGCCACAGCACCGGACCACTTTGGAAACCTGAAACACGCAGAAGTCGCGGTCACGTGGTCCGCCACCCTTCCGGACTCTAAATTTTATCCAACGCCTGTTTCATTTGGGCGAAGCTTGAAAACACCCGGTCAGCCATTTCGAAGTTCAATCCGGCAGTCACGCGGTTCGGCACCATCCAAGTTTGCATTCCGGCCTTTTTCGCGGAGTTCAATCCGTTTAGGGAGTCCTCAATCACTAGGCAATTCTCAGCACCAACCTGCAGCCGCTTTGAAGCCTCAAGGAAAAGATCGGGAGCTGGCTTAATTCTCGGCGCATCACCTTTGCACACGACGATTTCAAAATGCCCTGCCAATTGCAGCTTCTCAAGCCACCCGTCTACCCAAGAATGAGATGAACTGGACACCACCGCCAATGGAACACCGCGCTCACGCAAGGCCTCGATCACATCGACCACTCCATCGATTGGCCCATGCTCGGATAAGGCTGCACGAATCACTTTCTGCCTATCCTCATCTTTTTTAATCCAGTCGAACTCCAACTTTGTTAGGTCCTCCAAGTGTAGCTTTGGTGACCAGGCATCAAAGTCGGAACCAATACAACGAGTGTAGAGCGATAACGGTAATTCTTCATCATGCTCTCGAAAAGTGTTGAGCCAGGCCTCGTAAATCGCCCACTCCGTATCGACAATGATCCCGTCGAAATCGAACAAAACAGCTGAGAAATTCATGCGTTATTCGATGCTTGATACAGTCCCCAACCGCAAGGCCGAAATAGTAAACATGTATTAATTATTAAGAATCCCGATTTTTGATTGGTAAAATTTTAGTGATTCGGCATAACAAACCCCTCTTTACGCATACAAAATACCTCATCAGCTTTTACAGAATGAACGTTTCCCTATTTATTAGCGCATCTTCAGTAGTTTTACTCACATGGCTTGGCGCAACCTACTTGCATCAAGTTCCCTTTGAGCGCTACCCCAAGCAAGACCGACATAACTCTGGGAGCGCATCCGTTACGCCAGTTAAAGATTCCGAGATGCTTGCGGAAAATATTTCTAAAACCTTGATCGACCAATAGTTTATATGCCTGAAGAACCTAAGCCAACCGACCTGAAACCGATTAGTATGGACCTTGAACCGGGCACTTACTGGTGGTGTTCATGCGGAAAAACAAGCCACAGTCCATTTTGTGATGGATCGCATAAAGGAACTGGACTTCAGCCAAAAAAACTTGAAATCACCGAGAAGAAAACCGTTAGCCTTTGCCAATGCAAAGCAACTGGAAATCCACCATTCTGTGATGGCTCCCATCGGCAGATGTAGGTGGCAAAACAGCTTTTCATATCTCCATAAACCAACTTGGTGAAGAGCCACTTTCAGCTCCCAAGCATGACAGCTTCGCTTAAGTTCTCCTGCTTTTGTATTTTCTTCAGCTTTGCAGGCTGCTCGAATCTTGGATTTTATAGCACTTGGAAAGGTGCTGTGACTCACGAGGTAAATCGGCTCGGCAACGACAACTGGATCGTAGTCGCTGAAGCCTCCTTTCCCAGCCACAGCCGGCCGGGAGTTAGGCTCATCACAACCGATGCGGAAATCCCGCAAGTGGTCGATTTCGTGGTCAACTCGCTTGAGACAACTCAATACGTTAGGCCAAAAATCTATCAGGCACGGGAGCTTCGTTCGATCGAAGATGACTTCGCCCCGGGTGTCAAAACCCTCCAGAATCAGATCGAGGTCGCACTGCACGGACACGAACCCACAGAAATCGATCAACAATCGTTACTCACGCTTCTCGAATCGGCGAACCAGAATTTCGAAGTTCTGGTAATCAGAACTTCCACGGCCCTCCCATACTCTTCGGTATTCTTCGAATTACAGTCAGGTTATTGGGATGCACATTCGGAAAAGCTCTTACGTCGAAGAATTTCAAGAGAAGCTACGGAAAGTCTCGCACCACCGGAATCCTGACTCCAGTATCCCGCCGTGACTCGAAATGAAGCGCTGAAAATCGAACGCGAAGCCGCGTGGATAGGCGATGCAATACTTGCCCTCTACGCCCGTGAATTTGTCCTCCGTGAACGCGGATGTATGGATGGTATCTGGTTCACTCACCTGACCTCAAACGAGTTTCTTAGTGCGTTTGGCAACCCGACAAGCGTCGAGGCCATTATCGGAAACATCTACCGTGCCGATGGATTGGCCGCAGCTCACACCCATATTGAAAGCGAGTTCCTCCCATTGTTCCGTAAGCAGATCGCTAAGAAGATGAAGTGATCAATTGGGAGGGAACTCAGGTCCTTCCCATTCAATTTGGAACGTTCCTACCGCATCATTACTGAATATCTTGGCATTTTTTTACGGAATCACTCCACGTTCCAGTGTTTCCAGTTCGCCCTTCACCCTATCTAGCAGGCGTTCGACATCGCTCAAATGACGCTGGCTCCGCTCTGGATCACGCGGAGCCTTTCCTGGTAAGCGCATTCTCGGCATCAACTTACGAGTCTGCTCGGCGAGTTTCTGGCGCTTCAGTTCGCTCTTTTCTTGTGCCTCCGCAACTGTATCAGTGCGGCCGGCAAGAAGTTCTAAAATAGCCTCTCCGCCCATTAGGTAAGTTCGGGTCCGGTCGGCACGAGCTAGAACCACGCCGACAATGTTCCCGCTAAGATCGACCACTGGGCCACCCACTTGGTCGCCTTGAATTTTCATATCACTCTGCACCACTCGGGAAAACCCGCTCCGCACTCGGTTCGGCTCCCCGCCCATTCTTTCCATCTGATTTAACCTGTCTCCGGAAAATTGTCCAAACATCGGCCGATTTGAAAGCGAAACCTCCACATCACGCTCTTCCCCTGCCGCCTCAATCAGAAGCTGCACCGTATCGCCTGGTTCCTTATCAGACAGAGCATTTCTCAGTTCCTGCAATCCAGAAATCTCTCGGTCGTCGATTTTGAGAATCACATCTCCTACTTGCAAGCCAGCCTCCGCCGCACCGTATTCCGGTTGCACAGTAAGGACGCGAACCCCAGCACCACTGAATTTCCCATCCGCGATAATCCCGAGATGCGCTCGATCCGTCTCCCTCAAGTTTCTCTCGAGAACGCTGACGACACCAAAACCAGCTGGCTTACCATCTGGTTGGGCAGCCGTAATGAATTTGCCGTATGTAAGCTCTCTAGTAGTGAATTCAGCAGCAAGCAGCCGACTCGTAGAATTCCCTGAATCGTCCGTTCCAAGTTCTTTCCCAAGATTTAGGAGCACCAGATCTTCTTCAGTAAATACCCCGGCGACGGCTACCTCAAAGGATGCACCCGATGCACTCTCAACGTATAGCTCATCCAGAGCTGACGATACTTCACTCCATTTTGTTAGAATCTGCGTCCCATCGCCTACCACAGTGCCATATGCCAGCTTTCTGAATTCTGGTGAACGCCCGCTTTGTCCCCAAATTCTGACGGTTGATTTGGCGGCATTCTTTAAGGTCTCAATCAGGGCTCCGTTAAAAGCTGCCGACTGTTCATCGACAATTTTGCGCTCATCCGGGCTCATCAGAGGAACGTCGATTTCATCCTGTGGAATTTGCGCAACCGTTTGGGCAGCAGCAAAACAAACAATAAATCCGATAGCTCTTAAAAAATTCATCTGGCCTTATAAAGTTCTTCACGTTTTACGAGTTCTACGGCGATTTCAAGTGCGCGGCCCTCACGTTTGAGTCCTAGGTTCACCGAATCCCCAACCTCTTTTTTAACCAGAGCCTGAACGAGCTCTGCGCCTTGTTCAATTGCCTCACCATCTATTGAGGAAATGACATCGCCAACGTAGATACCAGCTGCTGCTGCGGGTGAATTTGGTTCTACTTTTAGAACCGGTATACCTGACTCGACACGTTTGCCCATGCGTATACCCAAAACGGGCGTTTCTGGGTTTGCTAGCGGATTCATCTGTAAAGTCCCCCAAACTTCACCGGCGAGTAATAAGTCCCAATCGTCACGAAACCCATCAATCCCGGCGTGATTGTTATTTTTCCAAGACCATCCGATTGAGGAGTTCACAGCCACAAGCTTACCTTCGAGATCAAACAAAGGTCCTCCAGAATCCCCACCAATCAGAGTGCAGTCAGACGTAAAATAGTTTCCAGGCCCATCTGACATTACTCTTCCAAATCTAACGGGGGGCGTGCGCGCTGGATCGAATCCTGCGGAGTGGCCGAAAGCGATAACCCAATCCCCCGCTTCCAATGGTTTGGATTCGCCCAGTTCCACAAACGGCCAAGGCCCGAGATCCTTCATTTTCACCATTCCAATGTCCTTGGAGAAATTCGCACCAAGAACGGTGGCACGCCATTTTTTACCATTGGAGAAATAGACATCCACTTCCTCCATCCCCTGAATCACGTGAGCAGCAGTGAGAATCAAACCTTCCTCGGAGATGATCACCCCAGAACCAGAAGAACCCGTTGTGTCAGAAACCAAGGCCACGGTGGCGGGAAGAGCCTTTTCCGTGACTGACGCAACCTGCCTCTCGAGCAGCATCAGCTCAGAAATGGTTGATGCCGGTTCGGCCGCCTGTAACTGCGGCCCAACGACTAGAAGAATCAAAGCAATGGAGAAAATCTTCATTTACCTACAATCGACACGGAATTTCACATTCGTCTAGTTGTATTTCAGAATCAGGTCGGGAACGATTGGGAAAAAGTCATAATCCGCGTATCGACTATTTTCTTTAGTTATCTTGAATATTAAGTTTTCATTCAGAAGAAATTTCACATTCCTGAACAGGATCCATGGCCAATCAAAAAAAGAGAAAAAAGCGATCCAGCGCCACGAAATCAAGCCCAAGGCAATCTCATGGGCTGCTTTCATGGATTCTGCTGTGGCCGTTCTATCTATTTTTTTTCCTGACTCGTGGTTTTACCGGCTTCCAGAAGTTTATAATCCGTGCCGCCGGGACACCCGCCGTGGCCGGGCTATATGTTTTCATCATCCTCGCTGTCATTTACGGCTTCCGAAGCAGCCACTACGATCTAAACCGCATCAACAAAATGCCCGAGCGTACGATCATCCTCGATCGCAATGCCACCGAAATTGGCCGTATTCACGGGGAAAAACGTTCGATTGTTCCGCTTGATGAAGTGGCAGAGGATTTCCGAAAAGCAATTCTAGCCCGCGAGGATGAGCGCTTCTACTCACACGGCGCCGTTGATTTCATAGGTATTGCGCGAGCTATTTTAAAAAACCTCCAAGGCAAACGTGAGGGTGCTTCCACCATCACCCAGCAACTCTCCTCTGACGTCTTCCAACTCAAAAGTGGCGAACGCCGCGGTGACATCCTCCAGCAACTTGACCGTAAATGCTTAGAAATCGCAATCGCGGTTCGAATCGAATCCCGCCTGAGTAAAGATCGAATCCTAGAAGCTTACATCAATCAGATTAACTGGGGCCGCCAAATCAAAGGAGTCGGAGAGGCATCCCGTATTTACTTCGAGAAAAAGCCTTCGGAACTGAGCCTTTCCGAATCTGCCATACTGGCAGGTATTGTTCGCGGCCCGGATGCCTACAATCCGTTCCGCTCCATGGAAGCATCGGAGCGCGAACGCAATACCACTCTCACCCGCATGGTTACCGCAGGAAAGATCACGGAGGCACAGGCTCAGAAAGCTAAAGAGCAGCCTATTACCGTTCGTCCCGCCTGGCGCCGGAAATATGAGGCGTCCTACGCGATGGACGCAATTCGTCGTGATTTGGAAATCATTCTCGAAAAAGAAAATATCGAACTTGGTGGACTGACGATTGTCACCACCATCGACCAGCGCCTGCAAAAAATCGCGGAGGAATCACTTAACAAGAAACTGCGCCAAACCGAACGCCTGTCCGGCTACCCACATCAAACTCGCGCCGCATGGCAGAACCAACCAAAAGAGAGCCGCAAAGACCCTCAATACATTCAAGGGGCCGCAGTATTGATCGAAAACAGCACAGGCGGAGTCGTTGCACTGGTTGGCGGACGTGATGCTAACGAATCCCCTTTCAATCGTGCAATCCAAGCACGCCGCCAAATTGGCTCAGTCTTCAAGCCCTTCGTGTATCTAGCTGCCTTCGACAAAGGCATGCGCCCATCCACAATGATCTCGGATGCGGCCATCCGCCGCGGTGAGATCAAAGGTGCCCCGACATGGCGCCCAAATAATTCCGATGGTAAATTCGGAGGAATGCATCCGGTTTCCTACGGTCTGATTCGCTCTCGTAACACCATGTCAGTGCGCGTAGGGAATTATGCGGGAATTTCCAAAGTCGCGGAGGTTACTCGGATGGCTGGGTTTGGAACCGAGATTCCAAAGACGCCTTCCTCATACCTCGGCTCATGGGAAGCCAGCCCTTACGAAGTCGCTACCGCTTACACCCTTTTCCCAAATCAAGGCGCGTGCTTCCGTCCATTCCTTATTTCCGAAATCCGAGACAGGCATGAAAATGTTCTTTATTCTACCAAGCCTCTCTCTTACCCCGCGACCAATTCCGGCTCTGCATGGTCAGTATCACGCATCCTCGAAGAAGTTGCTACCACCGGGACAGCGGCTTCCATCAAGCGCCTTGGTTTCACCAAACCCGCAGGTGGTAAAACCGGAACGACAAACGATTTCAAAGACGCGTGGTTCACTGGCTACACATCATCGCTGACTTGCGCCGTCTGGGTCGGGTTCGACACCCCAAAAAAAACCATCCAAGGCGGCTACGGCTCAACTCTCGCCCTCCCAGTATGGGTTGACGTGATGAAAACTGCCGATCGACTTGGTTACAAAGCTGGTGAGCTCAACTCTAAAATGAACTTGGTAAACGTGAATCTCTGCCAGCTTTCCGGGCGCCGGGCCACCACTGGTTGCCAACATGCTGGCACTGCATACAGCGATCAGATGCCGGAACAAAGTACTCCTCCGCTCAGCGATCTCTGCCCTGTCCACCCAGCCAAGGCACAAGCCGTCAACGCCCGCGATTTCGATCAACAAAACGAACTATCCAGCCGCCCGCTTGACGAAGCAATACCCCGCCCAAGACCAATTCCTCCTCAGCCCCAAAGGGCCCTCCCAGTGCGCCCGGCGCCACTTCGCGCAAAACCTATCGTAGATATTCCACTCCGCGCTTTACCGGTTGAGTGACTTTCTCCGATCGGACAAGTTATTAGACAAATCCAAATATCTACGGCATTTATATCACTACAATTATGAAATACCGCTCACGTAATCCATTGCCAAGCAGCCACCAACCACAGGGTTTTACCCTTTTGGAAATCGTGATCGTCCTAGGCATCATCACAGTCATAATCGGAGGTTCCATCGCAGTTTTAGGAAAAATGGGAGAAGGAGCTAAGCTCCAACGCGTCGGCACAGACTTTAACGCGATCTCCTCGGCAATCTCGACCTATAAACTCAATGCGGGAATGGCACCATCCACTTCACAAGGCCTCAATGCACTCATCGCAAAGCCTTCCTCAACACCGAAACCAAAACGTTGGATTCAGCTAGCCGACGAGATCCCGCTCGATCCATGGCAACAGCCTTATAAATATCGAAACCCAGGTAAGATCGATTCGTCCACTTTCGAAATCTACTCCATTGGAGCCGATGGCCAGCCAAACACGGACGATGACCTTTCCTCCCAGGATTGAACTGCGGCCGAAGAGGTTCGTGAAAACGGATAAATCCGGCTTCACACTTCTCGAAATCGTCATCGTTCTAGCCATCACGGCTATCATCATCGGCGGTGGAATTGCCGCTTTAGTATCCAGCTCATCTGAACGGATTCTCACCAACTCCTCCGGCGAACTTGAACTTCTCGCTAAAAAAGCACGGGCTACAGCAATTCTAAACCAGATCCCCTACGTCATCGAATTTCACCAAGGATTCATCAAGCTGTTGCCGCTTTCAGAAAGTAACAACTCCTTCGTGCCCGATATAATCGATACACTTGAACCGGTGAACACCAGACCGTCGGTTCGTGATCAAATAGAGATAGATTCGGCTGTTCAAGTGGGCATCCGCTATTGGAATACCCAAAATATCATCACCCCAACGGAGAAAATAATTCCAGTATGGCGCTTCGACCCTGACGGCTTGTCTGAGCCAGTCACCGTCATTTTTTCAATAGGTGAGAGCTACTCACAAGATACCTATCACCCCTTGACGGCATCCATCGCGGACTCCGAGCTCGTGGCCTACTAGAAAAACCGTCGACGTCCTTTTGAAAACCCATTATAAATTTCCTGCGCCGAAAAACGGCTTCCTACTTCTGGAAGTCGTTCTTGCTCTGGGTATTTTTGCAATAGCATGCACGGGCCTTTCCGTCGCCTTCAGCCGTATGGCCGAGTCTGCTTCGCTTGCGCAATCCGAGCTGCAGCTAACCCGCATTCTAGACTCCGCGCTCCAAGAGCAAATGTCATTTCCAGTCATTGAAGAAGGGACTACTCAAATTTCTGTGGAAGGTACTGATATCGAGCTAGATGTCGTAGTCGAACCGCTTGAGGAAATAGCAAATCAGGACGGTGAAATTCTCCAGCAGATGTTCCGCATCGAGATCATTGCAAAATGGTATGATGGAAAGCAGTGGCAAACACGCAGCGCAGAAACCTGGCGCTACAACCCGATGTATCAACCATGATCCGAGGGATTCCAATTTCATCAAAACCGCCACGCGGCTTCACGCTACTTGAGTTAGTCTTGTCTCTACTCATGATCTCGCTTTTGGTTGGTATGGTTTTCGCCACTGCTCGCGCTTCACTAATGCTGGGAAACACTGTGGTTCGAACACAAAATGAAGAAATGCTTAAACAAGCGTTCTTCGAGCTCCTCGACAAACGCATCAGTAGCCTACCTGGAAACACCCGGCTTGACCTCTCTGTTACCGATTCCACATCACATTACCTTAGCGACCTGACACTTGAAAACGTGCCTATCAGCTTCGCGTGGGGAGGTGACGAACGGACAGCCAAAGCCATTCAAATCTCTACGGTCAAGCGCCGCTCCGGCTATCTTGATATCGTATTAAGATATTTTGAAAATGAGATCATCGATCCGAATTCCAGTCCCAGCGCAGCATCGGCACCCAGCTCTTCAATTAACCTAGAGGAGCCCTTCGCCGAAATCACCTTATTGGAGGACATTCGCTTTTTCGAATGGCAAGTGCTCAATCCAACAACCATGGAGTATCAATATGATTGGAATCTCCGCGGCCAACTGCCATTGCAAATCGAACTGATCTGCGCTTTCGGAGCCGAAGGCGAAGCCGTCCGTCAAGTATTTTGGATTCCACCAACACAGAATCCCGAGATTTTTATGCGGCAGCTTAGTCAAAGCGCCAACAACACATCCGCGAATATTGGCATTCAACCTAGCACCGGAGGCGATATCTCTGTGAATCCACCGCTTCCTCCGGTCGGGGCTCAACCCACCACTCCCAGCCCATGAAAACATCACCATCGCAACAGAAGGGCCGACAGCGTGGAATCGCGCTCATCGCCGTGTTGTGGCTCATTGGCATCCTATCCCTTGCCGCAATTACCACATTACGTGTGATTTCATTCGATATGGAAATCGCCACATCGAAGGTATTTGGTTCGCGTGCGATTCACCTGGCAGAGATGGGTATAGCTATTGGCTCTAACCCGCTAGTCGAGCGTGATGATCCCCTGCTCAACCGAATCGATACCGAGACCAGTGAAGAGATTAACGTTGAGCTAACCTCCGAAAGCGCACGCTTCAACATCAACGCCCTAATTCTATCAGAAGATAAAACGCTTATCCGCTCGATTTTCATACACTGGGGCCTCGATCTCGATTCCGCTCAAGCACTAACAGATGCTCTCACGGACTGGGTAGACAGTGACGACGAAGTTGCGCTAAATGGCGCAGAAGTCGAAGCCTATGAAAAGATGGGGCGTTTGAACCAACCTTTTAACCGTCCCTTTTACGATATCTCAGAGATGCGCCTCGTTGCCGGTATGGATCAGGTACAAGCTCTTCGGCCGGATTGGAGAAATTGGTTCACCGTCTGGTCAAGTGGAAGCCTTGACCTCAACGAAGCGGATCCCGAACTAATCTCCGTCGCTGCAGAAGTCATGCAGGAACAAGTATCAATTATTTCGGAAACTGTCCGCGGAATTGACGGGATTAGAAATACAGAAGACGATGTGCCGTTCGCTGATCCTGCCTCGGCACTGCTCCTCATCGGGATTGATGCAAATACCAGACCAGACATTGCCCAACGCTTTACCACGAACGATACTACAACGCGTATTACTTCAACCGCGCGTGCCGGAGATGCCAAGCGCCGCATCACCGCTATTGTGCGAAACCGGACTGGCAAACCAGCGCTACTCAATCGCAAAATTGAAATCATCCCCTAGCCTTTTTCCTCAGCTCTTTCCTCAGCCTTCCTTAAATCATGGCCACAACCACAACCACTCAACTTCTTCTTCCCGGTGAAACCGCTTGGGAGATCTGGACACTGCAAGAGGGTGCAGCCGCTACGCTGAACTCCAGTCATGCAGTCCGAACAGCTTCGGAAGTCGAAAAATTTCCAGCGGGAGATTTGATCTTTTTGTTTCCCGTTCGGGCACTCACTGCCCTGCCCATACGAGTAAATACTGATGACACATCCCTGTTTACCGATCTGGCAGCGACACATGCCGAGCGAGCTGGACTGAAGCCTGACCCGCTAGCTGGCCAGCTCAGTGATATTTTCCCCGTCGAAGTCACTCCAGAGGGCTCAATATTACTCTCCATCATTCTTCGGGCACCCCATCAAGAAAACCTCCCCACCAAATCTCCTAGCGCTTTTGAAATTTCGGCGCGTGCTTTTCCTGCCGAAGGCGAAACCATTACCCTCTGGCGAGAATTGGGCCAATGGGTCTTTGCCTTTCATATGGGCGGAAAACTTATTTACTGCCAGACCACTGTTTCAAACGGATCCTCACCCGACACCAACCTAACAAAGGAAATTCGTATCGCTGCTGCTCAATTATCAGTCCAGGGAATTGAGTTCACTCCTTCCGCAGCGGTGATCTGGTCATCAGATCAAGAAATCTCCACTGAACCTTTGGCCGGTTCTTTATCGATTCCAACGAGTGTGGAACCCCGCCCTAACCCAGTTCTGCCGAGTCCACGAAGCACTCTTCTCCCCGCAGATGTGAGAGCAGCACGTCGGGCTGCAGGTAAACGGAGAAATACCATCGTGGCGATCGCCGCAACCGTTCTCATCTACCTGGCGGTCATTTCTTACTTTGGGCTTAACCTCTGGATGACCAGTTTTAAAACCAAACAAATTGCCGAGGAGATAAAATCGATAGCTCCAGAAAGCGAAATCTATTCTCAGCACATCGCCAAATGGGATGAACTCGAATACGCAATCAGCCTCGAATATAATACCGTCGATATTCTCAAGCGTATTGCCAGCTCCATACCACCAAACTCGGGATTACGCTTGAGATCAGCAGAAATCTCGCCAACCGACATCCGCTTAAACGGGGAAGCTCCACAGCCACAAGCAGTGAACCAATTTTCTCTCAACCTCAATCGCAACAACGATCTTGTCACCTACGATTGGCAAACTCCCGAACCCAAACAGTCAAACCGCGGTTGGGAATTCAATTTCAACGCGTCATCTGAAAGACTGCTCTCACAGTAGCACTAACGTTGTGATTGGAGATAACGCTAGAAATCCGACATTCTACTAACAATTATTGACCTTACCGGCATTCTTCGACCACTAACCCCATGTCTTCCAGAGAAAAAAAACTACTCATTATCTTTACACTTGGTGGTCTCCTCGTGGTGAATATTTTGCTGTTTTCTCTCTATAATCAGAAGAAAACACAACTCGAAGGAGAACTAAGCGCCGCCGAGGCTGAATTCAAGCAAGTGAGTATACTTCAAAAAAGTGCCTCTCAATTTGCTGGCGAAATTGAATGGCTGAAAACGAATGAGCCTGAACCTGCCGCTTACCAAACGGTCCAAACCGAGCTTCAGCAATATATCTCCACTCAGGCGTCAAACTTCGGACTCGAGTCCAAGGAGGATTTTCTTGCAACCGATACATCCGGAAAATTTTATAACCGCGTTCAGGTTGAGGTTAAGCTTACCGGTAAGGAGGCCGCGCTATATCGTTGGTTTCACGCCATCAATGATCCGGCAGCATTCCGAGCTGCGTTTAAAATCGTGCTGAAGCCAAACTCACAGGAAGATACTCTCATCGATTGCACTGCCATCGTAGCGCAATGGTTCAAACCCATAGAAGACGAGTTATGAATTCCTTCTTTCAATACGCTCTTACTTGGATTTTCGCGATCTCATTGACCGTTCCTCTTTCGGGACAGATTCCGCAAAAACCACCGTTAACCAAGTATAGCAGCCTTTGGCTCAACAGCCCTTTTACTTCGAAGCCTAAAGCTCAGATACTCGCAACAAGAGCGAACCCTCTGAATGACTTCATCCTTACCGGCATAGCCCAAGTGCCCGGTGGCTATCGCATCACCATCGTCAGCAAGAAAAATCAGGAGCTGAAAAAGGTCATCGAACCGGGAGGAAATAGTGAGTTTAAAGTAATTTCGGTAAATCGAAATCCGGAAAAGACTCTCGGCACAACTGTAACCCTCAGTGACGGAAAAATAAGTGGAACTGTTGGCTTTGAGCCGGACCAAATTACTTTGAAGGCACCGCCAGTTGCACCGGTGAACAACACTCAGCCTCAAGGTCAACCAGCGCAAACACTCAACGCAAATAATACTCCTCCGAATGGAGGAAGAGTGCCGCGTCCACGTATCGTCCCCGCTGCGAATCCTCCACAAAACCAAGCAAAAAAGCCTACTAACAACCGCCTTGAAAGACGCGGCCGGGGCAATAACTAGAGATACCATTTCTCAATTCTTTCTCATACACTTCCAAAACTTTTTATCTAAATCTCTGATGATCCGTCACCTCGTTTTTCTCACCTTTGTTATTCTGTCAGGAGTAATGCTCCATGCTCAGGAAGAACCTCCAGCTATCCCGGGAGCCTTGAAGCCTCAGGAAAACGCTCAGCAACAGGGCAAGAACCTCATCGTAGAAAACTTGGAATACCTAGCACTCTCAGGAAACGATCTCGCAGCCCTTTACCGCAAATACACCGGCATGCGTGTAATCGTCTCATCCGGTGCTTCCAAAGCAGAGTTCGAATTCATTCAACCAGCTTCACCGCAGGACCCACTTAGCTACGCACAGGCAGCCGAATTACTGAAGAAAGCTGCAACCATTGAGAACTTCGTCTTCGTCCCGGACGCAACCGATCCGAGACTCACCTTCCTCACCCTTGCGACAGCTGGCATCAGACCCACTAGCAGGGGCGTTCCCATCTTTGGCGAGCAGGACAAATTACCAGAGGGTGATGCTGTGATCTCCTATGTAATGACTTTCAAATACATTAAGCCCGATGACGCCATTCGCACCTTCACTCAGATCATCGGCCAATTCGGAGCCTACGGCTCAATTGCTCCGGTGCCAAATGCCGCAGCGGTCATTATCACCGAGAACACTTCACTTATTCGAAAACTTATCATTCTCAAAGATGAGATCGATAAACCTTCTTCTCAGGTCGAACCAAAGTTCATCGTCGTTCGATACGCAGACGTTACTGAGCTTGCCGCTACTTTGAATGAGCTATTGGGAACACAAGAGGGTGCTTCACGGTCTACTGGTGTTCCTCCGACCAACCAAAATGGCCAAGGTGGTAACAACCTTCAAGTAGGCCCTTCGGCCCCGTCTACTTCCGGAGAAGATGTTCCAATTCAAATTATTCCAGACCCACGAACCAACCGAATCATCGCCATGGGACGACCGGTTGACCTCACCTTCGTCGAAAGCTTAATCCGTCAGTTCGATACCGAATCTGACCAAAGAAATTTTCTTCGTAGAAAACTTAAATATGTCGCAGTTGCTGATTTTCTTCCAATCGCGGGCGACGCTCTCACTCGGGCTTTCTCGGGCACCGGCACTGGTGAATCCAGCTCACAGGGGGCAAATAACTCGAATAATAACCGCAATAATTCCTCATCTTTGAATAACAACCGAAATCCTGGAAATCAGAATAACGGAGGGTTATCTGGTAGCAGTAGTAGTGGATCCGGACGTGGTGACGCACTATCGGCTCCCGATGTGAACTCCGCTCCCGAATCCTTGCTCGTCGGCAGGACCTTACTCGTCGCAGACAACATCAATAACTCCATCATTATTCAAGGTCCCCCGTCCGGAGTAGAAATCATCGAAAAACTACTCGATCAAGTGGATGTCAAAGCCCAGCAAGTTATGATTTCAACCGTCTTCGGTCAACTTTCGCTCGGGAAATCTAGTTCCACTGGAGTCGATTGGATCCGTGCCTTCCGCGGTGGAAATAGCGGCGGAGTCGGTTTTTCAAATATTGGCTCAGGTGACAGTAGTCCTGCGAACAATGTCAACCCGACAAGTCTTCTAAGTCCTATCACAGGAATTGCAGCTAATACCTTCCCTGATCAGGCAGGTCTTTCTGTCTATGGCAAAATTGGCAACTCGCTTGCTGCCTACGTTAAACTTCTTAGCGGTTCCAGTGATTTTACGGTTCTCTCCAGACCTTCGATTTTCACCGCAAACAATCAAAAAGGAACAATCTCATCGGGACGTCGTATCGCGATCCCTACCAGTAGTAACCAGTTCAATAGTAGCTTCAGCACCAACATCGAATACCGAGATGTAGTATTAAAACTGGAAGTAATTCCCTTGGTAAACTCCGAGGATGAAATCACCCTTCAAATCGCTTTAGTCAGCGATGATGTGGTCGGACAGTCCGATCCTATCCAAGGTGTAGGCCAAGTTCCCATCATCGGAACACGTGAACTCCTTACCACCGTCACCGTTCCTAATAATCAGACCATCGTGCTCGGTGGCCTTATCACCACCAACGAAACCGAATCGGTTAATGGTATACCAATTTTGAGCGATATCCCTGGGTTAGGACGCCTATTTTCAACCAAGACGAAAGGTGTCGATCGCGATGAGCTAATGATTTTCATCCAACCGTCCATCGTGAACGAGGCGAGTGAGTTGGAAAGAGTGCAGTTCGATATGGACGGCCGCTTCGACGTCTCCTCAAACGCCCGGGAGTTTGCCGGTGACACCGTTCTCCCTGCACGCGATCCAGATGGAAACGCTATTGAGAACGCCAATGACGAGAATACGTTTCTTAACCGAAGAGATCTCGGCCCCATTCACAGAAGGTAGTAATCGACTGGAAAATCACTCCCACTCGATACTGGCTGGCGGCTTGGTGGAAACATCATATAATACTCGGTTGATGCCATCCACTTCATTGAGAATTTTCTGGCTAGTTTCCCTCAAAAGTTGCGCTGGAAGGTCCACCCATTCGGCCGTCATTGCATCCTCGGACACAACCGCCCTGAGATTACAAGCCCACTCGTAGCTTCGTTCGTCACCCTTAACTCCGACGGTTTTAACGGGAATCAATCCGGCATAAGCCTGCCACACCTTATCATACCATTGGTGCTCCTTGAGTTTACCGATAAAAATAGCGTCACAGGCGCGAATGATATCAAGGCGATCCTGTGTCACCTCACCAGGGCAACGGACGGCAAGGCCTGGACCTGGAAACGGGTGACGGTTCAGGATATCCGGTGCGATGCCTAGTGAGTGTCCCAACTCGCGTACTTCGTCTTTGAAAAGTTCGGCCAATGGCTCAAGCACCTTACCCTGCGCTTGTAGCTCAAGAATACGGTCGACTCGGTTGTGGTGCGTTTTGATCTTCGAAGCCTTGGACTTGGCGTTCGAGGCGCTTTCAATCACATCAGGATACAAGGTTCCTTGTGCGAGTAGTTCTGCATCGCCAACTGAATCCCAGAACACATCAATGAAGAGATTCCCTATGATAACGCGTTTCTTCTCCGGATCGGCCTCTCCAGCGAGAGCGGTCAGGAAGCGTTCACTGCAATCCACAGTCTCGATCGGCACACCCAAGCGATGGAAATTACTCCTGACTTCGTCTCCCTCGTCTTTCCGCATTAGACCGTGATCCACAAAGATCGCTCGCACATTAGCCCCAGCCTCTTTGAGCAGCACCGCTAACACGGTGCTGTCGACTCCACCGGAAACCCCGCAAACCACTTGTTTCTGCCCGCAAGTCTCACGAATTCCTTCGATCATCGTGCGCTTGAAATCTTCAATCTTAAACGGAGTCAGATCTTTTGCTGTCAGCAGGAAATTGTGAAGAATGCGCAGTCCCTCGTGACTGTGGGTGACCTCAGGGTGGAATTGGATCCCATAGAAACGTTCACCCCATTTTAGCGATACCGGTGTCTTATGCTGGTTGGTAGCAATTACCTCGGCACATTCCGGTAGAACTTTGACCGTGTCCGAGTGACTCATCCAAACCTGCGAAACTTCTGAAATACCTTCGTAAAGATCGTTGTGATTGGTTGGATAAAGGTTGGCCGGTCCGTATTCCCGGCGATCACTTTTCTCGATTGTTCCACCGAATTTTAAGTTCAAAAGCTGCATTCCGTAACAAACGCCCAGCACTGGCACATCGAATGATTTGAGCGCCTCAAAATCTAAATCCGGAGCATCAACATCACTTGTGCTTTTCGGGCCGCCGGAAAGAATAATGGCTCCCGGTTTTCCAATGTTTGGAAATTCTTCGAGCGAATAAAGCATCGCAAGGAAACCAAGTTCCCGCACACGCCTCACGATCAGCTGCGTGTATTGCGAGCCGAAATCAATTACTGCCACATGTCCTTTTTCTTCCATTTTCTGAAATCCTAAATGTTAATTCTTATTTTCTGTTCATCAGTATGCGTGCCGCATCGATATCTTACTGGATACCGGACACCACAACTGGGCTAACCAGTCTTAGCCCAGTGGCTGATAGTTGGTAGGCTCCTCTGTCATCACGATGTCGTGAACGTGGCTCTCTCGAAGGCCGCCTGGGGTAAGGCGGGTAAACTGCGCTTTCTCACGAAGCTCTGCCAAGTTGGACGCACCGACATATCCCATGCCGGATTTCAAACCGCCCATCAGTTGGAAAATCACATCTGAAAGCGGGCCCTTGTAAGGAACCCGGCCCTCGACTCCTTCAGCAACAAGTTTGCCTGAACTGTTCTGGCCATATCGGTCACCAGCTCCCTTACGCATCGCACCCAACGAACCCATACCGCGGTATGCTTTGAAACGACGACCTTGATAATAAACACTTTGTCCGGGGCTCTCACGAGTCCCGGCAAGAATCGAACCCAACATAACAAGATCTGCTCCAGCTGCGATCGCTTTTACCACATCTCCCGAGTAACGAATTCCGCCATCGGCGATGACTTTCACACCACGCTCGCGACAGTAACCTGCGACATTCTGAATCGCTGTGAACTGTGGCATACCAACACCGGCTATAACACGCGTCGTGCAAATCGATCCCGGGCCCACGCCCACCTTCAGAGCACTTGCCCCGGCAGAAACAAGATCTCGGGCACCCGCTTCGGTAACAACATTGCCAGCTACCACAGGAAGATCGCTCATTGAGCGAAGCTTCTCGATCACGTTCATCACATGACGTGTATGACCTGTCGCAGCATCAATGAACAACGCATCCGCACCAGCTTCAATCAAAGCTGCTGCGCGATCTTCCACATCAGGACCGACACCAACAGCCGCACCACAGCGAAGTTGTCCATTGGAGTCCTTCGCTGCATTCGTGAAAGTAATACGTTTCTCAATGTCAGACCCAGTAATCAGGCCTACCAAGAGGCCGTTACCGTCCACTAAAGGAAGCTTCTCGATACGGTTTTTGTAAAGTATGCGGCGCGCATCTTCTAGACCGGTGGTTGGTGGAGCTGTGATCACTCTATCTCGCGGAGTCATCACCTCGGAAACCAATGCTCCGGGCCGGTCAAGATAACGGACATCTCGGCCTGTAACCATACCTTCAAGAATCCCCGATTCATCAACCACTGGAAAACCGGAAAAGCCATTTTCTTCCATGATCGACAGAACATTCTCCACCGTATCATTTTTACTAACCGTCAGAGGCTTGATAATTACCGCACTTTCGGAGCGTTTAACCTTCGCTACCATTCCAGCCTGCTCTTCAATCGAGCAAGCCCGATGAATGACCCCCATGCCGCCCTCGCGTGCCAAAGCAATCGCGAGATCATGTTCGGACACCGTATCCATCGCCGCAGAAATCACCGGCAAACGGAGCGGAATTTGATCCGTCAGGTTCGTTTCCAAATTCGCTTCACTCGGAAGAATCGAACTTAAAGCTGGTACCAAAAGTACATCGTCGAAGGACAAACCCACTGAAATCTCTGCCATGCGAAAGTCAACAGAGCGCGTAGCCAGTGAGCAAGCACGGATTCATGAATCATTGAAAATCCATGCTGTAATCAGAAATCTTAGAAAAGGGAGAATATCCAGACAATTGCTTTGATTACTGCGACTAGCACTCCCAAGAAGCTGAGAATAATCGATAGAATACTAAGTCCACCTCCCCGAACATTGGGCGCCAATGCGAGAATGATGCCGAAGACTCCGAACACGAAAGCCATTGCGGCAAAAATAACACCAAGAATAGCCCCAAACTTGAAGCTCAAAATGGCTGCTATAAGTGCCAAAATCGAGGTAATGCTGAATGATGATTTACTAGATTCCATAACAACCGTTTTTATCACCTACCCCGGCAATTTCAATCTTTGATCTCACTATCCTCCATCGCCGAGAGCATGATTTTCAATGCACCACCCGAGATCCATACCTCCCAGACAAGGCAAGCTAGCGACAAACCCATCAACGCAAGTGCGATTGCGAAGCTCACTAACGCAAGTAAACCGATCCCACCAATCACACTCAGCATTGAAATCACACAAAGCAGCAAGCTCAAGGCACCCATTAACTGCATCCCACGTATCAAGATCAACCGCCGCCGAAGGTTTTCAATTTGCCGCATTAGCAACCCGTCTTTCTGTTTCAGCCAATCTCCGTGCAGATTACGGATTAGCGCTGAAAGATGCAGGAAGCGGTTTGTATACGAGAGAAAAAGTAAACTGATGGCTGGAAACAACAGTGCGGGCGTCGAGATCTCCAAATTCATTCCTCTTTAAACACTCGGTAGACAACTTAAGCAAACCCCTAGGTCACACCTATTTAGGAATAATGACGCCGAAATCGATTTGATATTTGAGTTTTTGTTACAGGACGCGAACCTATCGGCCATGCGTAACATTACACCGCTCGTTTTAGTGCTTTTACTTGCCGCCATGGCAATCCTCCTTTCCGTCACTTCTGGAGAAAAAAATGCACCGGCCGAGCCCGAAAAACCTTCCGGGGCACAGGTAGACCTCACTCCTACTAGTTGGCCTTTCGAAACGTCCGATATTCCGGTCGACCCCAAAGCAGTCTTCGGAACTCTGGACAATGGTTTCCGCTACATGATTTTGCCAAACAGCGAACCGCCAGAGCGTCTCTCCATTCGATTACACATCGATGTTGGCTCCCTAATGGAGGCGGATGATCAACAAGGCGTCGCACACTTTCTTGAACATATGGTCTTCAACGGAACCAAACGCTTCAAAGACGCCAACCAACTCATCCGAGAAATGCAAACACGCGGAATTGCCTTCGGCGCCCACGTCAATGCTTACACCTCCTTTGATGAAACCGTTTACATGCTTGATCTCCCAGATTTAAAGCCGGACACCATGGACCTCACTTTTGCAATCATGCGGGATTTTGGAGACGGCGCTCTCCTGACTTCAGAGGAAATCGATGCCGAGCGCGGTGTCATTCTCTCAGAGAAGCGCTCACGTGACTCGGTTAGCTTCCGCATGCAAAAAAAACAATTTGAAGCTCTCCTCCCAGATTCTCTTATTTCCGAGCGTTTTCCTATCGGTATTGAAGAAGTTATCCAAGGCGCTCCGCGTGAACGCTTTGCCGATCTTTACGAACGTTATTACATCCCGAATAAAATGACCTTCGTGGTTGTCGGTGACATCGATCCCGGAGAAGTAGAAGAGCGTATCAAAGCAACCTTCGGATCAATGCAAAACCCAACCAACCCCGGCGAGAGCCCAGATCTTGGCGAGGTCACCTTACCCGAGGGCCTGAACCCGTTGGTCTTCAGCGATTCCGAACTGGACTCCACCGATGTTTCTCTGCTCCTAGTCCGTCCATACGAGATCCTTCCAGACACCAAACAAAACCGCACCGCGCAATTTCCAGTTCAAATTGCGAACTTCATCATCGGCCGCCGCTTTGAACGCATCGCGAAAACCGAAAACTCCCCTATCGCCAGCGGCGACGCATCGAAGTTTGCCTTTTTTAATGCGGTTGAGCTGGGCTCAATTTCAGTCACCGCTGCAGATGATCGTTGGGAAGAAGCAACACCCATTCTTGAGCAAGAATTCCGGCGTGCCTTACAACACGGCTTCACAATAGCCGAGCTCGCTGAAGCAAAAGCAAACATTCTCAATGCCTATCAGGAAGCAGTGAAACGCAAAGACAGTCGCAAGTCCGACAGCCTGGCTACCTCCCTTGCCAGCAGCATTAACGACAGAACCGTATTCACGACACCGGAAATGAGCTTGCAGATCGCAACCCAAGCACTGGCAGATATCACTCCGCAAATCGTTAACACGGAATTCGTAAAATTCTGGAAGGCCCCAGGCCACCATCTTGTGCTCTCAACCAAGAGCAGCACAGAGGACACACAACAGATTCTCAAAAAACTCTACGAGAGCTCTACTGAAAATGCTGTCGAAGCACCTATCCCCCGTGCGATCCAACCATTTGGTTACACCGATTTCGGCCCAGCTGGAACCGTGGCGACTAGCGTTGAGGTTGAAGATCTTGGAATTACCCAACTCACGCTTTCAAATAATATTCGAGTGAACTTGAAGTCCACGAGCTTTGAGAAAAATCGTATTCGTCTGCTAGCAAGCATCGGCAGTGGCCAACTCTCCCAACCGGCCGACAAGCCAATGCTGGATGCGGTTGCCTCAGCTGTTTTTAACGGAGGTGGACTTGGAAAACATTCGAACGACCAGCTATCGGAAATTCTAGCGGGGCGAAACGTCTCGAGCACGCTCGGCATCGCTGAAGACGATTTCATCCTCTCAGGATCCACCACGCCAGATGATTTACTGCTCCAGCTTCAACTCATGGTCGCCACCATTACCGATCCTGCCTACCGCCCAGAAGGTCTTTGGCAGTTTCAGAAAAACATCCCCGTGCTATTTCAAAACCTAAAGCACACCACCGCTGGGCCCGCTCAAGAAATGCAAGCATGGCTGCATGGCAACGATTCACGCTACACTGTCCCAACCCAGACAGAGCTTTCCAACTACAACATATCTGACGTCAAGGCCTGGCTCACACCGGAGCTCGAAACGGGATACCTTGAACTTTCCGTTGTTGGCGACTTTGATAAGCAAACCCTTGTCACCGCCATACTTTCGACGTTCGGCACCCTACCGGAGCGCAGTTTGAATCCAGCCAAGAATACTGTCCATTCCCGTTCAATCGTATTTCCAGAAGCGCCCTCGGAAAAGCTCTTTGGTTACGAGTCCAAGATTCCCCAAGCGGTCGCAGCTGCGGTATGGAAAACAGACGGCATGCGCAATAACATCCCCGAATTCAGGCGCTTGAATGTTCTTTCCGATATTTTCGGCGACAGGCTCCGCGAGGAGATTCGTGAGAAACTCGGCGCATCCTACTCGCCGCAAGCGGGTGCGAGCGGCTCAGAAGCTCTTGAGGACTTCAGCTACCTCATAGGCCAATCGATTGGTAAACCGGATGACATGCCATTACTCCTCAATACGATGAATACCATTGCCACCGAGTTATCAGCGGAAGGTGCGACACAGGATGAACTCGACCGTGCCCTCTCCCCCATTCTTTCTTCGCTGGAAAAATCGCTTCGTGACAATTCCTACTGGCTATCAACCGTCTTAAACGGCTCCCAAGCAAGACCGAGGAAACTGGACTTAGCAAATTCCCGCGACGAGGACTACCGCTCTATCAACCTGGTCGAAATCAATACCTTGGCAGAAAAATACTTCACTCCATCCAATCTGCTACAAGTCACGATCCTCCCAGAGGCTGCGGAGTAGTGAAGAGCATAGGATGCACCATCCTTTCGATATAATCCTGACAAAAGACCTTTGGCCAAATGCTCCGTCTTCCTTTTCGAAATAAAGTCTGGCGCGGCGCTGCTGGTGAATTCGCAGGATCCGGAACTGGCGCTTCCATGGATTTCCAAGATCATCGTGCCTACTCACCCGGTGACGATCCACGACACATCAACTGGCAGGCCTATGCCAGGACTGGTCAGTATTCGATGAAGCTCTTCCGCGAGGAAATCCGTCCTGTTGTAGATCTTATTATTGATGCCTCGCAATCCATGTTCTTCACCCCAGAGAAAGAAAAGCGAAGCATCGAGCTACTGCAGTTTCTCACCGATTCATCCATGGCAGCAGGCGCATCTGTGCGGGTCTATGCAATCTCAGGCAGTGCCAGTATTACGATTGAACCCTTAGCGATCAAATCTGGGAAATGGGTAGCGGATGCTAAAGCACTCATTTCAAACGCCCCTAGCGCTGCACCGGAGATTCATCGCCTCTCGCTCCGATCCCATGCCCTTAGGGTTTTCATATCAGACCTCCTTTTCCAAACTGATCCAAAACCCATCTTTCTAAGCCTATCTCAAGGCCAAGGAGTCCCAATTATCTTCAGCCCCTATTGCGCGGAGGAAGCCAACCCTAACTGGTCTGGCAACTACGATTTTATCGATAGTGAACAGCAAACTCGGCATTCCCATCGAATCGAGCCTTCAACCCTGCGCCGTTACCAACAGGCTTACAGCAAACATTTTGACCTCTGGAAGGAAGCAGCGATACGCCACCAAGCTCCCTTGGCACGTATTCCTTGTGAACCAGAACTGATGCAAAGCCTTTACGCACATGCCCTACCTGTCCGGGCTTTGGAAATAAGTCAGTAGAGCCCGCTAGATAGAGCAGTCCTTGAGCGTCTCTAAATCAAGAAACTCCAGCACAGATAGATGTGAAGCATCCAGTTTTACCGGAGGTGCCTTACCTGCCTGAAACGCCTCCGCCCAACGCTGCACACAGAGGCACCAGAAATCGCCCGCCTTCAGTCCCGGAAACTGATATTCAGGACGCGGCGTCGTCAGATCATTACCTCGCATCTTTGAGAATTCGAGAAACTCATCCGTCATCCTAGCGCAAACCGTATGCAGCCCTATGTCACCACTACCGGTCCTGCAAAAACCATCTCGGAAGAAGCCCGTGACCGGATCGTGACAGCAAGCCTGAAGGTCTTTTCCGTAAACGTTGGTTGGCATGCCGTGACGTTGACATACCTTTGTAACACAGCAACTGAAACCTCAGTAACAGTAATCTTATTTTTTAATCTCTATAACATCCTGTCTCACAACTGGTTCGTTCAAAAGCCCCGTAATTCTTTCTAGCCTTGGAGAGTGAGCCACCTTTCTACCGTCGACAAAAACATTAAGACCTCTTCCCCGATTGTATTTCTCACCGGTCTGATCCCATATAATTGTGACGATATGCCCGTGATAGAGCACGTTATCTAAGCAGAAATAGTCCCACGTATCATCTGGGAGTAACGGATTCACCTCCACAATATCATCCCTTCGCGGCCGTAGACCAACCAGTCCCGTGATGATTAAGTCGTTATAAGTTGAATGATTGTAATCCTTACCCCGCTCCTTACCGCCTTTACTTGGATCCCAATCGTTATTCTTCCACTGCTTCAATCGAGTCCGTGAAATCCAATCACCCGTATACGGATTCAGATTCTCGTCGATCCAAGGCACCAACTTGCCATCCTCGCGCTTCCGTTGATGGCTGTTTGTGTAAATCGTAAGCGTCTCGAAGTACGCCTTTCGGTCGATCGTATCCTGTTCATAATTGTTCAATAAATTCGCTAATCCTGTTAGAGTTATAGAAGTCGCCATTGGCCAAGAAGGTCCATTCCATTGACACTCATGCCCTTCGTAAGCGATTCGAAACTCCTCACTTCGCTGCTCAGCTGTTGTTGGACCGTAAGCCGCATAAAAACCCCTCGGATCCATCAATTGCGCCCAAGCCTTTTCATACCCCTTGTCCCCATCCGGTAGGTTCACATACCATGGTGTAAAACCATGTAGCTCCCGAACTTCGGCTAAGGTCGTATCTTTTCCCAATACCGAGAAAAACTGAGTTTTTTCATTCCACAATTGAGCCTGCACAAGTTGTTTGATTTTTTCAGCTTTCGCCGAATATTCAGCAGAAAGAACCTTACGGCCGGCAACTGCGGCAATCTTAGAAATGGCCCTAGCATCGCCATACATATACGAATTAATTGTCGCTCTGTAGCCACTACCTCCGATCGAGACTTCCATACCATCGCGATCATCAATCTGTTCGAAGAGAAAGTTCTTATCAGGTAAACTTACTTTCTCCCAAGCCTCGTAGTTCCCTACAAGGTCATCCAATAAATCCACGAGAAGCTCCGAATTCGGAGTCACCATCTGGCGCGCAAAATAGGCATCTGCAATCCAGAAGCTGTAACGCCTTGGCTGCCCTCCCTTCCTTAACCAGAAGACCGAGTAATCATCGAGGTATATTGGATCATGAAGCCAACGTCCCTCGTAGTAGTGGTGGCCAGCTGGACAGCTTATCGTATTATGTTTCCCCGACCACGATACCTTCGGAAGAAATTCGGTAATAACGTAGCCATCCGAGGTCTTCTTGACGTGCTTCCGGTAAGTCCACCACCGAAAATAATAAGTTTGTTCAAAATTCCTATCTGGGCACTCAAAAAGAGGAATATTTGCTTCAAGAAAAGCGAATGCTTCAGAGTTTGGAATATTTGTATAAAGCTCCTCATCGTTCGCGTTGAACAGCTCCACATAATTTTTGAGCTTGGCAGTATTCAAGACACCAGCCCCATCAACATTCACAAACGTAAACATTAAAAACGCCACAACACCCGCCCTAGCGAACCTTCTCACCTCCATAAAACCACCCTAACAAGAATAATCGCGATGACCACGCCTCACTTCGATACAAGTTCTGCGGCTTACTGAAAACACTCCAAAAAATTAGCCAACAAAAAAGGAACCCGTTTGGGTTCCTTATTTCCCTGTAAACAGGGGCACTTGAAAAAAGTGCTCGAAAGAGGAATCGAACCTCCACGGGCTTGCGCCCACTAGATCCTTAGTCTAGCGCGTCTACCAATTCCGCCATCCGAGCTTCACTGCCTCCCTTACGGGTGGGCGGTGGAAATAGGATGTGGGGAGCGCGTTTGCAAGAGAATCTTTATAAAAATATGAAAAAATTCAGACCTATCGGCTGCAGCCTCGCAAGCATACGGAAAATCCCATTGTCAGATCGATACCTTCCAATTACATTCTCAAACGAGTAATTTAAATTTTCACTCGTGAACGCCTTCAATCAATTCAAAAACCTCAAAGGAATCACCGCCGTGATTTCAATGTGTATGATTCTGGCAACGTTGACTGCTTCTGATGCGCAAACGACTCGTAAAGGCTGGAAACTCATCAAAATCGACGGACATGAATATGTTTCCGTCGAGAGCCTGAAGAACTTCTATAAATTCTCCAAACTGACTAGATCCGGCGGAAGTATTCGACTGGAGAATGCGAAGGTCGAAATGAAGCTGAAAATTGGTGGTAATGAATGTTTGATGAACAACGTGAAGTTCATCTTCTCGAAACCAGTGATTGCTTCGGGCAACGATGCCTATGTGTCCCGGTTCGATCTAGCCAAACTAATCGATCCAGTTCTCAGACCAAACTTTATCCGTAACGCCGGAGATTTCCGAACCGTGATTCTTGATGCTGGCCACGGCGGCAGAGATCCCGGTGCCACCAATTCGCTGGGAACAGAAGCAGCTTACAATCTTCGCTTGGCACAACGGGTTCAAAGGCTCCTTCAAGCACAAGGTTTTAACGTAATTATGCTGCGCGAATCCAACCGCTACCTCTCTCTAAAAGAGCGTGTTGATTCCGCAAACAGAGTAAAAGATAACGCCATTTTTCTCAGCCTCCACTTCAATTCAGGAAGCCGCACCGCACGTGGGATTGAGACATTCACGCTCTCTCCGCCAGGTGTATCACACTACGGACGGGGTTTAATCGCCAGTGATGCACAAGCACGGGCTGGGAACCAACACGACTCCGCAAATATCGCGCTGGCAACGGCATTACACGGTTCAGTTTTACGGCGTTTGGGTACGAATACCTTCGACCGTGGGATCAAACGTGCTCGATTCACCGTTCTCTCAGGCGTTAGGCACCCTGCAGTCCTATTCGAGGGTGGCTTTATGAGTCACCCTCACGAAGCAAAATTAATCGCGCACGAGGCTTATCAAGCGGCTCTCGCGGCAGGCATTGTTGATTCCGTTGTGAGATATCGATTCGCAGTTGGCGGAGGCAAAGCCGCCTCACCCAGACGCTAATTCCGCAGCGCTTTTACCGACCGCATCACCAAGCATTGATTCTAACGCGAACCTTTGCATACTCACGGCACGAAATCGCATGCTGACGCTCTTAAAAATACGTAATCTCGCCTTGGTTGATGAACTCGCCTGGGAGCTTGGCTCCGGACTAATCTCTGTGACTGGGGAAACTGGTGCAGGAAAATCTGTCATCGTCGGCGCTCTGAAAATGATCCTCGGCGAACGTGCCGATAAAGGCCTAATTCGCACTGGCGAGGAAACCTGCACCATCGAATCTGTCTTCGAGCTCAGTAATACCACCGAAATAAACACAATCCTCGAAGAAGGTGGCTTAGAGCCTTGTGACGACAAACAGATCATTATTCGACGCTCGATCGGAACGACCGCTAACCGCCAGTTCATCAACGACTCCCCCGTCACTCTGACTCTTCTGAAGAAAATTGGTGAGCGTCTGGTCGATCTTCACGGCCCACATGACCATCAATCGCTTCTCTCCCAGGAACGTCAACTTGCCATGCTCGATGCCTATGCAGGCGCCGAAGCACAGCTCATCGAGTATCGTAGCTCCTATCGAAGCTGGCGGGAGAAATCCCACGAACTCGCGGAGATAAAAAACGCTGAAAACGCCTCTGAGCAAGAGTTAGAACTACTCCGTTATCAACTAGAGGAAATCGAATCCGCAAACCTTGGGCCAGACGATGGAGATGAACTCCAAGAACGCTACCACCGTTCGTCAAATTCCACTCGCCTGCTGGATCTTACTGCGCAAGCGGTTTCCGCCCTCAGCGATGACGATGGCATCCAATCACGTATTTCAGATTTACAGCGACTGGTGCGTGATCTGGAGAAATACGATCCTTCCCTCGCGGAAAAGCTTTCATCGCTCGAGACCGCATCTATTGAACTCCAAGATCTGGAAGCAACCCTCACCGATTATGCAGAGGAACTCGAGATCGACCCAACTGAAGCATCGACAATCGAAGAGCGCGTCAATCTTGTCGAATCCCTGAAACGAAAATACGGCCCTGGAATCGAGGATGTCATATCCCGCCAAACTACGATTTCGGAGCGCCTCGATAATATTGATAATCGCTCAGAGAAAATCGAAGCGCTCAGCAATGCACTTGCAGAATCCAGAAAATCCCTCGAAACCATTGCACGTAAGCTCAGCGCAGCTCGGAAAAAATCAGCACCAAAAATCGCCAAAGATATAGCCGCTCAACTCAAGGAGCTCGGCTTCAAGCAATCCTCTTTCGAAGTCGAACTCACTAGCCTTTCCGAACCGAGTCTCCATGGTCTCGAATCCTGCAATTTTCTCTTCGGCCCCAACCCTGGTGAACCCCTCCATCCCCTGCGGCAGATTGCTTCCTCTGGAGAAATTTCTCGCGTCATGCTCGCCGTTAAATCCTCTCTTGCCGAACAAGACTCCACCCCGCTCATGGTTTTCGACGAAATTGACGCTAACGTCGGTGGAGAAATCGCCAAGGCCGTGGGTAAAAAAATGGCTCTCCTCGGGCAGCTCCATCAGGTCATCGCGATCACACATTTTCCACAGGTAGCCGCAATCGCAAACGCGCACTTTGTCGTAGAGAAAGAAGTCGTCTCCGGTCGAACACGCTCCAAACTATACTCCGTCGAAGGCGAAAAACGTATCAACGAACTTGTCCGCATGCTCGGCGGCGGCGGCGAGCAGGCACGTGCCATGGCCGCTTCTCTTTTAGAATCCTGATCACTGGAAATTTCAGCGTTTTAGTTTTCAGCATTTCAGCTTTCACCACATGACTCTTGCATTCATCGCCACCGGAGACATCGCCCTCCCCACCTTTCGCCATCTCATCGAAAGCGGCAGAAAGCCCTGTATACTGATCACCCAGCCAGACAAACCCGTTGGCCGCAGCCAGAGCCAAACAGTTCCACCCGAGATCAAGAACGTTGCCATTGAGAACGGTATACCCGTCTGGCAGCCAGAGAAAATCGGAGAGATTGCGGACGACCTAACCACACTCAAAGCCGATATTGCGATTGTCATGGCCTACGGGCAATTCATTGGCAAAGCCGTCCGAGAAGCTCCCACAAAGGCGATGATCAACCTCCACGCCTCACTCTTACCAAAATACCGCGGAGCTTCCTGCATCCAAAGTGCGATTGCTAATGGCGATTCTGAAACCGGTATCACTATCATGCATGTTGAGCGCGAGCTCGATGCGGGGAATATCATCTCAGCCAAACGAATCAGGATAGCGGACTCTGAAACCGCTGGCGAACTTCACGACAGACTCGCAGAACTCGGACCAGCGGCCTTGGACGAGGCACTGGAGATACTCAAAGAAGATTCGTGTGAAGGAACTCCACAGAATCCTAATCAGGTAACCCACGCCCCGAAGCTTCTGCGCGAGGACGGTCGGATCGATTTTTCTCTACCAGCAGAGTCCATTGCTCTCACGATCCGTGGTTACCACCCATGGCCTGGAACCTTTACCGAAGTAACCATCAAAGGAAAATCCAAGCGCCTGAAAATCTTTCCGCCTGTGAGCGTGGTCGGGCAATCGGTCACGCCGGGAGAACTGGCGCTCCACGAAGGTGAACTGCTCATCGGCTGCGGCGCCGGAAAATCACTCGCACTTTCCGAAGTTCAACCGGAAGGATCCAAGCGCATGCCGGCCTCCGCCTTTGCCAACAGCCTCTCGCTGTAGAACCGCCGGAGGCTTTGGACTGCTGCGACTCCTATCCGCAGCTTTCGGGGTCGATGGTGTGAAACGAAGATGCCCGGTATCGACCAATCGCTCCGATGATCGACACCTACCTTCAGAGCTGGGAATGAAGAATCCCTGCAGTCCAGAACCTCTGGCGGTTTCAGAGCTTCGCGATTGCCGCCTTCATTTTCTCAAGACCCTCAAGCATGCGCGCACGGCTGCAACCGAAGTTAAACCTTACCCAACCGGGCCAGCCGAAAAACGCTCCATCGGAAAGAAACAGCCCTGCTTCTTTCTCAAAGAAATTCGTCGGATTCTCTACCCCTAACTCACGTGCATCAATCCACGCAAGATAAGTCGCCTCCGGAGCATGAATCGAAAGCCCATCGCATTCTTCATTAATAAAACGAACCAGCTCATCGCGGTTGCTTTTTAAATAGGTAACCAACTCCTTACGCCAGGGCTCTCCATCTCGATAAGCTGCTTCCGCTGCGAAGTAGGCAAGGGCGTTTATCTCCGCCAAAGTGTGTCCTTTGGTAGCATTAAATTTACGGCGCACCGAGTCATCAGGAATGATTGCGAATGCGTAGCCAAGGCCTGCAATATTCCAAGTCTTGCTTGGCGAAAGTAAAGTGATCGTGTTTTTGAGCAAATTATCTGGCAACTGCATCGCGGAGAAATGTGGAGTCTCTACCTCATCGTAAACCAAATCGCAATGAACCTCGTCTGAAACGAGAATCAGATCATTTCTCAGACAAAACTGAGCAAGCTTGATGACTTCTAATCCGGTGAAAACGCGACCCAACGAATTCTGCGGATTGCACAGGAGGAAGACCTTGGTTTTCTCCGAGACCGCGTCCTTCATTTTGTCCCAATCAAACTCCCATCGACCGTCTATGAAAACATGATCCACAGTCAGCAGGTTCGCATTCGCATCTTTGTGAACCCCAAGAAACGGCGGATAAACCGGAGTGCAGGTCATCACCTCATCGCCTTCGTCACAGAAAGCGCGTGCTGCCAATGATAGAGCTGGAACCAAGCCGCCGAGATGAACCAACTGCTCACGCTTGAGAGGAACCTTACGCCTACTCTGCAAATAACTGTCGATCGCTTCCAGAAGGCCTTCGTGTGCTTGTGGGTAGCCAAATACTCCGTGGTCCACTCGGTCGTGCAACGCTTTCAAAATAGCCGGATCGGACACGAAATCCATATCGGCAACCCAAAATGGGTCCAGTTCCGGACGGCGGTCGAACTTGATGCATCCGCTTTCTTTTCTCGCTACAGGTGTGTCGAAATCAAAACTCATAACACCAGGAGGCTGCACCGCGTGCGAATGGTTTGCAACCGCCAAGCATTGGATTTCCAGTATTCATATGTGTGAAAACCAAATGCTTGATTGATTTCCCTATGCCATGCGTGAGTATCCGCGCGGGATGAATTACCAATTTTCAAAAATCGGCCAGAGCTTGGCGGGCGGGAGCGGCATCGGCGAACTGATGGACGATCTCGGAAACGCGCTGGCAAATGCCGGCCCCAATATGAAAATGCTCGGCGGCGGCCAGCCAGCTCAGGTGCCTGCGATCAACGAGATCTGGCAGAAACGATTGGCAGAAATTTCCAAATCCGAAGGAGAAGCACGTAAGATGCTCACCACCTATGATCCACCAAAAGGGAATCCAGAGTTTATCGAAGCGGTCGCAGAACTCCTTCGCAGCTCTTTTGGCTGGGATCTTGGCCCAGAAAACATCTGCCTGACCAGCGGTGGCCAAACCGCATTCTTTAACCTATTTAACCTCCTTGCCGGCGAAATGCCTGACGGTTCCAAACGCAAGATTCTCTTTCCTCTCGTTCCAGAATACATCGGCTACGCCGCACAGGGCCTCGAAGAAAATATGTTCCGCGCGATCAAGCCGGAGATTGAACACACTGGCCCGAACGAATTCAAATACCGCGTTGATTTCGACAAGCTCGAAGTCGGCCCCGATATTGCCGCAATTTGCGTCTCCCGTCCGACCAACCCCACCGGTAACGTGCTCAGCGATGAGGAGATCAAACACCTGTCCGATCTCGCCAAGGAAAACGGAATTCCTCTCATCATCGACAACGCCTACGGTGCCCCATTTCCCAAAATTATTTTCACCGAGGCCACACCTCATTGGGATAAGCATGTCATCCTTACTCTGAGTCTTTCGAAACTCGGCCTACCCGGAACCCGGACAGGAATCGTGGTCGCACCGCCCGAAATCATCACCGCGATTTCATCGATGACTGCCATCACCGGCCTGTCAAACCCGAGCATGGGCCAGCAAATCTCACTTCCCATCATTCGTAGTGGCGAAATTCTCAAGCTCAGCGAGGACGTCATCCAGCCATACTACAAAGGAAAATCCATCTTCGCTCAAGCGGTGGCAAGAGAAGCGTTCGGGGAGAAGTTCGACTGGCACATGCACCGCAGCGAAGGAGCTTTATTCCTTTGGCTTTGGTTCCCTGAACTTCCTATCTCAGCAGCAGAGCTCTACCAGCGCCTCAAAGCACGCGAGGTTTTGGTAATCCCCGGACACCATTTCTTCTTCGGCTGCGATGCCACCGAATGGCGCCATCGCCAAGAATGCATCCGCGTCTCCTTTGCCATGGATGAAGACACGGTCCGCGACGGAATCGCCATCATCGCGGAGGAAGTCGCGAAAGCTTGGGCAGATAAATAAGCCCACACAGGATGACTAGCTTTGCGACTTGAGCTCCTTGATTTTGATGTTCCGGAACCAAACATCGTCATTGTGATCTTGGAGGCAGATATGCCCAGCATCAGCAGTTCCGAACTGCTTCCAATTTGCGAACTTTGATTTCGCGACCCGTTGTTTCCAATCTTCGGATCCAATTTCATATTCGACGTATTTTTCACCGTTCAGCCAGTGCTCGCACTTGTAGGTTCCGGTGGCGGTTTTCTGGCATTTGAGGACGAAATGATTCCATTCGCCCGCAGGTTTTTCCGTGTTCTTTTCGGTCGAGTAAAGTTCATACATCCAGCCAGAAAGCTGTTTTTCATTGCCTTTTCCAGCATCCAGAATCTGAGCTTCAGGGCCCGTTTTATATGGCGGGCCATCTATCTCAAGCACCTTGAACATGATTCCGGAGTTCCCGTGCTTGCTGATCTTCCAATCAATTTTCAGCTCGAAGCTCTCGTATTTCTCGCGAGTGATCAGGTCTCCCCCGCCCTTGCGGCAGAGCGCCCCGTCCTCGACCACCCATTTCTCCGGAACGCCTTTTTTCTTATATCCACGAAAATGCTCGGAAGCATCCTTGCCATCGAACAGTAGGATCCAGCCATCGGCTTTCTCCTCAGGAGTCAGAGTGTTCACTTTCGCATCTTCAGCGTGCGCGTTAAAAATCAGGGCGGAGAATAAAAAGGTGACGAGGCGTTTCATAGAAAGTGTTAATCTAGACTCTAGAATAACGTCAATCAGGCGCGGATCTGTCAAAAAAAACATGAAAAAGCCTCCGAGGAAAATCCCCGGAGGCTTTCGATAAGTTTCTACGCGAAAGAAATTCAGGACTTCTTCACGTCCACCCACTGGCCGCTTTTCGCGGATTCTAGGATGGCATCACAGACATACTGGGTTCCAAGCGCATGGCGGAAATCTGGGTAGCGTTTCTCTGCGCTAGGATCATCAAGTGACTTGAAGAATTCCACCGCAGCATGAACGAAGGAATGCTCATACCCTAGGCAGAGGCCGGGCACCCACCAATTTCCCGCATACGGGTGATCACCATCGGAGCAATGAATACTGCTCCAACCACGACGGTCACCTGGAACTCCGTGATCGAAATACTGGAGGCGGTTCATGTCGTGAAGATCCCATGAAAGGGACTTGTGCTCACCATTGATCTCAAAGGTTTTCAGGGACTTGTGCCCACGTGCATATCGGGTGGACTCAAAGATCGCCAGCGAACCATTTTCAAACCGTGCGAGAAAAGCGGCCGCATCATCAATCGTGACCGCCTGTTTCTCACCCGTGTCCTGGTGCACTCGCTCTTTGATGAACGTCTCGGTCATTGCGGAAACAGAAACGATGTCTCCGTTGATCCAGCGCGCGGTATCGATGCAGTGCGCCAGAAGGTCACCGGTCACGCCGGAGCCTGCCGCGGCCGCATCAAGACGCCATAGCGCCGCACCACCTTGCGGAAGGTCTTCCGAAATGGTCCAGTCCTGCAGGAAGTTCGCGCGGTAATGGAACACACGTCCGAGCTCTCCTGAATCGACAATGTTCTTGGCGTGGCTGACTGCCGGGAGGAATCGATAGTTATACCAAACCAAATTCGGCAGGCCTGATTTTTCCACCGCTTCAACCATCTTCTCACCCTGGGCTCCGTCGAGAGCTAGGGGCTTTTCACACAGGATCATTTTCCCGTTTTCAATGCATGCGAGAGCGATCTCCGCGTGAGAGTTGTTGGGAGTGCAGATATCAATAGCATCGATGTCGTCGCGCTTCACCAACTCACGCCAATCGGTTTCATAAGAAGCATAGCCCCACTTTTCTGAGAAGGCTTTGACCTTTTCCTCGTCACGACCGCAGACCGCCTGACGGACGGGCACGTGCTCGGTATCGAAGAAGTGCTCGAGTTGAGAATACGCGTTCGAATGTGTGCGACCCATGAAGCCGTAGCCGATGAGTCCGATTCTGATTTCTTTTTTAGCCATAAGTATTTTAAAGTTTGTTGTTCGTTTTGATTAGAGGGCTTTGTCGACGTCAACCATCGCCTTGAGAATCGCGTTCCATGTGGAAGGATCTTCTAGAACTGAGTTATCGAACATGCAGCCATCCCAACAGATGTGCTTGATGCCCCGCTCGGCAGCTCCTTGGAGCCAGTAGGTGGAGCATTTCGCGATGTCCATTTTGCCGTTCGGATCGTCAGCACGGCAGTGGCGACCCGTCTTGTCATGAGAACCAGTGCCATGAACCGAGCCATCATTCTGGGCGACGTGGAAATCGTTCGTCCATGGGCGGAGCGCATCTGTCATGATCTTGTATGCCGCCCAGAACTCTTCGTCGCTGTAGCCTTCTTTCAGCAGAGCAGCATCAGGTGCATTATAGCCTAGTAGGTAAAGATACGTGTGCGCGAGATCTGCTTGGAAACCGACCACGCCGGGCATCGCGGTTGCCTCAAGCGTGTTCACAGCCGCTTTCCACGAATGGAAGCCGCCCCAGCAGATTTCGCCTTCTGCAGAGATGCGCTCGCCGTGCTGCTCCGCAACCTTGCCAGCTTCGCGGAAGGTTTCGGCAACCTTCTTGGTATTACCGACAATGTCTTTAGCGAAATCCTCAGTGCCACCCGCAGTATCCACACGAATCACTCCCGATTTACGGACGCCATGTTCATTTAAAATACCAGCGACGCGGCAGGTTTTCTCAACCGCCAGAACGAAGTTTTTACGATCTTCATCAGAGCCGAAAGCCGAGCCACCAACCGTGCCCGGCCAAACCGGTGCAACGATAGTTCCAACTGAAAGTCCTTTCGCCGCGATCTTATCTGCCATTTTCCGAATCTCATCCTCGGAGGCATCAGGATCGGTATGCGGGTGAAAGTTAAACAGATCCACCCCATCGTATTTACGGCCTCCCACCTCAGCGGCGGTCGTAAGGTCGAGCATATGATCTAGTGAAATTGGCGGATGGTCTGTATCGGGCTCTTTGCCGACCAATCCTGGCCACATCGCGTTATGTAATTTTAGGGAACTCATGGGACGAAGTGTTTTCCCGTGTAAGACGTGACTTGTCAAACAACTAGGAGAAAAGGCTACGAATCTGAGGGAAATGAAATTTCATCCAAAAGCGATCTCGCGCAGTAACATCCGATAAACACTTTTTCTCGAAACCTTCACTCGTGGCTGCAGATCATCAAGCGACGCCACATCCAGCAAGCAGAGGGTTAGCTCCCCTATCGCCGCCGGCATCACACTTGCAACTCGCAAACGCTTGGTCCGAAGCGCTTCGGAATACTGCCTTCCGTAAGAAATTTTTTGAGAAGCCATCTCTCGCCAGTGTCGGAACTGCGCAAAGACCTCCACATCGTCCGTCGGGTCATTCACCGGAAGGTAGCACCTGCCCGCGCGAAGATCTTCAGGAAGGTCACGAAGGATATTTACTAGTTGCAGGCCTTTTCCATATTCCACCGCTAGGTCCTCTAATTCGTCCTGTGAACGGTTTGAAAATTTCGCACCCATGGTTAGGAAACCAAGCCGAGTCCAGAAGAGCCCCACACAACCTGCAACTCGCCAAGTGTAGTCATCCAAATCCCCAACTGCACTCAAGACCTGGATCGCCCCGCCTTCTGCCAACTCAAACCTCTCGATATCCAATCGCTGGCCACTGGTGATCGTGTCGATCACCTCTTGAATAAGGAATTGCTGCTCCGGCGCAAGAGAGTTCATGGCAGCGATAAGTAACACAGACTCCCGGAGCAAACGCTTTTCAGATGAATTCGCTGCGCCGTCTATCAAGCTTTCTGGAATTGCCACTGCATCCACTTCTCCCTTCACCTGTTGTGAAAAATGTTCGAGCGCCGACAAGCGCTCATCAGCCGAAGCTGAGACAGAATCGGCAATGGTATCGCTCAATCGAGCAAGCAGATACGCAATGCTGGCCGGACGCCGCATTGCTGAAGGGAGAAAACGAAGACTCAGGTAAAACGAGCGTGAAACACCCTTGAGAACATCCGTTTCCAGCTCCTTAGACATCTCATTCGTCCAATGCCAAAATCCGGCCACAGTTTTCACACTGAGTCACTTCTTTCTGCTGCTGCACTGCAATCGAAGTGGAGCTGATGACCTTCATGTTACAACCCGTGCACTGACCCGCACGCAACGTTGCAACTGCCGTGCCGTTCTTGGACTTCATGAGCTTCTCGTAAATTGGCAACATATCTTCGGAAACCGCACCAACCAGCTTTTCCCGGTCAGCGGCAACTTCTGCTTTCTGAGCCTCCGTTTGCTCATGTCGCTTACGAATCGTTTCCAAATCTTCTTTAACCACCTCACTCGTCTTCTTCAGTAAAACTTCCGCTTCTTGAAGCTTCGCGCGGAAAATATCGACTTCCTCCATCGCCTCAAGCTCCTTGGTCTCCAGCGCATCGACCTCCGCACCGTAGCGAATGATTTCATGCCCTAGCGCATTGTATTCGTCGTTCTTTTTGGTTTCGAACTGTTGGGTTTGCAGACGCTTGATGGAGGTCCGGCGCGTTTCAGCATCCATTTCGACCTTCTTCACTTTAAGCTCGGCCGCTTTGAGGTCATCGGACGCCTTTTTCACGGCAGCCTCATCGCCGGCTAACTTTGCCCTCGCTCTAGCCTCTTCCTGAGGAAGATTTGCCAGTTCTTTCGCAAAGCCCATCAGACGTTTGTCCCTATCTTGCAAAACCAACAACCCACGAATCTCTTCCAACATGGTGAATATCTAACTTCCAGCTGCCCGCTGGGCAAGCTCGGCTTCTCGCTCATTTCGCCTACGTCTCAGCGCATCAAACGAATACAAGCCAATTGCCATCCAAATCAGAATAAACGAGAACAACCGTATCGTCGTCATTGGCTCGCCATACACTTTCCAGCCGATGAAGAACTGCATGGTCGGTCCGATAAACTGAAGCATACCCAGCGTGCTGAGCCGGATATTCCTGCTGGCGAATCCAAAGAGCAAAAGTGGAATCGCTGTGACAAGCCCGGCACCGATCAGCAGCCAAGCATGTGGCCAGCTTTCACCGAATGCTTGGGGAACTGTCGAATGTGAAAATATCAACCAGCCCAGAGCAATCGGCACAAGCAAGCTTGTCTCCAGCGTAAGCCCATTCAGAGCACCAAGGGAGGAACGCTTCCTCACCACACCGTAGAGTGAGAACGACAAAGCCAGAGTGATTGCCACCCACGGGAAATGCCCAATACCGGGAATCTGCAGCAGCACGCCGGCAGAAGCAGTAACGATCGAAATCATCTGCAAGCGATTTTGGCGTTCACCAAACCATAAAGCTCCAAACAACATATTCAGGAACGGATTGATGTAATATCCCAGCGCGCCCTCAATCATGCGTTCGTTCAGAGTCGCCCAGACATACAATACCCAGTTTCCGCCAACCAATATGCCCGAGAGCAAATGCCATGACATCGTTTTCAGATCGGGTCGCAACCCCGTTTTACGCAACCACAGTAGTGGCCATAGCATCAGACATGTCCAACACGTCCGCTGGGCAACAATGCTCATCGGATCGAGAAATTCCAAATGCTTCCAATAGATCGGCAAAATTCCCCAAAGCCCGAAAGCAAACACTCCCGCCATGGTTCCCTGCGCATTCCTTGTCACGGCTTGTGCATACGCTTTGCTGTCTGGTTTCGCAACGTCGGCGCAAGAATTCTCTTCGCCTAGATAACTTTCTCTCCTTGAAGTTTTTTATTCAAAAATCGACAATCCACCCGTGTCCGAAAACCGTATCAGCATCCCCAGCTACGCCATGGCGCTGGCCCACGTCGCCAGCCTTCGCTCCGAGGATCCCTATCGAAAAGTCGGCGCAGCAGCTCTCGACCACGACAACCGGGTAATCGCAACCGCTTACAATGGCTTAGCTCCTGGCTTCAACGCACCGGACGGATTCTGGTCCGACCGTGACGGTCGCCAGAAATTCATGCTGCATGCTGAAATCAATCTCTGCTCTTTGTTCAAACGTGGTGAAGTCAAAATCGTTGCCACCACCACCATGCCCTGCACCGCATGTATGCAAACGCTGTGCGCATACGGGATCAAAGAAATCTACTTCAAGGAAATCTACCATGCGTCCGATGCCCCCGAGATCGCCAAGCTCTACAACATCAAGATGGAGCAGATCACGGATTTCCCAATCTCCCTGCCGGAGACCTGAGACGGAAACTCCGGATTCTCGCCTTGCTCATCGGTCTACTTGGCCCTAAAGCCTGCGCATGGCTAAGAAACCAGTAGTGCTCATCATTCGCGACGGTTGGGGAACCAATCCAGGCGGTAAGGAAACCGCAGAAAAAGACGGCAACGCCGTTTTACTCGCCAACACACCTTTCACCGACGAAACCCTCTCCGGCTACCCTCACAGCTTTCTCTCGGCATCCGGCATGGATGTGGGGCTTCCAGAAGGACAAATGGGCAACTCTGAAGTAGGTCACCTCAACCTTGGTGCCGGACGAATCGTCTATCAGGACTTCACCCGTATTAATAAAGCCATCGCGGACGGTTCACTCGCCACAAACGAGGTTTTTAAAAAGGCCATGGAAAAAGCCAAATCCGGCCGACTCCATTTCATCGGACTTGTCTCCGACGGAGGTGTTCACTCCCATCAGGATCAGCTAATCGCAATGACCAGAATGGCGGCAGATTCCGGCGTCAAAGATATCTTTATCCACGCCATCACTGATGGTCGCGATACCTCGCCGACCGGAGGAAAGGGCTTTCTGTCAAAAGTAGAGGATGAGACCGCCAAGGTTGGTGCGCGAATCGCCACTGTCGTCGGCCGCTACTTCGCCATGGACCGAGACAAGCGCTGGGATCGCGTCAAACTTGCGTGGGATGCCATCGTTCACGGGATAGGCACAAAGAAAGAAATTCTCGCCTCCGAGGCCGTTGCCGAGGTTTACGCCTCTGAGAATAAAACCGACGAATTCATGCCTGCCATGGTGTTCACCGAAGCAGATACCCAACGCGTCCGCGACGGCGACGTGGTTCTCTGGTTCAACTTCCGCGCCGACCGCGCTCGCGAACTTTCCGAAGCATTCCTGAGAGAAGACTTCGATGGCTTCGACCGCGGCACGGTCCCAAATGTCGATTTTTTCACCCTCACCGTTTATGACGAAACCTTCCCCTGCGAAGCGATCTTTAAACCCCAAACTCTGGAAATGACCTTGGGTGAAACCGTTGCCGCAGCAGGAATGAAGCAGATGCGCATCGCAGAAACCGAGAAATACCCGCACGTCACCTACTTCTTCAATGGCGGCGTCGAAGCGGAGAACAAAGGCGAGGATCGTTACATCATCCCTTCACCTAAAGACGTCCCGACCTACGACTTCAAGCCCCAGATGTCCGCGGCAGAGGTCACACAGACTGTCTTGGATCACCTCAAGGAATACGACCTGGTCATTTTGAATTTCGCCAATCCTGACATGGTAGGTCACACGGGTGTCGTTGAAGCAGCGAAGAAAGCTGTCGAAACCATCGATGCCTCGGTTCAAGCCATCGTCGAGCAGACCCTCCGCCTCGGCGGGAAACTACTCATCACTGCCGATCATGGAAATTGTGAGTTCATGCGAAATGCGGATGCGTCTCCAAATACAGCACACACCACCAACCTGGTTGAAATCATCTACGTTGCCGATGATGCGGGGACGAAGACCATGCGGGACGGAATCCTAGCAGACGTAGCACCAACATTGCTCGAAATGTTACGTGCTGATCAACCTAAAGAGATGACCGGGAAATCTCTGCTTCAAAGCTGAAATCACTTTCCATAAATAGGAGCAATTCGAGTCCACATGAACGATTCGCTTTCTCCTCGCCGTGCGTCTCGATCACTCTTTTTTTGTCCGATATTCCGCGCCTTACCGTTTTGTTCTTTCCACACGGAAGACCTGAATCTGAACTACCAGTATGAAAAGCATCTCGCTCTCCGATATCCAGGCAATGGAAAAGCTCGTGCGAGTTCAGTTTGCAAACTCCTTACCCGGTGCAAAACCAATCGCGTTAGTCGGTTCGGTGGATCGGAAGGGGAAAACCAATCTTGCGCCGTTTTCGACCGTCACTCATCTGGGTTCCAATCCACCACTGATCGGACTTGTGTCACGCCCTGACTTAGTTGATCGACACACGCTTTCCAACATCCTCGACAGCAGATTCTACACGATCAATCACATCCATCCCGGATTTTTCGAGCGGGCGCATCACTGTTCAGCCCGTTATCCGCGTGAAGTCTCAGAATTCGAGGCTACCGGCCTGACTCCTCATTTTGAAAAAAACATCCCCGCCCCATTCGTCGGTGAATCCCGTTTTCGGTTCGCGCTAGAGCTGCAGGAAACCATCCCCATCACCACCAATGATACCATCCTGATCGTTGGTAAAGTGATCTTGGTGCAGCTTCCGGAGGATCATCTCGCAGCGGATGGCTCGGTGGACCTACTGGGCCTGGAATCCATGGCCTCGACCGCACTCGATACCTATTTCAAGCTTGGCGAGCCAACGCGGCTCCCCTACGCGAAGCCAAAAAGTTAAGGAGACAAGTAGCCAGCGATAGAGATGCACGCATTGTTTTCTCGAAACTCGTTTGCGATCTGAGCAAGTTCTGCGACTTTAGAAGGGTTTTAAAAAAGCTCCTCCTCCATGACTAGCGCGACTCTAATCTTTCCCCATCAACTTTTTGAAAGCCATCCGGCCGTTTCTAAAGAACGCTCAATCTACCTTGCGGAAGACCCACTGATTTTTGGCACCGATACGAAGTATCCCATCGCCTTTCACAAGCAGAAACTCGTGCTCCATCGGGCTTCGATGCAAGCATACACTGATGAGCTGCGCGGAGCAGGTCATGCGGTAAATCCCATTCCCTACGACAAGCGTTACCAAGACGTCCTTCCGGAGACACTGGAAGAGCTACACGTTGCTGATCCCCATGACTTCATGCTCGAGAAGCGCTTGCGTGCTTTCACCGAGAAACAAGGGATCAAACTCCACCTCCACACCACACCAGCATTTCTAACTCCGGCAGATTTTCTTGAGAAATATATCGCCGGTAAGAAGAAGCCCTTCATGGCCTCGTTCTACCAAGAGCAGCGCAAACGCATGGGCATTCTAGTTGATGAGGATGGAAATCCCGAAGGCGGAAAATGGTCTTTCGATGAAGACAACCGTAAGAAACTTCCGAAGAATCATAAGCCGCCCGCCCAACCATCGACTCCGGTAAATGACTATGTTGAAAATGCCATCGTTTACGTCGAACGCCATTTTCCCAATAATCCTGGCTCCACCGAAAACTTCCGCTATGCGGTAACACGTGACGACGCAAAGCAATGGCTCAAGAAATTCATCGCCCAGCGCTTCCAAGAGTTCGGGGCTTACGAGGATGCCATCTCCACAGAGCATCCCTTCATCAACCATTCTCTCCTCACGCCCATGCTCAACATTGGGCTGCTAACCCCACAAGAAATTGTTGACGCAGCGCTCTCAACCAAACGCGACATACCGCTCAATTCGCTCGAAGGCTTTATCCGACAAATCATCGGCTGGCGTGAGTTCATGCACGGCATCTATCGCCATCGCGGAACGGAAATTCGTAACTCAAATTTCTTCGAGCACACCCGCCCCATTCCGAAATCTTTCTACGATGGGACCACCGGCATCCCACCCATCGACCGCGTCATCCGCCTACTCAACGAGGAAGCATACTGCCATCATATCGAGCGCCTCATGGTTGTCGGAAACTTCATGCTGCTATGCCGGTTCGATCCCAATGAAGTCTACCGCTGGTTCATGGAGCTTTTCATCGACGCTTACGACTGGGTCATGGTCCCCAATGTCTACGGCATGTCGCAATTTGCTGACGGCGGAACCTTTACCACCAAACCCTACATCTCAGGATCCAACTACGTCCTGAAAATGTCTGATGAAAAAAAGGGCGATTGGGCTGAAACTTGGAACGCCTTATTCTGGAGCTTCGTCGCCGACCACAAAGAGCTTTTCCTCAAAAATCCTCGTTCATCGATGATGGCACGGAATTGGGAGAAATTTTCCAAAGACAAACAGGAACATCTCAGCCAAACCGCAGAGAACTTTCTCAAAGATTTGTAACCTTAACCAAGTCTCGATGCCAAAGCCAAAGCCCTCCGACTTTTTGGAATCTAAAGGCTTCAAGCCGTTTGCCTTCCAGAAACAGACGTGGGCAGCATACCGCAAAGGCGAATCCGGCTTACTCCACGCACCCACCGGCCAGGGGAAAACGATGGCCGTTTATCTAGCGCCTTTGGCAGATTCGTTGGAAAACGATGGCTGTTCCATACTCTGGATCACCCCGCTTCGTGCCCTCGCTGCAGACACCTTACTCGCCCTCCGCGAGGCTCAACAATTCTACCAACCAAAGCTCACCGCCGAGGCACGCACCGGAGATACTCCGGCCTCGGTGAAAGCCCGACTCCGGAAAAGATTACCGCACACTCTGGTCACCACACCCGAGTCACTTTCCCTCATGCTCACCCACCCCGACACTCGGGAAAAGCTCTCTTCCCTGAAGTGCGTGATCATCGACGAATGGCATGAACTCCTAGGCACCAAACGCGGCACCCAAACCGAGCTCTGCCTAGCCCGTCTCCGCCACTGGATCCCAAAACTCCGCACTTGGGCCCTTTCTGCAACTCTTGGAAACCTAGAAGAAGCCGCTGCTTCCGTAGCACCAGGTCTTACACAGACCACTGATCATCCACCCCGACTCAGTCGGAGCTGCTCACTCGGCACTTCCCCCACCATCATCTCCGCCAAAATCCGCAAACCCATTCATATAGAAACACTCATCCCGAAAGAAATCGGAAGCTTCCCATGGTCAGGGCACATCGGCACCTCACTCGCCCCGCAAGCTGTACACCACATCGAATCCGCCAAATCCACCCTCCTTTTCACCAACACCCGTTCACAAACCGAAATCTGGTTTCAGGAACTGCTCTCACTACGCCCCGATTGGAAAGACCAGATCGCCATGCATCATGGCTCGCTTGACCGCGCCGGACGCGACCATGCGGAAGCTGGTCTGCGTGAAGGTTCTCTAAAATGCGTCGTCGCCACCTCATCGTTGGACCTTGGCGTCGACTTCTCACCTGTTGACCAAGTAATCCAGATCGGCTCGCCGAAAGGCGTCGCACGCCTCCTACAGCGCGCCGGACGTTCCGGCCACCAGCCCGGAGCAGCCTCGCGCATTCTCTGCATACCAACCAACGCCCTCGAACTGATCGAATTCGCCGCCGCCCGCAAGGCCGCCAAAGACAAAACCATCGAATCCCGCCAACCCCTGTCCAAGCCTCTCGACGTGCTGGTCCAGCACCTCGTGACCTGCGCAATCGGCGAGCCTTTTTATCCTGATGAAATGCTCAAAGAAATCCGCTCCACTTACGCCTATCGAGAGCTGAGCGACCCCGAATGGAAATGGGCTCTCGAATACATCACTCAAGGTGGAAAAGCGCTATCCTCATACCCTCGTTTCAAAAAAGTTATCGTCGATGCCGGCGGCCACTACGGAGTCACAGACAAACGTCTCATTACACAACATCGCCTATCCATCGGCACCATCACCTCCGACTCCTACATCAGCTTGAGATTCGCCAACGGCCAAAACCTAGGAACCGTTGAGGAGGGCTTCGTTAGCAAACTCAAACCCGGCTCTACCTTCATTTTTTCTGGTCGGCACCTTAGCTTGGTTCGCATCCGGGACAAGATCGCTACGGTCAAACCGGCCAAGAAAACCAAACAAGGTAAAGTCGCCATCTGGGGCGGAACCAAAATGCCGCTCTCAAGCGAGCTTTCGCATGCCTTCTCAGCCATCATCAATTCCCAACATCCAGCACACCGAGCCCAAGCTCCAAAAGCTGGCACCCCGCCGGTGCAGTCTTCCGTTAACCCAAGCTCGCCAGAGCTCCGAGCCGTTTCTCCTATACTTGATATTCAGAAAAAATGGTCACATCTCCCTAATTCGGAAACATTACTCATCGAGCACACACATTCCCGAGAGGGTGAGCACCTTTTCTTCTATCCCTTCGCTGGCCGCCTCGCACACGAAGGCCTCGCCGCCCTCATCGCGTTTCGGATTTCCTGCTCCATTCCTGAGTCGATCACCGCCACTCAAAACGATTACGGCTTCTGCCTAACCGCAAAACGCGGGCTACCCTTTTCCGAGGCCACATTGCGAAAGCTGCTCTCGCCCGATGAGCTCCTTCCAGACCTCCTCGAATGCTTGAACACCGCTGAGCTCGGTCGCCGACAGTTCCGAGAAATTGCTCGGGTTTCCGGTCTCATACTTCAGCCCATGCCGGGCCGGCGTAACCAAGCATCCAAACGCGAACTGCAATCCTCTGCCTCCCTACTCTACGAGGTCCTGCAGCGCTACGATCCCGACAATCTTCTCCTTGCCCAATCAGAGCGCGAGATTCTCGAAAAGCAATTGGAACTCACCCGTCTCACTGCCGCTCTCAAAAAAGTTCAAGCCCAAGACTTCATCCTTCAAGAAACCACAAAACTCACTCCATTTGCATTCCCGTTGTGGGCGGAGCGCCTGCAAGCAACTCACATCGGAACCGATGCTGCCACCCGCTTGGAGAATATGCTCAAAGAGCTGAACCAATCGGTTTGAAAACGCTAAACTGGTGCTTTATCCAAACCGAAGGCATCGTGCACCGCACGAGCCGCGTCTTCGATGTGGACCTCGTCTACCGTCACTGCGATCTTAATTTCTGAAGTGGAGATCATCCCGATGTTGATACCCTTTTCACCCAGAGCCTTGAACATCGTCGAGGCGACTCCGGAATGCGAACGCATGCCTATACCAACCGCTGAAAGTTTTGCGATTCCCGCTTCAGTGTCAATTTTAGCATCAGCGCAAAGCTCAGCGAGCACTGGCTTGAGAGCTGCCTGCGCCCTTCCAAGATCTGTGGAATGCATCGTAAATGAATGCTTCGACTGGCTGTCGTTCGATGTGTTCGAAACGATCATATCGATATTGATTTCCGCGTCCGCCAGTGCACCGAGAATTTTTCCCGACATGCCCGGCTCATCCGGGATACCAGAGATTGTTACGCGGGCTTGTGAGCGTTCGATTGAAATGCCGCGAATCACGACATTTTCCATATTGGGATGTTCTTCTAACACTAGGGTTCCAGGGTTGTCGTTGAGTGAGGATCTAACCTCGAAAATTACGCCGAATTTTTTCGCGAATTCGACCGAACGCGATTGCATGACCTTGGAGCCGGACGAAGCCATCTCCAACATCTCATCATAGGAAATCTCAGGGAGTTTGCGAGCATTCTTCACCACTCGCGGATCGCAGGTGTAAACCCCGTCCACGTCGGTGAGAATCTGGCAGACATCGGCCTTGAGCGAAGCTGCCACCGCAATCGCAGTGAGATCGGATCCACCACGGCCCAGCGTGTGCACCATTCCATCGAGTGTGATCCCTTGGAAACCTGCAACAACGAGAGTTTTACCCTCAGCAAGAAAACGCTGCATCAGGCTGGGATCCATATTGGAAATGCGGCCGCGTGTGTGGGTTCCCGTTGTCACGATTCCCGCCTGCCTGCCCGTGATCGATGCCGCCTCCACTCCGAGAGCCTGTAGCCCCATGGAAACCAAGGCGATGGATTGCTGCTCACCAGTCGCCAGAAGCACGTCCAGCTCACGGTCTGATGGAGTTTCCGTCAGCTCCAGAGCCATGCCGATAAGTTTGTCGGTGACTCCGCCCATCGCGGATACCACGGCAACAACCTGATTTCCCTCATCACGTGTGCGTTTCATGCGCGCCGCAACATTGCGAATGCGGTCGATAGAGCCGACGGAAGTTCCGCCAAATTTTTGTACGATCAGTGCCATGAGCTTGGAGCGGGCGGATTCAAAAGGGTTATCCTAAAAACTCCAATCCTAAACTTTCGTTCCCTCAGAGCTTTTTGAAATTAGAAATCACAAGGTCTTATCGACGGCAACATAGAAGTTACGACCTCAGCTGACTGATTCCTCGCATACAATCTCACTATCGCCGGAGAGAACTACTTCACGAAAGTCTCAATAAAGAGCTCC
>Ga0307935_1000029_pt1 | contig 73393 bp, 79 predicted proteins | sample OrgLakmetageno92_FD_201827 | JGI IMG/M metagenome (GOLD analysis project Ga0307935, IMG submission 201827) | Saline water microbial communities from Organic Lake, Antarctica - #92 | ecosystem: Environmental > Aquatic > Non-marine Saline and Alkaline > Saline | place: Antarctica: Organic Lake...
TCTTCATCCTATTTTTAAATGTTAATGACATATATATTTTATATACATTAAAATTTTATTAATATTATATATTATAATAACAATGGCTTGTGATTCAGTAAATATTTCAAATTCGTTTAATAAATGTGATATAACATGTAAATTCGATTATAATTATGGTAACAGCGGACTTATTGTGAATAATAAAGGAGGATATTTAGAAATGGGTTATGATGGTAAAAGCGACGTTACATTTAATGGAAATAAATATGATGTTGTCGATACTCGTATATATAAGCCATCCTTAAATTCGTATTATGGCTCTAAAGTCGACGCCGAATTATTTATTCATCATACAAGTAAATCAGGAAAAAATTTACTATTGAGTATCCCTATAGTAAATAGCAATGCGGTATCACCATCAAATACACTGTTTAGCAATATATTTCCATTTGTATCATCCCGAAAAGATACCCCTGTTTCAATCAATATCACTAATTATACATTAAATCACTTAATACCTAAATCTGGATTCTACTCTTTTATAGGACCATTACCATATGAACCGTGTAATGGCGAATATAATATTGTAATGTTCGATTCAAAAAACACTATTAATATAAGTGCAAAAGATATGAGAACTCTTCAAGCACTGATTGATCCGATAAATACAACACCTAAAGATATGGATATGAAGAATGTTTATTATAATAAAACAGGAACAATAAACAATGAATTAACAGGTGAGGACAATATCTATATCGATTGTCAGCCAGTTGAAGATACTACAAATGAAGTTCTCACAGGAGAGAGTTCAGGAGGAGGAAATGCGTCAGGTAAAAGTATGACACCAGCAATGAAAAAAAATATAGAATATCTTGAGATTATCGCAGGAATAGCGGGCGGTTTAATACTACTACACTTTCTAATAAAGGGTGGAATGAAGGCATTAGGGACATCTTCTAGTTAGTAATTCTCGCGGCATTATGGAGGTCATTTGAAATGGGTTTATAGTTTCCGCTAGTTAATGGTCCATTTTTAACTAAAGGGACTTGACTATTAACTATTTCTTCCTCTAAAGTAGTGGGGAATTGATTAATAGCGCTTAAATATCTGTCCTTCTTAGCCTGGCTTGGAACAAATTTCTTTAAATTATAAACATCACTTTGTTTATAAGACCTATGTATTAGGATATAGACAAAAATTAATGCAAATACCCCGACTAATGTGTGAACGTATAATAGACTAATTGCACCGACAGATAATAATAGACGTCCAATCATAGAATCAAATAAGATGGCTAGTGGCGCGGGTACTTTCATATCTGCGACGATAAAGACGATCATGAATAAAATCGCGATATGTTCGAGCTTTTCTTTTTTAATTGTTTTTAGTGTCGTGTTCATTTTATATAAAATAATATTATATTTTAAATTTAACAATAAATTGATATAATAAATTATGTTAGAAAGTTTATTATATAACCAATAAGAATGAGTGAAGTAAAATCATATTTAGGTCCTAAAGGGTATTCAATTGAAAAGAAATATCTTTCTACGAACCAACAGAACACTATTCGTAAAGAACTAACAGTTAAGGCATTTGCACCCCCAAACTCGATGCAGAAACCTAAACCATTTACTATTTACCGTGAATCTCCTAAAAAATTGTATGTCCCTAGGATGTATGGTATAGAAAATTATGGCGAACCAACCGAGATTCGCATTTCTGATGGAGACGATATTGACGTAGAATTTAAAGGTGGTCTGCGAGATTACCAGACAAATATTATTAGTAAATATATTGATGAAAGTAAAAAAAGCGGTTGTGGATTGCTTGAGATTCCTTGTGGAAGAGGTAAATGTCTCGGTTATAACACACCTGTCCTAATGGCTAATAGAAGTATTAAAAATGTTCAAGAAATAAAGAATGGTGATACAGTTATGGGAGATGATTTTACACCAAGAATCGTGGAGGGCGTTACAACTGGAAATGACCAATTATATATGATTGACCAGAGTCATGGAATTTCATATGTCGTTAATGAAGAGCATATTTTGACATTATATAATTGCGTTACAGAGGAAATAGAGGATATTCCAATTAAAGATTTGATAGAACTAAAGTTATTAGACGAGAGATTGACCGATAGATATTATGGAATCCGTAAAATGATTAGTCATTGTGTTCTCTCTATTATAGATATAAAACCGATATATTATGATACCAGATATTACGGGTTTACAATTGGTGGTAATCATAGGTTTATGTTGGGCGATTTCACTTTAACTCATAATACAGTGATGGCTCTAAACATAATTAGTATTTTAAAAAAGAAGACTCTTGTTGTAGTTCATAAAGAATTTCTAATGAATCAATGGATAGAGAGAATTCAACAGTTTCTACCAGACGCGAGAATTGGTAAAATCCAGGGTAAAACTATGGATATTGAGAATAAGGACATCGTTTTAGGTATGTTGCAATCGTTATCAATGAAAGATTATCCAGAAGGAACATTCAACTCGTTTGGGCTGACTATATCGGATGAATGTCATCATATTTCTGCCGAAGTATTCTGTCGTTCTTTATTTAAGATTGTCACAAAATACATGCTAGGTTTATCGGCAACGATGGTTCGAAAAGACGGATTATCAAGCGTATTTAAGAAATTTATAGGAAATGTAGTTTATAAAGAAGAACGTGAGGGTGATTCGAGCGTCATGGTAAAAGCAATTCAATATACACATGATGATGAGGATTTTTCAAAGACCGAATTGAATTTTAAAGGACAGACGCATTATGCTATTATGATTAGAAAACTGTGTCTATTTAATCATAGAAGTGAATTTATATTGACTATTTTACAGGATGCATTGAAGAATGAAGATAATAAACAGATTATGATATTAGCGCATAATAAATCTTTATTGAAATATTTATACGACGCGATTGAACATCGTAATATGGCAACAGTGGGGTACTATGTTGGTGGCATGAAAGAGGCGGCATTGAAGGTAACAGAGAGTAAGAAGGTTGTTATTGCTACATATGCTATGGCTGAAGAAGCGCTGGATATTAAATCTCTAAGTTGTTTGATTATGGCGACGCCAAAAACTGATGTCACACAGGCAGTTGGTCGTATATTGAGGATGAAACATGTTCAACCGTTAGTCATTGATATTGTCGATCAACACGGGATTTTTCAAAGGCAAAGTATTAAGCGAATGAAATTTTATAAAAAATGTGATTATACCATTATGGAAACCACGTATGATAAGTATTTTAAAAATGAATGGATTAAATTGTATGATCCTACATGTAAAACTAAAAAAAAGGCACTACCAAACAAAAATAAAGGCACTATTGAGGATGATATCAGAACAAAAAAAATAGAGGATTTTCTTGATATTAAAATTAAAAAGAGTGAAAATATAGATTCAATATTAACTGGTGTGTGTCTTATTTAGACTTCAGAACTTGTCTTTGTATAATGATTATATACGTCATTACAATTATGATTTATTTTATACGGCATTGGATTTGATAAAACCCCTGCTCCATATGAATTAGACGGAGCGAAAGCATATCCTGGAGAGTTAGGAATATTACTATTAAATTGATGGTATCCACCCATCATATTTTTTCGTGTTCCGCGACGTCCTCTTCTATTGGATTTGGATTTCTTATTGGTCTTTCGGCGAATAGACCTAGTCTTCTTATTGGTTTTATTGTTATATTTACGGCCCTTTCTCGCATTATGTTTCCGTGTGGTTTTACTTCTTCGTTTCCGTCCTTTCCGTCCTTTCTTACGGTATTTCTTACCACCAGTCATACCACATGCCATATGTGATTTGCCGATAATTGGTGGGTAAGAAAATGAACCAGGTGGAATATTTCCCATTTTTTCATTTGTATTAAACCCGTATACAACGTTACCTTCTTCGAGTGCCGCGTAATTTCCACCTGTTTGAGACGCGGCTCCGTGATTTAGTGGGTTAACAGTTCCGCAATTAGATGTTCGTGTGTGGGGTATTAATCCGGCTTTTGGACCATAATTTATTGATTCATCTGGTGCGAATGAATAAGAGCTTCCGCCGCCACCATACATAGCGCGTCCAACATTTTTATTTCCTTTGGTTGTGCATCCTGTGACAGCTCCTTGATTAGAACCACTTAGAAACATTGTTTCACTTCTACCTAAATTCATTATAATATATATATATATAATATTAAATTGCACCAATTCACAAAATAGGTTTCCACATATTAAACTGATTATCAAATATAAAACGCATTTTTTCTTTCCTCTCTAAATCAACGAATTTATCTTCATTAACATTTTCAAACTCTTCTTCGTCATCACTTTCTTCTAATAAATCAAGGTTGTTATTCTCTCTGATATTTCTAAATTTATTATTCATAAACACGCTTGTTTTAAAGTCTGGAATGAAAGCGTTTCCTATAAGTTTAATAGCATCATCACACGAATATATGAGATAATGGTCGTGATTAATTGACGCCTTAACAATAAATTCTTTATGATTAGTAGTTTCCAAATCTCTCTTAAAATAGACAATGTTTGAGTTTGAAAAAAGATATTGAAAGCAATAAATATTAGCAGGGAATTTATCTGTTAAGTCAACAGATTCGCTACATAATTCTGTAAAACACGAAATCATTGTAAAATTATTGAAGCATTTTAAAACGTTTTTATTCGACAAAATTTGTGACATTATTTTAAATTTACATTCCCAACTCTGTGCGGATACCTTTTTATTTTTATAACAAAACACATTTTCAAGAGAGAAATATCTTTTGTTATCATGTTTGAATAGAGAGCCATAGATAAGTGTCCCATTGTCACCATTGCTAATATCTGGAAATGACACTTTATTATTATATGATTCCTTAACTTGCTCGAATTTATCCTTAAATCTCTCTTTAAATATAAGAGGTTTGTTATACTTTGATTGAAACCAAACATATACCTTATCTCCTTTAGGAATGATCCTAATATATTTAAATTTATTATAATGAACCTCTTTTTGAATTTTAATTTCATTATAATATGAATTTCCAACTAATGATAACATTGATGATATAAACTCATTGTTTCCGTGATATGATTTGTTACCATGATGAGGTTTGTTACCATGATGAGGTTTGTTACCATGATGAGGTTTGTTATTATTACGCTGTTTGTTACTATGATAACTCATTACTTGTATATAATATAAAATAAAATATCTTTATTATCTATTTATAGATTCTTATTAAAAAGCACTAAATCCCAAATTATCTGCCGGCTCTGGTTCTATATTGGATATAGAGGTGTTGTTTTTGGTATTAGATGAAGTTTTAAGCTCTCTAAGATATTCTTTAAGTTCATCTTTCATTTTATTATTCTTATTTTGGATATGTTCTTTATTGTTCATACTATTATATAGATTGGTGTAGAGTTGTCGTGGCTTTTCAATCATATCTTTTTCAGTTGGAATAGTTAGCATCTCTTTGAAAAATTCATATAATGAATGTATAACAAATATGAACACAACCGATATTAATAAATATAATAATATATTGCTAAACATTATAATATATTTCTATAACATTATTTTTGGAATGAACGAAATAATTATTTTATATTTATTTATAAATATAATTGAAGTAAAATATTAAAGAAAATAAATGGATATACCTAATACAACCATGACAGTTAAAATCGTGATTATTGACAAATCCAGCAAGGCTTTTACAAAAGTATGCAAAAATATTAGCGATAGTAACATTCATACAAAATGTGGTGTATCAAACCAACAAGACTTTAAGCATATTCATTCATTTAAATGCGATTATAATATCGAAAAACCACACCATTATATCCATATTTTCGCGAAGAAATCCGGACGAACAAATTCTATCAACATCGCGGAACTTCCTCCACCTATCGACACAGTAACGCTATATGGAAACATCGGAATCATTTCGACTAAACATGCTGAGCTTGATTTTAATGAAATCCAGGATTACGATGATGAAACATGGAAGAATGATTATGTCGGATTATTTTGTGGATTTGAAGAAATTGGTAGTGAAGATTCAGAGCGTAGCATTGATGAGGAGGCGCAAGAAGAGGGTGAAGATTCAGACCAAAATACAGAGGAACAAAATATGAAAACCGGATATAAGCGCGATGGATTTGTTGTTGATAGCGATAATTCGGACGACAATTCAGACGCTAAATCAGATTTCTTCGACAGCGAATTAGAAGAGGAAGATTATTACGAGAGCGGTGCTGATAGCGTTTCTTAAGTAGTTTTATCTTTAATCTTATTTAATAAATCTAAATTATAAATCCCGCTTGGTTTGTAATTATTAATATCATTATAAATCTTTTTTGTTTTATCATCACCTTTATCTGATGTTTTTCTTGAGAGATTTAATAATGTATCATTTGGAGATATATCATCTTTTAATTTAAGCGTATCATCCTTATTTTTTGGAATAATATTACCGAAACCATCTATTAATAATCCTGTTTGTTTTTTTATTTCATCTCTCTTATAAGCTGGAATATAATGTCCCCAAGATATAAATAAAAGGTTGGGATGTGTATACGAAATATTGAAACCGTTATCTTGTAATTTTTGTATTAGATATGAAATACAAGTATTTACATTATATGCTGGAACGGCAAAATCAAATTCCGGAACGAGATAAAATAACTTGGTTTCACAATTGCGTTGAGAGATTATCTTTATCTTTTTATGTATTCTCGCCAATATTTTGTTATATGTCTTGATTTTAATTATCTCAATCTCTCTTCTTCTATCATATAATTCGTCTAAATTTACTTTCTCATCAGAATAATCATCCATAATTATATATATTCTTTTATGAGAAAAAACTATTAGACATATACCATATTATATAGATATATGGTAATAAAGCACATAATCCTATCTGGAGGAGCATATAAAGGTCTATATGAACTCGGTGCATTGAAATACTTATCCAATAGTGGATTTTACGACATTAATAACATAGAAACGCTTCATGGAACATCAATTGGCGGATTAATAGCTACGGTATTATGCTTTAAAATAGATTGGGAAACTATAGATGAGTATGTGATTAAACGTCCATGGTATAAAATAACGAATGTTTCGCCGATGATGTTGTTGGATATTTTGCCTAAAAAGGGGTTGCTAGGGCACGATTTTTTCCAATCTATTCTTGAACCTTTACTAAAAAGCAAGAATTACGATGTGGATATTACGATGGAAGACCTATATTTAAAAAGCAATATCGAATTGTGTTTATATACTATTGAACTAAATAGCTTTAAACTTGTGAAAATCTCTCATAAAACACATCCAGACCTAGAATTAATAAAGGCAGTTCATATGACATGTTGCTTACCTTATATATTTCAACCTGTATGGTATGATACATCATTTTATATAGATGGTGGTCTTATAAATAATTATCCTATTGATCACTTTATTTCCAGTAGAAAAATAGACAATCTTAGAGAGATTTTAGGTATTAAATTTCAAACAGATGATACAGATACCAGTCTGAAAGAAGAAAGTAATATATTTGAATATGGATATTATTTATATAAAAAAATGGTGAATACAAATAATGAAACTATTGATGTCTCTCATAGAAAAGACATTTATGAATTGATAATACCTTGCAAAGAATTAAATGTGAATGAGGGTTATAAAACTATTGTTGACAGTGAATCGCGTGCTAAATATATTGAAGACGGAGAAAATTATGCCAGGGTATTTCACACATATATATTATCTTCGGATGATACTTAAAGAGAAGAGTGTAAGAACTCAACCAATGTATTATAGTCGGGTTTAGCCTCATACTCAATGATATCGTTACCTTTAACGAGTTTAATAGTTGGATATGATTCGACATTAAATTGACTTGCTGTTGCTTCATCCTTGTCACAATCAATCTCTCTAAAAATGATAGTTGTGTTATTAATTGTCTTATCAGAGTATTCATCTGTCAATTGTTGCCAGATAGGTTTAGCGGTCTTGCAGTGAGGACACCATTCGGTGAAAAAGAAGAATAGCTCAACTTGGGAAGATGGTTTTTCCTGCACAAACTCCTTGTTTTCGACAAAAGAGGGATCTAATTTGGGGACAACATATGTGTAATATGCGTAATAACCGGCTACCAATAGTATCAATACGGTAATTACAATAAGGACATTGGTTTTATTAAACTCGATGTTTTTAAGCATTTCAAACATAGTTCTATATATTTATAGAATAAATTAACAATATTAATTCCAACGTAATTATTTTAATATTACTTTTTTGTTTCTCTCTATAATTTAAGATGAAAACACTAAAGAATAAACATAAAAATAAAAAAAGTATTTATACAAATCACGATTATAATAGTGGAGACGGTATGTTAACATCTGTGTGGGGACCAAGTTTATGGCACTATTTACATACTATGAGTTTTAATTATCCAATGAATCCTACTAAAGCTGATAAAAAACACTATAAGGATTTTATTTATTCATTGACTAACGTATTACCGTGCAAATATTGTAGAATAAATCTTGTTAAGAACTTAAAGGAACTTCCATTGACGTCAAAACGACTCGAATCAAGAGAATCATTTTCTCGATATGTCTATGAGTTGCACGAACTTATAAATACTATGTTATTGAAAAAATCAAATCTCTCTTATGAAGATGTTAGAGAGAGATATGAACACTTCCGTTCGCGCTGCACACTTACTAACAAAGAGGTTATTAAGATGGTTAAAAAAACAGGAAAACACTCTAAAACACGGAAAAAAGAGAAGGGTTGCACGCGACCTTTATACGGTAAGAAGTCTAAATGTATTATTAAGATAGTTCCACAAGAAACTAAGTGTGAAACATTTCAAATTGATAAAAAATGTATCAAGAGTGATATTTAAATTCCGAACTGACTAAAATCCGCGAGCACTGGTCTTGGTAAGTAATCACCTTCTTTCCTATTATAATTTGGCACCTTTTTGCATTCAAATGCGGGTTCAGGACATCTCGCACATGCGGGACATGCAGGACACTTTTTCTCACTTTGAGGACATACTTGTACGTCGGGACATCTGGGGCATACAGGAGGGACAATTTCAGACTTTAAAATATAAAGATGCTCATTACCTGGTGTAATTTGAGATTTAGGTATACCATTAGAGAGATTATTATTGGTAGGATAAAGAGGTAATCTTTGCTTTTGCTGCTGCGATGGACTACTCGATTGTTGATTTTGTCCCTTCATATATAATGATGGAACCTCTTTTTTTAATGTTTGTTGTGTTGTTTTATTTTCATTTAATCCACCCAATTCATTACTTATTAAGCTTAATGATGATTCTATTTTTTGCATATCACCTTGCAAAGTTGGTTTTGTTGTAGGTGTTGTAGGTGTTGTAGGTGTTGTTGTTCCGGTTGTATCAAATCCCTCTTTTAAGTTAGAGAAAGAACACATTAACAGTGCAAAGCTCAATATAACGATTATAAATATTGTTGACTTATCTAAGTTAAACTTCATCATATATAATTATGTGTGAAAAAAAATTGAGATATATTATTTGTTAAACAATAGTAAATAAAATATAATAAGCAATGAATTTTGATATGTCAGGTAATTATATCTCTGAAATTGAGAAAAAAGGGTATGAAAACTTTATTATTGATATCGCAAATAAATCTTTAAGCTCTAAAAAGGGAAAAGCAAAAGCAAAACGCAATAAAAATGACCCCTTATTTAAACACTTCAACGATAAAAATGATTTTGAATTAGGTATTGATGAAGCAGGTAGAGGACCTTTATTCGGAAGATTATATGTTGCAGGCGTTATCTTACCAAAAAATGATCCAGAATTTAAATATGAAATCATTAAAGACAGTAAAAGATTTACATCAAAGAAAAAACTAAAGGAGGTATATGACTATATAATCGCCAACTGTATAGATTACCACGTTTCTTATAAAGATGAAGATTATATCGATGAACATAATATCAGACAAAGTGTTCTCGATGGAATGAATGAATGTATTATGAATATAAAAACAAAGCCTGACTTTGTTCTTATTGATGGGTGTGATTTTGTTAATAGAACGGGGAATGATGACCTTAAATATACATGTATTGAAGGCGGAGATAATTGGTATGTTTCTATTGCCGCGGCGAGTATTTTGGCTAAATACGAGAGAGATTCATATATTGAAAATATGTGCGATATTCATCCACATTTAGATGATAAATATTCTATCTTATCCAATAAGGGATATGGCACCAAAAAACATATCGAAGGAATCAAAATTCACGGTATTACACAATTTCACCGGACGAGCTACGGGATTTGTAAAAGTTATAAAAAAATTGATGCTGTAAATGATGAATAATCAAATACTAATAATCACAAACATAATGGATAATATTCAATTGCCAATCGCAAAACCATACACATCTGATAAATTAGACTTTGCTAAACTACGGCTATGGTTTGCTTTTAAAATCAGGGGGTCGAGTAAAGTTTATGTTTGTAATAGAGGGTTCGTTATTAACTTTAAATATGGAGTGAATGAAGAGGATAAAACGCTCGAGTTTGGTCAATTTATAACTTCAACATGGTTCTCCCATATGGTAAAAAGCGTTGATGGAATTATGGATAATGAATTTAAATTCTATACAATTGCAACTGACAGTAATGAAACACATCAATTCGTGATAGACGTAATGAATAACGACCCAAATCCTCAATTTAAATTTAAGATTTTCCATTCGTTTAAACTTTATCATAAATCGTTTTACACAATTATGGAAAATGTAGAAATTGATGGTTTTCAAAATAGATTCTACATTTCATCAGAAACTGACAAAAATGTTAAATTATCTATTCATATTATCAGGTCGAAACCATTTAATAAAAGTAACGAAGTTGATTGCTTTAAATATATTCTATCAACGCCATCAGTTCATTATGATGTTGAGGAAAATGGAACTCCATTAAGTATTTAAAGCAATAAATTTAATAAAAAATTGAATAATATATTTTTTATATTAAAGAGAAGAAAATAATATAACTATGCTCGTATTAGTATTTGATACAGAAACAACAGGTCTTCCTACTAATAATTATGAATGTACAAAAGAAGATTGGCATACTCATTGGGGTCATATAGTTCAATGGAGTTGGATTTTATATGATACTGAAAAACACAAGGTAATGGAGATTGAAGATCATATTATTAAAATCGCGGATGATGTAGAATTAAGTGACGAAAGTATTAACATTCATGGTATTACAAGAGAGAAAATTAATAAAAATGGTATTCCTATCAAAGATGCAATGTTATTATTTGTTTATAGTCTTTATGAATGTGATATGGTATTAGGTCATAATGTTAGTTTTGACGTTAATATGGCACGAGCTGAGATGATAAGAAATGAAGGGTTTGACTATTTTACTATGGCGACTGTAAAACATAAATGTACGATGAAATCTACTATATATCTTTGTAAAATCCTTACAACATCAAAAACAGGGCGCAAATATTATAAATTTCCAAAGCTAGTTGAGCTTCACGAAAAAGTATTTGAAACAACGCCTAGAAATTTACACGATTCAATGACAGACGTGTTGGTATGTCTCAGATGTTACATGATGATAGAAAATAAAATGGATATTTATGGGAAAACTCCCGAGCTTACATCGTTATTAAATAAAATAATTTAATAAAATAATATTTATATATTATAAATAATATTTTTTAAGTATCAACCACTACACATAAGACATCCATCCTCATCACTTTCGTGTATTTCATTAGTATTATATTTTTTAATCTGACTTGGATCAATAGTGAATTGCTGTGCTGCTGCTTTTGCTTTAGTTCTCAAATAATATAATCCTGTTTTAAGACCAGATTGCCATGCGTAGAAATGCATAGCCGTAATTTTATCGTATGTTGGTGTTTCCATCCATAAATTCATTGATTGACTTTGGCAAATATATTTACCGCGCGTTTTCGCCATATTAATAAGCTGTTTCATCGGCATTTCCCATACAATCTTATATTTCTCTCTAATGTATAATGGAATATGGGTGAGTTGTTGAACAGAACCCTTGTGCAATATAATACTATTCTTAACATCCTCATTCCAAAGACCTAATTCAGTAAGCTCCTGCATCAAATATTTATTAATAACAATAAATTCTCCTGCAATTGTTCGTCTTAGATAAATATTACTTGTAAATGGTTCAAAACATTCATTATTCCCAAGAATCTGACTGGTTGACGCAGTCGGCATTGGCGCAACTAGTAGAGAATTACGAATACCAAATTGTTGAATATTTTGTTTAAGTTGTTTCCAATTATAAATATTACTAGGTTTTTCATTCCATAAATCAAATTGTAATATTCCCTTTGATGCGGGAGAACCATTAAAGCTACTATATGAACCAATTGTATCACTTAATTCTCTCTGTAGCTCAGCATAAATAGGTTTATATTCGTCTAATAAATGAGTTATAAGCGTCTTTTTTGAGGCTTCTTGATGCGGTGATATTAAATATTCATTACAGTCATCATTATTGCTCTTGAAATGAAAACAACCCTCTTGATATCTCTCTTTTATATATTTCATTTGAACACAGCGACTATATGATAATTTAGTTGAAGTATTGAGAGATGCGTGATATATGGTCTCAAATATAAGCTCATTAATACTGTTTGCTTCATCAGATGTAAATGGAATATTCATCATTGCGAATACATCGGCTAATCCTTGAATTCCAATACCAACAGGTCGATGTTTTAAGTTGCTAAGACGTGTTTTTTTAGTTGGATAAAAATTAACATCAATTACTTTATTCAAGTTTTTTGTAATTCGTTCTGTTACCTTATATAATGCATGATAATCAAATTGAGGTTTCAATAGTTGGAGGAGATTAGAACAACCGCCAATATGTTTGTCATTTATATAAATTTGCGGGACACTTTTAATATTCTTTCCTAATTCTTCACTAACACTCTCATAAAATGACGTTCTTGTCTCTTCATCTTCCAAATTAATATAAATATATTTCACATCATTTTTATCCAATGTATTTTTCACGATTTTACAATATATGCAATTATCTTTTCCGTAAATTTTCACCTCATTAAATCCAGTTGTATCAGGTGGTTTTACAAACTTAGATAGACCAATAGATGCCAAATTACAGACAGCAGTCTCTTTATCATCTGAATACTCAACGATTTCACAACATAAATTAGAGCTCTTAATAGTGCCAATATTTTTCTGATTTGATTTTTTATTACAAGCATCTTTATATAACATATATGGAGTTCCAGTTTCAATCTGACTATCCAGGATTTTCAACCATAAATCACGAGCATTAACCGTTTTATTTCCTTTTCCTGCTTTCTCGTAATTACTATATAATACTTCAAAATCATCACCATATGTATCACTTAAACCAGGGCATTTATCGGGACACATAAGGGTCCATTTACCATTTTCCTTCACTCGTTTCATAAATAAATCGGGAATCCATAAAGCATAGAATAAATCACGAGCTTTAATCTCTTCCTCACCGTGATTTTTCTTCAATTCCAAAAAATCCATTACATCAGCATGCCATGGTTCAAGATACATCGCGAATGAACCATTTCTTTTACCACCACCCTGGTCAACATATCTTGCTGTATTATTGAATACTCTTAACATAGGGACAATACCATTACTAACGCCATTTGTTCCACGAATATGAGAGCCTTTAGCTCGGACATTGTGAATATGAAGACCAATTCCCCCAGCCCACTTAGATATGTCTGCACAATCACCCAACGTATTGTAAATACCGCGAATAGAATCGTCCTCCATAGATAATAGATAGCAGGAACTAAGCTGAGGGCGAGGAGTTCCGGCATTAAACAATGTCGGGGTTGCATGTGTGAAAAACTTAAGACTCATCATATCGTAGCTCTCATACACAGATTCCATGTCCTCACCATTTATTCCAATAGCAACACGCATCCACATGTGCTGTGGTCTCTCAATAACCTTTCCATTATATTTCATAAGATATGACCTTTCTAGTGTTTTAAACCCAAAATAGTCGAAATCATAATCACGAGAAAAATCAAGCTTTTCCTGAATTACATCACTATATTTTGTGGTAATTCGCATAAGTTCTTCGCTAACCATGTGGTGTGTTTTATTATGTATATCCTTGAAATCGTACATTTTTTTCATAACAGTATAGAAGTGACTGTTCGTATTTTTGTGATGATTTGAGATCATAATCCTTGATGCCAAAATACCATAGTCAGGGTGTGTTGTTGTTAGAGAAGCACATTGTTGCGCGGTTAATTCATCGATTTCATACGTGTGGATATCATCATACAACTGTTCTATAATTTTCATAGCTAATTTCGAGATATTTATATCCAAATTGGAGTTATTCATTGAAGAGATATTCTTTATACGATTCATAATTTTATCAAAAGATACACTTTCGTACGTGCCATTTCTTTTTATAACTCTCAATTCTTTGTTGTTGTCGTTTGATGAGTGTTCCATTCTTAAATATATATAAGATATATATAAATATATTTAAGCGATTTATATATATTATTCTTCGTATTATAAAAAATATATAATAATTGGTTTTTACATTGACCCCGTATCAATAGTAATTGTTAAATTCACAGTATCTGGTTTAACAACCGCTTCTTTTTTAGTTACATGAATTGTGGTATCATTTAAGAACAATGCGCACATATTTTTTTCAATTACTTTTACGTTTGGGTCATCACATTCAAATTCCGCAGTTAATGACATGTCACCCTGTATAACACGTTTTTTTGGCATTCTATGGTCATAACCTGTTTCTCGTTCTTTGATAATAATATCCCATATTTCTTTAAACTCGTCTACAACAGAATTAAACCATAATCTATTTCTCTCTATTAATACACATGAAACATTGTCGAGACGCCAATAAATATTAGTAATCCATGTTTTATCAATATTAGTATTCAATACATGTTCATACCATTTTTTGTATTCAATCTCCGTTAAATTGAACGGCATATATTCATATGATGGAAATCCTTTATTATCGAAATATATAATTACGCCTTTATGATGTCCTTCATGTGAAATATTGAATTCACCATCTTGATTAAATTCGTCTTCATCTTTATATTCTATAAATTTACACTCTAAGAAATCACATTCATTTAAATCACATGTTTCCATTTGAAGCTGGGTTTGAATCCAATAGTCTTTCTTTGGAATTCCTGTAATAACGCGGCTTACAACATTCTTAACCTCTAACATGCGGCCATATCTTTCACTTGTCGTCTTAACATTTATACCGTCAGGTGAAGCACCTATAAAATCCAATGTTTTATGTGGAATACATCCATATTCTTTAATAGTCGCGTCATATTTATACTCATAATACATCTGAGAAACAGGTTCATATTTTTGTCCCCAATGAAATGGAGAATTTATATTAACAGACGAATATTTGGCAGTATCAAGTGGCTTACATTTATCATAAATAATAGCGTTCTTGCTGGACTGCGTCCCAATTGCTTTCCAAATTGAACTTGCAGATAACAAATTGTATCTCATTTCAAACCATTCGGCTGTTCTTTGCTCTGGAAGTGAGTTATTTAATTCATCCAAATAATCAAGTTTGTTTTTAATTACTTTTTTAGATATATCGTTTTGTTTGTGTAAAATTAAATTGTCCTTATGACTTCGCCGAAGAAATACTGAGAAATAAAATTGTTTAATCTTCGTAATTAAAATTTCATTAAGTATTTCAAAACGACTATCGGTATGGTCTATTGAATCTATATTTTCTAGGAAATTGTCTAGATGTTCTTGGATAAAATCATTAATTATTTCATTGAACTTAGGGTCGTCATATATACGCGGATCACATTGTATATATTCATGTAGTTCTTCTAGAACATGTTCTATAATTACATCTTGGTCGTCTTCATTACAATAATCATCTATGTCGTTATCGTCTTGTTCTGGTGCGACAATATCGTCGAATATATCCACAATAACGGGTAAATCATTCATTGTTTATAGGGTTGATATATATTATTATGATTATTATACGTCAATTTTATGTTTATCTTTCCCCTTTTTGTTCTTTGAACGGATTTTATTAACTAAATCTTTTTTAGAAACGCTATTACCTTTGCTGAGATTTTTAAGGGTCGAGGACTTCTTATCCGTCAATTTCAATGTAAATCTTTTATTTTTATTAATACCTACATTTTGAACTTTATCCTTATCAAATATAGTCAATCCAGGAATATCAGTAATCTCTCCTTTTTCCTTATCATATGTAATGACTTTTGACTTTTGAATCATTTTTCTCTCGATACATTTGGTCATGTATTTTTTTAGTTCCCCCAATTCATCAGAAGAGAGGTCATGTTTAATAGAAATGTTTTCCAAATATATATTTACTTTTAAATTCTTGTCGCTTTTAGTTAGCTTCGACCAAGGGACTTTTTTATCTTCTTTCTTCTCATTTTCCAATAAAGTATTCATCTCATTCATTGACATAGGAATTTCTTTTTTAGGACGTAATTCGTTATTTGAATTAGACGTTTTATTCAAAAGCATTGTCTGGTATTCAATGTTCTTGAGTTCTTGGCATTCTTCTTTATTTGTTTCTTGAGCGCTCATATTGTGTATATATATATATTAGAATATAGGTTTAAACGTTTTGCATATAATATATATTTATTTCTAAATATATAATGAATAAAAAAGTAATTACATTTGGAAAAATAGTAGAAGATAAGCAATGTTCTCTCGATAATAAATTGGTTTATAATAATAGTATATCAACTAATATCGGAATGCAAAAATCTATATTATCCAATCTCTCTAATGATATGTTTAATGATAAAGAAAAATCCGACATTCATTATTGTATGAAGAGAGATATACAAAATAAGGTAAATGGATACAAAGCACAAGACGTAAAAAAGAATATATATGATTGTGATAACTTCATAACTGTAGATGAAACATATGATAAACTAATCACGTCTGGTTTGGTGTGTGAATATTGTAGAAACAATGTATGTATCATATATCATAAAAAAAAACAGGGAAATCAATGGACGTTAGATAGAATTGATAATTATATTGGACATAATAATGACAATTGCGTTATTTCATGTTTAAAATGTAATCTACAAAGGCGTCGTCTTGATGATAAAAAATTCAAATTCACGAAACAAATGAAATTATGTAAAATTAGTTAAAGAATATATATTATATTCATTTGTTATCATAAATGAACAATCCGTCGAGTTTAGAAGAAACAACGTACAAAAGCAAAAAGGGCGATAAACATAAATATGTAATTGATACTCTTATTAATCATTCATTAACTAAAACTACAAAAAGAATGGATACAGGATATAATACGAGAGAACCAGTTAGACAAACAGGTGTTAGCCCATATATAACTAATAATTATAGCGAGCATGTAGACAAATTTATTAGACCCAAAGATTCAAATGCGTAAATTAATATATTATATTAAGGATAAAAGTATTTAAACAACAAATAAGAGTGTTATATACTATGTCTTCCAACTATAATACACAGAATCAATTATTGTTAAATAACCTGATTAGTTATTTTAATACAGATAACAATCTAAAGAAAATTCTTCCTATTATAAACGGTGAATCAGAGTTATCCATTAGAGTTATCGACTGGTTTGTAACCAATTATTCAAAGAAGAACCACACAATTTTTTCTTTTGAGAGTGCAAGTGGAACAACTAAACGGTTTAAGGTTTATATCGATTATAAGTTGAAACTAAAGGCTTATTCAAAGCGGAGATTTGACCCATTCTGTAGATGGGACAGAATTACTATTCCATATGATGATTATCAAATCCAAACCACGATCGGACAATTGAATTTCTTTAAATGGGCTTTAGACAATAAAATTTTGGAATATATCGATAATAACATTGAAAGCATCGAAAAGGATATGAACACCCGTAATAGCACCGCTAAGAAGAAGGGAGATACTTCTTTAATCAGCAATAGTAAAACACGAAAAAAGAGAGAAGAATTGTCAATTTCCGCAATAAAATCTATAAAAAAAGAGAATGTTCAAATAACAGTTAACTTCGATTAAAAAAAATTAATATCTAAAATAATATTATATGACACGCAAAATAATATTATTTTTAGCATCTATATTCACAATTATATTGGTGTATAGTTTGTTGAGTAATTATAAAGAACCAATGGACGTTATTAGTAGCGAAAACTCATTTGAAACTGACGAAAAGAGATATTTTCAAGCTAGAATACAAGGCGATGTTCCCTCTAATCCTCAAGCGGATAAATTCCTCGACTATAATAATGTAGACAGCCAACTTGAGGTAACTAAGCTCAATGAAGTATCCCTAAGTGATGGGAATTATGCGCCTGTTGACAATGCCGTTGAATCGTGTAAACGTATAACTTCTTGCGATGAATTAGATAATACATCATGTGGTTATTGTTTTTTTAATGATAAGTTTTTATACGGTGATAAAGATGGTCCTAAAACTGATGTTTGTCCTGGAGGTTGGGTAAAAACTAAAGAAGATTGTTTAAAAAGGAGAGAAAGAGCTATCTGTGATAAAATCACTAGTTGTCATGAAATGGTAGGAAAAGCATCTATCTGCGCATGGTGTCCCACAAAAAATAAGGCATTTGTTTATAAAAAAGTTAATGGAAAAATAGTACCTAAATATCCCACTGATGTGTGTAATGACCCAGATGTTATTACTGGTGAAGATTTAGGAATGGTATTAAATGAAGATTGTGATAAATTTGCTGGACAACATCCTTGTATTGGTCCAAATGAAGATTCCGGACCCCACTCAAATATATGCCTTAATAAATTATGGAAATCAGCCGGATGTTCTGATAAAGGAACGGCAGCACCACAGAATAATGCCACTTCGAGTAAATTTTGGAATTCTTCCGGATGGAAAAACACTTTTGCAGATATGAAGTTATGGCATGCTGACGCTGTAAGTAATGATTGGCAACTCGCAAAAACACATGTAAAAGGATGTTTAGGGACAGACCCAAATCCTTGTGATCCAAAATACGGGGGAACAACTGAATGCTACCAAGGTAAGTTCATATCACTTGGATGCAGTAAAGATGGTGATGGATACCCCCAATCTAAACCATCTATGTCTATAGGAGATTTCGAGAATAATACTCGCCAATTAATAGCTAAAGCAAATAATCAAAATCTCTCTTATCAAGAGAAAAATACTGCTTATAAATCATGTTATGGTGGAAGCTTAGCTGCGCCTCCTCCGATTAAAGTAGGTGATCGCGTTAAATATAGTGTTAAAGTTGGTGGTGGAAACGGTGCTGTATGTGCCGATTCAGATGAATATTCTTTATTAGAATTCGAAGGATATGTGTGCAAACAAAACGGAACATTAAATTCTGTATTATGGGATAAAGTTACAAATTCCAAACCTGCACCAAGATGTGGTAATAGCCCACAAATATGGACTAAAGCGGAGAATAATAATATTGGTTGGATAGCTAAATACCTCGGCTTTTGCGGCGTGAAACCGACATTTTATGGCGGAAATGTACAAACACAACTTGAGACAGGTATTCTCCAATTGGTTCATAGTTGCTCATCTGCAACTGAAACATGTAGTGAGTCAGGATGTTCTATGCAAACAATTACATATGTTCATTATCCTAGTACGAATTATTCTGTAGCTAAAGACAAAGTTCCTGATGTATTGAGTACGGTTCGTTCAGTTTATTCAGGGGCTGAATTAGCCAATCAAACGGATATACAATATTTAGTTGATACAGGTATTCCTTATTGTGCTTGTGGCTGGGTCAATATTAATGGTAGTTTAACTAGCGTTTATCCATCTATTACTGGAACAGATGGTGGTTGCGGTGGTGGTGCTGTAAGAGTTATATCTTGCGGTAATGATGGTCCTTCTTGGGCCGGTGGTAAAGCAGGAGTTTATATATTAATTACTGGAGATCCTGCAAAAATACCTTCAGCACTTAATGCTGTAAAACTTAGTGCAACCGTTGTTAGCGTGGTAGGTAAGAATGAATATAATTCATTAGTTGGTGATTTTGTTCCTCAGTCATTACCTACTTTATCACCAAGTAATTATGTTATGTATGGGCCTATGATTGGGCCTGGTGGAAATAATAGTATTCCTATTCAGAAAATATTAATAGAAAATAACGAATATGTATTTATAACACAAGATGAACAATTTACCAAATTAATAAAGACCCCTGCTTCATTGCAACCACAAAAGGGATTCTATTATACAGGAACCCCCTCACAATACGGAAACATACCTTTAATAAATCAAGGTAATGCTGAATATAATGTTAGGGCAAAATGATTATCTTTCGTAAAAACAACAAGTAAAATCTCATTATATAAAATAATATATTTATCTAATGGGACAAGCAAATACAGTTCAAAAATGTAATTTTGAAGATATTCAAAATCTATATAATAAAGATAAATGCTTACTTATAAATACGTTACCTATTTCAGAACAATCGTGTTTAATAAATAATACTATTGACTATAAAGACGAAGAAGAGAGATTAAATAATATTATTAAAAAGGGCGAAACTTCCAAATATTATGTTTTAATTTACGGGAAAAACACAAATGATATGACTGTATTAAAGAAATACCAACAATTACTCAGTTTAGGATTTATACATGTTTATATTTATTGCGGTGGTATGTTTGAATGGTTATGTTTACAGGATATATACGGTGAAGACGAATTTCAAACATCACAAAAAGAACTGGACATATTAAAATATAAATCATATAGCATACAAAAAAATAATTTAATAGAAGATGGTGTATTATAGAAGCAAATACTAAGCATATACTCCACAGTAAATGAAATGTTCAATTTGAATAATCCATACATCATAATCATCCTGTGTTTTATCATGGTCTCCATCTAATACAAGAATATTACCATTACTATTTTCTTTATTAACAAGCCATACATTATGATATAGATCACAATTAACCAGATATGAAAGAGGAATGTCTTCACCTTTACGGCCTCGTTTAATCACACGACTATGTGATATATAAGGATCAGTCTTCACATAAATAACACCTGATGTCGGGATATCTGAAATAAATTCATCAAACCATCTCGTGTAAATTTCAAATTCTACATCCTCAATCTTACCATCATCGTGCAACATTTTAGCAAATACATTCTTATCTGTATTGATAGAACGCTCACAAATGATAATACTATCTGGATTTTCTTTAATACATTTCTTCAGCATTGACAATCGAGAAATATATGCCATCATTTGAAATGAGAAACCATATTTTGTTTGGTCTTTATAGAATTTCTCAATCATATTTTCGCCCGCACTATCCTTAATAGTTACCCAAATATCAACAGGTTCTTCCATAAAGATAATATTCTTCGAAAAGCAGTTAGTAACATCTTTATAATTATCTCTCAACTTTCCTACCAAAGTTGATTTTCCAGAACCGATATTTCCTTCAATCGAAAAGATAAAAGTCATTGTGATTATGATTGTTTGTTTATCATTATTTATTTGTTTTAACAAATCAATTTTATCTTTAAAATTAAATAGAGTTATAGAGAATTGGATACTAACCATCCCAAGATAAAGAATATATTATCGCTAATGATATTAATCATCGTATCAGGAACCCGTTTGCCACCTGGGAAAGAGAGAATACCCTCATTAACCAAATACTTATTTATGAACTGAATACCTGAATATGAGTTTTCAACAACCTCAAATATCATGTGCATAATTAGCGCCATTAAAAAAGGTATATTCCAAAAATACGCGATTACTCCTACGCTAAAGTGTAAAAGGCTGAATTTATCAAAGAAATATTTTCCCATTGTATTAATCTATATTCTCTCATTATATTATTTAAATAATAGCTATTTGTCTTAATACGTCTTTTTGTAAAAACTCAGGTATCATATTGAAATCAATCAACCGCCTATTCAATTTATATTTATCATATACATTGTATTTAATTATATCAGACATAAATCTTTTCAAATCATTCACATAGTTAAGTGTGCTCTTTGGACCACAAATATTTTTTGTTATTAAACACAGTTCTTTATATTGTTTATTGTCATCATCTGAATTTTTATCCTTATAACGACTGAATACAGGAGAGATATTGTCGGATTTATCGCCAATAATTATCTTATATAATAGGTCTTTGACGGGAGAACCTAAGCTGTTTTTTTCTGTATTAACTGTCTTAAATTTCAAATTATAAATATGAGTATTATCTCTCTTTAATTGCAAATAATCTGTGTCGCTCGTTATAATATATACTTGTGATTCAGGGTATTTTGTGTTCAAATACTTGCTTGTAACCGCTAAACAATCATCCGCTTCCATACACGCGTTATAAACGGTTAGTAAATTTATATACGGTATTGATTCAAAGAGAGATTCGTTATATACAATTTTGAAGAATTCACCGGGTTTAATAGCGGAATTTCCACTATCACCACGCGTTCCTTTATATCCAGAATGGAAATGATTTCGCCATATATGTTGTCTTGGACAATCCTTACCAATGATAAATTGGATATCTTCCTTTTTATCGATACCCAATTTATTAGGAAGCTCAAGAATCTTATCGACAAAAACTTTTTTGAATCTCTCTACAAAATCAATATCATTATGTAAATCAATACATTCTTCTTTGTCTTTATTTTTAATATTCCACCATGTATAAAGAGCAAATACTCTATAAAATATATAATAACTTGCGTCGATTAATATATATGTTGTCATTTTTATTAGGCTTGTTGATAGAGTGGAGAGAGATTATAATAAGGTTTTCAATTTTTATTCATATTATAAATATAATATATTATGAATATCTAATATACAAAATGTATATTTTATTAATTTAATTAGAGTATGCAAGCCCACCCATACCACTCACAACGCGGAACACATTGAAGTTGGTAGCATACACGCGAACCTTAGCGGTCTTCTGCCCCTCAACGGTAGCATTGGAAAGGACAAGCTGGAGTGACGCGTTATCAATGCGAGAGAAGTTACAGGTTCCACTTGGCTGATGTTCCTCAGGGCGGAGGCCGAAAGAATACACGTTAATACCAGTGTCGGGGTGACGAGTGTGACTTTCGAAGGGGACCACCTGGTCGAAATAAGTTCCCTCGCGCTCGCTGAAACGGTCCTGACCATTGAGTTGCAACTTAGCAGTGACAACTGGGTTCTCACCCCAACAATGCATGTTGAGTGCAGTCTCGGCAAGGACAAATGCACCGGCATCAGAAACGTTTGCGTTTGTAGAGAGGGTTCCATTGTTAAAGTTAGGGCCGAGTGTAGCACCGCCTGTAGCGTTCCATCCTGCACCAGTTGAATCCTGAGCACCTGCAGACTCGAATAATCCAGAAGTAGAAATGACGGCATTATCACCAGAAGCACCTGCAGCACTGTTAAATGCATGTAATGCGTTGGGAAGAGCATCAATAGCATCAGTGTAATTGAAAGGCTGGGCACCAAGAGTTCTGTAAAGAACGTTGCCTCCGAGCAAAGAATCACAATAATTCACATGCTGATCGGGCTGGACAACCCAGATAAGCTCCTTACAAGGGTGATTGAAATTCAACTTAATCTTGTTACTTGAGCTACCAATGGACTCATCACCAGTGAACTGGAGTTGCTCAATCAAATACTCATGAGGGTTCTGTGCCATACGACGACGCTCATCGGTATCCAAGAACACATAGTCGACATACAAAGAAGCAGCCAATAGGGACTTGTTGTAAGCAGCATTAGCCTTACCAGCGCCAGCAAGAATCAAACTGTTAACAGCCCACAAGCACTCATCAAGGGGTCTTAACTCAACGTTAAGCTTAACCTCGTGGTACTGCAATGCGATTAGAGGCAAGGCAAGACCTGGGTTGCGACAGAACCAGAATTGAAGAGGAATATATAGAGTAGTCTCAGGAAGAGCATTACGAGGGGCACACACCTGACGGGGAGCACCAGACTCGCAAGGTCCATCAACATCAGCGAAAGCAGGGTCAGTGATGTAAGTCAATTGGGTAGTTTGACCGACCATCTTGTTGTAACCCTTCTCCTGCTCGGAAGTCATAGTGAGCTGGTTCCAAATGTGCATCCAGTCACCATATTGACGGTCGATACGCTGACCACCAACCTCGACCTCGATCATACTGATCATCTGCTCACCGGGGTAATCCAACCAACGCGCGTAAGAAGCGTCGTTCTGGGAAATATTGGGGAGAGTGACCTGTAAATAGGTTCGGTACGCTAAATCACCGTTACGGCTAATAGTGCACTGAACACGACGCCCAAAGTCGGCTTGTCCATTGAAAGTTTGCTCGATTGACTCTAAAGCAAAGTTAGTATGCCGACGATAAGTGACCTTCCAGAAAGTAATCTGGGGAGAACCTGTAAGATAAACATCTTGAGAACCATAAGCGACCAATTGCATTAATCCACCAGCCATTGTATTATAATAATGCTAAATATAATAATTTTTCGGAAAATTACGAATTTAATAGATTTACCTACATTAATTAGATTAAATTAATTTTAAATTCATTATTTTTCTTGATAAATGAAGTCAAAAATTCCTCAGTAAAAACCTCTTTTTTACCTTCATGTTTTTTAATAAAAATATATGATTTATTCCTTTTTTTAATATTCCATCCATCATCCAAAGAACTAAATATAAACATCATTTGTTGTAGTTTTTTGTTATCAATATCAATTACTTTATGTTCCATTTATTTTTGGTTGGAATTTAATTACTTAAGAATAACCCGTATTCTTTTAATACCTTTTTTTCATCATTTTAATATAAAAGTTAAATACTAAACATATTATATAGATGTCGTTTAAACCAAAAAACCTTAAAAAAATCAAAATAGATAAAAAATCAACAATCACGCTTGATACTAAACATGATGAGTATATTCAGCTATTCAAAAATAATGAATCTCTCTTAATTGATTTAAATGAGGAGATTTTTTTATTGAAAGAGAGAATCAAAACCAAATCATATAAAAGCATTGAAGAGAGATTATCTATTATAGATAAAATTAAATATAATACAAAGAAGATACAATCTATTAATAAGACAAAAAAGGAATATTTTCTCAATCAGTCTAAAAACATATTCGATTATTTTGAATCAAAAAAACAGATTAATACAGATGAATCGTCCAATAAAACTATTCTAAATAAGTTCTTTAATCTCGCGAAAAAAGACGATATTACCACTAATAAATTAGTTGATTGTTCCAAGAAATATCTTACTCAGTTAGATAAGCGATTTATTGATGTCAATGATTATATAGATGAATATGAATTATGTAAGAATTGTAATGGTGAATTATCTATAATAGATTATGAGGGTATTATGGTATGTGTCAAATGTAGTCATCAGGAAAAATACCTCATTGAGCATGAGAAACCATCGTATAAAGAGCCACCAAAGGAGGTTAATTTTTATGCGTATAAGCGAATTAATCATTTCAGAGAAATTTTAGCGCAGTTTCAAGCAAAGGAAAGCACACAAATTGATAAAGAGGTTATTCAAAATATAAAAGATAAAATTGTGAAGGAGAGAATTACTCTTGACCAACTTACAAATGACAAAACAAAACAGATACTTAAAAACATTGGATATAACAAATATTACGAGCATATTCCATTTATCAAAGAGAAATTGGGGATTAGACCTCCAACAATGTGTATCGAATTGGAAATAAAGTTATGTAATTTATTCTTGGAGATTCAAAGACCTTACGCAAAATTTTGTCCAACACAAAGGGTTAATTTTCTGAATTATTATTATGTTTTATACAAACTGTGTGAATTATTAGAGGAAGATAGTTATTTACAACATTTTTATATGTTGAAAGACCCGATTAAAAGGATGGAACAAGATGAAATATGGAAGAAAATATGTGGTGAATTGAAATGGGAATTTATACCAACGCCGTAATTTAATTGTAAAATTGAAGAAGGAATGTCTCTCTAATAGATGATAACTATATATAAGCATGAGTAATTTTCCAGAAGATATTATGGTGGTAAAGAGAATTAACTCATATTCAAAATATGATTCAGAAGGAAATCATAAATATAAAAACAAAGAGGTCTATATTAAAACCACATACGATGCTTATGTATATCAATCGACAATTGATAAATTTGAACACTCGCTTTATATTCTATTTATGAACCTGTTATCAAATGATGGATTTCAATTAGAAACATTGGAAGAGATTGATAGCGTAGGCAATAGGATTATTTATTTCAAAGATGGTTGGACTGAAGTAGATGTTACAGATGAATATAATATGAATTATATTGACAATATTGCTAATAACTTCTCTTCCATCACGTTTGTCATGTGGGATTAAATAATATATGACAAAATATGACAAAAACGTAGTTTGATATATAATTTTACGTTTTTTTCGAAAGTATTCGTCGAAATTGAAAAATGGACAAAAAATGTCCAAAAACGGAAATCGAAATGGAAACCCAGAAAAAACGTGAAAACGTGAATTTGTGACCACGTGGTCTAAAAAATATTCTAATAGGACTAAAAATATGGTTTGTCTTATGGTAAGCTTAAAAAAAGGCACTAATTATAGGGTTTTGACTTAAAAATATAGGGATATATAAAATAGGACAATGTTGACAAATGCTACAAAAAACGAGCAGAAAACGAGCAGAGAATTTACGTGTGAAAAATGTTACTATTCAACGTCACGTATAGCAAATTATAATAGACATCTTCAAACCAGAAAACACAATGCTGACTTTATGCTACCCAAAACGAGCAGAAACGAGCAGATTTTTTATTTTTGTAAAACTTGTAACAAGAGATATAAGCATAAACAGTCTTATTATAGACATCAACAAAAATGTATATCAAACCATAAAAATGTCCAAAATGTCCAAAATGTCCAAAAATATGGGTATATAGAGAATTCAGAATTAGCAAATATAATTAAGACACAATCATACCAGATAGCTGAGCTTACAAATATAATTAAAGACGTAATACCTAAAATAGGAACAACTGTCACAAACAATAACGTAATTGTTAATAAAATGTCTATTAATGTTTATCTAAATGAGACGTGTAAAGACGCGATGAATTTGAGTGAGTTTTTGGATCAGATTAGAATTACAGACTCAGATTTAAAATATACAAAGGATAATGGATATATTAAAGGAATGACTAATATATTCGAGAAGAATTTATCAAAGATAGATAAGAAACAACATCCATTTCATTGTAGCGATAAAAAGCGATTACAATTTTATATAAAGGATGACGATACATGGGATAAAGATAAGGAACTTAAAAAAATAAGAAGGTCATTATCTATAATAACTGATAAAAATATACGACATTTACAACAATGGAAGCTGAAAAATCCAACATGGGTTGATGATGACGATTTGCATGATGAATTTATTAACATAACACGAAGTATATTACGTGGTTCATTAGATGTAGTTGGAGAGAAAGCCAAAAATAAGGTTATCAAAAATATAGCAGATAAATATACTATTGATAAAGACGTTATGATATCTTAGATACTAAATAATTTAAAGTCTGGGGAATCCGACCAAGTTAGCACCAATACCCATACCAGCACCATTTCTGGCTCCAACAGCCATACTAGGGAGATATGTGTCCAAGATAGTGAATGTGGCGGCTGCGGTCAACGCAATAAGCGCAATCTCATCCATATTCATGGAGCGTTTGGGGATAGCGTAGGCTGCAAGAGCAACCATTAGACCCTCAACTAAATATTTGATTGCGCGACGAAATAATTCACCTAAATCAAGCATGTTTCCTAAACTGTTCATTATATAATTTAAGTATAGAAAAAAATAAAATAAATACGCTTAAATATATTACCAGAAATATAACTTAAAATTAACTCGACCTACTATAATATATAAATATGACCGAGCAAAATAACACTAAATATATCGACCTACTTGATGAGGATAAGCCTATTGCAGGGCAAAAGTTTGTTTGTGTATCATTTGTTTCTCCAGACAAGATTCTAAAACAGAAAGAGATGTTTATGTTTGAGAAGTTCCTAAAATACTTCGATTTCGATAAATCAATTTCTAAATTCCAGCAGTTTCTAAACTTTATGTGTTATAAGTATGGAAACGACCAAGCTAAAGTAATGGCCGATTTTGAGAATTTTATCTCCGAGGAGAAAGAAAATCTTATCCAAACAACTATTGAGGATGAATATAAGAGTTTCGTTGATAAACAGGGAGATGATGTCGATAAAGAGTTCAGTGAAATGCATCACTTTCAAACAAACACACGCGGTTTGAAGATTCGTGGTGCTTTTGAGACGCAGGCTGAGGCGGAACTTAGATGCAAAATGTTGCGCGAGGTGGATCCAAACCACGATATTTTTGTCGGACCGGTGGGTATGTGGATGCCATGGCATCCTGAGGCTTACAAGACTGGAAAAGTCGACTATCTTGAGAAAGAGTTGAATGAGCTAATGAGTCACAAGGATGAGAACGAGCAACATGCTAAACGCGAGTTCGATACACGTGTTAAAGAAAGTCGTCAGATTGCTATGAAAGATAATATTCAAAAGGCTAAAGAAAGTGGTAACAAACTCACGCAGAGATTGGATGAGAATGGAGACCTTGTTAAGACTGACGTTGTGAGAACAATTGAGAATACTCTACTAACAAGTGATGAGCCGGTTACAAGTGCTGATATCAAGAGAGAGCTGTTTGAGGGTGAAGGTATTCTAACTAGCAAGGATAAGCGCAAGGATTAAATAATAGTGTGTTTTATAAAATTGTTTTTACTAATTTATATATTAAATATAATTCAAATACTTATTGTATTATATTTATTACTTACCATTTGGATGATTTTTTCACGTTAATAATTGGTCCTCTTCGTTTAGCTGTAGCTGGATTAAAAGTTGGACCTTCATCGTCATCGCTATTAATATCCTTTGATAATTCCCAGAACTCTTTCGAGCCTAATTTGAAATCACCATGAGGTTGTGCTTTATACCAGAATACTTGGTCATCTAATTTATTGGATTTCGCGTTGTTATTAATGACAAGACACTCAAAATTCTCTGTGCATTGGTCCATTACTTGACAAAAAGATTCGAATGTCGGGAACATACCAGCATAATTCTCGTAAATTCTCTTACGATTATTGATGTATTGCTCTCTCAAAATAAACACAAAGTCGATATTTGTTCTCAAATTTGGTGGGACACCAAGAGGATATTGCATAGTAATAATTAACATGATTTTCCAATGACGACCGTTCATAAATAACAATCTCATCACTTTATCTCTCGTCCAACTAGCATCGAACAAACAATCATCTAATATTACAAATGCTCTCGGGTCGATATTGCATTTCCCATATGCATCTTTTTCTTTATTAACTTGTTTGATTACCATTTTTTGCCGTTTTAAAATATTCTCAATTATAGCACTATTGTATTCGTCGTGAATGAAAAGTTTGGGGACATGCTCACCATAGAAACTACCACCAGCTTCAGTGCCGGAAATAACAGTTCCAATAGGAATATCTTGATGATTATAAAGCAAATCTTTAACTAGAAAAGACTTACCTGTATCTCTTCTACCGATTAATACAACAACAGGACCGTGTTTTGCATTGGGGTCGAATTTAATTTGACTCATATTGAACTTTTTTAATTCGAGATTCATACCAGATGACATTTACAAAAATATTAGATATAAAAACGCAAATATAAACGAATAGCGGGGATAAATCTATTTAGGGAGTTTAAGTTTAAAATAGTATATATTTTTATATATAAAACGTAAATGTTTGAATTCAATTATAGAAAGAACAATAATGAAGACCTTTTCAAGTCATTTGAGGACCCTACATTAGTTAATGTGGTAAAAGCACAGAATTATATCCCTCTATATAGCGATTTCTTCTCTTTAAATAGTACAAATTGGAATTCAATAAATCTTAATAACTCCAAAATTATTACAAGTGTTCACTCTAAAATAGACGATAATATATATAGTATTGGACTTAAAGGCGGCAAAACCACAACATCATTTTTCAAATTCTCTCCAATTATAGATCCTATTAAGTATATGTATGGAAAGTATAAAGATATTAGCAATGATGTTTTATTTAATATACCTACACTTGAACATATAGATAACAATAATTCACTTGCTGTTCACGAGAAAACATTGAGAAAAAATAACGTATCATATATTGATGGATTCTTTTCGTTCCTCACTTCCAAATTAAAACACGAACATAACTTCCTTAATGGTATTGAATATTACGGGGGTTTTCTTGGAGTTAAGAGAGATTTTAAGATAAATATATATGATGAACTTGAATATCTAACAGAATCTTCTTTTTTTTACGAGAATAATAATAAACTATTTGTTATCGATGAAGATTTTAGTGAGTTATTTGATAACGAATCGCGTAAAAATAAGAACCCTCTTAAGATACCAGATTCAAATGTTAATGAAGAGGATGTGAAATTAGAGACAAATGATTTATCGAATGAAATAGACGAATTATTTATTGCGACAACAACAAGTAATGAACCAGAAAAGTATTTGAATTTATCCGACGTAGAAATAGGTGACATTAATACAATATATAAATATGACTTGCCCGACGTTTCAACAAATAGTAAGGAAACAGCAAGTTCAAGCTCTGAAACAACGTGTTCTTCAAGAACATCTCACACATCAAAGACAATGACTATTTTAAATGATGATGGTAGTATTAGCAATAATGATAGTAATAATGATAGCGATAATGATAGTGATAGTGGTAGTGATAGCAACAGCAACGGATCATCTGGGACAGGGTCTGATTCGTATTCGACTATATCCGACGAAAACGTAACCGCAGTTATAAATGAAATCCCTGTTAAAATTATCTGTTTGGAGAAAATGGAGCAAACGCTGGACAACTTTATGATGAATAATGATTTGGCTGATGACGAATGGAAATCTATCTTATCTCAAATAATTTTCACTTTATTAACATACCAAAAAGCATTTGAATTTACACATAACGACCTACATACAAATAATATTATGTTTATTAACACTGATATAGAGCATATTGTATATAAATTTAATAATGAATACTATAAAGTGCCAACATTTGGAAAAATATGGAAGATTATAGATTTTGGACGTGCCATTTATACCTTTAAAGGTAAGCAGATTATAAGCGATAGTTATCATAAAGATGAAGACGCATCTACATTATATAACTGTGGATTGTATTACAACTCTAATAAACCATTATTGAATCCAAATTATTCATTTGATTTATCTCGATTAGGGTGTTCTTTATTTGATTTCTTTTTCGATAATTTTTCTGATATTAAAGATATTGAGAAAGATGATGAATTGAGTAGAATAGTTAATGAGTGGTGTACAGATGATAACAAAAAAAATATACTATATAAGGATAATGATAAAGACAGATACCCTGGATTTAAATTATATAAAATGATAGCAAGAAATGTGCATAAACATACGCCTGAAAATCAACTTAAACGCCCGTTCTTTAAATCTCTAAAAATTAGAAGAAAAATGGTGAATAAAAAAACACATTTGGTTAATATCGATAAAATAGTTCCATTATAAGCGTCATAACACTGTTAAAATTTGATATATAATTAATTTATATATCAATTTGTTAAATAAATTTAAAAGTCTGGTTCGCTCATAAATACGTTTGGTATGCTACTGGTAACGCTATTTGTTAATGGTTCAATTTGCGAATGTAAAAAGAACCCAGCCATTGCGGATACATATACAAATAGCGTGTCTCTTATGATTTGTTTAAGAGGTTTTTCAGGTTTGTTTGTGGAAATTTTATTTTCAACAAGTTTAATCGCGAGAAAACAAAGAGCTATAATAATAGAAATAACGTTTGAACTCATGTATTTAAATTATAAATATAGATAATTGCATTAAGATAAACGCAATATTTATTTAAGAATTTCAATCTCTCCTAATAAATCACTATCTCCCTTTAATTGAATTGATTCAGGAGATATTTTCTCTATATCAAGTTTGACGTTATTATTGTCATTGAAAATAGTGAGTTTTTCGGTTTCTTCTTCCTGATCATCTCCGTTATCTTCAAGTTTGCGTTGTTCGTGTCTAATATCGCTTAATCTCTCTAATGAACGGATATCCTTTGGTGCTTGTTTTGTCTCTTTCTCAACTGATAAAATAGAATCACTACTTGCTGCATCATCGAAATTTAAAACGACATCTGTATCATTGAATTTGAGAAATTCATTTTTCGTATTATCAGATTTTTCGAGAGATGGCGGTGTAATATGAGTTTCATGTTTAACGGGTTCAACAATTTCTTCCTCAACCTCCTTAATCTCTGTCTTTTCCTCATCAACACATTCCTCAGTTCCTTCCTCTAAATATGCTTTCAAAATATGTTCTATTGGCATATTTTCTCTCAAAACAAATAAAATACTTTCCTTAATAAGAGTCTCTAATTCTCTCATATTCTTTTGTCTATTTAATGGCATAACAGACTTATCGAATAAGAATACACTTTTATAAGCCCTTCTTGCAGATTGAATATAACATTTGTGAATGAATTCGTCAATCTTAGGTATATCAATTGTAATTTTCTTCTGTTTTGAACTGGCACGTATGTTAGTGAGTATTTTAAGTTGAGTAACGTGGACACAAGTTATCAAATCCTCTAAATAGTTGCAATTACTTTCCTTAATAATTCTCTCTGTCTCAAGTTGAATAATCTCTTTATTCCATTTTGTGACACGTCCTAGAAAGTTTTGAAACGTCATTAGATATTTCTCATCTTCGTCATTTTGGATACAAAGCTCACATGATTCATTAAAAATAGAATAAATACCTTGTATTAAACAGGGTGTTAATTTTGTGATTAATAAAGCACAATATTCGTTTCTTGATTCTGTCAATGTCGTCAAATTAAAGTCGTCCATATTTAAAATGGGTAAATATTTTCTAAATCTATAGAATTACGCAAACAGTATATATTAATTATGTGAAACATAAGGAGTTTGTCGTTTTTAATATAGTGACGCATTTTGTTAATATATACAATAATTGTCATTCTTATTGAATCATCCTTTATAATGGTTTCAAACACATGGATAAAATCCTTATAATAAACTCCATTGTTATAGAGAATATCCACTATTTTGAAAACATCTTCTGAATCGTCTATATTTAAAAGAATTTTCTTGAGAAGCTTAGTTTGTTTCGTCCTTATTTCTGTTTTAATAGAGAGATTACTCACATAAATATCGCAGAATCTTGATAATATAGGTTTGATTAATTTATCCTTATTATGTACTGTTATGAAAAAACGCGTATTATGTGAATATTCTTCAATGCAACGGCGTAATGCTGACTGAGCATCGATGGTTAAGAATTCGGCGTTTAATAAAATGATTGACTTGAACATGCTATTTGATGATGAACCACCTGTATTTATATTGGTTTTTGCGAAGAATTTAATCTGTTCTCTGATAAACTTAATACCTATACCATAAGCACAATTAACATATAACGTCGAGTTTTTAATAGCCTCCTTTGATGTATATATGCTTTTTATTAGATATTCAACCATATCGATATTGTTCTTGGTGTGTTCGCTATGGAATAATATGTTAGGAATTTGTTTATTATTTATAAAACTGTCTATTCTCTCTTTTAATATAGTCGTCATTAATAATTAATATAAAAAAAGTTTAAGTTATTATCATAAAAGATAGTTAAATTAATAATAATTAGTTATATTATTATCAATTATTTAAGAATAATTTATGCTACGCTGTCCAGTGGTTTAGTATAAGGATTATCTCTAAAAGCATTCAAAATATCGCGTGAATTTCTTTGTGAATTTACACCCTGACCATATTCTGTTCGAGTGCTTGATTTCCCTATATGTTGCGATGAGATAGAAGATTTACCCAAGTTTTGGGGAACGAACATTCTATTATTATTACGGTCGCATTCCAATTTAGATACTTGTATATTAGTATTAGTTTGTCCGTTAAACACCTTAACATTACTCCCGGCGGGTGCTCGCTGTGTGATGAACGGCGTTTTATCAATTAGGTTGGCGTTATATGCTGAATCATATGTTTTGGGAGCCTCGTTTATAGCACCTGCATTACCAGTATACTTTGTGTTTGTAGTGTCTCTATTTTGCTCATATGCCTGATTTTCACTGACAGTATAACCATAACCACCGGTCTCTTGCTGGTTACTAATGAAATTATGCTGTTTTCTATTCTCGGTCATCTCTCTAATAGTTGTTTTTGTCTTGTCATTAGGATTATAAACATAGGCTGCGTTAATACCATCGCGTCCAGCATTACCGTGTGTTCTGATATTTCCAACAACATTTTCTTTTCTTGTTGGTCTTAAAATGTCCATAATAGGAGTGATAATAGCCTTTGTGAAACTAGATACAATACCATATTCAGGTTGACGATTAGTGGTTAGTGTTCTATTATTAGGCAATACGCTATCCTTATATCCGTTCATACCATAATCAGTTGAACTTGCATTATGTTTATTAGCAGCATGTAAATTAGACATATGCTTATCATTAGATTCTAATACAGCCCGTTTAGCTGGTAAATAACTTCCGGGAACATAGGTAGATTCAGTAGTGGCTGTTGTTCCACCACCGTAATACGAGGATGTCGTTGTTTCACGATTTTCAATAGGCATGACTTGTGATGACCGCGTAGTTTGCGCCTTCTCAATACCTGTTGTAGTCATATATCTCTCTGGACCATTATTATAATATGTTTCAGGACGGTTCTTTTCGACATGACCGATACTACCTCTATTTGTAACCCGGTTCTTACCTCCTAACATGACGCCACCATATGAAACTTTGGGATTAGTCTTAACGCGCAATTCATCGACAGTTTTGGGAATCCATTTATCACGGGCCTGCATACCAGCGTTAAATCCACCACTACCGGAAATACCATCACAACCGCTAACGCCTGGACCGACTCTAATTTCCTCGAATGGTTTAACGTTCGCCATGCTCATAGATGGGTTCATTCTGCTTTGTATAAAATCACTTGTATTTGGTGTTCCATGTGCCCAACTAATGTTTTCTTTTGGCTTGAATAATGGTGCGATTTCTTGTTTTTTAAAGTGTTGAGAACCATTACCATTCATATTATCGAGGCGACTCTCATTTATATTACGGTCTTCGCTTTGTCGAACTCTTGATCCAAAGAAAGGCACCATATTGTCGTGTTTAATATCAGATGAAATTTTATGTTTGCCATCGAGAGATGTGTATGTATCGGCTGTTTTATTACCTTCTGTATATGAGTCAAATTTATCTTTATCGAAATACTTATCCATTGCACTTTCGGAAGAAGGATAATATCCGGGGTCCTGTTTGAGTTGTGATGTACCATTAATGGGGAAATTAGTATGCTTCATATTTTGCCTTGCATCTGCTGTCATATTTTGTCTCGCTCCTTTATTATGACGATTAACATGAAAACTTTCTTTTTTAGATTTACTGTTATTTGATAAAATAAACATTCCTCCTAATAATGCTATGGGTATTGCTATTTCGGCCATTATATAATGTTAATTTAGATAATATTATTCAAATTAATACATTATTGACACTTTGGTTTATAGTAATCTTTTTCTAAAATTCTAGTGCTAAGGTTGTTTTGAAATGAAAGACATACGTTTTCCTGTGGATTCAATAAAGGATACTCCCAACGTGTTTGTTCTAAATCCCTATACATCCAAGCAGGGTCAGATGCCCGAGTCTCATCAGTAAATGACTTCTGTGTAGCGTATGATTTATAATTTGATGTCGTTTCTGTTACGCCGGCAAAAGGGAATTGCTTTGCTGTGCAATACTTTGTTAATTGTCGCGTGCGACCTTGTAAGTCACTTGATATATCGACAGACGAACCAGTTTTTGATGTGCGGAGATTAGCACCCCATTCAGTAAGTCTTATATGAGGGTCTTCAAAATAATGCGGTGTTGCACCATTACCAGGTTTATTTAATATATATCTTCCGGGTCCAGTAGATTCTTGCAAAAGTTTTCTTGTTCGCGATTCATCATAATTAAATCTCGTAAATGCCATTATATTATATATAAGATAAGATTTATTATTTTATATTTAAAAAGGCTTAATTGGTCTTTGGTTATTTTCAATTGCTAATGGTTGAGGTAAAAATAGCTCAGGTCTATCGAAAAACTTCATAGTTGGTAACTTAATAGATTTAACAGTCAAATCACCCTGAGGGGTTACTAAATTACTTGAGTTAATACCGTATAATCTGCTCTCGACATCAACAGCATTTTCAGAGAGAATCGTGTTAGGCATATGTCCTACATTTATACCAACACCAGGCATTGCGTTTGTTTCAGCAAATCGTCTGCTCTTAAATATACGGTTCTGCATTATTTCCTCATTTTGTCGTGTGAACAAATTATAATCTGTTATTGTATTTCGGTTGCGGGTTGATGACATTATATTATATAAACAATATATTTAAAAATCTTTAACATTAAATATTGACTCTAAAATCTCTTCATTAATATGTTTATTTATTATTATATCCTTTAAAAACATGTGTGTATATTGAAAATAGTCGTATGAAAATAACACCATAAATCCAACGCTTTTATCTGTGCTCATTATAATATTAGCCAACTTAGAGAGAATATTATTGAACATAGTGAATTGTGAAGCACTAAATAAATGTTCTTTTGTTTTAATATCTAAATATAACTGTTCTATTAATTCGTGTAAATTGTCAAAATCATTGATATTGATATTAAAAGCTTTCAATAATTGGGACCTAAACAAAGTATCATCATTATTTATCTTATAGGTCACATCAAGATTAACGTTATATAAATCCATTTATAATGTTAATGATTTTCTTTTTAAGTTAATATATACATAAATAATCAATTACCTCTTATCAATTCTCTAGTTGGTAATCCACCTCTAATCCATCCCTCGGCAGCAACACCCTCCACAGAATGTGCAGGATTTGTGATACTTGCCTTAAGTCCAGGTATCATTGGTGTATGACGATATTCAATGTGTGAAATCTCCGAAATAGAAGAACAACTCTTCTTGTTATTTGTGGCATCACCTTGTTGTAGTCTGGATTCCTCAAGAGGGTCACGCTTTCCTCTACCTAAAAAGGGAACTGTTGCGAATGGTCGAGTATATAAACTAATTCTGCAACTGGATTTATTTTGCTCCGAACCAATCTTAAGCATAGAATCAGAATCGATGTTGCATCCACCTGCTCCACTGTTTCCATGACCTCCTTGAAAAAAAACATTTGGTTGGCTAGTCGCGAATTCTATGGTTTTTTCCATACCACAGTTTTGAGAGAAAAAATTGGTAACATTATATGAACCATACATATTGTTTTGTTTTTGCCGTTCTGTGTTATAACATACGTCATCTCCTAAACGTGATAAACTATCAAAGGTATAATTGTATAAACTTGCCATATATAATTATATAAGATTTTATTTATGGATTTATATATCTGAAGTTATTTTTATGACATTGAAGTCCATCACCATCTTTACAAGAAGGTGCATTTCCGTAACAGAATTCAGCAAATCCCTTTTGGTCATTCATGACTCTAGTATTAGGCATTGTATAGAAGTTTCTCATTGACTGTTCATAAGCGATATTATCCCCTAAATCCTTAAATAGTCGTGGATCAAGTGTCTCTTTAAAAGCCGCATTTATTTCTTTTTTTACTTCGGGAGCAAATGATGGTGCAGCCTCTTTTCGGTCAGGGTTGTATTTAATCTCAGGTAACAATACATTCATCATAGGGTTCCTTGGTGTTGGCGTAGTAAATTCCCCTTTCGCTTCTTTGTAAAATTCGGGGTTACTAAATCCCTCTTTAAGTATTTGATTTTTTTCCAAGACGTTTTCACTATGATTATATCTATGGTATAAAATGATTACTAAAATACTGACAAAAAGACTTATCAAAATGCGTGGATTTTGTTGGTACATGTATCCGACTATGCTAATAATTAAAATTAGTCTCGTGATAGAATTTAAATTAGCGTCCATCGTTTTGTCTTTTCGAGGTATAATATCAAATATTTCTTTTCTATTAAATAATATACTGGGGTTATTAATCCAAAATGTATCGTTCATAATATAATATAATATCATTTTTTATTTTTGGTTATTCTTCTTTTTCTTTTTATGTTTCTTATTAGATTGTTTTACACTTGGTTTATCACTTTTAGAACTCTTTAGTGGCTCTTCCCCTTTACTAAATACATGTGTTTCCATAACCTCATTTTGTTGTTCGTTTCGCATTTTTTTATTCTGTTCCATTTTTTTTAACATACGTTCACGAGTCTGACTTGTTTTGATATTTTCATTCATATGCGCTTGGAATGCATTAGAGCTAATGTTTGAATCTTTACCCATTGGAACACCAAATTGCTTGAGAATTTTATCCATACCTTCCATACCGGGAACATCCTGCATCTTTTTCATCATCTCACTTGCCTCCTTCATTAGCTCTGATTGACTAAGTTCGCCTGAACTCATCTTTGATTCCAACTTATTACCAATTCCCTTAACCATTGACATAAGTTTTCCCGGATTCTTGAACAACTTCTTAAAAACGCTAGGTAGGTCAGACTCTTTCGTTAAATCAATTCCCAATTCGTCTGCTGTTTCTTCAGCAATTTCCTCTGCTAACTTACCTAATTTACCACCTAACATGCTGTTGATATGTTTGTGAATATCGTCAGGGTTTGGCATATTATCAAAATTAATATTACTACCAGATACATCAGATGTCTTGGTGGTATCTCTTTCACATTCCCCCTCCGAGAACATAGATTGCATTGATTTAAGAGTCTCTTCTAATTTCCCTTTAAACTCGTCTTCATCAATGGCCTCGAATAATTTGGCTGTATCACCGAATGATTTTCCATCTGATACATCAGGAACACATGTGAGAAGAATCATCTGTAAATATTTCCAAATAACTTCCTTTGTCTTTTCGCTAATGTCATTACTCCATATAAGAGAAAAATCAATATTTGGTAAGAATTGGGTGTTAACGTCTTTATCGGCAAAAATATCGTTATTTTGATAAATTATGTCAAAAAATCTCGGAGGATACACCTCTTTACAATGGTCTAAAAGTTGCTTAAATTCATCAGTATCATATAAGTAAGAATTATCCTTACTTTTCTCATCTTTTTCAATTTGTGCGTCAATCTTCGCATCAAAATCGTCATCTCCATCATCTTCATCGCTATCAGGCGATGATCCAAGGTCCTTCATATATTTTAAATACTTACTTCTCTCGAAACAATAGATGATGCCTGTGTGTAAGTTATCTTTAAACTCTGGGAATGTAGTTAATAAATCGGGAATAAATTCGCTTATTACCTTTGAAAATTCGTCGTATTGCTTATTTGTATCCATATAGTTAGATTTATATATATTTGTTTAAATTAAAATAATAAATATATATTAACGATTAATAATTATACATACTTGACAATTTAGTTAAATTCTGGATATATACCATAGTTTTTTTTTGGTTCTCCTTACCCATATTTCTAATTGGTTCTCTCAATCTATTAATTGCATCCATTATTTTTGATGAACTCTTTGATTGTTTCAAATCATTCTCGTAATCCTTATCTAGGAAAAAACTAATATCACCCGCTTTAATCTTAGTGTCATAAACATCTGTAATTTGAGTTTTCCAAATAGTTAAAATGGCCTTAGGGTTAGCCTTTTTCAATAATTCCAAAGCAGATTTAGCCCTTTGAATGTCTCTATCTTCAGGGAAAATATTAGCAATATCCTGTAAAAATTCTAATAAATGATTGTTAAATGCTGTTAAAACCGACATACTATATATAAAGTATAATAAAAACATCTTTAAGTTTTTTAACGCGTTAAATACTCTATTTACATCCTTCTTTGTTGTGTTGGCACATCATTTGCTCGTCGCGCTAATATCGACTCCATAGATTCAGACCCATGTGATATTGTATCAGGTGTATATGTATCAGGTGGTGTCTCGATATTATCATCACTATTAACTGGAACATAATTATGCATTTGACGTGTTCCTCCTTCTCCCTTGGCAGTTAAATCATCAGCATTCTGGTCCAAAAAACTGAAATTATCACTTACAACAAATCCTGATGTATTTAAACTAAATGCGGTTGGCTCTTCATTTCCATTAGTTACCTCTTTCATATCATGTGTTTTTTTATCGACAATATATTTCAATACATCATCACCTTCGATAACAATATTCCCTCTTGTTAATAACAATAAAGAGGGGACTCTAACTATATTTGGTGGCATGAATATTTCCTCTGTTCCTAAAATGATATATATCGAACCATTTTTTTTTATTCTTTTATCAATACAAATAAAATGGACTCCTTCTTTAATTTGAGAACGAGATATTTCCTGGAGAATTCTTTTACTATGATCGCAAAAATTACTGTAATATAATATAGCACTCATCAATCTTATATTATATACCGCTTTTCTAAATACTTCTAACAACGCAAAAAGAATATAAAGATATTTCAAACACTTAAATTATATGGGACAACCACAAACATCGTCAAAATCTATGGTTGAATTAATCGAAGACAAGTTCTTTAAAAATGAAGACGCCCATACTACTACATATGAAGAGACGTATACGTGCCATCAATGTGGGAACAGTATTCAGGCTGGAAATTCTGTGATTGATGACATTAAAATGTCGAATTCGTTTTTACATCATATTAAATATCATTCATTTGGGGAATGTGATTTCGATAATCAATTAATAGCGTATATTAAACATGGTATTAAACCTAAAAATCCTGTATCATATGACTTTCATTTATGATAACATTTGATTAACTCTCTAGATTTAATAAATAAACCATAATATTTATTTGTTCAACGATACTTCCACCATTATTATCGGGCAAAGTAGAGAGATATTTATTGGTTTTCTCTAGATATTCAATTAAATCTCTCTTTGATGAAATCTTATGAATAGTAACGGTTTTCACTGCGTGCTGTATTAACGACATATTCTTCTCTCCCAAATAGTTTTCAACAAAGGCGTCAATCAACGGTAAAATAGTTGTCATTTGTTGGTCTATAATTTTATGAATATAATATTTTTTAGTACTCCAATGCATCATTTTAAGCGTAGTTTGGAATGAAAACATCTTCTTAATAAATTCCTTGAGAATAACGCTATTGCTGTTAACTCTTGATATTTTACGCGTCTTCATATTTATAATATATAAATAATTAAATTAAAACAAAATTGATTTAAACTTAAAAATTTAAATATAAATGAAATATAACAACCAAATATGAATATCAGCATTCACGATATTAAAAGAGATGGAGAAGAGATGGAATTCACTGTAAAAAATTGCGATGTTAGCATTATCAATGCTTTAAGAAGAACTATTATCGCGCATATTCCTTGTGTAGTATTTAGAACGACACCATATGAAAAATCAAATGTTACTATTACTGAGAACACATCTCGACTTAACAATGAAATTATTAAGCAACGACTAAGTTGTATTCCAATTCATATTGATAATCTTTATAACGGAAATGATTATTTGGTTGAACTAAACGAGGAAAATAATACTAATTCAATGAAATATGTCACGACAGAACATTTCAATATTAAAAATACATCTACTGATAAATATCTAGACCGAACAGAGGTCAAACGCATATTTCCTAAGAATAAATTGACAAACGAGTATATTCTTATTACTCGTCTTAGACCTTCATTGACAAACGATACTGATGGTGAGAAGATAAGTTTAAGCGGAACATTTGACACCTCTTCTGCTAATGAAGATGGATGTTTTAATGTGGCATCTATGTGTGCTTATGGAATGAAACCAGACCTCGCTAAACAAAACGCCGCGTGGCTAAGTAAAGAAAAGGAATTGAAGGATTCAGGTTTGTCGGATAGTGAGGTATTAGACGAAAAAGAGAATTGGTATAATCATGATGCGAAAAGAATTTATGAGAAAGACTCATTCATTTTCAAATTAGAGACAATTGGCGTATATTCATGTGATGACTTAGTCGCAACAGCGTGTAATATTATGTCTCTTAAACTGAGTGAATTATATACTAATTTGGATGAGCGTGAAAATTTGATTTCTAATTCTGATACGCTAATGAATGGATTCGACTTTAGAATCGATAACGATGATTATAGTATCGGAAAATCATTGGAATATGTGATGTATAAACAATATTACGAGGATGAGAAAATTATTGATTTTGTTGGATTCCGTAAATTTCACCCACACGATGATTATTCTGTGCTTCGTATTTCATTTAAAGACGAAACTGTTGATGAAGCTACAGCAAAAAATTATTTACAACGTTCCATTCAGGAGGTCGTACAGTTATTCACTTCAATTCAGTCTGAATTTACTAAATCATAAAATTTATCATTGATTTATTCTAAAAACGTCTCAATAAAATGTTTTTTTTGTATATTAATTGTGAAATTATATGATTTATCATAAATATTTATAAATTTCAAACTATATACATTATCAGGGTCACTATTAATATCATCACACCCGTCTTCTTTTTCCATCTCAAGTTTATCTAGTAAGCTATAATCTTGATATTTTGATTTTTTTCTGTGAAATATAAGATTATGAAATAGAAGGTCTTCATTATTCGCATTATGTTTAACTACGTCCAGAAATGTTTTATCATATGATAGGACTACAGTCTTATGAGAGAAACATTCTGTATTAATATTGAAAATCAAATATGGTAAATACATAGTGCTAAAATCTTGTTTTGAATTAATAATATCTCTACAATATACGTGATAATTAATCGGATTATCATTATTATATTTCACATATTTATTATACATAATCTTTGGTGTGTTATTGTTATTTTTAAATAAATTATAGATTGAATCCGTATCAATATGATTTTGTTCTAATACAATACTATATATCCTATTTCTAAATATATATGTATCAAGCCCGATTATTTTAAGTAATTCAATAAATGAATCACACTGAAAACTCGAATACGTGCATTTTCCGCATGATAATTGTAGCAACATTGTATTCAACATATAAATATAAGCGTATTCCTTTGTTACCATATAATATTCTTTACGACTTTCACTGAAAATAACGGTAAATTGTTCGTCATGTTTAAATTGAAATGTATCACTTTTTTGAAGTTCAACTACTGGTGTTAAACTAGTATATTCATTATTAATATAATATTTTAAAAATGTATTATTAATTTTAAATTGGATCTTTTTGACAAAAACGTATTCGCTATGAGTATTCATTACTTTTGTGTTTATAATATTATAATTTAAATATAATATTATCAATTTTTTTATTGTAAGAGTCTATTCATTTTATTGGGTGGTCCATGACCAAAAACCAACATATAAACAAACGCAACGCCGCCAATTAATGCGCTTCTATGTTCTGCTTTAACGGATGATTGATTAAGTCCAAACAACATTATTACATAAAGAACAAGAGCGATCATAACAGAATGAATTAACATCATATACCATTTTTCCATATTATATTATACCTTTATAAAAAAATATTTTGTAAAATATAATTTTTTATAATTAATTTATTTAAGCTGGAGTTGCATGTTTAGAATAATTCAGTGCAAACATCTGCCGTTGACAAGGTAGAACAGCGAAATATTTAAATACATTTTCATATGAAACAACCTCACCCTTTGGTTTCAATTCGCTTTTATATAGCTCATGAAGTGCTACAACGTGCGTTTTATATTCATAAGGAATTTTTTCAATAGGACAGGTTTTTTTCACGAAACATTTCATGTAATACGCGTGAAGAGTATTCATATAATCAGCACACTCAGAATTATACACATTAAATTGATCGGCGAACTTATGGAAATGGTTTAAGAATAGGTCGATATTCCCTTCCTTACGAAGCTCCAAATAACGGTATTGAATCTTGGTCTGGTTTCCACGTAATTTCCGTACCACCTCGTATTTCTTATTTCTCAATTTAAATCTATCTCCATTGCATTCTACATTAAGACCCTGGAAGTCATCATCGAAGTAGAAGTACTCTTCATCTTTATCAGCATTAATCTTTTGCTCTGCATCGGCAAGCGATGTGAATTTAGTATATAAGAGAGGATAGGAGACCTTTCCATCGAGCAGACCCTCCTTACGGTAATCAATCACTGTAACAGTAGTATTTTTGCATTGAGTAACGCCACATAGATATAGACGTGGCGTCACGATATTTTTCACAATGGTATTGTCAGGGTGTTGAATAACGAATGAATAGCAATAATCTTTGTTCAAGTCAGCGAAATCAAAAGATGTCTCACACATGCACTCAAGAAACATCGTTCGGAAGTTCTTATTGGAGTCTTTATAAAATCGTCCTCTTCCTGAGATTACAGAACGAGTGCTTAGCTCCCATTCAGCGTCATCTTCCTTGGTATGATACAGATTTACCATAGTTCCCTCTACAAGTTCGGTATAAACATATTGGTCATGGTCTTTATTTCGTGTGGTAAACATATCCATTGGGAGTGATTTGAATGGAGAACATCCGACAACGTTTCCGTTTCTAAAGACAATGGAACGGAAATGAGAAAGTTGTTCGAAATTATCGGCGGTCAATCCGCATTTGTTATATTTCAAGATTTCAAAGCCACCATGAGATACTTTGTATAATGACTTGCTGGAAATATATTCTTTATCATCCAGTTTGGAAAAGTCAAAATATTTGGAAAGGTCGAATTTTGAAGAATTGTAAGTTGAAACAGCCATGATTGGTATTTGGGATTAGTTGTGGGAAAGGTATTGATTGTATGTTCAAATTATATATATCAAAGAGTTAGTTGGTTGGTGAGTTACGTATTATTATGATTGATATACTGTTTCAATTTTTATTTTAAAGAAATAATGTAATAAAAATATATCTAAATACAATATAGAAGATAAATGTCTGAATTAAAACTTGAATTAGGAGATATAATACAAATTGAGTCTCCATCCAATACAGAGCTGAATGATAAAATATTCTTAATTTATTACATTGATACTACATTAATACGCATATTAGATACAGTTGATTTAGAGTTTAATGATTTGAATATCGTTAATAACAAATTAATGGATGAATCAATTACCAGTATATCCATATTGAGAAAGGAGGAGGAAAAGGGTTATGCGAGACAACACGGATTATTACCAAAGACATGGATTGAGATTAAATTCAGCGGCGATATACCTGCCATAATTGTCGCTGAGATAACAGATTTACAGGAGGATATGATTGAATTGACGTCTTACCCTGACAATAAGGTATTCTATATCGATTTCGGATACAAAGGTATTCCTCTTGATATTCCAATTGAGCAGATTCAAATAAGAGATAAACCAATTGAGGATGTAAGTGAAGAGATTAAAGTATCGGAAAAAAGAGATAGTATTAAAGACGACATTGATGGTGATAATGATGACATAAAAGAAGATGTTGATGATATTTTCGACGGTGATGATGAACTTGTTTTAGAACTTCCTAAGAAGGATGTTATGGTTCAGGTTGGAGATGTTTTAGCCGAAGCTGAAGACATTATGTTCGGAGACGTTGAAGATATTACACAAGAAGTTAATGTGAGCGATGATGAAAAGCGGTTCTCTCTTGATGAACAGACAAATGATTTACTCGATGAAATGCTTTCAACTATTCCTAACTTAGAGAGAACAAATAAGGTATTGAGCAGAATTAACCGCATGATTAATCGCTTCACACAACTAAGAGAGAAATATTCATCTTTCGATTTTAATAATGTTATTGATGGTTTAATATTGAAAACAAGTAATCACAAGCCTCTTGTTGAGTCATTGAAAAAGTTGAATCGTAATTTATATTGGTTGTTGCCTATTGTTAAAAATAGAAAGGAAATATTCGATGTTATGGAAGAGAACGAAGATTCTAATTTATTAATTAATGTTAATGAGGACGTTATACCTAAATCATCGTCTAAAATGGTAGGTAGAATAAATACTATAATTGAAAATTACAAGAATAATTCTCAAATCGAGTCTACAAATAGCTATAGTTCATTTATTAAAATACTAATGAATGAGATGGATAATTACGAGCTACCATCAGAAAACGAATCTCTCTATGTTGGTGAAGTAAATAGCAATATCAATGTTGTTTTCGACAATGTTTTGAAAAATTTACAGGAGTTTTATAGTTCTGTTTATAAGAAGGATGTCATTAAGAAGAATAGATTCGTTATTTCTAAATACAATTTGGGGCTTAATATGTTAAAGGCAGATGAAATTAGAGGGTCATATATGAAATCACACGCAGTTGAGCTAACGAAGAACGATTCAATCTCTCTCAAAGGATTTGTAGCTTTACCATATAAATTTGTTGAATATAGTAGAATAAATCTTCCAGGTACAACTATTTACGATAAAACGAATTTGAATGAGGTTAAATTGTCGTATTGGAATACATTGAGGCGTTCAACATCTATCGTTAAAAATACTATTACAGAAAGAGTTGATTATAATAAATCAAAGTTTATCGATACCATTAAGTCGTTTGTTATGAATGATGAAATACTTGAAAATACAGATTTATCGTCAAGTGATAAAGAACAAAATTATGTCAAATTTTTGGAGGCGTTTATCCCTACAACTATGGAACTATTCAATACATATAAGGATTTCATTAATAATGGTCTCTCTATTGAAGCAGTAATAAGACAACTTGAACCATTCATGATTTATAGAGAAGATTTAACATACAAGCAATACACAGTTATAAGCGAGTTTATCGAGGCCAATATATTGCAACTTAAACAGAGACTAATTATCAATACTAAAGATACTAATACCTTAAGAGGACTAAAAACACAAGTATCTTTCGCCAATGGAATATTAATGCAATTATTAGGCGCGAGTAAATATGATATTGAAGGGGGATATAAACTACCTGAAAACACCCCTGTTATGAACAGCGAATTATACTCTAAACTAATGGTTACTGATTATGGTGTGTTTTATAACACAAATATACAATATTTGACTCGAGATTTGAATGTAAATGTTGACGTCAACCAAGTAATAAATGCAAATATAGATACACTTGAAACGAAAATAGATGATAAAGATAATAGCGAATGTAATACGAGAGAATTGGTAAAGACATATTTTTCTATTGACGAATTGAATTTAGATGATAATAATCCAGACGTGTTTTATGATAAGAAGTATGATACAACTAATTATGACTTTGTTAAAGAATATAGTAATGAGAGAGATAATATGAATCCCGAAGAATTCCGTGAATTTATCGTGGATAAATTAGTTCAAAATATTGGGATGGTTCCTAAAACAGCTGAAATAGAAGCATCCGCGATGTTGACCGGTAAGAAAAAGGTTAGTTCTGGACATTATGCAATACTTATTGAAGATGGAGGTGAAACAAACTATTATTATAAGAGAGAAGGAACAAAATGGGTTCTTGACAGTAGTATGGATTCATCCGATAATTTTGATAAACCTGGCATATTTTGCAATACATCGAAGAAATGTCTCAGTATAAAAGATGATTGTCTCAGTGTTGAAGAATCAAAGGAACGAATTCTTAAGAAAACATTAGAAAATATATCTACATCATTGAAGGACGATGAAACAAATTATTTAAAGGACGTCAATGAGAGATTAGTTATATATGAAAAACTATTGAGCGATTTGATCCAACTTAAACAAGTGAAATACTTAACTACGAATAATACTCAATATCTTTTTGGTATAAATAATCAGTATGATGACGTAGTTGTCTCTCCGTATGCTGAGCTATTTGACATGATTTTATCGCAAAGAGATTTACCCAAGAAGATGAGTGATATCAATAAATTCCTATTAAATTATACACGTGATCATATTCCAGAGAATGGTGAAGACAAGTTTTGGTATTATTGCAACTCGACAAATATTAAATTAATGCCATCATTTTATGTGAGATTATCCTCTGTATTTTTAACTAATGGAGATTATTTGGCTGAATTAGATAATATTTGTGCTGAACAAGGTAAGATAAGTGACGACGGAGATAAATGGGTCGACGAACATAGTGGATATATGATAAAATTGGTGGATTTCGCTACTGAAGAGGGATTTGATGATGCAGGATTTAAGGTTCAAACAAATGATATATTGGACGATATTGCAGGTACAACTCTAGATAAACTACCAAGTGAAGGAGAAGAATTATTTAATACAAAGGAGGCCATTATCATAAAGAATATATTGTATGCTTTGATGTTATATTCAGGTGTGGAATTGAACGAAGATATTAACTCAATGGTGAAGAATATTCTTGTTTATTCGATGAAACAAGTTGGTAGCCGAGATTCATATACTAAGAAGGTTAAAGCACTTGAATTAAAGGGTAAAAAAATGGTTTCGTATGACAACAAACGCAATCAATTATTTTTGTTTTTCTCAGGAGTGTATTTCTTAGCATATTTACAAACATCTATTCCGAGCGTAAGAACACGTAAATCATTTCCTGGATGTGTGAAATCGTTTGATGGATTTCCCTTTGAAAAAGGCACTAATATGAGTGGCGTTAATTATATCGCATGTATTATGAAGAAAATATCTTCTAGTCAACCGCCATGGGATTCGATTAAAGGAGTTGGTGAAAGCAATTTCGCGAAAAATATGAGTGTTATTTACGAGAAAATTCTATCTAATGATAGCATATTAAATCAACGCATTAAAGATAAGCAGATATTTTTGGAGTCGTCAGATGGTGATATAGATTTTATTCCAAATGAGATAGATGTTGCTAATTGGCAGACATTTTTACCACCATTGAGAGAGATTAACCTTGAAAAAGTTGCGAATATATCGCCAGATTTTAAAGAAGATTTACGTTCTAAGTTAAAGAAAGGTAGTTTTAAACAGATTCCAATGTTGTCTTCATTACAAAGTAAGATTAAATATTTCTCTCTATATATCCAAGATGAGATTGAAAAAATAGTTGAAAAACAAGATAATTTATTGAAATCGAACTCTGGGACACCGTTCATACAAAATATGTGCTGTAATATTGATAACAACGAAGGAACTCTTAAATATTTCACCAATAAATCTGATAAAATAATAGATTATAATAAAATAGTTATTGAGCTTAGAAATATTTACGATAACGTAATTGGTTTAACTAAATCTGTTGTTTTATTCGATAAGAGAAACACAAGACGTATAATGCCTCCGGTTTCAAGCATGTTTGGAGAGAATACAATATACCAAGGGTTTATTAAATTCTGTAATATTAATGATGATAAGCCTATAGACGACGCATTAAAAGTGTTTTGTAGTGATAAGACGAGCGGATTTGATAAATTGGATAGTTTAAGTGATAAGATAGAAATTCTTAAGAAGGAAGGTAAGGATTTTAATAACGACATGTTTATTGAGCTATTAAATGCTATAAACAAACAGCACGTTTTGAATATAGATTTCAACGAAGTCATACCAAAAACACATGAAAAACTCTTGTTTTTAATTGAACAAATTTCATCCAATAAAGACGAGGGTAAAGATATTAATGTATCTGAGCCATTGATAAAGATTTTACAAAAGATGGTTTTGAAGATATATGATTTCAAAGAAGATATGCACGAAGAAACAAAGAATATGGTTAATTATGCTATTATATCGACACAAAATATAAAGAAACGAATAATTAAATATATATCTGACCATAGTAACAGGTCAAGAAATGATAAGAAGAAAATAACAGAGTTTATTAATACATTTGAGACGTTCAATAATATATTAAAAACCGAATTTTTATCGACAGAAGAAAACACATCTATAAAAGTAATTGAATTTATTAGAAACAGCATATATCATTTGGTGAATGAGTACCCCAATATTATTCTAAACCAAGTAAAATACGACGATATTAAGATGCCAAAACATTGGAATCTATCAGAGAAACATTCAAATGATTTGCGAGAAATGTTGAAGAAAAACTATAACGGTCTTACAGAGTTCTATGGAAATAAGGATTTAGAACCAATACTTGGAGAGATCACAGATTTAACAGCCAATATTATATCATTGATGGAAAATACGCCTATAATACCATCTAATATAAAAAATAATAAATCATCATTCGATATTGAAACCACAAAATCTCTCTATGTTTTTTATTTCTTTAGTATTTTAGAAAAGTATGTTGAATTAGAGATACTAACTGTTGATAATGAATATGCGGTATTTGGAGGACGCACAGTTTCGAGCACCGAATACGCTAATAAAGTGACATTTGGCAACGAAGATGATGATAATGAAGACATCGTTGATCAAGAATTATTAGAGGGTAATAAGGTGCAAGTTCAGAAGTATATATCCTCTTTAATAGCATCCTATTTGCTTATTTTAAGACGTCAAAAAGAGAGAACAGATTTGAATAGAACAATGATATTGGATTTGATAGTAAGGTCAAAAGAAAAGGAGAAAAATACAAAGACCCGTCAATTGAAGGAGCTCACGGATGAAGAGCGTAAGGTTGACGGTGAATTGAGGGCTGCAAAGTTGGGAAAATGGAATGTTGGATTACAAAAGGGTCTTACACGATATGTTAAATCATTCTATGATGAAGAGCGTGATGAGATGGATAATGAGGCTATAATTGAGAAAAAATTGGGTGAAAATAAAAATGTTACCAACTTAAATAAAGATATTTATGAGGATGAATTACGACAAGAAGAACAGGCTGATTTAGAAGCGGATGAAGAGGCTTATGACATGGGGTTAATGGGTGATGATGACGATTTTGAGGATGATAGAGATGGAGATGAACAATATTAGGGTAATTTGAGGGCATAAAAATATATTGATATAAATATATACTTATGAACAGAACATATATAAGGAAAAACATCACATTTGTATCAATAATTTTATTTGTGGCTATTTATTGGGGAATAACCTATATAAAACCTGGATTTCTTTATAATTATGACGGAAGTATCCGTCAATTTGGACTGAATAGCAATAAGAAAACAGTTATTCCAATATGGTTATTATCAATACTATTAGCTATAGTTGTGTATCTGGCTGTATTGTATTATTTAGCCTTGCCTAAATTATTATATTAAATATATATATATATGATAAACGTAAAAACCATAATCGGTTTTATAATAATGTTTGGTATAGTAACAGTTTATATACCATATTATTTATTTAAGTATGCTCATAAGACTCTATTTTTAACATATTTCGCCAATGTTGATATTGTAGCGAATATTCTCTCTATTAATTTCCCCGATTATTTCAAGAATGTATATGATATTGACCCGAAAACATTGTCGGAATATTTAACATATAACGTTATCAGTCTTATTGCATTATCTGGTATTTTTATACATGGAATAAACTATAAAAACAAGGGAAAACATTCTGATATGACTATTTTATCCATATTAATACTTATGTCCATTATAACATGGACTCTGCCGACACAATTGATACCATATATTGAAAATAAAATAAAGGATTTTTACAATATAAAGGATACAACTAAAGATATACTCATAACCACACTTGTTTCATTAGGATTTATTATACTTGAGGGTATAGCAATCCATTTATTGATTTTTGAGAATAATCTACTTCATACTAAAAGTTTATTTAAAGGAGTTAAGTTTGATTTTTGATTTATTCTCTCACGATGTATTTTTGTGCAGTATCACCTGCTTCTTTATTTTCTGTATGTTCCTTTTGTATCTTAGCTTTATAAGCATCCACTTCCGTCTTAATTTGCTCCGATGATTTGACACAATTGGTTGATGCAATACCCATATTTGATACTGAAATGGTAAGTAATCCAGATAATAAATACCATATACCTCGAGAGATATCGTCTTTCAATCTGACGAGATGTCTTAATTTATCAACTCCTGCTGAATAATTGGGTGCTTTCTTATCTAATAAGGGTGAAATTTTTTCAAGTGCTGAATCGAAATTAACAGGAGTCATCTCGTTAATAAGTAATGATTTGTCTTGGTACATTTTAACGGCTATTTTATTTAGACCGTTATCACTGGACTTGAAATTTGATTTAAGTATTGTATTTAAAGCATCTTTCACTCCCATGAGAGAGACTATTCCATATCCAAAAGTATTTGAAAAAGGAGACTTCCATCCGGGTGAAATTTTAAGTAGTATATTTATAACTAAGAAAATGAATACCCAAGGTAGAATACCCCATAAGAATATAGCATATAGTTGAGGTGTTCCACATAGGCTTTTAGATGTAAGATATACAAATGTAATCTGTGTGGTCAAAATGAGAACATAGTATATCATAGTTAGACCGTTATTTTCGCCTTGAATATAAATTACTACTAAATATAAAAGCGTTATTAAAACGAAAAACAGAATAGGAAATATAGTATTAATCATTATATAGTATAATTGTGTAAAAAAATATGGGTTTTTATACAATTAGATAATATGAATAGAGAGATTATTTCGAATCCTTCTTTAGTTGAACCTGGAGTGAAATACTTTTTAGGTGAAACGCTGAGAAACTGTAAAAGCGTAAAGAATAAGTATTATAATTTTCTATTCAATCTCTCTATATTCGTCTTATTTTTCGTAACAATTGGAGGGTTTTTATATTATAAATATTTGAACCATAATAATAGCGAAGAAAGAGAGAATAATAAGAAGCAAACAGAGGAGTATATGCTTAATATAGTTCATAAAATACAAACAGAAAATAGGTATAAGAATGGAAGTAAAATAACTGACTTACCTGAATATCAGAACGAATTTGAAGATACAATCAGAAAATTCTAATTCTAATTCATATAAATAAATAATATAATTTGTCTATATAGTATAAATGTCTGATTATGAAATAATTTTAGAAGAGTATTTTGAACTTAAGTCAGGTTATGAAAAGAAATATCAATCTAAAAAAGGTGCTATAATAAACAACAATAAAATTAGCAAAAAAGAAAAACAAAAACTGATAAGGAACCTAAAAATGCCGTGCATCAAATGTAAAAGAAAGGTTAATACTGTATTTTACGATAAAAACGGGGTATACGGCGCATTATGCGGAGACTCTGTCAAACCATGTGGTCTTAATATTGAAATATCTAAACAAAAAACTATCAACTTAAAGGAACAAATATATGATTTAGACGAAAAAATAAGCACTCATGAATTTGAAATTAAAAGATTGAAATTATCGCATCTATTTGGTTTGATTGACGATAATAAACTTGATGAAATATATCAAATACAAAAAGAGGATTACAAGAGCGACACATTATTTAGAGAAAATTTAGAGACGCAATTGATTATAAATACGAATGAGCTGGATAGAAGGGAACAAATCTCTCTACTAAAGAAAGAGTATTATGAAACTATTAAGGAAATAAAGGATAACATGAAGGACTATATGGTTAATGATAACAAAGAAGGATTATCGAACGCAGTTGAGTTGTATGTAGAAACGCTAACTGATATAAATGATAAATTGCGTTCAAACAAGTATGAATACTCGGGTATTGAAGAAGAGATGATTAAGATGGACGAGATTCCGAATGTAAACATAATACAAATAGAAAATACGAAGGATATGTTTGAATATATATTGGAAGAAAGTGAAATTAAAAGTTTTGAAATATAAATAATTATTTATATATACTATAACCGATGAAATACATTAATATTCCCGTCTTTATAATCAGTTTAGCAATTGGAATATTTTTCGTTTATTCGACCACAGACCCTATGAAAAATATACCTGTATTTCCCAGACCTGATAATATAGGATTAGTTCAATATATGGATCAAGCCGATAACTGCTTTGAATTTGAAATGGAAAAAGTTGCGTGTAATAAAGATACGAAAGATTACATAGTCCAATAATAAAATGTATAGATAATATATAAAATGCGTTTCGATAAGTTGCTACACAGTGAAGTAGGTAAAATTTTGGTATCTATTATTTTGGGTCTTGGTCTTGCTACATTATTTAGAAGAGTATGTTCTGGAAAGAACTGTTTGAATTTCGTTGGACCTGAATATAAAGAGTTGAAAGAGAGAACATATAGATATAATGACGATTGTATTGCATTTAAAGAACACGCGGTTACTTGCGATAAAAGTAAAAAGGTTCTTCCATTTTCGTGAATATAATATATTCTTTACGTAATAATTAATAAATATTCATATTAATTATTAATATATGGCGACAAATATTAACGACCTTCCATCTGATGAAATCAGTAATAATGAAGCACCAGTTCAGAAAGAGATGCATGATTCACGTGATCCTCCATCAGGTCAAGAACCGCCACCTACGCAACTGAGCAGCGATGACGTTAATAAAATCATATCTGGATTGCAAAGAGCAAGTCAATCTAATTTAACGGCACTACCATCGAGAGATATACCGATGACTAATACGCAAATAACGATGGATGAACAAACGGGTAATCCTAATTATATTCCACACGATAATAGAAATAACTATATAAATAATGAGGATAGATTTGATACTATTGTTAAGAAGCAATTTGACGATAATAAACACAAAACAAAGAGAGATGAATTACTAGATGAACTTCAAACGCCTATTTTAGTGACAATATTATTTCTTATTTTTCAATTACCGTTTGTAAGGAAAAACCTGCTATATTATCTGCCTCATTTATTCTTGAAAGATGGTAATCTCTCTTTAAGTGGTATTATATTTAAATCATTAATATTCGGAACGGCGTTTTATGGATGCGTAAAAACAGTTAATTATCTAAGTGATATTTAAGTGAATTTTATTATATATATAGAGAGAACCGCAATTGTAAGTGTCCCACCGAGAAATTTAGTTACATTACGTCTGTTTGAATTGGTATTTTTAACATTATACATATTGAGTAATGGGTCTATTAACGTGTAGTTTTCGCGCGATAATTTTCTCTCTACAATTGTTAAAATACAACCGTTAAATAATAGGAATAAAATATCGACTATAATAATAATTATTATACTTAATGAAGCAAAATATTTACTATTTGTCATCGCTAATACTATCACTAATAAAGGTATTATAATATGAGTTATTCTTAATATGAAACATGATATTTCGTCACTAAATCCTGTTTTTTTGATTAAATATATAACATATTCGACTAATGAATTCCTCGTCTCTTTAGATATAAAATGATATGTCATGTTTTATATATAAACAAATACAAATATTAATTTAATCTCTCTATAACTTGAAAATATTTTTGAATATCTTGCGGGTTTTTCTGCGCCTTGCTGTCGGTATTCGTCGTCTTCTTATGGTGGATTTGAGGTCCTGTCTCGACGGTTGTCCAGGAGTATATTTCAAGAAATGTCGTCTATATTTCTTAGATGACCTATCTCTCTTTAATTTTTTATGAAGGTTATTTCGTCTTGACTTAATACGTTCTTTTGTAACCGGATTTCCGTAACAATTAATAGTAAAACGTTTTAAAATTCCTTTCTGTTTTAATCTGTTCTTATCTTGCACTTTGAATAGAAATTCACTCATACATATAATTCGATTCTTATCATAATAAGGTCTATTCATATATAAAAATGCTAAATACATATTTAACATCGTATCAATACTGGCTATTTTCATATTCTTACCGTTCAATTTAATAGAGTTATAACTGTGACAATCGAACGCTTTATATATGAATGCAATAGTGTCTCCGTCTATTATAACCTCGTAATGTTCTGGTATAACCTCGCCTGCGTTTGGATGTTTCACAATTCTAATATGGTTATATCCTTCCTTCGTTAATTTATCTTTAAGTTCATTAGCGCATTTTAACGGTGCCTTTGCGAGAATATCGAAATCCGGGATTTCTTTAAGTTCCTTTGTATAATGATCATAATGTCTCATATAAAGGCGGTTAGCAACTGCGCCAAAGAATACAACCTTTTGTTTAATGAAATTCTCTCTCGTGATAACAAATATTCTCCTTATATCTTCTTTATCAAGTGGAGAATTCTTGTCAACCACACGTTGAATATCAATGGTATCACATTTTTTTCCCTTTAATGGGAAATTCTTATTAAGTAGCGTAAGGCGCTTCATTACTTTCTCCCACCTCGATATGTCTCCTTTAGGTCTGGATAATTCTTTATACATTGACATACGTAAATAATTAATAGGCGTATATTTGATTCCATCAATTATAACTGCGTCTTTTGAAATACCACGGAACAACTCCTTATTCATTGTGGTAATATCTGCAACTGGAATAAAATTAACAAATACCTTATATGTTCCGTCATGCATACCTGCCTTAGCCTCTATATCTGTGTAACCATTGGCGTGATAAATATCAGCTAATTCAATAGCGTCAGCCATACCATCCGGTGAATATACATCATAATCCGGCAATTCGCTGTCTAAATCATAAAACCGGTCTTTTTTGGGGAGAATATTATTTATCGCTGTTCCTCCGTAGCAAATAAGTTTCTTATCCCTGATAAAATTCTCAGTAATACCGATGAGTTTAATTATCGCAGGATCATTTACTAAATTAGAACCCTTTATATAGACAGCATTATCAACAGACGAACGTAATATAGCTAATTCACATTCTTCAAATGTCATACTATCATCGCATGTGGAGTTTGTCTTGTTTTTACTCATATATAATATGTTGTTAGAAAAATTAAATAATGTGATTAAAATACGGTTTTTTAAGTTGTTTAGGTGCGTAAGATAATTTTGGGTCTTGTTTTGTTGGGGTTTCAGCGTATACCTTAATGTAACGAAGACTCTCTGGTTTAATCATAAACGCACTTCCCTTGCTATTAAACTCTTCTAAATAATAAATCATATTAGTATCCATCGTCTGAAAGTTCATACATACCATTTGACAGCCCATTTGGAAATGAAGTCCTGGATTTATATTATCGGGTTCAACTTTTAAATCTGGCATACTAATAGTCATATTTTTCTTGTTAGAATTTATAAGTTCATCTACACTTGGTGTAAACTTGACATCGTAATCTCTCAACTGTTTAATAAATAGAGAGCCTGTTGTAACGTTTATAATCTCATCTAATTTACTGGTCTTATACAATTTATTGGACGAGTCCACCATAATTACTACCTTTCCCATAAAAATCTTCAGTGGCTCTGCTGTTAAATTATCTCCTCCATATTCATAATTATATCTATTAGGAAGCCGTTTATCTGAGAAAGTCGAAGACAAAATCTTTGCCATTTGGTCGAATACCTCTGTTCTCGATGTTTTAATTCTAAAATGAAGAAGCAATGGGTCATTGAAATTTGGCGCTGTGGAAGATGCAAACGCGTGTCCGTTAATTGTATCCATAGCATCACCAAATGGTATAGAATTATATGTTCCTTTCTGATAAAAACTATCTTTAGAAGAAGCAGCAATAACAGGTTTATCATTGAGAGAATATACCTCGAAATCAAGTACTCTTGCGCCTCTTTGTATGACTTGTTTTAAAGCATCTGTTGTAACATAACTATTCTCAAAATCACCGTTACAACAGCTATTGTAACTGCTCATAATATAATAATCTCTCAAATCGTATTGGTATTGTGCATCATTTATATTTATATTTGAAACGAGATTCTCGATGTAGGTTAGGTCTTTTTTCATGAGAGTATTATTACTTTTCTTTTTAGTGATTTGAGTATTTATATAGAGAGATAGACCAATGACTGTGATTATGATTATAAATAACAACAGATAATCTGCTAAAACGACGTTGTTTTTAAATATATCTGTAATTCTATTTTTCACATTATTAACAGAGTTCATAGTTCTATTTTTCACATTATTTACAGAATTCATAGTTGTATTTCTCACAGAGTTCATAGAGTTCATAGTTCTATTTTTCACAGAGTTCATAGAGTTCATATATTATAGATAAATAAAAATAACAGAAGTTAAATACAAATATTTGATTAATTGTAAATATCGATTTGATAAGTTTTTATTTAAAAGTATATTATATATATAACTATGGCTGGAGGCTTTTTAAATATTAAATCACATGGACAAGAAAATATAATTATTTACGGCAATCCTCAGAAATCATTTTTCAAAATAGCGTACAAACACATCACTAATTTCGGAATACAAAAATTTAGAATCGATTATGAAGGATCTCGTAATTTACGGGTAAATGATGAAACTAAAATGATATTTAAGATACCAAGATATGCTGACCTATTAAAGGATTCTTATGTAGTTGTAAATATGCCTGATGTATGGAGCCCATTATATTTTAATACAACTTCGAATGAATGGGTAGAAACAGGATTTAAATGGACTAAAGAGCTCGGAACAACAATGATTAAAGATGTAGAAATTAGTTCCGGAGGACAAGTGTTAGCTAATTATAATGGCGAGTATTTTAGTTGTATTCATCAAAGAGATTCAAGCAGTGGGAAAAAGGAACTATGGGACAGAATGACTGGAAATGTAGTGGAATTATTTGACCCGTCACTAGCATATGGTAGAGTCAATATATATCCAAGTGTATACAACCACGACCCTTCGCAAGGTAATGTTAGACCATCAATTCTTGGAAGACAATTATTCATACCTATTGACGCATTTTATTCTACTAATCCTGGTATGGCTTTCCCGTTGATTTCACTTCAATATGCTGAATTACAAATATCTATTACATTTAGACCAATTAGTGAATTATATAAAATTAGAGAGGTAACAAATGTTAGCGATAATTATCCGTATATTGCCCCTAATCAGAACGAGCCAACACAGCAATTCACCAATTTTTTAAATGCACCTATTAATGCACAGGGCGACTCTAATACTTTGAATAAAACATGGAATACCGATATTCATCTTCTTTGTTCTTATATTTTCTTGGATGAAGCAGAGAGAACATTCTTCTCTAAAAACGAGCAAAAGTATTTGATTAAAGACGTATATACTCGTGATTTTCCTAATATATCGAATTCAGATTCTCTCGATTTCAAGTCTCATGGTCTCGTTGCGAATTATACATATAGATTTAGACGTAGTGATGCTTTTATGAGAAATGAATGGTCTAATTACACAAATTGGGCGTATGATTCACTCCCATATAAAGCTAATAATATTGGCTCTCCAGACGCATCAATATATATCACTGGATACACTAGTGGACAATTATTAAATGCAAACATGAAAGATATTTTGGTATCTATGGGACTCCAATTAGACGGCAAATATAGAGAGAATGTATTAAATGCAGGTGTATATAATTATATAGAAAAGTATTTGAATACAAAAGGAAACGCTAAAGACGGGTTATATGTATATAGTTTCGAATTAAATACAGATACCAGAACATACCAGCCTTCTGGTGCGATGAATATGGATAAATTTGAAAACATCACTTTTGAAATACTTACTATAAATCCTCCATATGATCCAAATGCGTCATTTATCCAAATATGTGATCCTACTACAGGTAATGTTGTGGGAACACAGAAAAATGTTTGGAATATTAAGCAATATAACTTTGATTTAAGAGTGTTTGAAGAGAAATACAATGTATTACATTTTTCGAATGGTTTATGTGGATTAGTATATGCAAGATAAAAATACTTTCTTATAATATATTAATATGGACTTTATTAATAATACCGTGAAAAACTTTTCAGGAAATTCCGATTCTAATGATACTTTGAGAGAAAAAAGAGATAAACGAAATAATAATACCACAGCTCCACAACCAGCCGTAGCTCCACAACCTGTCAAGGCGGATACTGATAACGCAGCTCCTGTTAAAGAAAAAAAGACCGACGTAATGAAGGGTAGTAATTGGAAAGCATTCGGACAAGGTCTTTTATCGACAGTTATAATATTTTTATTAATAGTAATAAATGGTTTGGCTATTCTTTATCATACAAAGGTAGGTATCGAAACAAATCCATTACCAATAAATATAGATAAATTACCGTATAATCCAGCGCCTGGTGCGCCGTTCAGTGAAACTATGCCATACGTTCATTATCCGAAAGACCCAGATATATTCGAATTATTTAGTAGAATAATCGCATCATCTATGAGTTCTATACGAGTTGCGTTAACCACTTTGTTTTTAGCATTTAAAGTTCGGTCGTCCAGGTCAAAAGAAGATGAATTCTCCACTTTAGACTATTTATTATTTATATATGGAATAGGCATAATAGGCACATTATCCTTTTTCTTACCATTCGTAGGAGTTATGGGAGGAATAATGGGTTATTTAATGTCTGATGCTGATATAGAAATTAAATTTTTCGCTCTTTTCTTTATATTCTTTATTTTATGGGGATGTTATATGTTCCAGTCTGTTTATGTATGGTTATTCTTAATATCAGGTATATATTGGTTATACGCAGCTAAGAAACTAGGAACATATCTTAAAGAGTTTAAGCACATAATATATTGGATGTTAGTATTAACTATAGTTATTCCGTGCGCATCAACCTTATGGTATCCAATAACTATAGGAGTCGTGTTAGGAGCGTTATCACCATATTTCACAACATTATTTAAAATCCTTTTTATAAATTAAATACTTAAATATATAAACTGATGTATTGTATATTTAATGGGAAGTAAGAATCGAAATAAAAAGAATAAAAAACTTGCGCTAAAGAGTAAAATCAAAGATGAATATTTACCGTTCATCTCTCTTTGTACTCCTACTTTTAACAGACGTCCTTTCATAAATCAATGCATTAAGAATATTATGAATCAAACATACCCAATAGAGAGAATGGAATGGATAATTATTGATGATGGAACTGATAAAGTAGGTGATTTATTTCAAGATATAAGTTTCGCTAAATATATCAGTTTGGATGAACGTGTTGCACTAGGTAAAAAGAGAAATATGCTACATAATGAGGCTAAAGGAGATATTATTATTTATATTGATGACGACGATTTTTATCCAAAAGAACGAGTGAAACACGCGGTTACAGAACTATTGAAATCTGATAAATTAATAGCTGGAACGAGCGAAATTTATGTCTCTTATAATGGTAAAGGAATATATAAGTTCGGTCCTTATGGAAATAATCATGCAACCGCAGGGACATTTGCTTTTAAGAGAGAATTATTAAATAACACTTCTTATAAAGACGACTCATGCTTTGCTGAAGAGAAACACTTTCTTAATAACTATACTATACCTCTTTTACAATTAAATCCGTTCAAAACAATATTAGTGTTTAAACACGCCCATAATACTATTGATAAGGAACAATTTATTAAAGATGGTGATAGTAAATATGTTACCAAAACAGATTATAAACACGATAAGTTTTTTATGAATGAACAAGAAGTACTATTTTATGATACACAAATACACAATGATTTATCACAATATGACCACGGTTTACCAAAGCATAAACCAGACGTTCTCCAAAAATTAAAGGAAATAAGAGAAAGTAATGAAAACGATAATCAGAAAAGTAATGAAAACGATAATCCGAATGGTCAGATGTTTATGACTGATGATACGGGTAGAAGACAAATTACTAATAGAGATTTAATTCAATATTATAACAAACAAAAGGAAGCTTTAATTGAATATAAAAGCACAATAGATATACTAACGAAAAAACTCGAACAACAAGGCAAAATTATAGAATCCCTGAAAAATAAAATTGAATAAAATAAATAGTTATTATCTCTTTGTAAAATATACTAACTGAATCGTCATGGCCGCCGCAAGTTCTGAATTAACCACAACTTACCAGAAAAAAACTGACATTGAACATATTCTCGATGCTCCTGATACATATATTGGTTCCATCGAAGAAGATGAGGTTCAAAATTGGATTTATGATGCTGATACTGAAAAGATGACTTATAAAACATACAAATGGATTCCCGGTATGTATAAGTGTTTTGATGAAGGTATTGTTAATGCTCGTGATCATTTTATCCGGATGAATCAAAAACTACTTGATGGTGCCAATACCAAGGAAAATATCCCTGTTAAACTTATTGATATCGGCGTTAACAAAGACACCGGAGTCATTACAATGATTAATGACGGTAATGGTATCGATATTGCAAAGCATCCTGAATATAAAATTTGGATTCCCGAAATGATTTTCGCGCATCTTCGAACATCAACGAATTATAAAAAAGATGAGAAGAAGATTGTTGGTGGTAAAAATGGTTTCGGATTCAAATTAGTCCTTATTTATTCAAAATGGGGTCGAATTGAGACTGTCGACCACGTTAGAGGACTTAAATATGTTCAGGAATATAAAGATAATCTCTCTATTATTGAACCGCCAACTGTAACAAAATATAAAGGAAAACCCTATACTAAGGTGTCTTGGTTACCGGATTATAACAGATTTGGTGCTAAAATGTTAACAGACGATATGTATAGTCTTTATGTTAAACGAACATACGATATTGCCGCTGTTACTGACAAAGGTGTTAAAGTTAAATTCAATAGCGTTCTTTCTCCAATCAAAACATTTGAACAATACGTTGATATGTATATTGGAGGGAAAGGCGAGACAAAGCGAATTTATGAAAGAGCAAATGAACGATGGGAGTACGCTGTTTGTTTGACACCTCTAGAAGAGCATACGCAGGTTTCATTCGCCAATGGAATTTACACTAGTAAAGGAGGAAAACATGTTGATTATGTATTAAACCAGATTATTAAAGGTCTTGTCGATTATATTGAGAAAAAGAAGAAGGTGCGCGTTAAGTCTGGAACAATCAAAGAGCAATTGATGATTTTCGTGAATTGTGTTGTTGAAAATCCCGCGTTCGACAGCCAAACAAAGGACTACATGAACACATCTGTTTCTAAGTTCGGTTCAAGTTGTAAAGTTAGTGATAAATTCGTTGAGAAAGTCGCTAAGCTTGGAGTAATGAATCGTGCAATTTCTATTAACGACGTTAAACATAATAATGAATCCAAGAAGACAGACGGTAAAAAAACCAAAAGTGTTCGTGGAATTCCTAAATTGATTGATGCTAATTATGCTGGAACTGCTAAATCGTGTGAATGTACATTGATTTTGTGTGAGGGTGATTCAGCAAAAGCTGGTATTGTATCAGGCCTATCAAAAGCAGACCGCAACTTTATTGGTGTGTATCCTCTTAAAGGTAAGCTCATGAATATCCGCGACCTTGCTATACAACGAATCAATACCAACAATGAAATCAGTGAAATGAAAAAGATTATTGGTCTTGAATCTGGTAAAAAATATGACTGCGACTCTGTTATTAAAAACAAACTACGATATGGTAAGGTATTATTTATGACAGATCAGGATTTAGATGGCGTTCATATTAAAGGGCTATGTATTAATATGTTTCAGTCACAATGGCATGACCTTGTAAAAGCGTCCAACTTCATGGGCTTTATGAATACGCCTATATTAAAGGCTAAGAAAGGTAGCAACGAGATATCGTTTTATAATGAAAAAGAATACCAAGATTGGAAGAAAGAAAATGACGACGGTAAAGGATGGAGTGTCAAATATTACAAGGGACTTGGAACTAGCACTGCTAAAGAGTTTAAGGAGTATTTCGACAAAAAAAGAATCATTGAATTTAAGTATTCAGGTGATAATTGTGATGAGGCAATTGATATTCTATTTCGCAAAAGTCGCGCAGATGATAGAAAGGTGCTTCTTGCTAATTATGATAAAGATAATTCACTCGATACAAAAGATGAAACGATTACATATAATGACTTTATTCGTAAAGAACTAATTCATTTCTCCAAATATGATTGCGAACGCAGTATTCCTAACCTGGTTGATGGATTGAAAACGAGTCTTAGAAAAATCATGTATTCTGCGTTTAAGCGTAAATTGACAAAGGAGATTAAGGTCGCGCAGTTTGGTGGTTATGTATCTGAACATTCAGGATACCATCACGGTGAGGCAAGTCTTATGAAGGCGATTGTTGGAATGGCTCAGGATTACGTTGGTTCGAACAATATTAATCTATTAATGCCTAATGGACAATTTGGAACTCGTCTTAAAGGTGGAACTGATTCAGCGTCTGAAAGGTATATTTTCACGCAACTAAATTCAATCACAAAATATATTTACCCCGAAGAGGATTTCGATGTATTGAGTTATGTAAATGATGACGGAACTCTAGTTGAACCAGAATTCTATGTTCCTATTATTCCAATGATTTTGATTAACGGATCAAAGGGAATTGGTACGGGCTACAGTGCGGATATTCCATCATATAATCCAACTGAAATCGTCGAATATATACAACATTATCTCGAGACTGATACATTTATGGAAAAGAAATTCGTTCCTTACTATGAGGGATTTACAGGATTTGTAAGAGAGATTGAAGAATCCAAATATTTGATTAAAGGCGTATATCAAGATATTGATGACACCTCTATTTGCGTTACTGAACTACCTATTGGAACGTGGACAGAAGATTATAAGGCATTTATTGAAAAACTAATGAATCCTGAGGATGATGGAAAGTCCAAGAAAAAGAAAAAGATTATCGTTAAGGATTACTCAGACATGAGCACAGATACAAAAGTTGAAATCGTTATCAATTTCACGTCTTCAGTCGAGTTATCAAAACTAAAGGCTAAACAAAATGACACTAATAATGGTCTCGAGGAATACCTTAATTTAACTACCACTGTTCGTGACACAAATATGAATATGTTCGATCACAAACAACGGCTGCGTAAATATAAATCCGTCAATGAAATTATCCAGACATACATTCCTGTAAGGATGGATTTCTATGTTAAAAGGAAGCAATCTATTATTTCTAAACTTGAGAATGAACTGAAAGTATTGAGTAATAAGGCGAAATTTATTACACAACAATTGAATGACGAGATTGATTTACGTCGTAAGAAGAAGATTGAGGTTGTTAAGATGCTTGAATCGAATGGATATGACGTTATTAACGGCGACGCCGAATTTAAGTATTTGAGAAATATGCCTATTGACAGCGTTATTGAGGAAAACGTGGAGAAGTTGCTCAAGGAGAAAGGTAGTAAACAAAGTGATTTAGATAAAATTAACGCTACAACGGTTCAATCTATGTGGAAAGAAGAGTTGAAGACGTTTGTTGATAATTATAAATTATATAAGGAGGAACGAAGTGTAAGAACAGAAAATGTAATTGCTACTAAAAAGAAGGTCACAAAGAAAGCCGTTAAAAAACTTGTTAAGAAAAAGAATATTGTGATTAGCGATTAGATTGAAATCTAAATTAATACTAATACAAAAAATATTTTTTTAATTAAAAGAACGGTTTCATTTCGAGAACTTTATCACCTTTATTACTGACAAATGTTGGTCTATTTAAAGGTATAGGTAGTTTTGATACGTCATTTTTATATTTTATATATGCCTCTGCTTCATTATAGACATTTTTCACACAGTAGTTTAACACTAATCTATTTAATATCTCTACTTGCTCTGTGATATGTGTGGGTTTATTCTCTGCGTTCTTTAAGAAAATACTTCTCATTATAATTTTGAGGTTAGTCATATCTTGTGGTGCTACATTATATCGTCCGTTAGATATTTGATATACGCCTGCTCTAATACCGTTTTGAATTATATCTATATTACCCTTGCAAAAAAAGGTTTTAGAGAGCATATTTGTATCCCAATTACCGTTTAATGCGTCATTATATCCGGAATTATCTCTCTCTTTTTGTTCAGGATTATCGAATAATTGGAACTGATTCTTTGCGGGTCCCATTATATTTACTCGTCCATTATGCGTAATTTCTGTATTTTCCATTATATTAATAAGATATATTAATAAGATATAAAATATTATATTTATATTAATTATAGAACAATGACTATTCAGAAAACAATAATTAAAGCTGCAACAATATTATTAATTATTTTATTGATAATGATTGCCTACATGTTGTATAACGCTAAAAATAACACCCAGTTCCCTCCTGAAATAGCTGAATGTCCCGATTATTGGAAGGTTAATGGTATAGAAAACTGTGAAAATGTCAAGGATTTAGGAACTTGTCCAGGCGTACATGATTTCTCAGGAGCTGAATGGCAGGGTAAAACAGGTCTGAAAAAGAAATATGATTGGGCAAGAACATGTGGCGTGGTCTGGGACGGCATTACAAACAATACTCTTTTTACTAATTAAACACATATTACAAAGATATTCACTTAAAGTTTAATAAGAATTATATATTATTTATATGGATAAAATAGATTTAAATAATATATTAAACCGGAAAAAAATAGAGTTTGACTTTATTAAAAAACTTAATGACTTTGAATTGAACAAATCTGATTTATCATTAAAAAGAGGTTTCTTCTTTTATGGAAGCTCCGGGGCAGGAAAAACCGTGTTTATCTCACAAATACTTAAATCTCTCGATTATGATATTATAACATATGATTCGGGAGACATTAGAAATAAATCTATCATCTATAATATGACCAAACATAACACTAGCAATATTAATGTTTTATCTATGCTTACAGGTAACCGTAACAAAATAGCAATTATTATGGATGAAATTGACAGCATGAATAACGGGGATAAAGGCGGCATTTCATCTCTCATAAAATTAATTAGAGCGAAGAAAACAAAGAAGCAGAAGCAGGAGGATTATAGTGATATACCGATTATATGTGTTGGTAATTATCATTTTGATAAAAAATTAACCGAACTCAAAAAAGTTTGCAATAGTTATGAACTAAAACAACCTAATATTAAACAGGTAACAAACATTCTATCAAAACTTATAGATGGTCTTAATAAAGACGATATAAATAACATTGTTAAATATATTGACGGTGATTTGCGTAAGATAAATAGTATTTATGAAATTTCAATATCAGATATATCTATATTACGTGATAAGTATTTCAATAAAATATTTCAACCCAAGATTAACAACGAATTCAATAAAGATATCACAAAAATATTACTTGAGCAACAAATATCTATATCTGAACATAATATTTTATTAAGCGAAACAGACAGAACTTCAATAAGTCTATTATTACATGAGAATATAGTAGACGTAATTGATAATAATGTTAAATCAATCCAAATATATAATAAGATGTTAGATTCATATTGTTTTTCAGACTATATAGATAGGATAACTTTTCAGAAACAAATTTGGATATTTAACGAAATATCTTCATTGTTAAAATCTATCTATAGCAATCATTTATATTTCTCTCTATTACCTCCAGAAAACAGATTGAAACTTAAAGATAATATTAGATTTACAAAGATATTAACTAAATATTCTACAGAGTATAATAATCTTCTTTTTTTGAATCTAATAAGCGAGAAAATGACGTTAGATAAATCAGATGTAATTTCACATTTTATAATGAATAAATCAATATACGAAACCTTACCTAGTAAAATTTATACCGAGATGACACATCAAGATATATCCAAATTAGAGGTTGATAGGATATATAGATTTATTAATAATCTTCTTAATATTGCCATAGATGACGATATTGAAGATGCTGATAGCGTATAGGGATTAAATACATTTAATGTTTTCTAGTGCGTTTCCTGGTGCGTTTCCCTGTGCGTTTTCTATAAGTATTTTTATTACTTCGTTTATGCTTTCGTATACGGTGAGTTTTTCGTCGCTTACCACCAACATATTTGGTATAATTCTTTATATTAAATATATGGTCATAAGAATTTAAAGAAATGTGAGGTATAACCTCCTTATCGTCATTATGTTTAATCTTTGTGTATTTGGTAATTAATTTATTACCTTTATCCTGTATATATTGTATTAATTTAGTAATTTTATAATCAGGATAGTCGAGTTTAACTAATTCATCATTAAATTCATCCAACTTTTTTGTGAATACACCTATTCTGGGTTGAATTCTATCTTTTGTATCAGTTGTATTTTTATTTGTATCTTCTATTACACTTCTAAATTTCTTTATCTGTCTCAATAGGATATTCTTTTTATTCGATGTTTTAGCGTTCAAACAATGGACTATTTTAAAAAGATCATTGCTTAAATAATCTGCTAATTTATCGATACTATTTGTTAATGAACCTTTCTCCAAAGTTGCATCAATCTTCTTCTTAAAAGAAGCGACAAAATCATTTACTTGTTTTTCAGTCTCAGGTATATTCATTATTTTACATTTGTCCTTTTTAATACTTCTTCTTGACGCAGATGCCATATTATAGTATATAGTAATATTATATATTAATGTCAAACCCTAGATATTTTGGACCTCCATTTTATTTTTGCACAAATAACAACCCCCTATATACAAGTAAAATATGTAATAACCAGACTACATTAGAAGTTCCTAAAAAAGTAAAGGTATTTAATAAACCAAAACATAGTTTAACAAAAAGTGAATATTTAGCATGGTTATCCAGAAATAAATATCGTTAATTTATTTTCTCATTATACATTATAAAAGAATCATGGTTAATAGACATAGCAAACACGAAGATGGAACTTACCACATCGGCGGAAAGAGATACGAGTTATTGGAGGGCTCTCGTGCCCAGGTATGGCATGAGACTGCGTATAAGACATCCGGTGGACTCAAACGCGATAATCTAATGAAGAATAAACACGGAAGAATCGTATCCAAGAAGAAACATACCACTGCAAAGAGAGAGAAGCGCCTAGAGAAGGCTGGCTACAAAACTACAAAGGGAACATTCGGTTCTAAGAAGGTAAAGAAGTCCCGTGGTAGAACTCGGAAATAAATCATAACGTCCTATTATCAAAATAATCCTTAGAAACAATATATTTGTATCTCTCTTTAGAACACCATTTACAATAATTATCGTATGATTTATTATCGTATTTATCATAATTCATAAATTCGTCAATATCGTTGTTTTTATCCCATATTCTACATGCAATATTGGTTATAAATTTATCATCAACTATATTAATATTTTCGTAATAATGTCTCAAAATATTCATTATTATCGTCTCATCTATAACTATTTGATTACCACATTCTTTAGCTATTATAGTATTAATTTCATCTAATTCAAACACAGACGTCAATGTATTTTCGGTAACCGTAAATAGGCTGTCGAAAATCTTGATAAACGCATTGACAACACCACAATATTTCGATACGATACCATTGTATTTCTTATTTGATGGATTTGTCTCATCAATACATACATGATATTTGCTGTCAAAAAAGTCCTCTACATCGTTATAAAATAATACTTTAGGCATATGCATACTATCGAAATAGTTATTAACAATATATTTAAGATCTGATTTATGAACCGATAATGTATCATTTTTATCTATCATTTTCAATACTAACTTATTCAATATGGATTCCTTCGTATTATTTTTACAATATAACACATAATTTATGGTAGCATTATGATTACAAAATTTATTTATATAATTATCTGAATTAATATATCTTTTGGAGTAATGACATGCGACGAAAATAATATCGAAAATATAGTTCTTAATAGTTGGAGACCAAATAAATGCGTTCTTCTCACATTCTCTGGTATCTAAAAGGCGAATATTATCATAATGTTGCTTATGGTATTTATGTTTAAATGAATCTTTGAAATAGCATTTCATATAATGATGTATTTGGAATTCAAGTTCATTTAAGAATTTATCGCAAGAAGATGAAGTTATTATAGACAGCGATGAATCTGTTTTTTTTAATAAACTATCTCCTAATAAAGTCAAAAAGAACTTACTATAATATTTATTAGAGAGAAATATAGACTGTAATATTTGTAATACGTGTTGAATAGTATTTGAACTTGGGATCATATTAACATTATGAATGGTGTGCTTTTTCAATTGTGCTATTACCTCAACACGAACCTTCTGTTTCCATGGAGTAAGAACGTGTTTATTTGTGATTAGTGTAAGTATTTCACACCAAATCATATTCTCATCAATTTGGATATAATGTTGGTCGTTGTATTCTACAAAAATATCCGATTCAGGTATATAATAATAATCGTGTTTTTTTATAAATTCTTGAATAAATATATCTTTTTCTTCTGTTAATATATCCTTTCTTTTCTCTCTATCATGTACGTTCTTTTTATGAGAGAGAATTAAATCTTCTAATTTTGTTAGTTTATCATAAAACAAAGATATAAATTCACTGTCATTGTCATATTTCGCATGAATATAATCAATATACATGTTTATCTTATCACTATCCATTATGATTAATATCAAATAATCTTTTTAAACATATATCGTAATTTATTATATTTAATCCACTTAAATTTAATCCACTTTTTACTATTTAAAGAATAATATATAATACTTATTATTATGAGTTCAAATGTATTAGAAATCAAGACAGTCCAAATTGCCCCTTTCAGAACTTTGATGACAGCATTGAAAGATATACTTATTGAAACCAATATCGTTTTCCAAAGCGACGGGATGCGCATCGTTAGTATGGATAAATCACACACTATTTTGGTTCATCTACATCTTAAGGCCGAAAATTTTGAACAGTATTTCTGCAAGCATTCCAAAATACTTATCGGTGTCAATATGTTCCACTTATTCAAGCTTATTAACTCTATCGATAATGATGATACATTGACTATATATATCGACGAACAGCACTACACTGATGGTATTGTCACATATCTCGGGTTGAAATTCGAGAATGGCGACATCAAACAGTGCAAAACACAGCTACTAAGGTTAATTGAACCTGATGTACATCAGTATGAGTTGCCTCATGTTGAATTCTCTTCTGTTATCACGCTACCTTCAAGTGATTTTCAGAAGATTGTGAGAGATTTATCCTCTTTGGGAGATAGAATTGAGATTGAGTCTGTCGGTGAGGAGCTAATATTCAGTCTATCAGGACCTTTTGCCACTGTCAAAATTAGACGCTCCGAATGTAATGGAAATCTTGAATATATAGAAAAACCTGACCAGAGCACTGTTATACAAGGTGAGTTTTCACTTAAGTATTTGAGTTATTTCATCAAGTGCACTAACTTGTGTAATTCTATCGAGATGTTCTTGGAGAATGATACTCCCCTTATTATAAAATATGATGTTGCATCATTAGGAGAAATTAAATTGTGCTTGGCACCTATACCAAGCAATAAATAAACGTTATATTAAACTAATAATAATCTATACATTATTATTATTTCGAGTTATTATCTTTTACGGTTATTGATGTTTCGTTTTTTAGTCTTTCTCTTTTTGTTCTTACCTTTCACTTTTTTAATCGTTATTCTCTTTTTTATCGTTCTTCTCTTTTTAAACCCACCCATTTGAACTGTATATGGATTATCCTTAGTCGACGCAACAGCCAATATCATATATGATATTTTTGAACCCTGTCCTTCCTGACAATGCATACCCGATATATAACTCCCTCCACGATTCAATAAGTTATCACTTACAAAAGACGCATATTTTTCTTCTGTGTTTATCAGAGCAAATAATTGATGTCCTTGATTATTGTAATACTTTTCCATATCACAATGGTAACCACCAACAAAGCCTATCTTAGTAAGATTGTATAATGGTCTATTACTAAGAATATTTTCACGTCTCATCGTACCAGCTTGTAAACATGGAAACACTGTTGCATCATCCTTTTGATTATTTATATTATCTCTTGTTGTAAAGAAATAACGATTCTTATTATAGACAATAACAATATTGTCTTTATCTTCTTCAATATAATCCTCAATATTGATTTGCTCTGTACCTAACATGATCGGGTCTTCGAAGCTAACAGTCTTACTAATATTCACACGTATTCGCTGGTCTAATAATTTATTTGGGTTTAATAATGGTAATAAATATGAAGCTGGATTTTCTATCTTTAATGTATCATATGCTGTTTCTCCAATATTATTTTGAATATTTAAATCCGCACCCGCATCAATAAGCATTTTAACTGTATTTTCACTTGAAGAAGTATTACTAAACTCAGAAGCCATTATTAATGCTGTATATCCATTACTATCTTGAATATTTAAATCCGCACCAGCATCTATTAGCGTTTTAACTGTATTTTCTGTTGAAAATCTATTACTATACATAGAAGCGTTTATTAATGCTGTTCTACCATCATTATCTTGAATATTTAAATCAGCACCTTTATCTATAAGCATTTTCACTGTGTTTTCTGTTGAACCACTATTAGAACTTGAAACAAATATTAATGCTGTATTACCTCCGTTTGCATCTTGAAAATTTAAATCATCTACTGTCCCATTTTCTAACAGAAATAATACCATTTCTTGTGTAAATAACCATCCCTCCGCTAAATGTGTTTTCAAATTATCGATAGTTGTTTCATCAGTTATAATAAATGGCATATATATATATAAATAATTTAATATTTACTTCGTTTTTTTATTGTTTTTATCTTTTTGTTCTTACCACGTTTCTTACCTTTCACCTTTTTAATTGTTCTTCTCTTTTTAAACCCACCCATTTGAACTGTATCTGGATTATCCTTATTAGATGGAACCGCCGCTATCATATATGATATTTTTGAACCCTGTCCTTCCTGACAATGCATACCCGATACATAACTCCCTTCACGATTCAATACGTTATCACTTACAAAAGACGCATATTTTTCTTCTGTGTTTATCAGAGCAAATAATTGATTTCCTTGATTATTGTAATACTTTTCCATATCACAATGGTAACCACCAACAAAGCCTATCTTAGTAAGATTGTATAATGGTCTATCCCTAAGAATATTTTCAGGTCTCATCGTATCAGCTTGTAAACATGGAAACACTATTGCATCATCCTTTTGCATATTTATATTAACTCTTGTTGTAAAGAAATAACGATTCTTATTATATACAATAACAATATTGTCTTTATCTTCTTCAATATAATCCTCAATATTTATTTGCTCTGTAACTAACATGATAGGGTCTTCGAAGCTAACAGTCTTACTAA
>Ga0307935_1000036_pt1 | contig 67994 bp, 52 predicted proteins | sample OrgLakmetageno92_FD_201827 | JGI IMG/M metagenome (GOLD analysis project Ga0307935, IMG submission 201827) | Saline water microbial communities from Organic Lake, Antarctica - #92 | ecosystem: Environmental > Aquatic > Non-marine Saline and Alkaline > Saline | place: Antarctica: Organic Lake...
GGAGAACAACTTACTCCCTACCGCTAACTGAGAATGAGAATAAAAACGAGAACTAAAGACTACCTACTAAGATTACGAGCGCCGTTTGGGACCTGACTTTCTACTGCCTACTCTATAACTGATAATGAGAACTAAAAAATCAAAGACTGCCTACTGCGACTGAGACTGAGACTGATAAATTAAGGCCATTTACTGCGACCGCAACTGCCTACTTCCTTCTGCAAACTGATACTGAGACTGCGACTGCAACTGCCTCCTCCGTTCTGCCGACAGTGACTAAGACTGCAACTGAGACTGCAACTGAGACTGAGACTGAGACTAAGACTAAGACTAAAAAGCTACTTCTTAGCCAGACGCGTTTTCAAAATACCATTAGAAATAATAACGACTATAATAACCAGCGCTCCTATATAAAATTCAGGAGTCATTTCTTCCGATTCGCCTAGAATTAGAAACGCAAGAAAAATACCGTATACTGGTTCTAGATTTATGGTCAACATGACCGTATAAGCACTTAAAAATTTCATCACTTTTACACTAGCAATAAAGGCATAAGCAGTACATACAGATGCGAGAATACCCAACCACAACCAGTCCATTTGAGTGAGCTCTGATGGCCGTACAAAATCCACAGGAAGAAATACAAAAAATAAGGACAGCAAGATCACACCACTTAATAACTCATAAAAAGAAATCAATGATGGCGGATGCTCCTTTGCCCATTTTACATTCAGAATTGAAAAAATCGCACTTAATAAAGCGCTAATCAGTCCTAAAATCATTCCGGTCACATATTCTGTTTCAAACTGAAAGATATAATACAGTGCTCCAATGATCACCACTCCAAAAACAAGTTCGTACCAAACAAACTTTTTGGAAGTAAACAAGGGCTCTAGTAAGGCGGTAAAAAAAGCTCCCATACTTACCATAGCAAGAGTTACAGAAACGTTCGATTCTTTAATTGCCCCAAAGAACGTCACCCAATGCAAGGCAATAACGATTCCTGCGATTAAGAATCCTATGATTCGCTTTCGCGAAAGCGAACCTTTACCAACAAATTGAAACGGAATTTTCTTCCATTTCATATAGATAAAGATGAGCACAACAGCGATGCTCATGCGCCACCAAACCAGCGGAATAGAATCTATACTGATTAGTGCACCTAGTACTGCGGTAAAACCCCAGATGAATACTATAAAATGTAGGTGCAGGTAATTAAGGAGTTTATCGTCTGGCATTTCTAATCAGGAAAAATGCCACTACAGCAAAGAATATATTGGGAAACCACACGGCAATCCATGGATTAAAAGTGCTTTTCTCAGCAATCGTACCAAAGACTTTATCTAAAAACACATAAGTCATCGCGATCACGATTCCTATAGCGAGATTCAACCCCATACCTCCACGCTTTTTAACAGAGGAAACAGCGACGGCAATAAGAGTGAAAATAAAAGCGCTCACAGGGATGGAAGTACGCTTGTACTTTTCCACGTAATAGATATTCATATCGGCATTACCGCGTTTTTCTTCTAACTCGATAAAGTCGTTTAATTCAGAAAATTGAAGGGTTTCTGCAATGTAATCTGATGGTGTAAGCTCATCAATATCAAAGGAAAACAGGGTGTCTTTTTTCTGTTCTCGTTCTATTTTTTCTCCGTCTTCAAGAATCGTTCTTTTTTTGTAACCACTTAATACATAAGTCGAATCTTCAAATTTGATGCGGTTGGCATAAATCTTATATTTCAACTCATTTCCTTCAAAATGTTCTAAGGTAAAATCAAAACCTATTTGGGAAGACGGCTGGTAATTGCTTACATAAATGTAGTCGTTATCGTTGATTTGTCTAAAAACATTAGTGGTCTTTTTATCACCACCACGGTTAAAGTATTTGTTTTGAAATTCGTTAAAACCTGAAGAAGCATTTGGTACAAACACCGCACTAAGAATCAATGCAATGACACAAACGATAGTAGCTCCTATGATATAAGGACGCAAAAACCGGTTAAAGGAAACCCCAGAACTTAAGAAGGCAATTACCTCCGTATTCATCGCCAGTTTTGACGTGAAAAACATCGTAGAGATAAACAAAAACAGTGGAAACAAGAAATTTGAGAAATAAATAGTAAAGTCTAGCAAATACAGGATTACTTCACCTATGGGCACATCATTGCCTATAATTTTACCTATTTTCTCGGCAATGTGTACTGTTACCATAATAGGTAAAAACAGCACTAACAGCAGCGCAAACGCCCCTAGGTATCTTTTTAATATGTATTTATCTAATATGCTTAGCACTAGAGTCTGTTATCCATTTGCTTGACCATTTTATCTTTCCATGTTCTAAAATCGCCCGCAATAATACGTCTGCGTGCTTCTCTCATTAACCACAAATAGAAAGAAAGATTGTGTATGGTACAAATTTGTCTTCCCAACATTTCATTTACAGTAAATAAATGACGCACATAAGCCTTGGTATAAGCCGTATCTACCCAAGCATAATCTGCTGCATCTAATGGAGTAAAATCTTCTGCCCATTTTTTGTTTTTCATGTTCATGGTACCATGAGCAGTGAAGATCATACCGTTACGACCGTTACGCGTAGGCATGACACAATCAAACATATCTACTCCCAGAGCTACATTTTCTAATAAGTTGATAGGAGTTCCTACGCCCATTAAGTAACGAGGTTTTTCTTTGGGAAGAATAGCCGTTACTACTTCAGTCATGGCATACATCTCTTCAGCTGGCTCCCCTACAGAAAGCCCGCCTATGGCATTACCAAACTGGTCTGTTGCTGCAATCGCCTCGGCACTTTGTTGCCTTAAATCTACATAAGTACTTCCTTGTACTATAGGAAAAAGCGTTTGTTTATGGCCGTATAGATCTGGTGTGTTATCAAAATGAGTGATACATCTTTTTAACCACCTGTGTGTCATGTGCATGCTACGCCTTGCATAATTATAATCACATGGATAAGGAGTACATTCATCAAAAGCCATGATGATATCACCACCTATAATGCGCTGTATATCCATCGCACGTTCTGGAGTAAAAGTATGATAGGAACCATCTATATGTGACTTGAACTTCACACCTTCTTCCTTAATCTTGCGATTAGAGCTTAAAGAATAAACTTGGTATCCACCAGAATCGGTTAAAATAGGTCGGTCCCAATTCATAAATTTATGGAGACCTCCTGCTTTTTCTAAAATATCAGTACCTGGTCGCAAGTATAAGTGGTAGGTATTTCCCAATATAATATCTGGATTCACCTCTTCTTCCAGCTCCCGCTGGTGAACTCCTTTTACGGTACCTATGGTGCCTACTGGCATAAAAATAGGGGTTTCTATTTTTCCGTGGTCTGTATGGATCACTCCAGCTCTCGCTTGACTCTGTGAATCGCTTTGTAGTAAATCAAATTTCATGAGCGGCAAAGATACTTTAAGTAACTTGAATTTGAACTCGAAATTGAATTTGAAACCTTCCACAAGTCGATTAAAGAAATTGAAAAATGAGATGGTGATAGGTATAATTGTTACCGCTTTCGTGTTGCATCAAGTGAAGTATGCACTTCTTTTTCAAAAAAAAGTAAGATTCCTAAATTTTAAATGTTTTCTTGAAAAGACAGTCGCCTAATTCATTTGTTTAAATTTTGATTTTCCAGTGCTGTATCGTTACAAAATCATGGAACAGTTACCGCATTGTTCTCTCGAAATAAGTCGTTCTACCGCTCTACCAAGGATTTTTTTTGATTTTGATTTTGATTTTATTTCTATCCCGCTTTCGCGAAAACGAGATGCCCATCAGCCTTTAAAACAAGGTTATTTAATTGGTTGTTTTGAAAACAAGCTGTATTTGTTCACAAAACACATCATATCGTTAATAACTGGCTTTAAGAAAAACTCTTCTTAAGCCTCATTAAGCCTATTTTTGGCGGATCATTTAAAAACACTAAAATGGCTGATACACAGCACTTAAAAGATTTAGTAACGCAAGTACGTCGCGATATTGTTAGACAAGTACACGCCGTAAGTAGTGGACACCCTGGTGGATCGCTAGGTTGTGCTGAATTTCTAGTAACCTTATATAACGAGGTGATGGACCACAATCCTAACTTTGACATGGATGGAAAAAATGAAGATTTATTTTTTCTTTCTAACGGTCATATTTCCCCTGTTCTCTATAGCGTTTTAGCTCGAGCTGGTTATTTTCCAGTAGAAGAATTGAGCACGTTCAGAAAATTAAACTCCAGATTACAAGGACATCCTACTACCCATGAAGGGCTGCCAGGTGTGCGTATCGCGAGTGGTTCTTTGGGCCAAGGAATGAGTGTTGCTATAGGAGCCGCTGCTGTGAAGAAATTAAATGGAGATGGTAAAACAGTCTTCACTTTACACGGTGACGGAGAGCTTCAAGAAGGTCAAGTCTGGGAAGCAGCAATGTATGCAGCCGCAAACAAAGTAGATAACTTGATCTCTACTATTGATGTAAACGGTCAGCAAATAGACGGAAGCACCGAGCAGGTTCTTGCTCTAGGGGATTTAAGAAATAAGTTTGAGGCCTTCGGTTGGAATGTAATTACCGTTTCAAAAGGTAATGATATAGACGCTGTTCTAGCAGGGTTAAAAGAAGCGCTTTCCTCAACTGGCAAAGGGCAACCTATTTGTATTCTTTTACACACAGAAATGGGTAATGGAGTAGACTTTATGATGGGATCTCATGCATGGCACGGTATTGCTCCTAATGACGAGCAACTGGCTGAAGCATTGAGACAAAATCCAGAAACCTTAGGCGACTATTAACTTAAAGAGCATCTGCCCAGCAGATTTTAGATATGAAAATTTACGAAAATACAGGAAGTAAAGACACCAGATCCGGATTCGGTGATGGTCTTACAGAACTAGGACAAAACAATAAAGATGTAGTAGCGCTTTGTGCAGATCTTACTGGATCGCTCAAGATGAACGCTTTTGCAGATAACCACCCAGAACGTTTCTTTCAAGTAGGAATAGCAGAGGCAAACATGATGGGAATAGCTGCCGGTATGACTATAGGCGGTAAAATTCCATTTACGGGAACATTTGCTAACTTCTCTACAGGTCGTGTATACGATCAGATCAGACAGAGCATTGCTTATTCTGATAAAAATGTAAAAATTTGTGCATCTCACTCAGGATTAACACTTGGAGAAGACGGGGCAACTCATCAAATTCTTGAAGATATTGGATTGATGAAAATGCTTCCAGGAATGACAGTAATTAATACCTGTGATTACAATCAGACCAAGGCAGCAACACTTGCTATAGCTGATTACCATGGTCCTGTTTACTTAAGATTTGGACGTCCTAAAGTAGCTAACTTCACTCCAGAAAATGGCGAGTTTAAAATAGGAAAAGCAGTACTGCTTCAAGAAGGAACTGATGTAACTATTATTGCTACTGGACACTTGGTCTGGGAAGCACTAGAAGCTGCTAAAGCTCTAAATGAAAAAGGAATCAGTGCTGAAGTAATTAACATTCACACGATCAAACCTCTTGATGAAGAAGCTATTATCAAATCTGCTAAAAAAACAGGTTGCGTGGTAACTGCTGAAGAACATAACTTCTTAGGTGGATTAGGTGAAAGCGTTGCCAGAACTTTATCTCTTAACAGTCCTACACCACAAGAATTTGTAGCGACTAATGACACTTTTGGTGAAAGTGGAACACCTGCACAATTACTTGAAAAATACGGTCTGAATGCAGAAAACATCACACTAAAAGCTGAAAAAGTAATTAAAAGAAAATAGCCCTACACTATTTTATTACAAAGTCCTCATTCAAAAATGAGGACTTTTTTTGTGCTTATTTTAAAATCGATACGATACTTTAGGCAGTATGTTAAAGGAGTTTAAACGCCTGGTAACTGCCCGTTCCATTTTAAAAGGGGTGTACTGTACATCTAGAGAGATTTGAAACATCGAGTTGTCATTTAATGTATAATCGTAAGACAATCCTGGGGCTACTAGAACAGAATTAACACTGTCATAATCTAAGACTTCTGCTCCACTGCTTTCTACTGGATCTAAAAAAATGGAAGAAATTCCTACAGAGATTCCCAAACCTAATCTCCCTTTTGATTTTTTATAAACATACTTATTGAGTTTGAGATAGGCATTCACTACAGAAGTAGCTTCCACATCAAATTGATCAACACCGTCTGATAAAATGAAAAAATCTTTTTGTTCAGGCACTGCAAGCTGGATACCCAACTCAAAGGCTCTATTCCTCTTAGTGTCTGGGATCACTAAAGCCAGTTCAAATAAAGGGGAATTGTCTATAAATTTGGATAAGTTTCCTTTGGGCAGCCAGTAGCCTACACCTACTTTCAAATAGCAAATCTCTTGCTGATAAGAGTCCGTATTTACGGAATCTTGAAATACCTGATAATGATTTTGGTTTTGTGCACTTGTAAAGGCTAAAGAGCAAATCAATACTGTTGTAATGATCATCGTTTTCATAACTAATAGATTTAATTATTCAAACTTATAGTGATAAACACATTTTGTTTTGTGTTAAACCATTAAACAGCAAATAATTTTTGCTAAAAACACAAAGACAAGCCGCAAAAAAAAATGGAGCCCAATTGGTATAAAGACTCCATTTTTCTATTCAAATTTTTGACCTCTATGAATCTGGATCTAAATAATCTGGAATACCATCTCCATCAGAATCAAGGGCATCTACTGGGTTACCGTTATTGTTAGGGTCAGCATTTTCTTGTGAGGTGGGAATCCCATCACCGTCGTCATCGTCGTCTAAATAATCTGGTATCCCGTCATTATCGGTATCACGAGCGTCTCCAGGGTTGCCGTTGCCATTAGGATCTGGTTGTTCAAAACGGTTTTGAATACCGTCATTATCAAGATCTATATTCACCTCATTAGCATCTAAATACCCGGGAATACCATCGCCATCCAGATCTTCTGCATCACTAGGATCGCCATCTCCATTAGGATCTGGATTTTCAAATATCGTAGGTACGCCGTCACCATCGTCGTCAGCATCTATATAATTAAAACCTCCATTGATGCGATCATTATCTGTATTATCTCTATTCCCTGGAGACCTTAGGTCTTGATCACCGTCTAAATCTTCAAACTTTGAAAGGATACCATCATTATCGTGATCTGTAATCTTCACTTTTCTCAATTGATAAGTAAAAATCAAAGGGGAGTACTGTGGGATGGTACTTTGTATTCGATTAAAGTAGGCTAATCCTGAAGGCATAAAAACAGCTCCTACCCCAGAATCAGTATAAGAAAAAGTTCCATCACCATTAGGCGTAATACTAGCAGCTTCATTGAGCTCTGTAATTCCAGCTGTAAAACCATCAACAACATTAGGTAAATCAAACCAAACGGAATTAGCTGAACCATCAAAAACAGTGTTATCTAGCAATCTACCTTCATAAGAAACAAGAGTACTATCAGCAAAAGTAGGCTGTGCAGCTCCACCACCTTGACGTACATTTAAAGTGTAGTAGGTATAATCAATCCCGTCTCTATTCAGTACTTTAGTAGCCACTTGACTTGCAAGAGGTATTCTATTAGCATTGGCATCTGCAATAGTATCAAATGCTATTTTAAAATCAGCACCGGCAGGATTTGCGGCAAACTCTTCATAGTTATAAAAGTGAGTATTGAGATAATCTTGTAATTTGACAAGATCTTCTGTGTAGACTTCCCCTCGGTCTCTTATTGCAATACGGTTGTCATCGTCGTTCCCGCAGGAAATCAAAACAATTCCTGTAATAAGAAAAGAGAATAAATATTTAATTTTTTTCATCATCATTTTTTAAAGCAGTCAAAGATAGTATTTTCCACTATTTTTGCGGTGTTGTGATAACGTTTAATAACAAAGGATCTTATGCGAGTAGATAAATTTTTATGGAGTGTGCGCTACTACAAAACTAGAAGTAAAGCGACTGATGCCGCAAAAAAAGGTCGTGTACGTATAGATAATTCTATCGTTAAACCTTCCAGAGATGTATTTCCTGGTGACATCATTGAATTGCGCAAGGATCAGATCGATTATAAAGTGGAGGTTCTTGATTTACCAGACGGTCGTGTAGGTAACAAAATTGTTGATCTATACCGGATGGATCGAACTCCTAAGGAAAATTTTGACGCAAAAAAACTCATTGCGCTTAATCAAGACTATTACAGAGAAAGAGGAGAAGGAAGACCTACAAAAAAAGATCGTCGTGATTTAACTGGACTGCTTAATCAGGATGAAGAAGAATGAAACACGATCAGAATTACTGGCAAGAAAGATATGTAGAACATACTACAGGTTGGGATTTAGGACAGGCTTCTAAACCTCTTAAAAGTATCGTGGATAAAATTGAAGACAAAGAATTGCGTATTTTAATCCCTGGCGCAGGTAATGCTTATGAAGCAGAGTACTTGATTAAAAATGGCTTTAGTAATGTCACCGTTTTAGACATCGCATGGAAGCCCTTATTGCAATTAAAAGAAAGATTAAAGAATACAGAAGATATAGCTATTATTCAAGGTGATTTTTTAAAACATAAGGGAAATTATGATCTTATTTTAGAACAGACGTTTTTTTGCGCTTTAGAATCTCGCTTTCGCGAAAGCTACATCAACAAGTGCCATGAATTACTAAAAAAAAATGGATGTATAGAAGGGGTGCTATTTGACTTTGACTCCAAAACAAAAGAACCTCCCTATCCGGCAACTAAAAAAGAATATCTTAACCTTTTTCAAAAAAAGTTTGAGATCATAAATTTAGATAGGTGTCTAATTTCTGAAGAAGCTAGACAGGGAAAAGAACTTATTATAAAGATGAAAAAAAATGACTGAAAATCAAATTCTCGATCACAATCAAGTACAGCATAAAATACGAAGAATCGCATATCAAATTGCTGAAGTTTATTTAAAAGACGACCGTATCATACTCGCTGGTATAGCAAATGGAGGGTATACCTTTGCCAAAGAATTAAAAAAAGCCCTGTCTCACATCATTGCTACTGAAATCGTGCTGTGTAAAGTCATCGTTAATAAAACAAACCCATTAGAGCCTGTAAAAACAAATCTCAAACCAGAGGAATACACAAACTGTGGTGTGATCCTTTGTGATGACGTATTGAATAGTGGCACCACATTGATTTATGCCGTAAAGCACTTTTTAGACGTTCCTTTAGACCGATTAAAAACCGCTGTATTAGTCAACAGAAATCATAAAAAATATCCAGTTAAGGCAGATTTTAAAGGGATTTCTCTATCAACCACTATGGAAGAGCACATAGAGGTGCAATTAGAACAGAAACCCTATAGTGTGGTTTTAAAATAAGAGTGCTACTATATTTCTAGCCAACTCCTCTGCAGTTTCATCACCAACCTTTAAAATCTGTTTTGCTTGACGGTAATAAGGGCGTCTTTCAAACAGATGCTTCCCAATAAATTCTAATAATTCTTGCTCTGAAGCGATGCCATTTAAAACAGGACGCTTCGATTTTTCAGATAATAACCGGTTCACTAACGCAGGAATAGAAACATCTAAATAAACAGTATGAACTTCATCTAGATTATTGAGATAATTCATAGATTCAAAATAACAAGGAGTTCCACCTCCTAAAGATAGGATCATGTTTTTTTCTGACCTCAAAACTTCTTCAAGAACTAATTTTTCTTTTTTTCTAAAATAAATAGCGCCATGCTCGTCAAAAATTTCAGACACACTTTTATTTTCCGATTTCTCAATTTCTGTATCTAAATCTACAAATGGAGTAGATATAATTTTTGCAAGTTCCTTTCCCACAGTGGTTTTCCCAGAACCCATATATCCTAATAAGACAATTTTAAACGACATTTGTATTCTCTTTTTTATGCTAAATATTATTTTATAAAATTAATCTAAAAAAAATTAGGTTGCAGTAAATCTTAAGCACTATATTTGCAGCCGCTAACGCAAAAGATCTGGTAGCTCAGTTGGCAGAGCATCTCCCTTTTAAGGAGAGGGTCCTGGGTTCGAGCCCCAGCCAGATCACTTTTATTTAACAAAAAGTCCTTATTCTTAAGGACTTTTTTATTTACCTGGGTGCTGAAATTGGTAGACAGGCACGGTTGAGGGCCGTGTGTACTTTGTACGTGTGGGTTCAAGTCCCATTCCAGGTACTTTTAAATCAGACTTTATGGTCTGATTTTTTTTATTCCAAGTCAAAAAACCACTTTAGTTAATAAAATATCAAACTCAAACCTTTCTGAATAATTTGTCTAACTTTACCGCATAATAAGTAAACAAATCTATTTTGATCAAAAGTAAGTTTAGTATCAGAGATCTTGAAAACCTTAGTGGTATCAAATCTCACACTATCAGGATTTGGGAAAAAAGGTACGACCTTTTGGAGCCGGATAGAACAGATACTAACATCAGATCTTACAACCTTTCTTCTTTACGTAAAATATTAAATGTCAGTTACTTAAAAAATGCTGGGATAAAAATATCTACTATTGCCAGTTTAACTACAACGGAGATAGAAACACAAGTACGCAAACTAGCCATAAGAAATAATAAAAACGATCACGCTGTTCAAGAATTGAAACTTGCCATGGTCAATTTTGATCAATTTATGTTTCAAAGAGTTTATGATTCTGTTTTAAAAGAAGTTGGCTTTTCGGGTGTTTTTTACGATCTATTTATTCCGTTTTTAGAAGAGTTAGGATACTTATGGCAGTCAAAAACTATAAATATAGCACACGAACATTTTATCAGTCATTTGATCAAACAAAAAGTTTTAGTAAATCTGGAAAAGGTTCAGTATCAAGAGACTACAAATAATGATAAGGTTTATGTTTTATTTCTCCCTGAAAATGAGATGCATGACCTTGGACTATTATTTTTAAATTACGAATTACTAAAGAAGGGTTGCAAAACAGTTTACTTAGGCGCAAGTATGGTTTTAGAAGCTCTTCCTTTCTTTAAAAAACAAGGCATCACCCCGACCTATATCACCTATATCACCGTAAAACCAACAGAAAAGGAACTCCCTTCCTTTTTGAAAAAGTTTAACCGAAAGGTTGCTAAGAATGATGATACAGAATTATGGATTTTAGGGCATCTTGCACAAAAAATTAAACCTAAAGACCTTTCTAAAAATCAAACTGTTTTTAGAGAGATCTCAGAAGTAATAAGAAAAATACCTGAATTAGTTGAAGCATGAGTAAAGTAGCCGTAATAGGATCTGGATTTTCTTCATTAGCTGCTGCCTGCTATTTAGCGCAGTCGGGGCATGAAGTGAGTATTTATGAGAAAAATGACACCGTAGGTGGAAGAGCAAGAAGACTTGTGAAAGGTGGTTTCACCTTTGATATAGGTCCATCTTGGTATTGGATGCCTGATATCTTTGAAAGATTTTTTGCAGACTTTAATAAGAAACCATCTGATTATTATCAGTTGGATAAACTCAGTCCGGCATACTCGGTAGTTTTTGAGGATGAAAAAATTGAAATAGCAGATAATCTCGAAGATATCAAAGCTACTTTTGAAAAAGTAGAAAAAGGAAGTTCAAAACCTTTACAGCAATTCATGTCCAAAGCTGAGGAAAACTACGAGATAGCCATTAAAAACCTCGTGTATAGACCTGGTGAATCTCCATTAGAATTGATTACACCTCAGACAGCAAAAAAAGTGGGTGCTTTTATAGGTAATGTCTCTAAGGACGTTAGGAAAAAATTCACTAATCCTAAATTGATCAGTATTCTTGAGTTTCCAGTACTTTTTTTGGGCGCTACTCCTCAAAACACTCCAAGTTTTTATAATTTCATGAATTATGCAGATTTTGGTTTAGGAACATGGCATCCTAAAGGCGGAATGTATGAGGTGATCATCGCGATGAAGAAACTTGCTGAAGAGTTAGGAGTAGTTATCAAAACAAATAGTCCTATTGATAAGATTTTAGTAGATGATAAAGGTCGTGTGGAAGGAATTATGACAGGTGGTCAGAAACATCTTTATCCTATCGTATTATCTGGGGCAGACTACCATCATTCTGAAACTTTACTGCCTCAAAATTACAGACAGTATTCTGAAAGCTACTGGGAAAAGAAAACCTTTGCTCCTAGCTCCTTGATATTCTATGTAGGCTTTGATAAAAAATTAAAAAATATAGAGCATCACAATCTGTTTTTTGATACTGATTTTACAAAACATGCCAATGAAATTTATGAAGATCCGAAGTGGCCTGAAGAGCCCTTGTTCTATGCAAATTTCACCTCATTAACAGATGCATCGACAGCACCAGAAGGTTGTGAAAATGGATTTTTCTTGATTCCTTTAGCACCTGATTTAGAAGATACACCAGAACTACGAGAAAAATACTTTAATAAAATTATTAAAAGATTTGAATTGAGAACAGAGCAAAATGTCTCAGAACATATTATCTTTAAAGAGTCGTTTTGTGTAAATGATTTCATTTCAGAATACAATAGCTATAAAGGAAATGCTTATGGTATGGCAAATACTTTATTGCAAACCGCATTTCTTAGACCAAATTTAAGAAGTCGCAAAGTTAAAAATCTTTATTTTACAGGCCAGTTAACAGTTCCTGGACCAGGAGTACCCCCATCGCTCATCTCTGGAAAACTAGCTGCCGAACTTATTAATAAACACGATCAATAATGAAAAGCTTATTTGATAAAGTTTCTAGAGAATGTAGTAAGACTGTCACTCAGAATTACAGCACCTCTTTTTCTCTTGCGAGCCGAATGCTGGGACCGACAATAAGACAGGATATTCATAATATTTATGGCTTTGTAAGGTTTGCAGATGAGATCGTGGATACCTTTCATGATTACGATAAACGAAGCTTACTCGATAGATTTGAAAAAGATCTTATAAGTGCCATAGATGAAAAGATAAGCCTCAACCCTATCTTGAACTCTTTTCAAGAAACCGTAAACAAATATGATATCACTCCAGATATGTATGGAGCGTTTATGCATAGCATGCGCTTAGATCTTGATAAGTCTATTTATTTGACAGATGAAGAGTATAGAAATTATATTTATGGCAGTGCAGATGTTGTAGGTTTGATGTCCTTAAAGGTGTTTGTAAAAGGAAATATGGAACAGTATAACGATCTTAAAGATGACGCTATGCGCTTGGGAAGTGCTTTTCAAAAAGTGAATTTCTTACGCGATCTTAAAGCAGACCTCGATACGCTGGAAAGAAGCTACTTTCCCAACACAGATCTTCACGATCTAAGTGAAGAAGATAAAGCTCGATTAATTGAAGAAATAAAAGAAGATTTTGATGCAGGTTTGCGAGGTATTCAACGACTACCTATAGAAGCTAAATTAGGAGTTTATACCGCTTACACGTATTACCGAAGATTGCTTACTCGATTAGAACGCACCCCTTCTAAAGAAATAAGAAACACAAGAATACGGGTTCCTAATTATGAGAAAATTTTCCTTCTTTCAAAAGGATACGTAACTTACAGACTCAATTTGATCTAAAAATATGGACATAGTGTTGTGGATAGTAATATTTGTAGTGACATTTTCGGTAATGGAATTTAATGCCTGGTGGATGCACAAATACGTCATGCATGGCTTTCTGTGGGATCTCCATGAAGACCATCATCATAAAAAACACAACAGTTGGTTTGAAAAAAATGATTGGTTTTTTGTCTTTTACGCCGCAATTAGTGCAGGACTTAAGATAGCTCATAGTGAATTTGATTTATGGTGGGCATTACCGATGAGCGCAGGTATTTTAGCCTATGGTATCGCCTACTTTGTGGTGCACGATATCTTTATACACCAACGCTTTAAGTGGTTGCGCAAAGCAGATAATAAATATGCAAAAGGAGTACGACGTGCTCACAAAATGCACCATAAACACATAGGAAAAGCAGATAGCGAAAACTTCGGTATGCTGGTGGTTCCTTTCAAGTATTTTAAATAAATTATGAAAACAGCCATCGTTATAGGCGCTGGAATAGGTGGACTAGCCACTGCTCTAAGACTTCATAAACAAGGTTTTAAAGTTCAGGTATTTGAAAAGAATCACTATGCCGGTGGTAAACTGCATGCCATTGATCAAGAAGGCTACAGATTTGACTTGGGACCTTCTTTATTTACACTTCCCCGTCTTATGGACGACCTTTTAGATTTATTTCCTAACTCTCAAGTAGCCTTTTCTTATAAAGCTAAAGAAATCGCTTGTCACTATTTTTGGGAAGATGGCACTGTTTTTAAAGCAAGTACAGACACCTCTGAATTTGTAAAAACAGCTGCAACTACTTTTTCTGAGGATCAAAGCACCATTGCTACTTACCTCCGTAAGAGCAAGAAAAAATACCAACTTACCAAAAGTCTTTTTCTAGAAAAATCACTCCATAAAGCCTCTACCTACCTATCCATTGACACCGTAAAAGCTTTAATTAACGCCCCTTTTTTAGGAATATCAAATACCTTAGATCAAGAGAATCAAGTTTTTAAGAATCCAAAGCTAACCCAACTCTTCAATAGATACGCCACCTATAACGGTTCATCGCCCTATCAGACACCTGGAATAATGAGTATGATACCGCATCTTGAGCTTGGTTTGGGCACCTATTACCCTCATGGTGGTATGCACCGTATATCACAATCTTTATTTGAACTGGGACAGGAAGTTGGAATTGAATTTCGCTTTCGCGAAAGCGTGACCCAAATCAATCACAACAAGAAAAAAGTTACCGCTATCACTACTGAAAATGGTTCTTACAAAGCAGATCTGGTTGTATCAAATATGGATATTTATCCGACTTATAAAAAATTAATCCGTGACGTTAAAGCTCCGGAAAAAACATTGGAACAGGAACGCTCCAGCAGTGCACTAATTTTTTATTGGGGAATTGACAGCACTTTTCCAGATTTAGAATTACACAACATTTTATTCTCTGAAGAATATAAAAAGGAATTCGAGCATATTTTTGAACACAAGACACTTTCTGAAGACCCTACGGTTTACATCAATATAACAAGCAAAGAATCTCCAGAAGATGCGCCTAAAGGTCATGAAAACTGGTTTGTGATGATCAACGCACCTGGTGACTATGGACAAGACTGGGGAAAGCTGGTTACCCAGTCCAAAGAGCGCATCGTACAGAAAATTAAAAAGTGCCTGCAGGTAGACATAACAGATCATATCAAAACAGAATATATTCTTACACCGCAGGGAATTGAATCCAATACCAGTTCTTATAGAGGCGCTCTTTACGGGGCAGCGAGCAACAATAAATTTGCCGCATTTTTAAGACATCCTAATTTCAATAATAAAATTAAAAACTTATATCATGTAGGTGGTTCCGTGCATCCTGGAGGAGGAATTCCTTTGTGTTTATTAAGCGCTCAAATCACTTCTGACCTTATTTCAAAAACATCTCTATGAGAATAGCCCTTGTTTTTTTATGGGTTTTGCACCTAGCGGCATTAATAGGAATTGCAATAGGCTATGAAGATTTCTTTCTTCCCAAGTCGCCATTTACGATCATGTACTTGCTGTTCTTTTTGATCTTCTTTTTTAAAATTGATTCTCGTAATAAAGTACTTTTATTTATCGCATTTATGATGATAGGAATCGGCGTAGAGTGGTTAGGTGTGCATACAGGAAGCCTTTTTGGTGATTATTATTACGGTAAAAACTTTGGCCCTAAATTAGACGGCATTCCAGTGCTTATAGGAGTCAACTGGGCGCTATTAACTTTTACTACTCATGTAATTGCTAAGAGCATTTTCAAGTCTCCCATCGCTATTATTGCTTCAGGAGCTACCTTGATGGTAGGTTTTGATTATTTTCTAGAGCAAATTTGTGATTTTGCAGGTTTCTGGCATTTTGAAGGCGGCGCAGGCTGGTTCAACTATCTTTGCTGGTTCATTATTGCGGCTGCACTGCATGCCGTTTCATTTCAATTTAAACTCCGAGGTAATAAGCTTATTTCTTATCATCTATATGGCGTTCAACTATTTTTTGCAATTAGTCTATGGATCATCATTTCGATATAGCGATTATAGGTATGGGCTGCGCTGGCAGTCATGTGGTGCAGGAATTATTGCGTCGTAAAACCGATCTTAGAATTGTCGTCATTGATGATTTTAATTCAAATTCTCTGGAAAAAACCTGGTCTTATTGGGAGCAAGGAGAAGGTCGCTGGGATCATTTAATCTCTCACAGCTGGGATAAAGGCAGCTTTATTATGCCTGATGATTTTATACATCTGGATCTTGATGGATATGTTTATAAGACTATCGAGAGCCGTGATTTTATCGCTTTCGCGAAAGCAGAATTACAACAACACCCTAACTTTCATCTGGTAAAAGAGAAAGTACATAAGGTGTCGGGATATGAGGTGCAAAAAATAGAATGCGATCACACGACAATTACGGCAAACCTAGTATTGGACAGTCGTATCGACAAAGCATTTTTTACAGACACACAGGCGATCACCTTGCAACAACATTTTAAAGGCTGGGTGATAAAAACAGAACAACCCATTTTTGATCCAGAAGAATTTGTGATGATGGATTACCGTTTAAGAGATCCTGGAACCACGAGTTTTACTTATGTTTTACCCTATTCAAAAACAGAAGCCTTGGTAGAGTTTACCTACTTCTCTAAAGATGTGGTGAGCGATGAAACCTATGACAGGTTTCTAAAAGAATACATCAGCGATTTTTTAAAAATCGAGAATTACAGTATAGAGAAAACCGAGCAAGGTATCATCCCTATGAGCACCTATAAGTTTGAACAACACCACCGTAAAAATATTTTTAAAATAGGAACCGCAGGAGGCTGGGTAAAACCTTCTACTGGTTATAGTTTTAAAATGAGTGAGAAAAAAACGACACAATTAGTCGATAATATCTTAACAGATCGAGATTTAAATCACGGAATGATATCTAAGAAATTTCGCTTTTATGATGAGATCATGTTAGATGTATTGCATGGTGATAATGACCGTGGCGCTCGAGTGTTTCACACCCTGTATAAGAAGAATAAAATACAAACAATATTTAGTTTTCTGGATGAAGAAACAAGTTTTGGACAAGAATTGAGCATCATGCTGCCTATGACGTCAAAACCATTTTTGAGTGCGTTTTTTAAAAGACTGTTCTAGAACTTTTTACTGTAAACCACTTTGGTCATAGGAATTCAAGCCACTGACGTCTATATGTAATTTCCCATTCTTATGTTGTCCTAGGTAAGTGAATTTTGCACCCCAAATTATTTCATCTGCCTTATAAGAAGATCTGGAATACAAGGTTTGAGAAGAAGATGCATCAAATGCTTTGAGCATCACTATAAACTCCACCTTTCTTTTTTCAAATTCCTTTTCTGTCATTTTATAAAGCGGACTCTTCTCATCGATAGGATGCACAATCGTCCAGACTGATGGAAAGAAAAAGACCATATTCCTTTCCAGTTTTAAATTGTGGAACTCTCTATGCTGAGATCCTTCCTTTCTAAAGGAGACGCTTAAATCTGCATTTACCTCTAGCAATTCGTTATTCTGTGGATTCACCACCCGTATCATAAAACCATTAATATTTTGATAGGGAGCAATAACTCCTATATCACTGTATTTTATTTTGGTGGGTGATTTTGAAAACCTACCGTAAAGCAAACCAGTAGCGAGTGCAAAGGACAATAAGCCTAACATAGACTCTATGGCTGCCACAATGTTTGTAGCAAGTCCCAATGGTGCAACGCGACCGTAACCTAAAGTGGTAATAGTCTGGGCACTAAAGAAAAAAGCTTCTGAAAATTGATCTATACCTGTTGTACCAGAGGTTCCTGTCAGGTGATCAACTCCTATACTCATGTAAATAGCAGCAAATGAAAAGTTAATTACAAAATAGCCCAGCAATATATATCCAAAGAAATTAAGCCATGACATGGTTACCAGATTATGAAAGAAATTAAGTTTTTCAAAAAAGGGAATATTGGTTTTAAGTATATTGAAGGAACCGTCCTTATTTACGGCTCTGTACCCATTCGATTCTGACTTCTCACCTAGCCCAAAATCATTGAATTTTTTTTCTTCCAAAGCTATTATTCGTTACTTATTAAAGATGGTGGGATTTCAAACCCACTCCATTCACCTGTAATTTTAAAAGGTTGAAACCTGGTAAACATCTCTTCTTTATACCACTGTAAAGCCTGTGTTTGTTGTACCGCATGTCGATGATTCTGACTTCGGTAAGCATATTTTTTCAATGCTCTTGCATCATTCCAAAGGCTAAAAGTAGCCATCTGAGTTACCGGTCGCTCTCCTACTCCGGCTGTAAACAATAAACTGGGATTGTCCACGAGGTCCTTTTGAGAAATAGGAACATAATCCCAGAATTTCTTAAGCATATGTAACTTAATCGTTGCCCTAGTAATTACAGCAATCATCTCATTATTCTCATCTAAGGAATCACTAGTCTCAAAGGGATTTTGCTTGGACCACTGCCCATGAGCTTTGATACTTTTCATGTAAAAAGTAAGCTGTTGTTCACTGCGATGTTCATAACGTTTGTAGAGCTGAGCCTCTGCAAAAAAGCCCTTTGCACTTGCTTCATTATCCCAAACCTGCAACAAACCATAAACACTCCAGTCCGGTAGTGGATCAAAATTCTTTTTGCCAGAACCCAACAATTTATAAAATTGCAAACCCTTGATTTTCTTCATAGGGCCATTTGCAAATTGCATCATTCCAAAAGCCCATAGCTTTTCTTTAAAACTAGGATATTTAAAAAATGTTAGTGTTGTAATTTGTTGAGACATAAAACAAAGATAGATCGCACTACAATTAAAATGGTTAAATTAGTGTTGTAAAACAGAACCTTTCCATTTCTTTATGAAATATACCTTTTTACTAATAAGTCTCTTACTTTTTTCATGTAAAAATAGCCGCAGTGACATAGCTCCTTCAGAAAGGCAACTAATTAAAAGTCCTATCGCCTTTCACTTTGATTTCCCGATTGGAAAACCAGATGCAAAAGGCTATTACAATGCTCAGGGATTTGGGAAAAACAATCATTTAGGTGATGATTGGAATGCGGTGACAGGTGGCAATTCTGATCTAGGAGATCCTATTTATTCCATAGGAGACGGTAAGGTTACTTTTGCTAAAGATATAGGCGGCGGTTGGGGCAATGTAATAAGAGTGATGCATGAACTGCCCGATGGCACTTATGTAGAATCTCTATATGCGCATTGTGATACCCTGCTGGTTTCTAAAAATGAGCTCGTAAAAAAAGGCGATCAAATAGCAACTATAGGAACTGCAAACGGTGCTTACCTCGCTCATCTTCATCTAGAGATAAGAGATGATATAGAACTACCTATAGGCGGCGGTTATTCTAGTGATACGGATGGTTATTTAAATCCTACAGAGTTTATTAAAAACCACAGATAAGGCTAACCGAATTATTGATACCTAAAGACTTTTGAAAGTATAATAATTTCAGCTCCAAATTATCACTACATATTTTAAGAAATAGTTGCTCAAAATCCTATATTTGAAATGTGCAAAAACTATAACATGGACAATATCTTTACTTTTTTACGATCTCCTTTTAAATATTTAGTCCTTTCAAATACCTTTTTGTTTCTAGCTATTTACTTTCTTCTTAGTGGAGGAGAAAAATCAACTTATGAACTGCTGTTTTTAATAGCTCTCGTTCAATTAGCTCTATTTGGAATATCGTTTTACAAAAAACATAGAGGAAGTGATCATAAACTGAAATCTTAAAAAAACGCTTGTATATTCCTCGTTTTTGCGAAAGCAAAACTTCCTCCCATAAAAAAAGCCTCTTGAAAATCAAGAGGCTTTTTAAGTATAGGGAACTCATTGAAAACGCTTTATTAAGCGGCGTTTTCTTCTTTAATTTTATTCAAGGCACTTCCTTTGTGGAACCACCCAATTTGAGCAGCATTATAGGTATGGTTTGCCTTAATCGTGTCCATAGAACCGTCTGCATGGGTAACCTCGATAGTAAGTGGCATATCAGGAGAGAAAGAAGCTAAATCTACAAAGTTAAAGGTATCATCTTCTTGTATCAAGTCATAATCTGCCTCGTTTGCAAAAGTAAGACCTAACATTCCTTGTTTCTTCAAATTAGTTTCATGGATACGTGCAAATGATTTAACTAGTACTGCAACAACACCTAAGAAACGTGGCTCCATAGCAGCATGCTCACGGGAAGAGCCTTCACCATAGTTATGATCTCCTACTACAACCGTAGGAATTCCAGCTTCTTTATAAGCTCTTGCTGTTGCTGGAACGGCACCGTATTCACCATCCAACTGACTTTTCACAAAGTTGGTTTGCTTGTTATAAGCATTAACCGCACCAATCAAACAGTTGTTAGAAATATTATCCAAATGACCCCTATAACGCAACCAAGGTCCTGCCATAGAAATATGGTCTGTCGTACATTTACCAAAAGCTTTGATCAACAATTTTGCTTGAGTAACATCAGTACCTATAGGTGTAAATGGTTCTAATAATTGAATGCGTTCTGAATCTTCATCAACCTTAATCACCACTCCACTTCCATCTTCTTGTGGCGCAAGGTAACCGTCATCTTTTACTTCAAAACCTTTAGGAGGCAATTCCCATCCTGTAGGCTCATCTAGCATTACTTCTTCACCGTCTTCATTGATCAATTTATCAGTGATAGGATTAAAGTCCAATCTTCCTGCAATTGCTATTGCAGCTACCATTTCTGGAGAGGCTACAAAAGCGTGAGTGTTAGGGTTACCATCGGCACGTTTTGCAAAGTTTCTATTAAACGAGTGAATGATGGAGTTTTTAGGAGCATTTTTAGGATCGCTATAACGCGCCCACTGACCTATACACGGTCCACAAGCATTGGTGAAGATTTTAGCATCTAATTTTTCAAATATGCCTAAGATACCGTCACGCTCTGTGGTGTAACGCACTTTTTCAGAACCTGGGTTGATACCAAATTCTGCTTTAGTTTTCAACTTTTTATCAATGGCTTGCTGAGCGATAGAACTCGCACGTGATAAATCTTCATAAGAAGAGTTGGTACAAGAACCTATAAGTCCCCATTCCACTTTAAGTGGCCAACCATTTTTAGTCGCCTTTTCATTCATGGCACCTAATTCTGTCGCAAGGTCTGGAGTAAAAGGTCCGTTAATTTGTGGCATTAGAGTATCTAGATTGATCTCAATTACTTGATCAAAATACTGCTCTGGATGGGCATACACCTCAGCATCTCCTGTAAGGTGTTCTCTTACTTCATTTGCAGCATCTGCAATGTCGGCTCTTTCTGTAGCACGCAGGTAGCGATCCATAGAATCGTCATAACCAAAAGTAGAAGTCGTTGCTCCTATTTCAGCTCCCATGTTACAAATAGTTCCTTTTCCTGTACAGGAAAGGTTCAATGCTCCATCGCCAAAGTATTCAACAATAGCTCCAGTTCCTCCTTTAACGGTAAGAATTTCAGCCACTTTAAGTATCACATCTTTAGGTGCCGTCCATCCAGATAATTTACCAGTTAATTTCACACCTATCAATTTAGGGAATTTTAATTCCCAAGCCATTCCTGCCATTACATCAACAGCATCTGCTCCACCTACACCTATGGCAACCATTCCTAGTCCACCGGCGTTTACGGTGTGAGAATCTGTTCCTATCATCATTCCTCCTGGGAATGCATAGTTTTCAAGAACTACTTGGTGAATAATACCCGCTCCAGGTTTCCAAAAACCAATTCCATATTTATCAGATACTGATTCTAAAAAGTTAAACACCTCATTAGAAGTATTCAATGCGCTTTGAAGGTCCATAGACGCTCCGTTTTTAGCTTGAATCAAGTGGTCACAATGCACCGTTGTAGGTACAGCTACTTTATCTTTTCCAGCTTGCATAAATTGTAGCAAAGCCATTTGAGCCGTAGCATCTTGACATGCGATACGATCTGGAGCAAAATCAACATAATCTTTACCTCTAGTAAACGGTTTACCAGGGATGCCATCCCAAAGGTGAGAATACAAAATTTTCTCAGAAAGTGTCAGCGATTTACCAGTAAGCTTACGTGCTTTATCCACGCGGGCTGGCATCTCAGCATATACCTTTTTAATCATATCTATATCAAAAGCCATATATCAAAATTTAATTTATCAGTTTTTTAAGGATTGCGAAGTTACAAAAATGCTTCGTGAAATGAAAGCCTCACTGCGTTACCGCTATTTTTTAGACATTCTCAAAATAACAAGCTATCAAAGGTTCTTAAATTATCAAATTGATAATTTTGATATCTTTAAATTATCAGTTCTATAAATAACGATAACGATAGTAGTGTTTCCGCTTTCGCGAAAGCGTGATTGTTAATTTCTATGGTGGTATTTACGGTGTCTTTTATCTTAACAAGCTTTTTGAAATCTTGTCATTACAAAAAATATGGATCGAGATGTTGTATTCAGGATGAGGAGACAGTTCCAGAATTATCCTGGATCCATGATGGATCGAGACTTCAATTCAAACGGAGAACACGATCTGGATGCTGGACAAATTTGCGTTACACATCTTTTATCATATTAAAAATCCAAACCGCAAATTATCCAGCATGACAAATCTATTCAACAAGCGCTAACCTACAAGCCTTTGTCCTTCCAGAAAACAAGTCCTATAAAATTTGGGTTTAACATGCTTTTGGATAAGAAAAAAGTTTGCTCCAAATTTATGTGGAATCTCTTTATGCCTTCTCCTTAATTAAAAAAATCCTGATTCATTCCAGATTTGTTTGGAAACCATGATGGAATGGTGGTTCTATTATTACCGAGAACATTTACTAAACGGGTAACAAATTTGCATTATGTCTTCTTCCCCTTTTTTGGAAATATCGCAAGCCAATTTTCCAGCATGACAATTCCGTTTAACAAGCGCTAACCTAAGAACCTTTTGTCCTTCCATATAGTCTGGATCAAAAATGATTGATTCAAAGTAAAGAGACCGTTCCAGATTCTTTTGGAAGACATTATTGATAGGGATGTATAAAAAAAAGGACTCTTTCCTACAACAATTGATCGATGATACTTTCTTCCGTATGTCCTTCGGCCTCTGCTTTGTAATTTTTGATAATTCTGTGCCTTAGAATCCCCGTAGCAACAGCTTTTACATCCTCAATATCTGGACTGTATTTACCGTTAACCGCTGCGTGCGTTTTTGCTGCTAAAATAAGATTCTGGGAAGCTCGAGGTCCTGCACCCCAATCCAAATATTCTTTTACAATCTCAGGTGCTCCATCGCTTTTAGGGCGTGTCTTACCGACTAAAGTAACGGCGTATTCAATGACATTATCTGCTACTGGAATACGTCTTACCAATTGCTGGAAGCCCACTATTTCTTGTGCTGTAAATAAAGCATTTACCACTGGCTTATGATCTCCAGTTGTTGCTTTTACCACATCTACCTCTTCTTGAAAAGACGGGTATTGTAAATTGATGGAAAACATAAATCTATCCAACTGTGCCTCTGGCAAAGGATAGGTGCCTTCTTGCTCAATTGGGTTTTGAGTTGCTAGTACAAAGTACGGCGCATCTAATTTATAATGGTGACCAGCTACGGTTACCGATTTCTCTTGCATAGCTTCTAAAAGCGCTGCCTGAGTTTTAGGTGGTGTACGGTTGATCTCGTCTGCAAGAATGATATTGGAAAAAACGGGTCCTTTTAAGAATTTGAAAGTTCTGTTCTCGTCTAAAATTTCACTACCTAGAATATCACTAGGCATCAAATCAGGAGTAAATTGAATACGTTTAAAATTTAATCCTAATGCTTGCGATATAGTGTTTACCATTAAAGTTTTTGCCAGCCCAGGAACGCCTACTAAAAGCGCGTGACCACCAGAGAAAACAGAAATCAATATTTCATTGATTACATTGTCCTGTCCAATTATTACTTTGGCAATTTCTTTTTTAAGCTCTTGGTGTTTTTTGACCAAGTGATCTATCGCAGCTACATCTGACATGATGGGATGGGTTTATGAGAATTAATTCCAGGCATTGAGAATATCGCAATCTTTGTATTCTGCTCCTATCTTGATGTAAGTATCGGTAATTTTTTCATTGCGCCATTTATTGATAGCCTTAACTTGCTTATCTTTCAATGCCAAATCTTTGATTTTTAAATAATCATTTGCATAATCTGCTTTATGATCTGGTATTTTATCAATAATATAAACTACTTTAAAACTCATCGACCCCATTCGAGGATCTGTTTCTTCTATGATACCACTAAGGTCTCCCTTTTCAAGAAATTGCAAGGTAGACGCCATGTCAGATTCTAATCTAGTCACTTCTATTCTACCAGTTCCTGTGTTAGGATTGATGATCTTACCACCATTTTGAGCTGTCTTTTCTTCGTCGCTAATTTCTTTTGCAGCATCTCCAAAACTAATCTCATCCAGAATGATGCGATCTCGCATAGCGTTTAACTCTGTCTTTGATTTTTCAACTTGTGCCACAGAAATGTAGGGTTTTAATAAAATGTGTCTCACATCTCTGATTTGCCCCCGTATTTTCTCTACATAAAGAATATGCCAACCAAACATGGTTTCAAAAGGCTCGCTGATTTCACCTTCTTGAAGTGAAAAAGCTTGATCTTTAAATTCTTTTACAAATGGGTCATTCCTCTTAAGAGATAAAACTCCGCCTTGACGCTCGGTTCCTGTATCGTCAGAATAGAGCGTTGCTTTTGCTGCAAAATCAGCACCATTATCCATCACGTCTGCTCTATATCCTGCAAGTTTATTAATCACTAGATTTATTTCTTCCTGCTCCGGCTCTGGTATTACTACTATTTGAGCCATTTCTACCTCTGTATTAAAAAGAGGTAAATCTTCCACTGGAATGGACTTATAAAACTCGCGAACCTCCTCTGGAGTGATTTCAACCTGCTCGGTAATACGTTCTTGCATGCGCTGTGCTAATAGCCCATCACGATTTACTCGATTCAAAGCTTCTCTCACCTGAGTAATGTTGTCCTTTTTATAGAAGTCTGCGATCTTTTGATCATCATTGGTTTGAAGGGCATTCTTAAAATATTGAATTTGACCTTCCGTTCTACCTTCTATTTCTCTATCACCAATAGTTATGCTGTCTTGAATAGCGTGGTGTGCGTACATTTTTTCTGAAAGTAAACTTTCCATTAATTCACAACTGGAAATATCAGATATTCCTGCTTCTCTTTTTGCTTGTGCTTTGGCACTTACGATATCAGAACCTAAAATAACGTAGTCACCTATGACCCCTGCAACCCCTTCAATAAGAAATCTATTTTTTGTACTGGGCTTTACACTGTCCATTGCAGCAAGTGTTTCTTGCACGTTCTTGTTATCTATAGCTACCACATCTTGCTCGGTTGTAGTTTGTGCTGTTACCGCTTTCGCGAAAGCGAAAACCATAATAATGGCTAGATATTTAGTTATTGATTTGAAGTTTATCACTGTTAATAGCGTCATTTAATAAATCTTTTTCTAATTTTTTAATATAAGCAAGTTTGCTCTTGTTGAGTAAAATCTGTTTTACAGTAGGCTTTACATAGGATAAAGGCGCGCGATCCCCGCGTTTAAGCACTTTATTAAATCGCACCAAATATACGCCAAGACTATCTTCTAGCTTCCACGTTTTATTTTCTTTTATATATAACTTTTCATTTGCCACGTTGATAACGTTCATAGCGTCAAAAAGGGCACTCTTTTTTACCCAAATGCTATCGTTTAAAAAGTAATTGCGATAGGATAGCTTAAGACTGTCTAGTTCTTTCAACGAATTTAAATCGCCTTTATTGAACCTCTTTGTTATTTTTTGCAAATCAGTGTTAAGAGGATCCAATTGCACATACCTAAACTGAACTAAATCTTCATTTAATTTAAAGTCCTCTTTGCGTTTTTCATAGAAAGATAGAATTGCCTTTTCTGAGATGAGTGTGTCTAGATTTTGTTTGGTTAGTTCTCCTAAATATTCTTGGGCGTATAATTCTATTTGATAATTTTCAATCAATTGATCCAGTTGCGCCTGTCTCTCTTGTGAAATATTATCGATTGCATTGTCCATTAACAAATGATCTGTTGCCCATTTACTGATATAAGCGTCTACAATTTGAGCACTGTCTTGCCGTGTATACCCTTGTGGTAAAAGTCGCGCTATATCGTCTTTATCTAAGTAATGTGTGCCTAAAGTTACCACATTATCTGCTGGGGTCTCCTTTGTTAAATACTCACAAGAAACTAACGAAATGAAAAGTGCTATGTAAATGGTTTTTTTAATCAAGTTGTGTTTTTATTTGAGCTTTTACTTTTTTGAATACTTTTTTATGGACTTTTATTTGATGACCTTTTCTGAGGTCATCAATCCAATTTTTTTCTAGTTCCTGCTTGTAATCATTAATAACTCTACCTCTTGCTTCTTCTAGCGTTTTAACTGAAGACGCTATGATTTCATTCACTTGTATGACTTTATAAAAACTGTCTCCATCAGCATGATATATATTAGAAACTCCTAATCGCACTTCAAAGTCGTCTGGTAATCTATTGTACGTCTCTTCCACGGTTCCAGAAGAAATGATCACTTTAGTTTTATCACCCACATTAAGGCGGGCTTTGATGGAATCTGTCGCTATCCCTTGTTGCAACATTTCTCTAACCTCTTGGGCCACTTCTTCTGATGTACTTTGAGTGAGGTCCACATCTAACCTGCGTTTCCAGGTATAGTTGACTTTATGACGATCGTAATAATCCTGCTGTCCCACAGAATCATTATCTGCTTTATTCCATATTTGTGTTTCAATTAGGTCAAACACTAAGAAGCCTTCTTTGAATTCATTGTATAAGAACCTAAAGTCTTCGTTATCTCTCTCTAAATTAGAATCGTAGTAAGAAATAATTTTCTCTGTAATAAAAGAAGTATAGAATGCGTCTAACTTATCTTTTTTAGTCGCAAATGCAGTGAAATCTTTTACTTGTTTTTGCGCGGTATAAGAAAGAAAATTACTGATCGTGTAGCCATTTTCTTTAATATGGAAGAGCTCGTTGCTATTTGCGGCTTGGTTCTTATCAAAAACGTACTTACCCGTCATTATCAAACTGTCGCTCACCATATCATAAACTTCTTCTGGCAGCACCAATGTTTCGGGAACTTGATATTGCTTTTTAAGTTGACCCGTAAAAGCCTCGGTGATGATTCTAGAACGAGGTGATTTTTTAATTTTTTCTTTCAGCTCGCTTTCCAACTCTTCAAAAGTTTTTAGGGGATGGTTTTCCAGTAATTTAATAATATGCCAGCCGTATTTAGTTTCTACTGGCTTGGAATAAGCTCCTTTTTCTTGGAGTTTAAAAGCAGCATTTGCAAAGGTTTCATCTATTCCACCAGTGCCGAATTTATTAAGCCTTCCCCCACGAGAAGCACTATTTTCATCATCAGAGAATTCTCTGGCAAGTTCCTCAAAGCCTCTTCCTTCTTCCAGTTGCTGGTATATTTCTTGAATACGGCTCGCTGCTGTCTGTTCTCCTTCTTTTTGTTTATCAAAAGTCATGATGTGCGCAACGGTCACTTCTCCAGGATCTGGTCTTTTATCATTTACATAAACGATATGATATCCAAAATCTGTCCTTATCGGCTTTGAAAAAGTGGCTGCTGGAGTCTCGTAAGCCGCTGTCTCAAATTCATAAGCCATCACAAAAGCACCGAACCAGCCTATATTCCCTTCATTACCTGCACTAGGACCTTCACTTTTAGTTCTTGCAAGGGTTCCAAAACTGATGTCTTGTTGAAGTTCTTTATAAATAGCCTCTATCCTATTCCAAGCCTTTAAAGTATCTACTGGAGAAGCCCCACGACTTACTTTAATTAAAATATGGCTCGCATTTACCTGTTGCAAACCTCGCTCGTATCCTTCTTTAACTAAGCTTTCTGTCACCTTATTATCTGTTAAATAAGGTTGTGCCAGACTAGAACGAGTACTTTGAATCTCTCTGATATGACTTTCCTTTTTATCCAGCTCTAATTCATAAGCTTGCTGTAACTTTAAACGGTAGTCTATATAAAGATCTAGGTAATTATCAATATCTTTTTGTTCTTCTTCTTGGACGATATCTATATTCTTAAAATAAAATTTCATAAAAGTCCCTGCATCATAGTCCTTCCCATCTATGGTAAGAAAAGTGGTGTCTTCTATTTTTTGCGCATAGGATGAGACAGAAAACAGCAATACAGCTATACCTAAGAGACCTTTTATATTCTTCATAATTTTCTTTTCAAGGATAGCAAAAATAGTTATTTAACACTGCCTTTCAAAACGTAGTGTTTCACTTGTTATTTTATTAAATATAATTAAGTTTAGAACAGCTTACACGACTTAAAAATTATGATAAAAAGCGAGCACTCTATTGAGATTTTACTTCCTATTAATGAGGTAATGGAATTATTTAAAAATCAAAGCTATTTTAAACATTGGCAAAAAGGACTGGTAAGTACTCGAAATCTTTCGGGAAATCCTGGAGAAGAAAATAGCACTAGAGAAATGAAAATTAGAGTTGCCGGAACAACTATTACCATGAAGGAACAAGTCACCGCTGTAGACTTACCTCACTTATGGGAAGCTACCTACCGCACTAGTGGTGTAGTTAATAAGCAGAGCAACCGCTTTCGCGAAAGCGAAACAAACATCAATGATCAATTAGTACCAACTACTTTATGGAATGCTACCAGTATTTTTAAGTTTACGGGAATGATGAGAGTAGTAGCAAAAGCCCAACCTAAATTATTTAAGCAGCAAACACTGCAACATATGGAAGATTTCAAGACCTTTGCAGAAAACAAGGATGATTATATCAAAACCAATTCATGAGAAAATTAAAATTGATTTGGGACTTTAAAGGTCCAGATGCTTCTAGAACAGCAGCGCACCACCTTATTCACCTAGATGAATATGTAGAAAGTGAAAAAGTAGCTTCTATTGCCACTGGCGTTGAAGAGATAAATGATAGGCATCACATCGCTTATATAGCATTAGAAGAAGAACATATGCCTGCAGTAAGGGACGCCTTGAAGCCACACAGAGGACAATTGTGGTAACAGTAAAAAACACAGCAAAATTGAGCTTTAATTGATTAGCTTACACCTTTAGTAACTATCAAATATTTTTCCTACATGATCGCACACGAGTTATTTTCTCACTTCCTTAAAGAAGAACAAATACTTGAGAAGAATGCCCTGTCCCATAGATACCATCATATATGGCATATGGACGAGCCTCTTAAAGCTTTGTGTGTACTACTGCCAGAAAACACTGAGCAAGTAAGTAACATCATGAAAATATGTTTCCAAGAAGCCCTACCGGTCGTCGTTCACGGTGGTCTTACCAACCTGGTAGGAAGCACAGAAACTAATGGCGATGAAGTGGTGATATCTACAGAACGATTAAATAAAATAGAAGAGATAGATACTGCCAGTAGAACGATAACAGTGCAGGCAGGTGTGATTCTAGAACATATTCAGGAGTCGGCAAATAACAAAGAACTGCTATTCCCTTTGAATTTTGGAGCAAGAGGTAGTGCGCAAATAGGTGGCGTCATTTCAACAAATGCCGGAGGATTGCGTGTTCTCAAATACGGAATGACCAGACAGCTTGTTTTAGGACTTGAAGCGGTAACAGCAGACGGCACGATTATTTCTTCTTTGAAAAAGATCATTAAAGACAATAGCGCTTATGACCTCAAACAATTGTTTATAGGTAGTGAAGGAACACTAGGAATAATTACTCGCGCGATTCTAAAACTAGAAGAAGCCCCTAAAAGTCGCAACGCCGCCTACATAGGTTTTAATAACTATGAGAAAGTCGTCTGTTTTCTAAAATACATGGATAGTAATCTTGCTGGAAAACTAAGTGGGTTTGAACTGATTTGGAAAAATAGTTACGAGCAAATGACCAGCGTCAGTGCTGCTGTAAAACCACCGTTACCTTACGATTACGAGTATTATGTTCTCGCAGAAGCATTAGGGAGTCATCCGACTAATGATCAAGCAGAGTTCCAAGATTTGCTAGAGAACGCCTTGGAAAATGAAATGATTCTAGATGCGGTGATGGCACAATCTCCTAGCGATGTAGAGTGGTTTTTTAGAATCAGAGAAGATGTCAATAATCTGGTAGATTTTATGACCCACGACCAGCATTTTGATATCAGTTTACCCATCCCATTAATAGGTTCCTATATAGGGGACAGATACAAGGCTTTAGCTGCGATTAAAGGTGTAAAGCAAATCTATGCATTAGGCCACGTGGCAGATGGGAACATTCATTTCATGATAGGAAAAGAAAATCTAAACCTAGCACTTAAAAAAGCCATTGATCATTGCATCTACGACGGACTCAAAGAAATAGGTGGCTCTGTAAGTGCCGAGCATGGCATAGGAACCCATAAAAAGGCGTATTTAGAATTGTGCCGTACTCCAGAAGAAATTGCTTTGATGCGTTCTCTTAAAAGTTTTATGGATCCTAAAGGAATCTTGAATCCTGGTAAGATTTTTTAGAATCAATTATTTTAAAAGCTGATCAACCGCACTTTCCGTATTGGTAACAGGAAGTTTACAACTACCATCTACGCATACATAGATATACGTATGGTCCTGATTAAACCTATTTTTCATAATAGACAAGTCACTATCAACAGTGGAACCCGCTATTAATATATTCGGCAAATAATAAGAATGCAGCTCCTTCATTTTTTCCATAGCATTACTTCCAGAAATAGCTACTTCATAATAAGGGTTAGAATAGTTTAAATATAAACCCAGCCAATTAGCATAAGCAGAAGGCGTTGCTTTCAAATCCTTATGCATATTGGACAGCATAAATTTTGAATTTTTAGAGTACTCTTTATTCGTATAGTAATGTCCTAATTGGAATAAACTAGTAGCTAACACTGAATTTGATGAAGAAATCACATTATCTACAACCTCCGTTTTACGAGTGATCAAGTTGGTGTGTTGATCGGAAGTAAAATAAAACATACCGCTGTTTTTATCATAGAAATGGGTCATGGAATACTTCATAAGATCATTTGCTGTCTTGAGCCATTTTTCATCTAACGTTGCCTGATATAATGCGATAAACGCGTCAATCGTGTGTGCATAATCTTCAGAAAAACCTTCAATCGTACTTCTGCCTTTTTTATAATTATGGAATAGCGAGCCGTCCTTATTTAATTGTTTGGTTTTTATAAACTCGGCATTTTTAATTGCTCGATCCAAATATTTTTTGTTTCCTAGAACGCGGTAGGCATCCACGTATCCCTTAAGCATTAATGCATTCCAAGAAGTGAGCACTTTATCATCTGTAGAAGGTCGTTCTCTGTTGGCTCTAAAAGTACCTAGTTTGGATTTCCAATCATCTACCAATACATCTAACTCCTGTTGCGTTAAACCAAATTCTTTTAAAAATTCTAAGTCTGATGTTGTTTTGTATAAAATGTACGTATCATCTTCCCACTTCCTAGCTTCATTGATATTATAATAGGAATTAAACAGCTCTAGTTCTGAATCTATAGCAGTTTCTAAGTCTTTTTTAGTCCATGTATAGAATGCACCTTCCTTAAGGACATCGCTATTGGTTTTACTATCTGCATTTATGGATGAATAAAAAGCTCCTTCCTTTTGAGTAAGCTCTACATGAACAAAGTCTAATGTTTCCTCTATAATTTTTTTAAAATATTCATTTCCTGTTAATTGATAGGCATCTGCATAAAGGCTAACGAGCTGAGCATTATCGTACAACATTTTTTCAAAATGTGGTACATGCCATTCTTCATCAACCGTATACCTAGAAAAACCACCACCTACTTGGTCATATATACCGCCATTAGCCATTTTAATTAAGGAGTTCTCTACATGCTTTTGCAGTAATTTATCATTGTTCTGAACACTATAACGCAGTAAAAAACTTAATTGATTAGGCATGGGGAACTTTGGAGCACCTTGCTGTCCTCCATAAACAAGATCTAAGGAAGGTTTCCACAAGTTTACTATAGAATCCATTGACTTCGTATTAAATGCAACCGCTTCTTTGTTAACCGCAATTAAGTCCTTGCTTTTCATTCCTTTAGTTAATCTATCAGCATAGGCAATTACTTTTTCAGGATTCTTCTTATACAGATCAGACATTTCGACCAATACATTAGTCCATTGGGATGTTGTAAAATAAGTACCTCCAAATACAGGTCTTCCATCTGGTAGAGTAATACAATTAAGCGGCCAGCCGCCCTTACCTGTCATTAATTGAACCGCATCCATATAAATTTGATCTACATCTGGTCGCTCTTCGCGGTCTACTTTAATACTTATAAAGTTATCATTCATTAAAGCCGCAACAGAATCATTTTCAAAGCTTTCTTCTTCCATGACATGACACCAATGACATGCTGAATAACCTATGGAGATAACCACTAGCTTATTTTCCTCTTTTGCTAACTCTAAAGATTCTGAATTCCAAGCCTTCCAATCTACAGGATTGTATGCATGTTGCAATAAGTAAGGACTTGTTTCATGAATTAAATCATTTGCGAGCCGTCCTCGAGCATCTGTTGCGGCGGCTTCTTCTTCTTTATTTGAGCAACTGGATATTAAGATAAAAGAAGCTAAGAGAAAAAGTACTTTATGAATCATAGTCAATTGTAATTTTAATGTAAAAATATTCTTTTTATACTATTGGGTTCGATAACTAAAAAGGTAAAATAAAAAAGGCTGTCCTTACAGACAGCCTTTTTAACTCTTATTGAATTAAATCAAATAACCAATTGTTATTCTTTAATAAGCTTTATGGTTTGTACGCCATTATCGCTTTCAATTTTAGCAAAGTACATACCTGCAACAATGTTAGTAGTATTGATTTCTACATCCATGTCGTTAGCTTCTACTGTAGCAATTTGCTTACCCATGATATCAAAAATAGCAACTGAATTAATGGTAGTAGTACCAGAAATAGTCCAGTTATTTGAAGTTGGGTTAGGATATGCAGTAAATACAGCTGCATTTGCATCATCTACACTAGCTGTAGTATCCTTGTGAAGATACAAGTTATCGTACCACACATTATTTAAATTTGAAGTAATCACTATCTGAGACAAATCATCAAATGGAGAAATATTTAGATCAAGAGAAACCCAATTTGTACCATTTCCTGCGACTACACCAGGATTTGTACCATCATTAATATTGAGTTCAATTGTTCTAGCATTATCTTCTCCAGCGCCTCCATTAAAATCAACTAGTTTCAGGTTGAAAACTTTACCTACTACATTAGTTTCATCCGTATAAAAATCAATGTGTAGTTTGGTAAATCCAGTCGCATCTATATCGTTAGCATCACTATCAAAAGCAATTCCTTGACAAGGTTTGCTTGAGAATAATTTTGTAGCATTACCCGCAATAATTGCATCTGTAACAGAAGGAGTACCACAAAAACCTGCGTCAAATGCATCTACAGCAACATCCGTATAAACGTCACTAAAGAAAGAAATAACATCAGCAGCTGGTCTATTAGGTGGTCGAGGTGCAGCTACGGTAGGTGGTGTAGGACAGGCAGCACAGTTAGGTCCTCCACAATCGATTCCTGTTTCCCCTTGATTTTGAATACCATCATCACATGTTGGTGGTGGTGGTGTGGAAAATGCAGAAACATTATCTACGTAACTAGTTCTAACAGAACTTGCTCCGTTTGCATCGGCCCATCCACCGCTTCCTCCATTTGCAGAGCTATCCCACAGGTTAAAGAAAAATATTTTAGGATAAGCACCATTAGCCACTTGCTGACCATCTTTAGGTATACTAAAGTCAAAAGAAAGGTTCTCCCAACCGCTTCCTGTATGACTTGCATCAGTAGCAGATATAGGACCAGTTCCTCCCTCTATTCTAGCAAGCATGTCGAAAGCTGAAGTTGAATAGACATCTACAGTAACTATTTTGTTAGTAGTTAAATCCATCCAGTCACCTTGTAAGGTAAGCTCGGCTTGCTGCCATGGTGCAGATGCTGCTCCTGTAATTATCTCAAGAACGTTACCGTTTGCAGCTCCTGCAGCCGGATCAGTTACAATTGTAGCCGTACCTGGCCCATTAGAAAAGCCTAAGGTCGGTGCTGTACCTTCAAAATTTTCCAGCACTACTTGTGCAAAACAAACTGAGCTGATAAGGAAGGTTAATAAAAATGTAATTTTTTTCATGGTGTTTTTAATTAAAATTTGACACCTACAAGATGCAAAACTATAACGATATAGCTGCGACAAAACACCTATACAAAAACTATACAAAACTATACAAAACTATAATAATCTAGGGATTGATCATTAAAAACAGAAAAAACTACTTGTAATTAAGATTTAAATGGAAATTTAAAGAAGATGTTCTCCTGAAGTTAAAGTAAAAAATCCTCTAACTCTACTAAGAATATGCAGCTATTAAATTTTAGAATAGAGCTGTTTTTAGCCAAAGAAGGAAAGCATTAGCATTACCTATTTTCTACACAGTTGTAAAATTATCTTTACTATATCTCGGAAAACACAAAATACTTTTACAGAGCACTTCCTCCTAGTTTATTTAGATATAAGGATAAAACCTGCAGCATGATGATAAAAAGCGATTCTGTCTTTTAGCATTTATGGTATAGAATTCAGATTTTCTTCCATACCGATAAGCAAAGCTCAAAAGCTGCAATTATAAATGTCTATCTATTTAAGAACATGGTAAATGTACCTTAAAAGACGAAATTAACTTTACAAAACGCCTATACAAGGAACAACAAAGCAGCATAAACTGCACCAATCAATAGTGCTTGCTATCTATAAAGGACTATGGTTGTTCTTTAAAAAAGGATAGAGTTGAATTGTTGTTAGTCACCACAAAGGTATTGTTTCCTTTAATGGAAAGCTGTTTAAGGTCTCGGCTATCTCTAGGAACATAAAAACCGCTTTTTCCTGCTGGCATAAAACTAAAATCGTTTTCACCGTTACCCAACAGCACCGTTCCATAACCCGCATCATATCGCACCGTTTCCACCTCAACACCATAATGATTTCCTACGGTAATGATATCCTTATAACCGTCCTTGTTAACATCTATAACAAGAGCTGATTTAATTGGAGCTATTTGGGCTTCGTTAGGTAATGATTTTGCTATAAGCTTACCATTATCATTAATAAGTAGGATACTTTCAAAACTTGATATTTTATAAACGACACTACCTTCTATCTTTTCTTCCGGTAAGATTTCTATTAAGGTAGAAGAAGCAAAGCTGTGATAATCTCCAAACTTATCGGCTACATAAGGCATTTGCTGACTGGTGCATTCTCTACCTCGCATAGGTACATAATCGCCTTTATAAAATTTAGCAAATACCACATCGTTAGTACCGTTGTTATCAAAGTCATTTGCATATACCTTAAAAGGGTGCTCTTTAGAAGCTTTAAACTTATTGTTTTTACCTAAATTACCTATGATATAATCTTCATCACCATCATTATCTAAATCACTGGCCGTAATAGACCACCAAATCCCTCTGGTATTCTCGAGCCCATATAGCTTGGAATCGTCTTTAAAAACGCCATTATCATTTGTTAAAACTTTAATTTCCATCCATTCCCCTACTACCATCAAATCCTCATCATTATCATTATCTATATCTGTAAAAATAGCGTCGGTAACCATTCCTATATTCTGTAATGCTGGTGCTACATCGCTTGATGATTCTTTAAACACCCCATTTTCATTAATAAGAAAATAACTGGTTGCTGGAAAACTGTATTTACCAGGTATCATTCTAGTTCCCACAAAAATATCCAGATCTCCATCATTATCTATATCTGAGGTTTTGACACTTTGCGTACTTTGGGCAATTGCAGGTAAGGCTTGTTCCTTTTTGCTAAAGTTACCTTGTCCATCATTTATATATAAACGGTCTCTAAGTTGCGGACTTCCTATATTAAATTCACTTCCTCCACTTGCTACATATAAATCAACATCATTATCTCCATCAACGTCAAGAAAGACACTTCCCATGTCTTCACTAGCTTTATCCAATTGCCATGGTTGAGATAAACTCTTGCGGAACTGACCGCTTTCTTGTTGCAGGTACAATACACCGCTCTGACCGGCAGCACCACCTATAAAAATATCTTCTAACCCATCATTATTCACATCTTTGATTGCAGTGAATGGGCCGTTTTGAGATAATTTATGTGGTAAAAGTATTTGCTCTGTAAAATCGTCAAAATCATTTTCAGTATGTATGAAGTCGATTCCAATATCATTTGGCTTTACTGATGACAACAATGTCTTGGATATTTCAGTAGAAGTATCCATTTTTATGGCTTTAGCGTAATTTGCAGTTATTGTCTTATTTGCAGATACCTCTTTAAATACATTCACCTTTCCATCAGGCCAGGTTACCTCAATTTTCTCTATTTGAGTATCCTTTCCTACTCCAAAAAATAGACCTGGTTCGACAGAAGATAAATAACCTTTTGTCAAAAAGTGTTCAGCTACTTGTATTTTATTTTTTTGATAAATTTTTGCTTTTGCCCCTAATCCAAATGGATTATTAACAGACCCTTTAAGGGCTATTTTCAAGAAATTCCCAGTTGCATTATTGTTGTACACAAACGCCTGGCCGTCGATGTTATTAATGACAACATCTAGATCACCATCGTTGTCTAAATCGCCATATGCCATTCCGTTTGAAAAACTAGGAGTATCAAAGCCCCATTTTTCACTTACTTTTTCAAATTCTAAATTTCCCTTGTTTCTAAAAGCATAGTTAGATATGGGCTGTGATGGCGCATCTTTACTTAATTGAAACAATTCATCTACAGTTGTGGTTTTATCTAAATTTTGAAGAGTAGTTCTAAAATCATTGTTGTCTACATCTTTCTTTATACCGTTAGAAACAATGATATCTTTCCAGCCATCATTATCTAAATCTACCAACAGACTTGCCCAGCTCCAATCTGTAGAGGATACTCCTGCCATACTAGCCACGTCTGAAAAAGTCCCTAGCCCAGTATTCACTTGTAACGTATTAGACATATACTGGTAATGAGCTCCAGCATCTACCATTTTATTAAAAGCCTCTGTACTCATGGTCGCCATATTAGTTTTAGCTCTATAATGATCTTCTGGGGTCATGTCTGTGGTCATTAAATCAATAAAACCATCATTATTAATATCGCCTGTATCTGACCCCATACTTAGTTGGGTAATATGTTTTAACTTTTCATTTATGACATTTGTAAATGTACCATCGCCATTATTATAATACATAAAGTCAGGCTCTGCATAATCATTTGCAACATACAAATCTGTCCAACCATCATTATTAAAGTCTGAGGCACTAACATTTAAACCATAGGAGACATTGCTAGAGATACCCACTTGATTGGACACCTCTTTGAATTTACCATTATCATTTCTGTATAGCTTATCTCTAAATAAAGGATACTGCTCCCGTGGAATAGTATTGATTAAAATTAATTTCTTGTCAGGCATCTGATTGACTTGATACATGTCTAAATCGCCGTCATTATCCATATCAAAAAACACGGCTTGGGTAGAAAAGCCAGCATCTGCTAGACCATAAGCTGCAGCACTTTCAGTAAAAGTTAAGTCTTGGTTGTTTATGAATAATTTATTTTCCCTGTCTTCTGCTTTTAAGGAATTACCATTTCTACTAACATATATATCTAGATAACCATCTGCATTAACATCGGCCATAGTAACTCCCCAAGTCCATCCTGAATCTGTATCTATTTTAGAACTAGTAGTAATGTCCTCAAATTTAAAATCCCCTTTATTGAGATATAACTTATCATTTACTTGATTCCCCCCAAAAAAAACATCTGATAAACCATCATTATTAATATCACCAATAGCTACTCCAGAACCTAAATAAATTTGACCGAAAAAGTAATGATTGAAATACTTAGACTCTTCGATGGTATTGTTAAAATCTATTCCCGTTTCTTCAGAAGGCAATAAGTTAAAACCTCCTACTAACTCTTTAGGATAAAGATCACGCGAAGGCTCTTTATTACAGCTCATCAAAAAACTAGTGATTATTAATAATACTATAAATGGACTATTTGATTTTTTCATTTTTATCATCTAATGTTTTAAAAGTCGTATTTGGGATTAAATCAATACGGGTAAAGGTAATAATTATCTGAATTATTACATCACGTGCAAGGGACGAGCACATGGATAGTATTGGATTCCATTTACCTATTGTAAAATGGGCCTCAATTAATTACTTGTAAATACCTAAAATAAAACGGTGCCTTTTTTACTCTATCTCATTTAATTCAAAGGTAGTTTTAAGCGCTGCGTTAGAGCTGCCTCCTACCCAAATATCAAAACTTCCGTTTTCTATAAACCAGTTCCCTTCATTATCATAAAAGCCCAGGTGACTTTTATCTAATATAAACCTTATTGGAGTAGAACTATCCGGTTCTAATTCCACTAACTCAAATCCTTTTAATTCTTTAACAGGCCTAGCAATACTTGAAAATTTATCACGTAAATATAATTGGACAATTTCTTTTCCTTTCACTTTACCTGAATTTGTCAATTTTACAGTAACCTCTATAGTCCCGTTTGAGCTATAGTTGTCTATAACGCTTAAATCAGCATACTCAAATTCTGTATAACTTAATCCGTGACCAAAAACCCATAAGGCATCATTTACTTCATCTTGATAATGTGACCAAAACACAAAATCTGGGGAAGGCAAACTAGGTCTCCCAGTACTTTTACTATTATAATAGATAGGCACTTGACCTACATTTCTAGGAAAGGACATCGGTAATTTACCCGAAGGATTGTAATCTCCATACAGGACTTGTGCTATGGCATTACCACTTTGCGAGCCTAACTGCCATGCTTCCACTATTGCAGGAATATTTTCTTTTGCCCAAGGTAAGGCTAGAGGTCTTCCATTGTTTAAAACCAGCACTACATTTTTATTCACCTCAAATACTTTCTCAAGCAATTCTTGTTGAAGACCAGGCAATCCTAATTGAGTTCTACTGCGACCTTCACCGCTTTGAAGACCATGTTCTCCTAAAACCATAACAACTACATCTGCCTCTTTTGCCACCTCAACGGCTTCGGTTATTCCGGTAGTATCAGAATTGTTTATAAGAACCTCTTTGGTAAATTCAATTTTACCTAAAGTGAGATCTGGTCCTTTAGAATATATAATATTTTCATCATACTGCTGCATCCCCTCAAGAACGCTTACCCCTGTATTTTCTTTGGCAGCCGCCCTCCAATTTCCTAAGGGACTGTTTTTTTCAGTAGCAAGTACCCCTATTAATACTGCGTTTTGACCACTTTTATCTAAAGGTAAAAGCTGATTTTCATTTTTGAGAAGAACTATAGATTTTAAAGCCATATCTAGTGCCCCATTAATGATCTCTGTACTGCCCATTACCTTTTTTTCTCTTTCCAGATCGCAGTACTTGTAAGGGTTATCAAAAAGTCCTAATTCAAATTTTATCTTTAAAATGCGTCTAGCGGCATCATCAATTGCAGCACTATCTACGAGACCTTCCTTAACCAGACTCACCAATTCATTTACATAAAGATGGGATTCCATATCCATATCTGTCCCGGCATTAACGGCTAACTTTGCAGCCATTTTACCATCTTTAGCATAGCCATGGGGTATCAATTCAGCCACAGAACCCCAATCAGAAACTACAAAGCCTTTAAAATTCCATTTTTCTTTTAAGATATCTCTCAGTAAAAACGTATTTGCAGTTGCAGGAATTCCATTCAATTGATTGAAACTATTCATAAAGGTTCTAACGCCAGCATCATTTGACGCTTTAAACGGAGGTAAAACGATGTTATATAGTGTCGATGTCCCAATATCAGCGTTATTGTATTCTCTTCCCGCTTCTGGAAAGCCGTATGCAGCAAAATGCTTTGCACAGGCCATAATGGATTCCTGACTGGCTAAATCTCTTCCTTGAAAACCCTGAATCCGAGCCACCGCAATTTCACTAGAAAGAAATGGATCTTCTCCTGCACCCTCCATGACTCTTCCCCATCGTGCATCCCTAGAGACATCTACCATGGGTGCAAATGTCCAATTGATACCAGCTGCTGAGGCTTCCTTGGCTGCTAAGCGAGCAGACTCTTGAATGGCCTTTAAGTCCCAACTTGCAGCCTCTGCAAGCGGGATAGGACTCATTGTTTCATAGCCGTGTATCACATCAAAGCCAAAGATTAAAGGAATACCTAAACGAGATTGCTCTACTGCTATTTTTTGAACAGCCCTGACTTCTTTTACACCTCGCACATTTAACATGGCTCCCACATATCCCATCTTAATGTGTTCAAATTTCCGTTCTGTATCCTCCACATTTGGAACTGGACCTGTAAAATCCATAAAACCGTTATACTGGTTCATTTGACCGATTTTCTCTTCTAAAGTCATCAAATTTAAAACCGAATCTACTTTTTTGTCAATGGTATCCTGCTGGAGAAGTGTGCTATCTTTCTCCTTAAATGTAACGGATGAAATATCATCTTTACATGCGGTGATAGAAATAACCATAATGCAAAAAATAAAGGCGGTAAAATAATGTGTGTTTTTAATAATAGTAGAATTAGTAATAATAAAATAATAATAAACCGATCGTGTATTTAAATTCGCTTTCGCGAAAGCGAAACATAATAGTAATTCTTAAACAAAAACTTGCTAAAAAGATTATAAAATCTATTTAGCAAGTATGTTCTAACGAATAATTATATTTGATACCATAGAATTGAAACTCCTACATATTAGAATTTTAACTGTTCTATTTTATCCCAAAGCCCCCAATAGGCTCCTACTTCACCTTCAGCTCCTTTTTTCCAAGACTCATCAAATGAGGAAAAATAGAAAACATCAATATCGTTTTGACTTGACCAAAGTTGTGCGTTTATAAAATACTTCATGGCATTTACCGCTGATGAATGTGCCTCTCTTAAACTCTCCCCTTGACTAGGCCAGCCCGTTTCTGTGATAATGACTCTTTTGCCCTGGCTTACATTGACCACTTGATTAAACATGTCGTTCATGTGGCCTAGTGAATAATCTATACTTGTTCCTTCCCAATACGGGTAGCAATTGGTTAAAATAACATCAGAATGCTGTACTAATTCTGGATGTACTACAAACTCATAATAGGCGTCCACATAGCCTACTGGAATATTTGGTAGCGCTTCTTTAACTCTTTTCATGTATTCCAATAATTGCTCAATAGAAAGGTCATTGCGGTAAAGCACTTCATTACCAACAGCTGCAATATCTACGAAACCTTTATTTGCAAGATCTATCAAGGCTTCAATCTCTAATTCGTTTTTCTCAAGGTCATCACTTAACCAGGCTCCTACGAGAGTTTTAAGTCCGTATTTACGAGCCATTTGTGGCACAAATTCATTTCCCTCTATACAGGAGAATGACCGTACCCATTTGGTATAAGGCTTCAGTATTCCCATACGTCTTTCCACCTGTTCCATCGTGATGTGATCTCCAGGTTGCTGCCCATCTTCATACATACTAAAACAAATCCCATGCATCCCCTTCTTTAAGGATTCATTCCATAATTTACCTAAATCTTTTGTTTCAGTATACACAGTAAAATCAACTCCCGAACTGTCTATATGGTCAGGGTCATGATGCTTTTGGTATTCTTGGTACGGGTGATAATCTTCGTTTCTAAATGACATTATTAATATTTTAAATTTTCGTTTTTATCCCATAATCCCCAACGTGCTCCTACTTCTCCTTCTTGTCTTATTTTCCATGACTCATCAAATGATGAGAAATAGAAGGTTTCTACTCCTTTATCTTTTGCCCAATTGGTCACGTTTACAAAATATTTCATCGCATTTATTTTTGAAGGAGATGCGTCTTGGTTATCGTTACCTTGGTTTGGCCATCCTGTTTCTGTCACCATAACAAGTTTATCGTTTGCTACACTACATACAATGTTATGCATTTCATTGAGGTATGCAGTTGCGTTATCTATATCACAACCTTCCCAGAAAGGATAGCAGTTTGCTAGAATTACATCACATTCTTCTACTAATTGAGGATTCTCCACAAATTGGTAGTAGGCATCCACGTAACCTACCTGAATATCAGGAACAGCAGTTTTCACCTTTCTTACGTAGTGTAGTAATTCATCCAAAGTAAGTTCTTCTCGTAATAGCACCTCATTACCCACAACAGCGATATCTACCATTCCTTTTTTAGCCTGTTCAATAAGGTTTTGAATTTCTAAATCGTTTTGAACTTTATCACCACTTATCCATGCACCCACCATTGTTTTTATACCTTTAGAACGCGCTGATAATGGAATAAGTTCGTTTCCTTTAGTGGTAGAGAAAGAACGGATCCACTTCGTATACGGTGCAATTATCGCCATTCTTTCGTCTATTTGGGTTCCCGTAAGGGTATCACGCACATCCTGACCCTCTCTGTATGGACTAAAACAAATACCGTGTAATCCAGCATTTAAAGTGACTTTAAATTGTGCTGCCAATTCTAAAGTCGTTATATCGTTTCTAAGATCAGTTGGATACTTCGATGTTCCCTCAAAGAAACCCAATGACTGTAGTTTGTTTAAAGCGTAGTAAGAAGAACTTATAGGCTTGCTTACCGGTTTTTTTCTGAGGGCTAGCTCTGCACTGATTTCTAAAGATCTTTTTTCGGTAAGATGATAATTACGCATGATCCACATAGCTCCTAGAGTACCAGCTATTGGTAAACCCGAGTAAAACAATCGTATTCCTGTAATGGAGGCTTCAGAATTAACTGCATCAGGTACAAATCCTACTAATGACATGATAACACCTGTTAATAGTCCTGCGATGGCAAAACCGAATTTTACCATCCACCAATAAATAGCTCCAAAAACACCTTCTCTTCGCTTTCCTGTGTTCAATTCATCTATATCGATAACATCTGAAGTCATGGACATCATTAGTGTAAACAAACTTCCAATCCCAAAGGAGAAAAAAGGTAAAGCAAATAAAAACAAGTAAGGCTTTCCAGGAACAAATAAAAACCAAAGCATCACATAACCTACCACTGATATTCCTTGAGACCATAAAAAGGCTTTCTTCTTTCCTAATATTTTGGACATCTTTGCTACTATAGGGATGACTAAGAAAGTCGTTACTAAAGCACCTATACTCCCTAATAGCGTTGGCCAAAGACCAGCTGCTGCTGCATCTCCATTGAATAAATAATAAACTACAATAAAGAATGAGAATCCTGCAACCGTATTAAATGCATTAAAAATCAAGAAGGTTGAAAAACAAAGTTTTTTAAAATCTTCAATCTTAAAGGCCTCTCTAAAATTATCAATAATTTGTTTTACACTGCCTCCTATAGTTTTCATGGTTAAAGGAGTCAAACTATCATCATCTACAGTAGAGTTGCTTTTTATAAAAAAAGCAGGAACCATAGCTAAAATAGCACAAATAACACCAACCCAAATGGCTATAGTTCTAGTGGCAACTGCCCCATTCTCAAACCAAGAAGGGTCATACATAATCACCCAAAACCAAGGTGCTATTACCCAAGCCCATTGTCCTATCCATTGTGCAACAGCCATAATGTCTGTGCGCTCATGGAAATTATCACTCATTTCATAACCCATAGCTACATAGGGAACGCTAAATATGGTTAGCCCTAAATAGAAAACTAAAGACCATAACAAAAAATAAGTGAAATTATAACTTAACGAATCTACTTCATAAAGTTGCCACATCAGACTGAATGAAATCCCCATCATTACGGCACCTATCAAAACATATTGCCTTCTTCTACCCCAAACTGATTTTGTATTGTCTGAAATAAAACCCATAATTGGATCGGTAATCGAATCAAATACACGAGGTAGGAAAAATAAAACCCCCCACATCCAAGTAGGGAAACCTAGATTCTGAACTAAAACCACCATGAAAATACCTAGTGCCGCAGGAAACATCTGGTTGGCCAACATTCCAAGACCGAAAGCCACTTTCTGGCCAAAATGAACTTTATGAGTAGTGCTAGACATAAGATTAGTTTTTGGTTGGTATAATAACAGTTTGTAAGCTCTGTGCACCTAAGTTGATGCTGACCACGCTTTCGCGAAAGCGCAGTTCATAATTCTTACCTTCCATACCTTCATTAAAAATAACAAAAGCAATAGTACCGTCTGGATTCTTTGCTGCGGTCACCATAAGGTCTTTATCTGTATGTTGTACCTCAATAACTTGAGCTCCTGGACGTATATATTTACTAAAATGTGCCATGGTATAATAAAGCGGTGTAAAATACACTTCATCATTATCTGGGTCTACAATTACCGGAGCAACACACCAATTTTTAAACCAGTTAGGTCCTCCTTTACGGTCTAGAACCATGTTCCAATCTACCCATCCATCTACCCAATTATTCATACAACCTATAATATCTCTAGCATAACGGTTTACAGGAGCGTATTTAGGATGCAGGTATTTTTCTTCTTCTTTTGCCCAGTCCCAGCCCCAATCTGTTGCCTCTTTAGACCAGTACCATTGATCATCGCGCCAGTGTGGCACTTCAGAATCCACACAACCTTCGGTCTCGATCAGGTATTTTTTTGGTGCTTTATGATGTGCATATTGCAGCTCTTCTGGAAAGTAATCATAAGTACTTTCGTACCAGTGAATAGCTGTTCCATCAAAATATTTGGAAGATGCCTCATCTCTATACATCTCATCTACCCATTCTTTAAGTCCTGCTCTATTTTGATCGTAACCTAGAATAACTTTATCTCCATAACCATCTGCTTCTAACTTGGGGCCCAAATGATACTCTACAAAATCTGTCATTTCCTTAGGAGTATAATGCATACTTTCCCAGTTATTTCCATTTCCATGCGGCTCATTTTCTACCGTAAAACCCCATATAGGAATGCCTTCGGCTTCATAAGCGTCTGCGTATTTAGAAAAGAAAAGTGCCCAGGTATCATAGTATTTAGGCAGTAGTTTTCCTCCTACCCAATCATTATTATCTTTCATCCAAGGTGCTGCTGTCCAGGGGGATGCAAATAAATTAAAACCATCCTCAGACGCTGCCATAGCATCTTTGATCATAGGAATTAAATCATCTCTATCTTCCTCTATGCTAAAGTGTTCTAAGTTCACGTCGTCCTCGACTGGAGAGTAGGAATATTGTGACAAAGAAAAATCACAACTATTCATATGCGTGCGCGTTAGCGAGTAATTTGCTCCTTCACGAGAGAAATAAGCATTGATGATGGTATCCCTATTTTTTTTACTCAATCGATTGAGCAAATAAGCAGACGACTCTGTAAATGCGCCGCCAAACCCAGTAATGGTTTGAAAGGTTACCTCATCATTGATAGTAATTACAGTGGTACTGTCTTTTACTTCAAAAGGCATCACTTTAGACAGATGATTACCAGATGCAGAAGTCTCGTAAACTTCTACATCCAGTTTTTCTCTTTCCTGTTTACAGCTTACCATAAAAGCTGTGAATAAACAAATTGTTCCATATTTAATTAATCTCATTTTGGTTGGTTTTATCCCTCTTCATCATTCAGCCTGCGTTATTTTATTTTAAAGGTGGTAATAAGACGTCTTTCATTAATTCCTCTTTATTGCCATTATAAGTTTTGGTAATAGGCTTGCCCCCTCTAGTTAAACCTATAAAAGCACCTTCATCTACCCGATCCCAAAGCGCATATTTTGCTTTACCATCAAGAGTAAAAAGTCCAAAGTAATTCTCAGAACCTAGCTTATTAGCAGCATCTTTCCATCGCTCATCAAATGCCTCAAAATAAAAACAAGAAATCCCCTCTTTATCTGTCCATTCTCTCATAAAATGATAGAATTTTGCGCTTTTATACTCATCTGTAGCTCTTGATCCATCTGGACCATAATGTCCATTTGAAACCGATGCCCATCCTGTTTCTCCTATGTGAACTGGCTTATCAACACCTATAACATTCATATACTCCACAACACTTCTGTATTGTGATTTTGCATAGTCTCTTGCACGGCGCATAGCGGTATCCATTTTCTCATGAGTTGTCAAACTCTTTTCAAAATTTAATGTTCCCCAAAATACGGCATTGTAATGTGTATCGTGCATAGGATAAGTATGTAAGGACACATAATCAACAGCTTTCAAGAGTTTAGTCAAGTCTGGTGTGTGATAGATATAATCACCACCACCCCAAGAGGCAAAATTATCTGAACTGGTAATCCATAAATTTTTAGAAAGCTTACCTTTTTTCTTCAAGCCTTGTAAATGGTTGACCCATTTTAAAATAACTACGGGTTGCACATAATAACTGGCTGCCCATTTTACCATGGCCTCATTACCTACGGCTATTACTTTTACAATATCTGGATATTTGATGGCTAAGGCAACGGCTCTAGCTATCTCACCAGCGTTTGCCTCGCTCTCTACGTTATGATCTGGTTCTAAACCAGTCCAAGCATTTTTACAATCAATCCATGCTCCCAGCATGACATACATTTCAAAATCTGAATCTTCCTTCTTAAGCTCCTGTATCGCAGCGAGAATATTAGAAGCATGTGGTAAACTAGGTTGCACGTTATACGTGCGCAACACTTTTATACCCATGGCTGCCATGATTTTGATGTCTTCTTTTAGTTGGGCTATAGTAGGTTGTTCTTCTCTAGAAATCCCTCTATAACCTCCATAAGAAATAGCTTGATAATCTGGGTTGCCCAAAATATCTGCTGCATTGATTTCTTTCGTCTGTTTCACTTCTTCCTGCTCTTTTGGTGCATTACCACAACTTCCTAGAATCAATAATTGTCCTAGTACTATTCCTATTTTAAAACTGCGGTTGATGTTCATTGGGTTAATTTTAAATTTCGCTTTCGCGAAAGCGAACTGATCACTTATCTATGATTCCATTATCTATTTGATCACTTCTACAGTTATATGATTGATCTCCCCTGTGCGCTGAAACAACTTTTCACTGGTTGTTTTATCCAGTTTCAATTGCCCAAAAGTTTTCTCCGTACCATCTTTAAATGCAATTTGCACACTTTCTTGATTAGACTTCGTATAAATCACAGGAACCTGACAATAGGTAAACGCAAGGGATCCCGCACTTACCGTTATGGCCTGTTTATTTCGATCTACGTCTATGTAGTTAAATTCTTTATTTTTTGCCAGAAACTCTTGCTTGCGCAACAAGCTAGGTTTAAAGGAAAGTACGCCATCAGAGACAACAATACCTAACTCGCCAAAACGGCTCAAAATATCTTCTTTTACCTGTCCAGTCATTCCTGGCTGTTGCGCACCTTTTGTAGCTGGCGTATGCGAGTAAGGGTCTGTAGGAACAGCTCCATATAACTCTGGTGATTTATGAGCACCTATTCCTGCCTGTATCTCGTAATAATGGTCTAACATCTCACCTATTAACGCATCGCTTTCTCCGTCATTAACTGCTTTTAAACAACATTCTTGTACAGCCAGCAATAGCTTGGAAACCATGTGCCAATAAATAGAACCTAGTCCTTCAAAACCAAAGAATGTTCCTGATCTACCGGTAAAAGCTTTGTGATTAAAAACAACTTCAAAAGTTTTTTCTAACTGTCTTTGTTCCTTGCTAACAAGACTGCTATAATTCCCTTTAGCTAATTGCTTAAGGGCTTTTTTAAGGCTATTTACATTATTGAAGCTGGCATTGAAATGATACGCCCCAGTAAGGTCTTGAACGATGACTTGTTGATTGTCATCTTTGAGTAATTGTTGCAACAATTCTGATTTAGAAACCAGCTCATTAGGAATGATATTCTTTTCTTCAAATCCCGGTAAGTTCTTATTAGGATATAGGATATAACTGTACTGATCTTCTCTAAATAAGGCACTTGACTTTAACGCGTTCATAACCTCTAAAGCCTGTACTGATGTTAAATATCCAGAGCTTAAAGCTGCTACTTGGCCTTCTAACATTTCTGATAAATAGGAAATACTCACGTCGCCGTTATCCTCTAATGTCATCAAGTTATAAGCGTGATACATTCCGTCTTTACGCTTATTTGCATCTATACTATGGTCCAAGTATTTTAAAGTAACCTCTATAAATTCTAGTAAGCTATCTTTTGAAATATCTTGTTTTTTACCTGAGAAATTATGGTCATAAATATTTTTTCTATAATCACTTGCAGGTTGAGACACCCCGTCAAGAACAGCTCTGCGTTGGGTGTCGTTCAGTGAACCTTCTAATAAACCTTGATGATCTTTCAATGTAATGCTTACTGCTGTATAAAACACCTTTAGATCTTCAGATATAGAGGAAGACTCAAAGTCTGCCTCCTTAATAAAACCTTTAAAGTAATTTAAGAAACGTCTCAAATAGTAAAGGGTTACCATAGAAACACCGTTACCTACTAAGGCATTATTAGCATCATTCCATTCTGGTCGTTGGGTATTTAACCATATTCCAGCTTCAGGAATCAGGTTAGAAACTTTAGCGAGGACGGTAGCTAATAATTTCTCTACCAGGTTTACTTTATAAATAGCCCCTGATGTATCCCTTAATAAAGAACCATCTGCACCTAATTGTTCCCGACGTTCTTCTATGACTTCTTGTAAACGATAATCAAAATCAATAGTGTCTTTAGGGTCCAGTAAAATGTCTGCATATTCCTTAATTTTATAAGGAACATTTGCGTAAACAAAGAGATTTTCATTGAGGAAACTATCTAGTTTACCAGGGTAATAATCTTGTATAAACTCTAAGAATTTAAGCAAATAAATAATCTGGTGATCTCCCCAATATCCAATATAAGACCAAGGGTCATCTTCTTCTATTACTTCCCAGTCAAATCCTCCTTTTGTTACTCGATAAGGATTATAACCATCAAAGGTTGTCGCGTTCAAAAATTTATGAATCATTCCATCGATAAACTCTGGATACGAATGAGCGAGAGCTTCCCAATTTTGGAAAATATCACGCCAGTTTCCTTCATAGTCTAATATTTTAGAGCCATCAATTTCACTACGTGTGTTGATAGAAAATTTATTCCATGGACGACTAGGGTCACCGTGTCTTCTACTAAACTTTAAAGGTAAGTACTCTATTACTAATCTTTTAAAATGCGGATTATCATGAGAATAAGCTATTTCATTTAAATTATCTAGATCAAAATCTGCTGGCAGGTCTTGAAGCAATTCTTGGGTACTTTCAAACACCTCTATATTTGCGGCTTCTAAATATTCTAAAAAGTCTTGCTTTTCAATAACATAGTTGTTATCAAAAATTCCACCACGCATAATATTGAACATGGTATTTGCAAAATGCCGGTTGTTAGTTAACGGATCTGCTGTTAATTGCAAACCGTCTGATGCAGCTATAAGCCCTACTAATTTTTGAGAACCCAATGCTATATCCTTTTGAATCTTTTCTATAAGATGAGCATCTGTCTGAATCTGGTTGGAGATATCATTTATGGTAACGATATTTTGATTCACATCTGCTAGGGTATACCATACTTTATTATATCCAGCATTGAGTTGCATTTCTGAAACAGTAAAATAGGCTCCTTTTTCTGCCTTAATATCTGTCTCTTGCTTTACTGCTATTCCTTTTCTGAAATTTTCTAACTGAAGGCTAGACAACAAATAAGTAGGATGATCTAAACCTAGCGACCAGGCTATGTTTGCTTTGAGCGCTTCACTAGGCTCTGCTTTATCAACTATTACAGCACTTAAAGCTATAATTCCAATACCGGTTTCTTGCTTAAGCTCTGATCTTTTGTAAGCGTCCACTAGGTTACTTGATGCCTTTTGTAAATCTTCTCCCACATTTGCTGGTAGCATGTTTTGCAAACCATCCAACACGGTCATTTTTAAAGAACCAGAACCCTGATTGATCAACTCTGATTTTTTGACAAATCCATAACTATCACTAGAATTCCAATGGTATCTATAGGTAAGATTTAAATCGTGGTTGATCTCTTCAAAAACCAACTTGTTACCGTACGCATTTTTATAGAGGTTGCGAGTAATTTTATAGATACCGGAGTATCTATTTGAAAAAGGCTCCCATAATAAATCACGGTCTCCGTTGTGCACTCTTATGATTGTTTTACTACCCGTAATATCGTTAGACTCCGTAATCTTATCATCGGTATAATATGGAAAAAGCGCCGAGTCGCTATTTTTGCGTCCCGCAGTAAGACCACCATTGCTCGAAACAAACATCCAGTGGTTGGAATCACTTACTATGCTCATAAAAAATGGGCGCATAGCATCGTGATTACTTATTTTATAATATTTTTCGTTTTCAAAATCAACAAGTTCCCCTTTGACTTTACTTTGATCAAAAGCAGCTTTTTGGTTCCCTAGGTATATAGAATTTTTGGTCATTGGATAATTTATAGTTCTTTATGATATCCCTTAAACTACTTTTAATTTAAGGGCATTAAATGTTTTTCAATAGCTATTTCGCTTTCGCGAAAGCGTAACAATTGCATGAGCATTTGTTACAATTAATTTCTTTGTATAAAACTTACTCATAAACGCGTACATAATCTACATACATCGTTTGTGGATAAACAGTATTTAAACCTGGAGCACCTACAAATGTACCTCCAACAGCAACGTTCATGATAATATAAAACTCATGGTCATCAAACACCCAGTCGCCAGTAACGTCTTCAGGTGTAATTTGGTTATAAAGCACCTCGTCAATATAATAATTTACATAACCAGGTCCCCATTCTATGCCATAAACATGAAAATCGGTATCTAACCTGTCTGTAACTAAATCATATTGTTTAGTAATGGCCTGACCTCCAGAATAACCTGGACCATGCATACTACCGTGCACTATGGTAGGTTCCTGACCGCGGTACTCCATAATGTCTATTTCGCCTATTTGTGGCCATGCTTGAGCACCGTTACTATCATCTCCTAACATCCAAAACGCCGGCCATAAACCTTGTCCCCAAGGAAGCTTGATTCTCGCTTCAAAACGACCGAATTTTTTTTGATACTTCCCTTTTGTAAGAACTCTTCCCGATGTATAGTCAGAACCTTGAAAGGACTCTTTAAGAGCCGTAATTTTAAGCATCCCATTTTCAACCACCACGTTTTCTGGACGGTCTGTATAATATTGACGTTCCTCATTTCCCCATCCAGGTATTCCTTGAGCTTCACCGTTTCCTAAATCAGCACCCCATATTAAAGGATCCGGAGCACCATCTACACTAAACTCATCTTGCCAAACAAGATTGTTTTTTGTGGTTACTTGTTGCTTATCATCTGGAGAACAGCTAAAGATTACCGCTGCAGCAGCGACTAGAAGTCCAAGACGAATTATTAACTTAGTATGTATCTTTTGAAGTGTGATGTTCATCATTTCTTTTATTGAATTGTTGGCGTCTAATGATTAGTTGTAGTAGTATACATTATCTATATAAAAATTTCTCAATGAAGAAAAATTAATATTTTCATAGATAATGAGTCCTATATTATCCCTATTAACTAGGGTCAAAGGAGCATCAATGCTGACCCAACTGTTAGCCACTACTTGATTGCGACGTACAAATATTTGTTGTCTAGAATCATCACCACCATTATCCACCCCATTAGGGCCCCAATCTTCTATAGATATTAAAAAGTCAAAATTGTTTGGCACCGGACCTGGGATATACAGGTCAAAGTGCACCATAGTCATACTCGATGCATCCACTAATGGATTAGCAGTTTGGGTACCTACATAATTAAAATTGGTGTAATTTAAAATATGGTCTCCATTCACTGAAAAATCAGCTGAGCCAGTAGAAGAACCAGGAAGCCAAAATCCATTATAATAGTCTACAGGAACATTCGTATACGCATCACTAAAAATAGAGATCACATTAGCAGGGTCTCTTGTAGGTGTAGTTGGCAATTGAAAATTACCTTGTGAATTAATCGTTAAAGAACCCGCCGCATCAATCCCAGCAAGCGTTGCCGTAATTACCGAAGTTCCTGCAGCCGCAACAGCAATATTACCTAACGCATCCACTGATGCCACGTTAGGATCAGAAGCTGTGAAATTATAATAGCTAGGAGCGACTGTTATAGTTTGTTCTAATCCAGAAGCTAAATTGAATGTTTCTATTAAACCGGTAACTGCTAAATTAACTCCTATAAAAGAGCTAGTAGCTGCATCTTCACCGTTAGAGATAGCAGGTCTAGGTTGTGCTACTGTGGCCAAATTTTCAAATTTGATATCGTCCATCCAGACAATATACCCGGAACCACCAGTACCCTGAGTTCCCATAGCATACCAAAAGGCACCACGCTCCTCTACTAATTTTGAAGGATCTGGAATAGGTATGGTCACTTTAGACCAGTTCGTACCTACATTTACATTGTTTGCGGTTACTTGATATTTATCTTCTAGAAAGTCTTGACCAAAACCAAAAGCATCTACACTTACTCCTCGAGAAGCTTTTACCCAAAATGTAAGCGCGTTAAAGCCAGATAAATCTCTCCCGGCTCCATCTACACGAAGAATTGCCCCTGCATAATTCCCTGTAGGATCAACCGCGTTAGGCACGTCTATACGTATGGAAGAATTACTTTGAAAACCTACTTGCTCATCCACTGAAAACGCGTCTGGTTTAGAACCTGCAAAAGGTAAATAAAAGTCACTTCCCATACTTACAAATGCGTCTGTATAAATCTCTCCTGTCTTTGAAAAGGTTGCTGGTATAGCGTCATCTGACAGATCTCTCTCGCAACCTACTGCTATCATAAACACGACTGCTAGTGTTAGAGATATTTTATAAAAAGTTATTTTTTTGGTATTCATTTCTTATTCTTTTTTTCTTTAATTAAAAATACAACGGTATTTTTATGTCATCCTTACAATAATAACTGCCTATTTGTTATTTGAACAGCTATATTAAACATGCAAAGAGGTAATCATAATTTTCTAATTTGATTGATTAAAGGTTACCAATTATCCCGCTTTTTAAGAACTTTTTCTACTGTACAATTAATGTTACATTATCAATATTAACCAACCCAGCTTCTCCATTAGAATCAAATAATACTCGAGCATTAGTGGCTCCGAAATTTGTTGCGGTTAAAGTTAACTGATATTGCTGTTGGGTGTCCGTGATGCTTAAAGGCTGACTATTATTAGCAAATGTTCCACCACTTAATCCTATTCCTGCTATGACATCTCTATTGCGATCCGACCACGCGTCAAAAGTTAATACATAAGTAAACCCTTGAATAATTTCTAATTTTTGGCTCAAGTTCACTAAAAACGGCTGGTTTGAATTAGGGTTGGTTATGTTTACTTGATAATAGGTATTACCTGCAAAAGTAACAACTGGTGCTGGACTATTATCATCCACTCCTTGGATCCAAGGGGTAACACCATTTTCAAAGTCTCCGTTAGTCAACAGACCACCATCAAACAATTCGTCAATGAATATGGTATCTTCAAAACGAGCCATTGCACCATCATTGTTAGTGACTTGTAGCACAACAACGTAGGAGCCCCCCGCGCTATAAGTCTTAATAGGGTTAATTAACGTTGAAGAAGTACCATCTCCGAAATCCCATGCAAACGTAGTAGCGTTACTAGAAGTATTGATAAAAGTTACTGTACCCGTATTTTGATTGATCGTTTGTGTAAATCCAGCAGCGACATTTTGCAGCACAACGGCATCATCTTCACTACAACTCATAAAAGCTATAGAAATGAATAGCGCAGCAATTACTTTAAATCCTTTATGTGTTTTTATCATCTTATTAATTTTTAAAAGTCAAATGAATTTATGAGTAAAAGATCCCATTTGAAATTATGAATACTAAGTACCCTAAATAGGATTCCTGTTTATTAAGGTTGATATACTCTTACGTAGTCCACTAACATGGTTTGTGGAAAAACAGTTTCTGCGTTTGGAGCACCTGGCAAGTTCCCCCCTATAGCTACATTAAGAATGATATAAAATGGTTGATCAAAAACCCATTCTCCTTGACCATCAGTTTCTTCGAATACATCTTCCCTTGTAATTTGCTGGTACAGCACATCGTCTACATAATAATTGATATAATCTGGTGCCCATTCGATACCGAATACATGAAAACCAGTATCAAATCTATCATTTTCTAAGACATATTCTTTGGTAATAGCATTCCCGGCAGAATATCCTGGTCCATGAGCACTACCAAAAACAGTAGTAGGCTGATCACCTAGGTACTCCATGATATCAATTTCTCCACATTGCGGCCAAGCATTTTGATCACAATCATTTCCTAACAACCAAAATGCAGGCCAGTAACCTTTTCCATAAGGAACTTTGATACGAGCCTCAAACCTTCCATAAGCCTGCTCAAAAAGACCTTCAGTTTTAATTCTAGCCGAAGTATAGTTAGAACCATTAAAGGCTTCTTCTTTGGCTGTGATTAATAAATAGCCATTTTCTACGGTCACATTTTCAGTCCTATCGGTGTAATATTGAAGTTCATTATTACCCCAGCCGTCATTACCGGGTCCTGTCCCGATATCGTACGTCCATAAAGCGCTGTTAGGTGCACCCTCTACATCAAACTCATCTTGCATTACCAAATTATTGAATTCAGCAACAGTTTGTGTTTCGTCAGGGTCACAGCTAGCCATCATTAAAAATGATACTACTGCAACCGACTTAAATACAATTCTTATACTAGTCTTATTATATATATTGTTCATTTTTCTTTTGTTTGATGTTGTTTATTAGCCTTTTTACGGAGTATAGAAGTATATATTATCCAAGATAAAATTGGGCCCTCCAGCTAAAATAATTGCTCCCAAATTGTTTTTCTGATTTGCAATAGCGCCATTTAGTGGAATATCAAAAGAATTCCAGCCGTTTACCGTTACACCAGAAGCTGTAAATCTTCTATCAGCATCATCTCCTTCAGGTTGTCCTGTAAAAATATTTGTGTTGATCTCCCCGTTGGCACCAATATCTCTTATTTGAAATTCAACTTGAACACCAGCCTGCTGCACGTATACATCTACATGCATAAAGGATAATGCAGAAGCATCTACTGTATTATCAAAAATAATTCCTGTAAAGTTATTGTTTGTGTAAATTAAAACTGAATCATTATTAGAAGTGACTACAGTGGCCTGAGTAGTAGATCCACCAAAGTCTGGTGAAAACTCACTCGAAGTATCAATTGTGTAGGCATCGCTAAATATAGACTTGACATTTGACTGAGCTAAGGTTGGAACCGGAGCAGTAGGCAAAGCACCAGTAGAGGTAACTTCTAAAGATCCATTTGCTAAAACACTACTAATACTTGCAGTAATAGTAGCAGTACCAGAACCAACAACAGAAACAACTCCTAATTCATTAACTAATGCTACGCTGGTATCAGAGGATACAAAATCAAAATAAGAAGGTGCTGTTTGTACAGTTACATTATCCCCTGACTCTATGTTAAATGTTTGAGTGAATCCAGAAAGAGGAATGGATGAGCCTGTAAATGATTGTTGGACTAAATCCTGACCATTTAATATAACAGGTCTTGGTTGTGCGATAGTTCCTAAGTTTTCAAACCTAAGTTCATCGATCCAAAGCGTGTACCCTAAACCATTGGTACTTTGAGTGCCTGCTGAAAAAATAAACATTCCTTTTTCTTGAGTTAATTTTGAAGCATCCGGTATCGGCACCGTGTATTTTCTCCAATCCGTAGAAAGCTGTATATTTTCAAGACCTACAGCGTACTTATCTTCTTCAAAATCAGTACCAAAACCAACTAATCCGACTGTTGCTGTTAAAGAGCCTTTTGCCCAAAATGTTAAAGCATCGTATTGCGTTAAATCTCTTCCCTCCCCACGATCTTTAAAAATACCTCCAATAAATCCCCCATTAGGATCATTAGGAGCCGGCACCTCTATTCGAATAGAGCTCGTTCCTTGATAAGCCTCATTATCATCAGTCCCAAATCCTTCTGTATTAGCACCCTCCACTGGATCAAAAGAAATAAAGAAATCATCAGTTAATCCTACAGGATTATCTGTAAATATTTCTGCGGTATTAGGGAAGCTTGCTAATGCAGCATCATCTGAAATATCTCGATCACACCCAATGATTAAACCTAACATCAAAAAGACAAGGCTTAAATTCTTGAAATAATTGAATTTTATATTTTTCATTGCTCTTATATTTAGTTACCTATATTGATATGAACATAGGTTCTGATTTCCCACTCTGTTCCATCAGGGAATCCCACTGGACTTATAGTAGGCTCACTTGCAAATGCAGCAGCTGCGTTAGGACCAAATCTCCCTCCTGAATTAGCATCAAGAGATCTCCATGTTCCTCTAACACCTACAGTAGTACTAGGTAAAATAAACCAATCTGGTTTACCCAAAGTAGTAGAAACATCTAGCATCAATTGCATAGGGAATGTGATGTTAAAGTCTCTGTAGTAATCAAATGGTCCCCAGTCATTAACTTTCACTGTTGCAGTGGCTTTAATTGATTTATAAATAGCTCTTATATCACCGCCAAAACGTTTTATTTCTCTAGTACTATCTCCATTACCTTGACCATTACCGTAGTAGAAGTTACCTATAATTCCTAATTCAGGATTTAGTTTTGAAACGATACGTGTGTGTGCCTCGTATAAATCAAGTGCTGGTGCAGAGTTTGGAAACCTAAGAAAAGTTCGATCTGCTGCAAAACCGATAGCTGCGTCTTGAGTTGTAGGTAGATGACGGTATACAAATCCTGCACTCATAGCAAATTCTGCATCTTCAGTTCTATCATTATCCCATTGATACATCCAAGTTCCTGGTGTAGGGTCATAGGTGAATAAGATCTCACCAGCGGTAGTTTCTCTATTTCCCCTAACAGCAAATGGATCATCAATAAAGTTTCTTAATCTTCCTGGTGCTCCAACATTGTTAGGCATAGGGTCTACTAACGGCTTTTGCCATAAAAAGTTAGGTGCAATTTGCAAATCACCCATGGTATAAGTCATACCAGCTAAAAAGTTGGATTGATTACCACTACCGTTATCTTTTAATTTCCATCCAGTAAAGGTTTGTGTAGGATCTGCCCCTCCGTTTGCTACCAGTCCCATTACTCCACCTTGCATATACGCATTCACTTTCCCACCTTGATAGGTTACTTTAGCTTTCCCACCCCAGTTGTCACTTGACTTCACTTTATCATTAAAGACCGTATAATTACCTTCCGTTCCTGTAACATCTTGATAAGAAGTGCCATTTAAAGGACTCCCACCCCAAATACCACCTAAGGTAAATCCAAATTGTCCTAAATCTCTTTCCACTACTAGTGTAGCTCTCTCCATAGGAAATGCGGGAATAATACCACTACGCACCTGATTTTGGTCTAAAATACGTACGCCATTTTCGTCTAGTTGAATTTCTGTTTGTAAATCTCTATGATAAATTCCAGTAATATTGAAATTTTCAATAGATCGAGAATATTTAAGAAGTGCGGTTGGATTTGCTCCCCACCATAATTGCGGCCCAAAAGCAGCCTTTAATCCTGCAAACTCATTTTTCCCATCTATTTCAAGCCCTAATGTTTCCCCTCCGTAGATATCTAAGTTAGGTCCATAATTAGTTTCAGGATATAAACCAAAGAAATCACCTTCATAACCCCAGTGATAATGACCTGTTCTATAAAAACCTCGTAGGTCAAAATCTTTTGCATTCCATTCATAAGACGCGTTATAAACTTGAACTCTATTCACATCTCTTAACTGAACAATACCATCTGGTGTTTCAACCTGCTGTGGACGCCCTCTATTTTCATAAAAGATTTCATCAATAGGGTTCTGTGCTACATTACCAAGTATGTTAAAGTTCACCTCACCTCTCATATTAGATGATGGATTCCCTTGTACTCCGACGAAATAGGATTCCATACGATCAAAACCTAACTGGTCCGGGTAAACAGGATTATCTGGGTCAGCATTGTCAGGAGTTGAAAGAAGAGTACCTCCCGTGTTAAAGGTGGTAAATTCAGCTCGTAAATTGCTTAATCGTATTTTATTATTACTGCCACCGCTTAATGCCGCCTTGTCACCTCTTGCTCTAAGTACAGCCTCCATTATCTGGATATTATCAAAATAATTAGTTACAAATTCTAAAGTTTTATTACCACTATAAGGATCTAAACTATGTACTTGTTTCAACGCATAATAAGCGGCTCGAGGGTAAAGATCATAAAGTCCTCTTTCATTAGAGGGCCCTTTAGCACAAATACCAAACCATTCTTCATTCATGTTCTTAGAAACACCATCAGTATCTAATGAGTATCCCTTACTCAACCAACTCGCCTCTGAATTATGAATATCCAAATCTTCCGTTTGTCCTCTTTTCCACCATCCATCACTAAACTGGAATGTAAATCCACCAATGGAATTTCCCGCTTTGCCTAGTCCCGCAGCATTTTGATAAATTTCCTTCCAGTTATTCACCATATAATAAGCCTGCATTTTTTGATCTTCCTTATTGTTTAATGCATTAAAAGCATCAGAACCAAATTCTGAAAACATCAAAGGCTTACCCAGTTCATTTTTAACTCTATCAAAAGCATCGCTAAAAGAAACACCTCTGTACATATTGGTTGCATATATATCCATATCAGTTAAATACTCAGCAACTAAATTCAAATACAACAAGTCTCCATTACAAATAGCAATAGGATGATCAGTATTGATTTTTTTCATTTCAACTACTGCTTCATTCATCAACTTATACATAGCTCTAGCTCTAGTGATGACAGTTCCCTCTGTTTCAATAGGAATATCTTCAGTTTCAGCACCACCCCATGATAAACCATAATTATTCTCATTCCCTAGCATGAACATCAAAAGACCAGGAGTACCCTTAAAATCCTTGACCAAATCAGTGGCTTCTTTTAAAAGAAATGCACGAGCCCTTGGATCTGCATATTCCGTATTAGACACATAAGATCCATCTAAAGTCAGACCATAACGACCAAAAGAATGGTTGATCATGGTATAAATACCATAATTCTCATAGATATACTCCACCCATTTAGGTTGCATACCTGTATAAACACGTATCGTGTTCACCCCCATGTTTTTCAATAAACCCATTTCTGAATCTAAGGCAGCCTTAATAAAGTCGTCCGGTTGCGCCCAAAAATTATAAGAAAAGTTTTCACCGATGGGGACATAATCCCAGTTCATACCATTAATAATAAATGGTTTTCCGTCTACCATAAGAGTATGGCCATTCATGTCTTCTATAACTGAAACTTTTTGATTTTGTGAAAAACCAAAAAAGGCAAAAAAGATCAACGAAATACTTAATAAAAGATTCTTCATGTGTAAAGAGGTATTGATAGGTTGGTACTGATAAATGATTTAATGTCTTCCTTTCTAAAGATGATTTAATTGTATTAATTTTAACGTGCTAAATATATATTTTGAAAAACTTTATCAACCAAAATCAAACACAACAAAAAATATACACAAGTATAAATATATATAAATCTGTAATAATTCCTATCGTATATTATAAAAAGCTTAAAAATAAGTATTTATAATTTTCGATTTGATAAAAACCACTCCGTATCATCAAGATTGATGTGGAAATGTTGAGTTATTTAAAACAATTCTATACAGATTTAAATCTCAACAATATAGCTGGTTAAACTATCATCGCGTGAAAGAGCTAATTTTTTACGCAAACGATATCGTTTTATTTCCACGCTACGAGGGGAAATATTTAATAGTGGAGCGATCTCTTTGGAAGATAAATTAAGCCTTAAATAAACACATAATCTTAAATCCCCAGAAGAAAGGGAAGGATGTAATTCCTTAATCTTTTTGAAAAAATCTTTGTCTGCATTATTAAATGCTTCTTCAAAAGTGAGCCAATCTTGCTTGCTGTTTAAATTTTTATCCAACATCTTTTTTAAAGATTTAGACGCTACCGTTTTTGGTAAATTATCCAATTCAACTTTCAACTCATTAAGCGTTTCATTTTTCTTGATCATCGCCATCGTTGAAATGGCAAGCTCTTTATTTCTATGCTCAATATCACTTCTTAGTTTTTCATTACGCAACTCCACTAGATTCTTCTCATTAGTCAAGCTTTTTAACTCCAATTCTTTTTGCTGCTTTTGGAGTGCAATTTGCTTTTGCTTTTTAAAGTACCAGATATAAAAGCCGTTAAGCACTAAAATAATGAGGATCAAAATGACAATATATACGGCAATAGCTACACTAGTTAAATAATAGGGTCTGGCTACAGTAAAGTCTATGCTGTCTACGTTATCAGATATTACAGTATTCACCCTGGATCGCACCTCAAACGTATAATCTCCATAAGATAAATTTTTCAGCTCTGTGCTATTCACCTTACTCCATGCACTCCATTCTTCATCATCTCCCAAAACTCTGTGCTGATATTCCAGGATACTTAGCGTTTTATAAAAAGGTGATGAATACGCTATCTGTAAATGATTGTTTTTATACGGAACTTCCGAAGGGTTCTTTAAACTAAGATTGGTTGGAATATTTTTATCAAGACTGTACAAATTATTGATATAGACCCTATGAGAGAGCATATTATCTAAATTTTGATGGAGTGTTGTATAACCATAAGAGTTACCTATTAGATAGTTCTTAGGACCCACCTTTGTTAAATTTTCATAACCTATCTTTTCTCTTCTCAGCTCGTGACCTAATGGTATGCTGTCTATGTTATAACTGCCGTTTATATCTTCTATATTGATTTTAAAAATTTTGCTTTTATTGAAGAGCCATAAATAACCGTCATTTTTAATAAAAGTTCCAGAAGTGTATTCGCCGCTTGCAACTATCTTACTAAGCTCTTTATCTTTTACAAACTCACTCTTAGAATCTGATTTCACATATACGGCATCCCTTTTAGAAAAGAATATTCTGCCCTTAAAATCAGTGATATCAGAACCTATTCCTTTACCTAATTCTTCTATTTTCTCCAGCTTTTTAAGCTTTTTAAACTCTTGATCTAACGCTATTTTAAACACGCCTTTGTACTCGTGGTTGACATAAACCAAATCCTTATAAGCAATAATATCTTTGGAACTAATATCAAAACCTTCTATCCTATTTCGAAATTGCCATTGGCCATTGCTGTTCGTTAGTACTTGAAGTCCTTTATAAGTACCGGCTAAAATCAAGTCTGTTCTATTGGGTATGGAGTTTAATTGCCAAGTACCAATAGTATTGTCAAGTCGCCTTGCTGTCCTATCTCTTAAGACGAACACTCCTAAATGATGGTTACAAAAGACAGTTCCATTGTGTTCACTAATCGACCATACCTGACCTTCGGTACCATTAATAAAACTAAAATTTTCTTCATCCGATTTCTTGTAAAACAAACCTTGATTAGTCCCTATATATAAAATACCGTCACTTTGATAGGATGCATACACGGTACCCAAGTTCCCATCATTATCATTATAAATCTTGTAAGGCGAGTCAATACTAATAGAGCTAATACCGTTATCTAACCCAAACCATACATTTTTAGAACTGTCTTCATAAACATATAAACAAGTATTATTTGCTAATCCATCACTTTGATTAATTGCATAATTTACTTTACCCCTAAGGTTCATTGAAATAACTCCATTTGCTATGGTTCCCAATAAAATAGTATTATCACTTAACAATGAAGCACTATAAACGGTTATTTTTTGATCCAGCTCACAAGAACCAACCAGTGAAACTTTACCGTCTTTGTAAGCGTAAATAGCTGCATCTTGAGTAAGAAGATACACTTTAGAATTGTATTCAAACATCAAGATAATGGTCTCCTCCAAGAAGAAATCTGTTGAGCCCTTTAACTGTGGTTGTTTATTGACTACCTGAAACAAGCCTTCCCCTAATACGTGATAATAATAAGTATCGCCTACTTGAAAAAACTTGTTGATCTCCGTCTGTTGAGCAATTTGTGATACTTCACCAGACTCGATATCATAAAAGTAGATACGGGAACGCGATTGAAAAAGAACATAATCATTCTTAACAATAATATCCCAAAACTGTTCGTCTTCTTGTAATTGGAATTTTGTCTTTTCTATAATAGACGTATAATTCAATCTACCACTGTCGTCCCGTATCCAATACCCAAAATCCATATAACAACCTGTATAAATACGGTCGCCTTGAGCCTTTACAGACCTCATGATACTTTCATTAGGGGTTTTATACAAGGTCCATTGAGACCCGTTGTATTCAAGAAGTCCTTTGTTATTAGCTACGTAGATAAAGTGGTCATCAGACTCAGATACCATCCAGTTTTGATTACCAGCGTGATATAAGGACGGCTCGTAATTATGAAGCGGCGGCAACTCCTGACTAGCGACAAGAGTTATCATTAAAAATAAGAATAGAGAAAGTAGGGTTTTCAAGAGAAATTCATTTACTCAAATATAGTAAAAAAAACACCTCAGCATAATGAATACAGAATAGGTTATATTAAATCATAAACCACTGTAAATCAATTATTATAAATACAACATCTATTATATTTACCTCAACAAATTACTAGGCATTGAACCCGCGCAACTTGATAGCCGTGAGCACCTTCTTTGTATAAAGCGGGAAATCTGCATTTTGAATCCAGCTGTAATATCCAGGTTCTTGTTCCAATACATCTACTATACGTTTGCCTTTATGCTTCCCAAAATTAAAACACTCTTCTCCAGCGTCATTAAAAGCAAGCATACCCGCAAAATCAACTGGCTTTCTACGAGTAGAGAACTCTGCTAGAGATTTCATATTATTATCCAGTTCTGGATAACGATCTAATTGACCTTTTAAAACCTCGTAAGTAGCAATAGTATCCGCCTCTGCACTGTGCGCATCGGTAAGGTCTTTTTGGCAGTAGAATTTATAAGCGGCTACTAGCGTACGTTGTTCCATTTTATGGAAAATATTCTGCACATCAATGGCATTCCTATTTCCCATTTCAAAATCGATTCCAGCTCTCAACATTTCTTCCGCAAGCAATGGAATGTCAAATCGATTGGAGTTAAAACCAGCCAGATCTGCATCTTTGATGATATTATTAACCTCATGAGCTCTTTCTTTGAAAGTAGGCTCATCTTTGATCATATCATCTGTAATACCATGCACAGCAGTAGTTTCTGCAGGAATAGGCACGGTGGGATTCACTTTAAAAGTATAGGTCTTCTCCTCTCCATTGGGAAAAACTTTGTGTATAGAAATTTCAACGATTCTATCTTTAGAGATATTCGTACCAGTAGTTTCTAGGTCAAAAAAGCAAATAGGTCTGTTGAGTTGTAAATCCATAATAAGTGGTCGATTGATTTTTAAATATCCGCTTTCGCGAAAGCGGAACACCCACTAACAACAAAAACAGAAACGAACTGAATTTACAAATATAAGTTGGTACTCCCGAGCCGAGCATAAAATTGGAAGCCTTTTATTAAATATTATCAGGAAGTTAAAAAATTTCATTTTGAAATCCTTTTTTACCAGTTCAAATAAATTCTTCAAAAGAGCATAAATAGCCCCTTTCAAGAACTCTGGCTATGTCTTATATCTACGAACGAGAATTACACGGAAATTTCTTTACTAAATAATTCTTTACGCAAGATCACGAGCAACAGCAATAAATAAAATAAATAATTACCTAAATAAGCCATCACCACACCTTCTTCTTGATAGGCTGGAATCAAGTAAAGAGCTAATAGGTAAAAAGATGCAATGCTCCATACTTCAGCTATAAGGTACCTCCTCAAATCGTTCATAGCAATAAATCTAAACGCCATGACCGTAGTAATGATCTTTATAAAATCTCCTAATAGTTGCCATTTAAATAAGCCACTAGAAGCGTCAAATTCTGTAGTGAACAGAATGCTGATGATCAAATCTCTAGAAAAGTAAATAGCGATAAGACCTACTATAACTAGTGGTAATATTGTTTTATAGAAATTCCATATGGTAGCTCTATAGTTCTTATGACTGTTATCTTTACTCAAACTAGGCAAGACATAAAGGCTGATCAAACTGGTTACAAAAAGCATGTAATATCCAGAAATACGCACTACAGCCTCCCACCATCCAGCAGCCTCATCACTCACCTCTACTCTGACTTGATCTCTTACTAATATATTTACCAACGGAATCAGCAAAGCACTGACCAGTGCCATAATACTGTATTTAAGCAACTGCCGACTGGCTTTTTTATCAAAGTAAAAATGCAGAAGCTCTTTAAGTTTTATAGTTTTTTCTCCTTGAAATAACCAAAAAGCAACAGCTGCAATAGATTGTAAAAAAGGAACTAAAGCAAGGGAGTACAAGGCTCCTGAAAGGTTGTATTGATAGACCAGTATCGCAGATGCTCCAAAAACTAGAAGACTTATGATGATATTGAGAATGATAAATTTCTTGTACCATTCTAAACCTTGCATAAGGCTGGTAATAAAAACAAAAACTACATAAAAAGGCAGCGAACAGGCAAGCACTTTAAAAAGGATAGAAAAGTCTACCTCTGTCGCAATAAGCTTTTGATCCAACCATGAAGCGGCAAAGAATATCACAACCGCTGCTACTATACTGGCGCATATGCTCCATACCCAAGCGGTACCAAATACCTTTTTTAACTGTGCCGGCTCTTGTTGAAATTCTGCCGTATTTTTAACCAATCCATTTTCCAGTCCTAATACAGAAAAAGTAAATAAGCCTTGTGTAAAATTACGCAGATTACCCAGAATACCCATCCCTGCCGCACCTACATACTCTGCAAGAATTTTAGACATGATGGCGCCTATACCTATTTTAATAAATACATGTATGGAATTAAAACCGGCTACTTTGAGCAGTACATTTTTATGGAGTTTATAGAACGGTCTTCTCATCTAGTATCCATTTACTACCTGGACTACTCTTTGCATTTGCTCCAAGGTCAAAAGTGGATGACATGGCAAGCTTACTTCTGTACGATGTAATTTTTCAGTTACAGGAAACCTAAGTTGGTTGAGATGTGCTAATGCTTTTTGTTGATGTGGTGGCACTTCATAATGCACACTAGTCCCTATTCCCTGGCTGTCTAAGTGATCTACAAAAACTTTCCTTTGATCTACATAAACAGGGAAAACATGAACTACATTATTGTTGAGAAAATCGAGAGAATGCAGCCGTACTTTACTATTCTGCAGATGTTTCAAATAATAAGCAGCTATCTCTACTCTTCTTTGATTATCGGTATCGAGTTGTGGCAATCTGTTGAGCAAGAAACCCGCTTGTAATGTATCCAGTCTCGAATTAACTCCTACTAAATTATTGACAAAACGGCTTTCTCTACCATAGTTTGCGATCTTACGACAGGTAATTGCCAGTTCGTGATCGTTAGTGGTTATCGCCCCTGCATCTCCAAGAGCTCCTAAGTTTTTTGTTGGATAAAATGAGAACGCACTCGCTCGAGCTAGATTTCCTGACTTGAGGCCTTTATCATTAGTTGCTCCATGAGATTGTGCTGTATCACAATAGATAGGAATAGACTTTTCTCTTGCATAGTCATAAACCTCATCACCTACCAGCTTGCCGTAAATATCTACAGCTATGATGGCATCATATTTTTGATGGAGCTGGCGCAACGCTTGTGTTGTTAAATTGAGCTCTTCCACATCTACAGGAATAGGTTGCATACCCGCATGAAGGATGCTTAAAAAAGTGGCGATATACGTATGGGCAGGGACTGCAATTTTTGCCATTTCAGGAAGGTTTCCTAGAGCGACTTCAGCTTTTAAGATAATTGTGAGCGCGTCCAGTCCATTTGCAGTACCTATACAGTGACTTGCTCCACAATAAGAAGCAAAAGCGCTTTCAAACCTACTCACCCATTCTCCACCTATCAGCTTTCCTGTAGCTTGGATTTCTTTAAACGTCTTTAGATCTTGTTGCGCAAACCTGTTGTTATAAGGTTGTAGATCTAAATATGGAATATAAGTTGATATCATTTCCTTCATGGACTAAGTAACGAAGATAGCATAACAAAAGTGCTTTAACTAAAGGCTTCTACGATGTCTTTTAAATTACCGATCAAAGCGAGGCTGGTCATCACCAAAAAGAAGAAATTAACTCCTATTCCAACATGTTTTTTCCAGTGGTAGCTCTCTCTAATACTCAAAACACTAAAGAAGACTCCTAAAAGAACCGTTACAAAAAATAAGGTAATTAAGTAACCGGTTATATCGTTGATTGTATGGGCTGCTGTCCTTGTGGTCTGGCCTAAAATCGTAAAAACAATGAGCAATACCACTGAAAAAACGGCAAAATGAAATGATCTCTTTGTATTCTTCATTTGTTAAAAATCTGTTGCAAATTTATTGCTTTTTTAAAATATAAAGGTAACACTACTTAACATTGCTTAACTAGACATTAGGACCTTGAACTAGGTAATTACTTTAAATTTGTACCTTCATAAGATTGGAAGTAAAGGTTTAGATTATTGAATTAGCCTTTTTTAATTATAAGCATCCGAAAATATTATGAAAAAGAAAAATAAGTTAAGTTTGGTTGAATGACCACCATATAATAAGTGTTTGATAGCAACTTATTGTACGGTGGTTTTTTCTTTAACCTATTGATCACCATTCTATCTCCCATCGTTCCCACTCTTCTTGCTGACAGCCCAACTGTTTTTTAAAACGCTGCAGCCCTTTATTTACAGATCCGTCTTTTTCATTCACTGGCCCATAATCCATTAAGCGGAATCCTTTTCCTTTAAATTCTTTCATAGCCTCCATATAAATATAAGCTACAGCATCTGTCTTCAATCCTTCGGGAGAGCTGGCAGCATACTGAGACTTTACTATGTTTCCCTTTATAAAAAAAGTGACTCCAGCAAGTAATTCATCCTCTCGATACACATGGTGTTGAATGATGTTATCTGGAAACCTGGAAGCGAGTAATTCTATTTCTGCTATACTGTGCACTGGCTTTGAATGGTGACGTTCTGCCAATTGTGGTATTAAAACTTCTTCCCAGAAACCCCTAAAATCATTTCCGCTTTCCATTCTCAATCCCTCAAATTTACCATTGCGGTAACCTATAGACTTTTTAGGTGACACTTGTATTTTTTGATCTAATGGTACCGAATGATTGTGCAACTTTCGATTAATAGTAAAACCCTTCTGTTCTAAAACAGCTGTTATTTCTTTATTGATAGAGTTATAGGATACTGGTGGTAGTTGTAACTCTGCTTTCCTGCCTACAGACATGGATGGCGATAAAACGAGACCTTTCAGATACTCCAACAATGCATCAACAATGCTTTCTATACTTTTTACTGCTGCAACCTTGATTATCAAACCAGCATAACTCAAACCCCGATGACTGTAAAAAACACCTTCTTTTACGTGAGCAGGAACACAGCAAATCAATTGACCATCTAGGTACATCATTAAACTGTGATCTTCAAAGCGCTCCTGGTGATAGTCCATAAAATCACGTTCCAGAAGGAAGGTACCGTTAACAGAGTGCTTGACAAAGGCGTTCCATTGTATGGTGTTTTTTGGAAGATATTTTTTAACCTGTATACTCAACAAAAATTATTAAGACGCTAAGATAAGTAGAAAGAGGGTTTTTAAACTTGAACCTGAACCTGAACTTGAAATCGAATGTGAATGTGAATTTGAATTCGAATTTGAATTTGAATTTGAAAATCAAAACTTTTGTTTCCGCACCTTTCAGGGTTGGGAAACACAAACAAACTGCGCAACCTTCAGGCTTGGTGAACAGAGATCAAAGCCAGAACTTTTTCCCCTGCCCTAAAGGGTGAGGTTTCTAATTTTTTACTCCACAAAATCTTATGATTC
>Ga0307935_1000037_pt1 | contig 66965 bp, 94 predicted proteins | sample OrgLakmetageno92_FD_201827 | JGI IMG/M metagenome (GOLD analysis project Ga0307935, IMG submission 201827) | Saline water microbial communities from Organic Lake, Antarctica - #92 | ecosystem: Environmental > Aquatic > Non-marine Saline and Alkaline > Saline | place: Antarctica: Organic Lake...
TGGTCATATATATCATAATAAATTAAAACAGTATTGAATGAAAAATCATCTGCTTCTGCAGTTGCATTCAGTTCTGAAATTGTTTGTACAGAAGTATTATTTGCTATTTTAGTATATTTAGAATTAGTCCAATCAATTACAGCGCCATCCATATCAGATAATAAAACTCTATATGGACTTGTTCCAGCCAAAGAATTAGATGCTTCAATAGTAGTGTTTGTAACTGCTCCAAAAGTGTTTTCTGTTGTATAGAAATCATTAATTGTATCAGGGAAATATGCTTTAATAGACATTCTTGGGTCTGCAGGTGCAGTTCTTCCTTCAATATCATCACCATTTGTTCCATACCATTGTACAGAAGGTTCATAGTTATTATCAGATATTGTATTAAACAATACTGTTGGTGTACTTCCATGTTCAGTTGGTATGTGAAGATAAACTTGTGTATATGCTTCCCCACCTCTATTAACATTATTAATTAAATCAATATCACCTAAATATTTTACAACTCTATTATATGTATTAATACTAGTATTGTTAGTATTTTGTGCTTCTTCTACAAAAAGGTTTGGTACAGTCGCATCTACATCTGTTGCGTTTTCAAATCTAATTGCACCTATGTCTGCAACCCATTTCCAGAATAATCTTTCTGTAACAGATTGGTAATTAGAACTATCATATAAATTACCATTAGAATTAGTTTTATTAAGAACTATATTTTCCCAGTTAAGAACATAATTCTGGAAACTATTGGCAATATAAGTATTTTCTTGTTGATTACCATTTATCATATCATCCAACACATTAGTATTAAAACTACCAAAAGGTGTTGTATTTTGTCTATTTCCTAATGATTGCCAAACAATATTGTTTGATCCATTATTTGGAATATCAACTGATGGTAAGTCTAATGCTGCGAATTTGCTAAATGTGAATCTGAAATTGTCATCACTAAAAGTTTTAGCAATATCGTTTGCTGAACTATTAAAGACAAAAATGGTACCTCCTTGTGTTCTCAAACTTCGTAATAGTGGTGTTGCTGACATATATATTCTTTTATTTTGTATCTGATTAAATAAAGAAAGGGAATTGTTGGATTAGAGTCCTATCCCTTTCTAAAATAACTTATGATATTTAATCAAACAAAAAAACCCACTATTTCTAGTAGGTTTGTTTTGTTATTAATTTTTATGTTCTTTTAACTTAATAAATCCCACGTTTGTGTGTTTTATCCTAACGTTACCCAAACAGTTCCATTCCATCCTTTGAATGTTTTTGATGTGTCGTCAAATGTTATTATATGTGGACCTGTTGCACCTAAAACTAAATCTGTAAGTTGTGGAGTTGTCATTTTTGGAACTTCAATTGCTACGAAGTCATTTAATCCTAAAATATGATCTCCATTCGGTCCTGTTGAACCAATTGCTAATTTATCAATGATTTGAGAGTTATCACTACCCAATTCGATTGATGCTCCATCTTGTATTGCTTTGATGTTACCTGTTTGTAAGTTAATATTACCACCTTGTACATCTATACCTGATGTACTTACTATTACTTGTTTTGTTGTAACAGTATTATCAGCACCTATGTTAGAATTATCAAATCTACCAGTTGTTGTATTAATAATACCTAATAATTGATTGATAGCATCTGTATTAATCTTAAAGTTATCATTGATAGTTATTCTATCTGCTGATACTGAGTTAGTTCCCTTTAATGTTTTTATTGTTATTGCCATTTCTAATTTGTTTTTTAATTTTTAATTAGAGTACTCTAATTAATCCATTTTTTATAACGGTTTTTTTATTTCCGTTTGTGTCTTCCAATTCTAAAGATATATTATATTCTCCTTCTTCTGTGAATAAATAAACCATATATTTATTCAACCAATCAAATACTACTTCACCTGTTTCAACTTTTGTTATTCTCCAAACTGGGTTTTTATAACCAGGCATCTTTGACATAACATAATTAAAATACACTTGTGTATAAGGTTTAATATCTCGTTGATAATAAAGAACATCTAAACTGTTCCAAGTTGCATTTGTTGTTATACTTCGAGCATATTCACCACCATATACATTATTGTATTTAATAATGTTAATTTCATTACTTATGTAAAATCTTTTATATGCTATTATTTTTTCATCAGCAAGTGCGGTACCTCCTTGATAAGAGCGAACGATATTAAATTCCCATTCTTGAAAGGGTGAATTTACGTTTAAATCCTCAGATAAATCCAATAAAGTTGTGATAGTTCCAGGAATAATATAAGTCATTCCATCAATTTCAATAGAACCTCCAGTTGCTCCTGTGGCACCTGATAAAATATTATCAGTTGTATAAATATCAAATGTTGATGTTACATCACCAATTGCACCAAATCCATTTAGTGGTGTATTATAAGGTGATATTATAGCTTCATTTGTGTTAAAATAAAATCTATTAGGTGCTTCAAATTGTTTTGAAACTGCAACTATTTTATGTATAGTTGTTGCCCCATATTCTACAATTGGTCTATATTCATATATAAAACTAGATAAAATAGGATAGGTTGTTTCATCCAATGCACTTAATTGTGTTGTATAATCAATATATACGCCTTTTTCTGTACTTGGTAATGATATATTTCTTGATAATGTTAATGTTTCTAATTCAACTCCACTTTCTCTATTAACAATTATGTCAATTGAAGTAGCACCTATATTAATATCTGTAATATAGAATTTAGTAAATGTAGGACTTAAAGTGTCCCAATATAAATGATCTGCTTCATCCCATGTAATATCATCATCAAGATTTTTCCATGTATAAGAGTTAATATCACCTTTACTTCTTAAAATTGCATCTTGATTAACTAAATTTTGATAGAATTCAACTCTATCTGTACTGTGCCATGTTATTAAAGCGTCATTTGTTATTGTATTTGGTAAGAATGGTAAATCCCATGTACTTGCCATTTCATCCCAAGAAATATTTTCTAATTCATCCCAAGTTACATCATGAAAATCCATTATTTTCCAAGCAGTAAAGTTTGGCATTTTTTGTTCAACTGTAATATAACTAACTTCTGTATTTCTACTAAATGATCCATACATATCATATAAAGTCAATTCAACTGTATATTCACCTTCGTGTGGTAAATTTACTGCCCATTCCTTTAATAATCTTGGATTACCTTTTATAGATTTTTCCCAATAAGGTGTTTCGTCAGTTGCATCTTTGTAGATATACCATTCAATTTCATAAAAATTTGAATTTCCTATATCATCCCAAGAAACACCACTAAATGGATCATTTGCTGTTGCACCCATGTTGTATGATGCAGTTGGGAATCCGGCATCTGAAGAAAGGTCAAAATCATTATAATTATGTTTTTCGTCAAGACTGTTCCAAGTTACTTCTGTATCTTGCCATGTAATATCAAAACTTGTGTTTTTTAATAATATAGGATAACCAACAGGAATTTCTTCGTTGTTGTCTAATTCTAATACATTAAAATTTCTATCAAAGAAATATTGTAAATAAGCTTCTTTGTAATTATCCACAGGAAGATCACCATGTAAGAAATCTTGATATGATAAAACAGGAACTCCACCTGCATAAGAACCTTGTGTTACTACTGAATCTAAAATAGCACCTGTATCGAATCTTTCAACGAATAAAATTTGATTTCCATCTAAATTTATATAGAATTGGTCAAAGGGGGCTCCTAAAGTTAGAAGTCCTTCGTATAATGCTAACATGTTGTCATTATCAGTACTTTGATATGTTGCTGTTATTTCAAATCCTACGTTACTAACAGTATCGTATATTTTTAATGTGTTATCATAGAATGAATTTGTTAATGTAAATTCACGTACTTTTAATGTACTTGTACCATCTAAAATTAAATCAGGACCAATTTTAGCACCTACCCATTCTAAAGGTCTTAAATCTTGTATAAATCCATAAGATGATGGAAATACAGAAAATGTTGGGTTAATATTAATATCAATACTATCAACTCTATTAAATGAATTCCAATAATTTAATTCTATTTTTGTATAATATAATGCTTCACCTACAATATCAACTATTCTACTGTTTAACGGTAAAAAGTATTTTTTTAATTTATCTTTAAGTGCGTATAGTTTTATTAAAATTTCATCAATTGTGAATTGAAAAGTTTCTTGTGTTATTGGTAAACCATCTTCATCAAATTCACCAGTTTCTTCCGTAATTTGATAGTACATTCCAAATTTATTCGTTTTAGAATAAATTTTAGATGGGAATAAGTCGGATAATTCCTTTGTGTTATTAGAATTTAATAATACACTTTCAATATCAACAGGTCTTAATTTACCAAAGTTCTCTGAATCAACTTTTACGTTTTTCCAGTATTCTTTTATTGCTAAAGATTCAAATCCAAAATATTTTACAATATTGATTAATGCTTTGTAACTACCAAGATACGGAAAAATATTGTGAAATTCAAGTAAAAGTTCTTTTCTTTTCTTGTTTACTAAATTAAAATCAATTTCTTCCTCTTTTACATTCATTGAATCGAAGATTAAAAAATCTTTTGAATTCAATGTGTGACCCATTGTTTCTAATAATAATGGTAATCTTGTATCTTCGGCAACAGTATCAACAAAGAAAAATACTTCACCTATTTGTTCTTTAGACATATTATCTCTAAAGTACATATTCACTTTACCAACAAATGAATTTTCGTCACTTGCAGAAAATCCTATATTTGCTGTTTGATAATCTTGTCTTAAAATATTAATATCATAAGAATCTGGGATGTTTGTATATGTGATACCACCTTTAACTACATCTGAAAATGAGGCATCATACGTAGCTTCTATCGTCATTTCTGTTTTTTTATTAATATAGTATGCATCGTTATCTAAAGTGATGCTATACACAAAGAAATTATCTTCTGCTGTTTTATCAATTTCAAAAACTATTTCACATTCATCATTAGTAATATTAGTAGGTTTTACATACAGGAATTTATTATATTCATCACTATAAACCTTTTCAAGTACAATTACTTGTTCTGATTCAATTAATTCAACAGAAACAGCCTGTTCTGCAAGGGTATAGTTTCCCCTGTACAATCCACTTGTTGAATCGTAAAATAAGTTAAGGTTATTACCTTTTTTATTGAAGAAATGTAGATTTTCCTTTTTTATAGACATTTATTGTTATTTATTTGGATTATCCTCTGTGTAATTATAAAGATTCTCAAGAAGTTTTACAGAATAATAGTTATTCATTTTAATCATTTCTAATTTCTTTAAAAATCCGCTCATAATTTCATTTGGTGTACCTGTTAGGTATGGGGACATAGTTTTTTCAAATATGTCTAATTCCTCTTCTTTAACAGGTTCGTATGCTTGTTGTATTTGCGATTTACTCAGTCTCATGATTTACCTTATTTTCTTGGTATTGATTCTCTAACTACGATATTTAGTGCTGATAAATTATCAGTATTTATACCGTCTATATATTCTATTCCATTTCTATCAAAGAATCCACCTCTAATAAGTGGTAATTCTTTATTTCCAATAACAATATCCCCAAATTCGTCTAATCCTAAGTTTGGATTTTCTCCAGGTGTTAAAATTATTTTTTCTGTTGTTTCTATTACTGTACTATCATTCAAGTTAGGAACATCTACATTTTCTCTAACTTTGTTCAATAGGACATTTGTAGCTTCTGTGTTATTATAATTAATGTTTTTGAAATAATATCCATTAGCAATTGCCGTTTCATTTACTTCTGAAATAAAATCAACATAAACAGAATCTACTCCACTAACTTCTTCAATTATTTTAATAATATCAGAACGTGGAATTTTATCTCTTCTTTGTAAAGAAAGGAAATATTCACCTACTTTGTCTGTAATTTCTGCAGAAACAACATCTTGACTTACAATATCATCAAATACTCTAATAAAAACATTTAGTGAATATCTTGTAATGATAGGGTCAATTATTTTTAATTCTGTTGAAATTAATTGTCTACCACTTTTGTTAATAACATCATATACAGCATCTTTATCTTGTTCTGTTAAGTAGAAATTATTTATATCTGTACTAAAGTAATCTGAATTACTTTGTACTTTTCTTGTAATGTCTGGTAATAAAAATAAATATACAATATTATCATCATCTAAATATTGATCTCCAAATGTATTAAAGGCATCTATGTAACTGAATTGGTTGTACTTAGATAAGAAATAAGTATAATTAGTAGGATTAGCAAGTACTAAACCTCTACTATTTTTATTCATTAAAAACCTTGTAAGTTCTTTATTCTCAGCGTCTGCACCCATAGTAATCTTTTTAGAAATACTAACATCAAACACTTCGTTTAGATCCAATTCGCCACCAATTCCATCAGAAACTTCATCAACAAACTCAAAAATAATAGAAGATGAGGATTCTCCGAGGTTTCCACCAGAACCACTTGAAGCAATCCAGTCGATCTGTATATTTTCACCAACTTCTGGTATGTACCCATAATCCGGATTACCAAAATATATATCCACTCCACCATTTATTCCCGTTTTCACTAGAACCCCTTTTTCGTTCTTTTTCATGTCATAAAGGGATTCGAATTTTTTAAATTCTTGACCATTAACAGAAATAGTAACTGTATCGTTTTCAATCTGTGCGAATCTTGTTGGAATGTTGAATGATTGTAAATCAACTCCATTACCTGTAAAGTTCGATGTATTTAATTCCCCTTCTATAACTTGAAAGGACATTAAATTAGAACTTGACTTTGGAATATAGACTGAATCAGTGTCTAATAACACTAAATAATTTTTTTGATTGTTTTTACACAACATTTTTGTGTAATTTACTATTTGAATATTAGAACCTGGAATATCATTTGCAACTCCTGGTTTAATTTTCATTGAAATTTCTCCTTTTGCACTTATTGGTCTACTAGGATTGTGACCTGTTAGTCTTGCAAGACCTAATATAGAATTTTCTTTATATGCTGTTAGTATGTTTCTTTCGTTTAAAGAATCTTCTAAATAGAAGTATTGTAATTTGTTTAATTCGTTTAAAACATCAATAATTTGTCCATAAGGACTTGATGGTGAAAAGTTTAAATCTCTTTTGTCATATTCTTTAACTAGAAACGTTTCTAATTGTTGTTTTAGTTGGTCATCGAATAACCTACTCTTATCTATAATCTTATTAACTTGGTCTTTTGCTTTCTTTGACATTTAGGAACAATTGTTTTTATATTTAATTGACAACCATTCTTACTAAGTTGTCATCTTCTACTAAAATCTCAATAATTGCAGCATCGCTAGTACCTACTTTGTAGAATTCTACCTTTATTTCGTATCTGAATTCTCCAGATAATGCACAATTTCTTGAAATTTGTTGACTTATTGCTTGTACTAATTCACTTTCACCAACATTAAAGTTATGTAAATAGGATTGTAACCCAACACCATAATTAGCTCTTCCTAAAACAGTCGTTGGTGGTGTACCTAAAACCATTTCAATTTCTTGTAAAAACCCTTCAAGTTTATCGTTATTTTCTATATTGTTTTTACTATAATTGGTTTTATTAGGTCTGCGGATGTAAATATCTGTTGCCATATCCTATTTAATTATTCTTTTATAGAACTTTGATTTTTTTAACTTATCTATCTTTTCTAATATTGAAGTATGTTCTTCTGAATCCATACCATCAAGTACAAATGCGGCAGCAGGGCTTTTTCCTTCGTTTAAATATTCGTTTAATCCATCAGTGTGCTACATAGACCCCGTGTGGAGAAAGAAATCACTTCCACCTCTCATACTTTTAACTTCTTCTTTAACTTCATCAACTTGCTCTTTTCCTTGTTCGTAATACCTATCATAATTAATAGTTGCATTACCAGGTAAGTTCATAGTGAAAGTACCTAAGATGTTCGCTAATTGCATTTTAGAGTGTCCTAAACAATAGTGAAAGAATAAATCTAATCCATAAAGTGCTTCTAAAGGTGCTCTAACTTCACAATCTAATAAAAAATCAGGTGAATTTTCTAAAGAACCTTTTAAGAAAAGTTTATTTGTACCTCTACTGTATGTATATGATATTGGAAAGTTCATAATGTGATACATTAAATCTCCCCAAGAAGATGCAATAACAAATCCTAAAACTGCATCAGATTGCATAGTATCTTCAGCACCTGAAAATCCACCATTTACACCCCAGTTTGATGCTAAGTATTTATCAAAAGAAAAATCAGGATAACCATTCATTTTTCTTGATGAAACTGTATCTTTAGCAACCGCACTTACAGAATAAATACAACTTGGTAGTGTAATCTTTCTTGTTGCTTGAAATTCTTTGTTATTTGCCCAAACTTCAGCAGGGATTGATAAGTAAATATTATCAACACCGTCATCCCAATTTCTATGAAACCATTGAGCAGCATATTTAACAATATTATCAATTGCAGCTTCTGGAACACTGAAAGGTAGACTGCATCCAACCGTAATGGCAGTACTTAGTTCATCGTAAAATTCTCTTTTAGTCATAATGTATTTACTTTGTTTTAAATTTCAGCTTCATCTAAATTTTCAACATCCTTTTCAATAATAGTTGTTGTATCTGTTATTTCACAATTAAAATGTGAACCTTTTCTGAAAATACCACCATCAATATATGAATCTTTCATCTTTACTCCATCTAAATAACAATCTTTAAATTCCCCTCCATTGATTTCTTCGTTTTTAATTCTGCAATTTTTGAAATTAGAATTATTTACTTTAGTCATGTCTAAATCTGAATTAGAAACAACACAATCATATAAACTTGTGTGAGTTAGTATAGTGTTTATTAATCTACAATCATATAATAATATTCCTGGGTCATCAATAGTTGTTCTTCTGATAATAAATCCTCCAATTTCAATAACAGAATTGTCAGTGTCGTAATTTATTACACCTTTCATATTAAATTTAACTTCTTTCATTCTAATTAGAATAGGATATATGTGTTTCCATACTATTGGAAAAAATAATTTTCTGGTTTCTTCGTCAACTTTTAAGTCAACTTTAAATTCAATATTCTTGAATATATTACTAAAGTTAAAATAGTTTTGTCCAGCTAAGAAAACATTTTTCTTAGGTTCTAATAAATCAATAAGTTTTTGTTTAATTTCATTTTCTTCAGTATAATATGCATCTTTGATACTATTTAAAAAGAAATCTAATAAGAAAAGTATATCTGTTTGTTGTTCTTCATATTTTCTACCTCCAATGTATCTAAATTCTAAATAATTACTTTTTAACTTTTCAAAGTTTATACCGTAGTATTTTGTCATTGGATATGTAAAACTTGTTCTATTTGTAGTTAAATTAACAAAATCAAAGTTACTATGTAGTGGTATAATATCTTTAATAGATTTTGTATATAAATTATCTTTTCTGTTTGGGAATCTTTTATATATTTCATCTTCTTCAAAATCTAATATAAATTTCAATATATCCATATCTTGAATATATCTTGTATCAGGATAATTCAAATTTAAGTGCAACCCACATCTTTCAGTTGTTTTTACTCCTTTAGATTCTCTTATCCATCTTAAAACTTTAATTAATATTATTCGAGCATGATTATAATCCATTGGACCTGTAACAAGTTCAACAGAATGATCTCCCAATGAAAAATCTGGTTCTAATTTGAAATGGTTGTCAGTTGGTACGAATTCAGAATGGTGTTCCTTTTCGATGTTCATTTTAACCTTTAAAAGTTTTTGTAATTCATCTTTTATAGTTCCTAAATTAAAATTAGCATCTCGTACAAACTCTATTTCAAGTCCACATTTGGCGTTGTATATTTCTTTATTGTTTTCCATTGAAATAATTATCGTTTTCTTATTTAATGTAAACAAAAAAAGGCAACCACGAATGATTACCTTTTCTTCTTAAATTCATTATAAAATTAAACTAACTCTAAACCGTATTTGTTATCTTTATTGTCTAAAACTTTAACGTTAACTTTTTCACCACGTTTCAATTCTTGACCTTCTTCAAGTTTACTTATGTGTATAAGTCCGGTTGCATTCTTTCCCAAAGAAATGAAACTACCATACTTTACAGTTTTTACAACTTTTCCTTCGATTACTTCACCTTTTATGAATTTAGGTTTTGCAACTTCGTTTGGATCAACTGATAATCTTGATAAAATTATTTTCCTATTTGTAACTATTTCTTTTAAGTAGAAATCAATTTCCCTTCCCGGAGTAACTTCTCCATTATTAAATAATTCAATTAAAGCCTCGTCAAAATCATCTTTGTGAATCATTCCAGTTAAAACATCGTTAAATTCAATAAATATCCCAAATGGTTTAGTACCTGTTACTTTACCTGTATAAACAGCACCAATTTCTAATTTTTCAATTTCTGTTGGGATTAATGTTTCAAGATATGCTCTATGTGAAACTATTAATTGGTCTTTGAACTTAGAATATCTATTTTCGTTTTTAATAGGTATTACTTTAATAGTTTTACCTATTAATGTTTGAAAGTCTATTAATTTGTTAATTCCTCCTAAACTTCCAGGCATAAATACATTCACATTTTCAATACTAAGAACATATCCATTTTCTGTCAATGCAATAACGTTTGCATCATAGATAGAATCATTAGATGGGTCTTTCATTTCAGTATAAAGTCTATTTTTTATAAACTCAACAACACTAGCTTTTAAATATCCTTTTGTATTTGTGATAAGTGCTTCAATTTCATCACCAATTCTATAATCTTCAGGATTAATGTTATCCTTTTCAATAGAAATATAAGCAAATTCCTTTCCTCCAATATCTAAAAGAATATCATTTTGAGAAATTTGAGAAACAAATCCAGAAATTTCTTGTCCTAATTCATATCGAAGTGATTTTGGTAGTCTTTTGAACGTTTCATCGTAAAGTGAAAGTAGTTCTGCGGCATAAGATTCTTTAGATAAAAGTTTGCCATTTTGAAGAAATATAGTGTTTTCTTTTTCAGTTTCAAACATTTCGATGTTTGTTGGGTCACCATAAGTTACTTTTTCGTCATTCATTATTATTTTGTTTTAAAATGTTATACTTTATATAATCGTTAAGTAATCGTGAATAATGGCACTGGTAATACCAATGGTGGTGGTGGTACACCAGCAATTGCGATTCCTGTATATAAGAAATTTAAGGTCTTTGCGTGTAGTGTAAACATATTGTAAAATGCGAGTACTATTGGCTCCATCGTTGAACTATCACTTGCCGGTGGATATGGTGGTGTTGGTACCGGAACAGAACCAATTACATTTCCTAAGTTTACTAATGACATTCCAGGATGAGTTGCCGGCAATTTTAATAATGCTGGTGCCCAACAAGCAACTAAAGATGCTTCAATTGGTGTAAATATCATTGCTGGTGCCTTTGTATTGAAACATAATTCAAGTGATGCTTCGATTGCTGTTTCAACTAAAGGAAATAATTGACCTTGCCAAGCATTTCCTAAACTATCGGAACCTGCTTTACAAGCATCTTCGTATGCTGCGGCAAGTCCTACTGCCACTTCCTTTATTGTTCCTTCTTCACCTTTACTATCGAGTGCAAGTTCATACTGATTTGTAAAAACTGCTTCTATATCTGCTTTTAATCCCATTATTCTAAGTCTTTATCTAAAGTTACTAATTCTGATTTGAAATCTACCCAACCAGCATCTGGGGCATCAAATGTTCCTGCTATTACACCTGCCCATCCAACACCTGCTGAAAGTGGTGTACATGGTCCAACTGGTGAATTTACAGTAACAGCACCTAATTTAGTAATAAAATCTGTAAGTAACGTTTCTAATGTGTCACCTAAAACCGCTGGTTCTAAACTTCCACCTTGTGTACCTAAACTAATACCTTCATTTCCAATGTGTACAACTTTACCTGTTTCTCCATTCGAAAGTAATATACTTTCATCTTCATTACTGAATTGAATAAATGTTTCGTTTTTTCTTACTATAAGTCCCTGTGTTTCAGTGTAAAATATTTCGAGGGTTCTTGGATCACTTTCTTCACCAAGTCCATCTTCTCCCATTCTTTTATCATATACGATTGACCATACTTTAGGATAGTCTTCTGCATATTCACCTAATAAATCATCATTAGTTTTTGCAATACCTGAGTAAAACGGAACATATTCATCACCGTTTTCAAAGAATACGTTACATATTTCACCTACTTTAGGAATGATAACAGTACCTGATGAAAGTTGATTGTATGGGATTGCCCAAGGAATTACTTCGTCATTCAATTTATCAAATTTTCCAAAAACTTTGATTTTAACTCGACCAAGATTCAACACATCATTTGTATCAATAACTTCCCCTACCCAAATCGTACCTAAAGTTGTGTCTTTAAACATATTATTCTATAATTTATACTGTTTTATTTAATTACTTCCTTTACCGTAAACGTTTCCTAAATTACTTTTGTTGTTACTTTTGTTGTTACTTTTCATATTTATAACTGTATTTTGAGCACTATCAACTATTGTTGATGCGTTTATGTTTGCTAAAGAAGAAGGAGAAAATCCATAAACGTTACCTAAAAGTAAATTTGTTAGTTTATTTTTAACTAAATTTCCTGCTTTTGCTGAAACATTTGCACTTACATCGGTTGCAAGTGCAACAATAGAATCTTTAATAAAATTAGGTGATTTAGGACTATTTAAAACGTCGTCATTTATAAATAATAATTCTTTTCTCAAATAATCTTTAACATAATAGTGATTATCTTGATTACTTAATGAATGTAAAATTCTATAAATGTTATTTTCTTCTATGTTTTGATATGAAATTTTAATTTTTTGAGCAACTTGTGTTGGTTGTGAATTTGAAATAGATGCGAATGCTTCACCAGAATCATCAGGTTGAAATTCACAATGTGTTAAATCAAAAGAAATTTGGGTTCTATCTGTCATAGAATTTACACCTAACAATTGTTCATTTATTTCAGCTTTTTTACTTAGTGGATTTTCACTTGTAGATGGTAAATCTATTTCGTTTGCTAAATTACCTAATCTTTTTAAGTTAGTAGTTTTCAATCCAAAATCTCTAAAATCATAAAGTTTAATTGTCATATCAAACTTTCTAAGATTATCAGGTAAAATATATCTTCTATTTACAAAATCAACTGTTATTTTTTTATATAAATCCATCAATCCAGTCATTCTTAAATCAATTGATTCTAAACAAGTTATTGTTACTTCTTTATTGAATAATGGTTTTGATATATCTCTTTTCCAAGCATCATCTAATCCATCTATTGATTGAAAGTACCAAGGATATTCTGTATTCAATTTTATTAATAATGATTTGAAATCCAATAACATATTATATCTTGCTGTATCTCCTATTGAATCTAAGTAATAAAGGGCTGAATTAGAATTTTTCTCAGCACCTAAAAATCCAGATGCATTCATTGAACCTGCTACTGAATCTGTTTGTCCTATACCTGTAAATAATAATTTGAATGATAAGTACGTAGGGTCTTGATACAAATGTAATTTATCTGTACTGTGTGTACTTAGTGGTTTTCTAAAGTTTTTATTTTCATTAGATTCTCCAAATATGTCTTTACCCAAAGACGAACCTCTGGACATCGCATCATTTATACCTTCATCTAATTTACCCATTTATCACTTTTTATTTTTTACAATATTAGAACTTGCTGGCATTGGCCATTCCCTTCTAATTAGGTTAACTGTTTGTGAAAACCCAGAACCTCTGTTCCAATGAATAGCATAATCACGAATTACATAAAAACCACTAACAAAACTATTTGCTACATAATTTTCTGGTCTTTCGTACATATCACCATCTTGCTCTGCTGTTGTTCCTCTTTCTTTATCTCCATTCTTCAAAGCAGCATTGTTTAATAGGTTACCATCTCTTTCGTAAATAGCAACTGGAATTCTTTTATATTTTGAAACACTACTCGATATATCTTGTAATGTTACAGTTAACCCCATCTTATTTAATTCTTCGTTGTTTTGATAATTCAAAATTTTAGAATAATTATAATTTGGGTGTAAGTTACCCTCGTTCAATGTACTAAATTGCCTACCTTGATAAATATACTTATTTTGCATTTCATAAGTTTCATCTCCAGCTTTACCTTTTAAGATAATCATATTTGATTCAGTTCCTTCTGTTGTTAATGGATCAATAAAGAATGATGTGAATTCATATAAATCCATATTCATTACTTGACTGTACCTTTTATAACCATTCGTCATCCATATTTCACCTGCTTTGTTAAACAAATTATAATCTTTGATGAAATTAGTTGTATTGTCATAGTTTGGGTGATTAGATAATAAAATTTTTGGATTTTCAGAAGTAGTACCTTCACTTTCATTACTTTTATCTTGTGTTATTGCAGAAATTAAATCAGCAATTCCATCTTCTAATGATTCATCTGTTGAAAATAATGTATTAACATTAACAAGTGTTAAGTAATAATATAAATCAACAAATGTAGTATAAAAACTTTTATCATCTTTATAGATAGTTTCAGAAGTCTTATTAATGAAATCTTTTATTGTGTTGTTTGGATTGAATCTGGGCATAGTATCATCCGTAGATGTTTCATTTGTCGCAAAACCTAATTGAACCTCATCACAGACCGCTAAAAGGTGATTGTACGAGGTGTCAGATGGATATGATAATTGTTGTTCACTAAACAAGTTAGGAACTTTCATTATTCCAGATAATTTATAAACTGATTTACCTTTAGAAGTAAACCCTCTAATTGTAAGAATGTCAAAATTAACTCTGATTTTCTTTTTAGCGTTGTTATTTCTACTACGAATGTATAATTCAATTAAATCTCCATCTTTAGGGAAATCATTTTGAAATTGTTTAGTAATATCTTCGAATGTTAAATCAATAGTAGGTATAAATCCAGCAGTATTCACTGTGAATTTTATAATTGATTTTGCATCAAGTTCATATCCATTAATTTTCATATATGGTGAGCTATTACCCATATATTTGGATTTGTCTGCAACCGATTGATTTTCGTTTTCGTAATTACTTGTTTCGATTTGTTCTAAGACAACTGACGGTTCTTTGACCGTTAATATTTCCGCTTTGTTTGATGCCATTATACACTAATACTGTTAGTTTCTTTATTTACCTCAATATTAGATTCACCTGGTTTCAACTCATTTGGTTTAATGTTTACTTTAGAACCGTTTTTAATACTAGCACTAATTTTAGCAAGAGTTTCTAATCTTGATTTATCAACTTTACTTTTCTTAGTAGAATCAATATATTTCTGTTTAGCTTCTTTTGATTCTTTATTTGGATTTTTATAGAATTTCTTTGCACCATTTAATTCTGGAATAACTAACACATCGCTAGTTCTAACTTGTAAAGGGTCACTAAGTTCATTACATTTCATTATAATATCAACATATTCATCTGACCCATAAACAGCAAGTGAAATTAAATCAACTCTCCTATCATATTCTGCAGTAACTTTAATTACTTTCATAACTAAAAAGTTTTCACTATTATAGTCTGGTATATAGGTTGGTTCACAAAAATCCACTATTTCTGTTGTGTTGTCTTTACTAATCTTTATCTTTGCGTTTAGTGTGTCCATAAAGTATTTAATGTAACTAAGATATTATGCAGTTGCTACGGCTGCTTGTGCAGATTGATACCTACCTTTTGCATACGCCACAGATGCATTTGCATTGTCAACGGAATCGTTTACTATTTTTGCTGGTGGTGTTAACTTTGAGGTTCCAGAACCGTTTAAATCTTTATTTCTATAATATGATTTACTTTTGAAATCTACATCACTTCCGTAGAATCTACTTCCACCAAAGTTAAACATTCTTTGTAATCCATATTTATCTCTTGGCATTGCATGTTTTAATTTAATTTCAAGTAAAACATAACTTGGTACATCATCTGCAGTAAATGGTCCTTCCATTCCCCATGAAGCATCGTCCATAATTAAATTTCCATACATCATTGTTGGGTTAAAAGGATTTCCTACTGTTAAATGCCATTCTCCTGTTGGATTTGCTGTTAATAGTGAATGTAAAGAAAACATTTCAGGTCTTCCTAATTTATCTAAACTACCACCTAACATACTTGCACCAACATTACCTGCTATTGTTTTTATTCCTTCGAAAATACCACCTTCAAAGGCACCCGAAAGTTTATCAGTAATATCTCCTATAAATGATTTTAAGAATCCACTAACATCACCATTAGCAAGTGCTTTTGAATCACCTAATGGACCTGAAAATCCTCCACCCCCTGTGAATCTTGTTGCTCCTCCCCAAAATGGTGCTTTGTTAGTAACCATGTTCATCATGTTACCTAAAATATCCAAGAATGCTACTTTTGTAGAAATTCCATCGTATGAACGAACGGCATATCTAAATTTAAGTGTTATATCTTGGTCAAATTTAATTCCTTTATCTCTTGTCCAAATTTTATCAACCACATCAATTGGACCCCAAACATAATTGTTTTGGTGTGTAGAATATGGATTAAAATCCGTTGCTGCTTTACCTTGTAATTTTTCTTTTGCAAATGACCCACTTGAATCAGCATTTCCTAAGAAATCTAATCCTCCCCATCCAGTTTTCGATTTGTCCATAGTTTGAATTTCACTTTGAAATTCTTTCCAAGCAAACCCGGTACTAAATGAAAATATAGATTCGAATGTATTATTTTCACCATCAATATATGATAATAAACGAGATACGTCTCTATTTGGATTATCTAAGTTATTAAGTAAATTATCATTACTTGGTTGTGGAAATCTTCTTAATGTAAGTAAGTGATTATTAGGAACTTTACCATATTGGTCAACAAATAGGAAATCTCCCCATTTATATTGCATAGCGTGTTCAACTTCTTGTTCATTAAAAGCTGATGTTATTTGACTACCGGTTGGATTTTTATATCCTGTTGGGTTTTCCTCATTATAATATCTACTTGGTGTGTTTAAATATGAACCTTCTTCGTGTCCAGATCCTTGTTTTAAAAAATCATTGTAGTGTAAAACTGATAATGAATGTAACATTGATTGCTTTCCCTCTAAAGGGTCTGCTTTATTACTAGTCTTACCATTTTTATCATATTTGTTACCTTCAGGAAGAGAAACAGTTCTACCTTTTATAGTATTATCAGTATAATTTGTAGAATTGTTGTTTGGATTTTCACTAAAGCTCATAAGTATGAAGATTTATATTATTTAATCTATCTCATTTTGATAGATATTAATAATTATTCTCTACTTTCTCTCTCTCTCCAAAGGTCACGTTTGACAAAATATTGAACATGTTTTTGACGACTCTTACTAAATTCCTTTCTTCTAGCAGGTCTGTTAAGAATATAGTCATCGAAAAAGTCATACATTGCTTGTTTAGTTTTGGTATAGTGTTCGTAATCCGGTCCCATATCTTCAATGATTTTTAAAATCATTGGTTTGAAATCTTGAATAAATTGTTGTGTAGTTTTGACATATATTTTACTGGCGCTTTGTCTAAGATGTTTAGATAAAACTATATCATGTAGTTGTTTAAGATACTTACATGTTGCCATGAAATTCATTTTACTAAGATATGTCATTGATTCGTAATGACTATCAAAGATAAATGCTTCATTTACCCAGAATAAAAATTTGTCTGATTGATTTTTAAAGAATATTTTGTATTTTCCGTAACTGAAATCTTTGTTTTCGATTTGTTCAACTAATTCGGAATCTACAAACGAGAACATCTTTACACCTTCGTTTAACACTGACTTTTGAATGTCATGTGACTTGATTGCTGTTTTGAACCAATTATTGTGAAAGAAATCTTTAAGTAATTCTCTTTTTTCGAATGCATTAGTAATCCTTACAACATAATCTAATGTGTGATCTGCATTTACCTTGTGTCTTAATATTTCACCTGCAAATGCTTTAATTGTGTCTGAATTGTTGTATGAAAATAATAAAAAGTAAACTTTGTCACCTTTTTTGTAAACCTTTTCTCTTAGAATATCTGCTGAATAGATTCCTTGTTTACTTGGTTTATATTTTTGATCTCCACTATCTGATTTAAGCATTCTGTGTCTAATGGTTTAGGTTCATCTAAGTTGCATATTTGAATATCTAATGCAACTTCTAATTTATCTGTGTAATTTTCAATAGTACCAATAAAGTTTTCTAAAATTACATTATCCAAAGTATCTGTGTAATAAAAAATACTATGATACTTTGGATTATGTAAATTTGATATTGAATCGAATAATTTATTGAATAATTCACACTCCAGAACACTATTACTCTTAGATTCTCCGAAAAGAATATATTTTTCTTGTTGATTCAATAAATCAACATAAGATACAGATAGACTTCCAGGTTTCTTTTTAATAAAGTCCTTAAAAGTTGTGTGTTCCTTTGTGTGTATTATAAAAAAATTGTTCATTATAAATCTTCTGGTGTAAATTCATCTTCGTTTTCAACTAATTCATTATCAAGTACTGCTGTTTCTGTATCATGTACAGTTACACCATTATTTTCTAATAATTCTTTTTGTAAAGCTTCATTTTGTTCTTTACCCATGTTTGCAATAGAAGTTTTCACTTCTAAATATTCGGCTTTACTCATTAAACCTTTTTCCCATTCTCTTTTGGCATTGTTTACAAACATTCGCCTTTGTTGTCTTGTTGTGTTCATATTTATTTGTTTTAATCTACGTTATTTACTTCTGTTAATTCTTCGGTCTCTAATATTGGTTGAGGGAATTTATGTAATAAATATTGCTCAATGCACCCTGTAATTACATCTTCTGTCAATTGTTGACGTACATAATCTTTTAGTGATTCAAATAGTTCATCACCATATAATTCTAAAAGCATTTTTATTTTTTTTTCTGAAATAAAATCGAAATCTATTTCAATGTTCAATTGCATTTTAGAATCTCTGTTTGCTTTGTCTAAAATATCAAACCCAAATGTATTTGTTGGTTTAGGTGTTTGAATAACCTCTGGTGTTAAATGTGCAGATTGATTAAATTCGGGTGGAATTTCTTTACTTTCTTCTTTTTTTGATAAATGTTTAATAACATCTTCGGCTTGTGCAACTCCAATCAAAATCATCATTTCGTTGATTACATGACCATTAATTCTTCCACCACCTTCAAAATTGACCCAAACAAATTCACCTTGAACATCAACATCTTTAATTATTTCTTGGGTTCCTTCCTTTTCACCTTTGATCCATTCAAGAATCATCAAAGGTACTAGTTCATCAGGTTTCATCATGTTACTATAAATTTAAATGTATATTAATTAAATGATAAAAATATAAGAAATATTTTACTTATCATTATATAATATATAATAGTACTAAATTAATAGTTATTTGATATGTAGTCGTTTATATCTACCATAAAATTATCTTTCACTTGTTGTGTAAATGAACCAATAACTTCAATCGTTTCAAGATACCATTTAGCACTTTTCCAATCACCAGAAATTAAAGCCTGTTTCATATCTTTAGTTTTATAATCAATTTCAAATACTTCTTGTTCAGTTTTAGTACCTGATGATATATCATAAACTAATGATGCTCTTTTCAATCTATAATAGTTTGTACCATCAATAATCTTTTGGTTATAACTATCGTCTATTCTTTCTAATGTTTCATTAGGGAAATTCATTTTTTCTAATCTAATCTTATTTGAATAATCTAAATTTAAAAATTTATCATTTCCTAATTCGTCACTTTCTATAATTGTAATTAATTTACTAATTACAGGTCCTCCTTTTACTATTTCACCATTCAATTCGATGGTTAATGTGTTATTTTTAACTAAATCAAATAAAGTAGTAAAATTATCTTCTTGTAAACAAGATATATTAACTAAATCTATTTTTTCATTATTAAAATCTTGGGTATCTATTGTTGTAACCCCTGGTTCTGTTTTATAAATCGTATAGTTCATAATTATAATTTATTATTTTATTATTTTATTACTTTTACAGTAAAGGTAGATGATGCTGCAATACTTATATATGATGTTACTCTATTAACAACTGTTACTGTATTATTAGATGCACAATATGCTATTGCATTATATTCAGACCCTGCAACATCTAAATTACTACAAACATCTTCATCTGGTTGTACTATACAGAAATCTCCAACTACTGCTCCTGTTACAGTAACAGAATAAGCATAATCCGTGTTTCCAGACCAAGAAACTTCTACAATTGTTTTGTCAGCAGATAATATTGTTGATCCACCAGATCCTGTAGCACCTTGTGGTCCTGTAGCGCCTTGTGGTCCTGTAGCACCAACACCTAAATCAGTTCTATATTTTATTTCACCTGAAATTGCATCAATTACAGCAACTCTTGTATCACCTGTTGCACCTGCAACAGCTCCTTGTGTGAAGTATTTACCAGTAACTATCATATTAACATTATATGTTGCACCATATACATTTACGTATGGTATTCCATCAGCGGCAACATTTAAGTCTAATGTAAGTATTTCTTCAAATGCACTACCATCTAATCTAGCAGAAACAAGACTAGTACTATTATCATACATATTAATTGAATTAATTTCTTGTGATGAACTATTTGTTCTTCTCAATTCAATTAATGGGTCTGCAATTGATAAATATCCAGACAATAAAGTATTGTTTGTAGGATCTGTGAAATACTTTCGTAATAGTACAGTACCAGGTGATAATTGAACATCTGCAACTGTTGTTGCGGTTGTTCCACCTGTATCATGATATAATGATTTCATTGATAATGTTGCCCCTGACCCTGATAGTTCAGTACCAAAATTTATTGCCGGTTTTGACTGTAAATTAAATGCATTTGGTGATAATAGAAGGTTACTTAAAGTATTATCATCAATATAGTTTTCTAACTCAATTATAGAATTAGAAACTTGTATTTTTCTATAAGAATCATCAGAAATAGTAGTATTTGTCCATCTAGCATCATTTGTTGAATTAAACCATTCTGCTGTATTAGAACTATCTTCATTTACTATTCTACTTCTATTATATGCAAAATTCCATAGTTGAATCACAGAACCAACTTTAGATTCACCTCTGTTGATGAAATATCCATTTCCACCAGACCCTCCTATTTCATATCCTGATTTAAAAAATCCGTCTATTCCTGTTGCTCCACCTAAAAAATGAACATCGTTCACTCCAGTTACTCCATAATCTTGAACAACTATTTTAGAAATTCCAGAATCTTGAGAGGCACTAACATCTGCAACTTCTTGTAAATTTTGATTCCCTGATGCACCTATTTCACCTTGTGGTCCTGTTGCACCTTGTGGTCCTGTTGCACCTTGTGGTCCTGCAACGGTTGAATCTGCTCCTGTTACACCTTGTACTCCTTGAATACCTTGTGCTCCTGTTACACCTTGTGCTCCTGTTGGACCTTGTGCTCCTGTTGGACCTGTTACACCTTGAACACCTTGTACTCCTTGAATACCTTGTGCTCCTGTTACACCTTGTGCTCCTGTTGGACCTGTTACACCTTGTGCTCCTGTTACACCTTGAACACCTTGAATACCTTGTGCTCCTGTTGGACCTGTTACACCTTGTACTCCTTGAACACCTTGTGCTCCTGTTACACCTTGTACTCCTTGAACACCTTGTGCTCCTGTTGGACCTGTTGCTCCTTTATCTCCTGTTAATCCAGTTGCCCCAATAGGCCCTTGTATATTTGAATCTGCTCCTGTTGCTCCTGTTGCCCCATCAGTTCCTGTTGGACCTGTTGCCCCTGTTGCCCCTGTTGCCCCTGTTGGACCTGTTGGACCTGTTGCCCCTCTTTGTGCAATGGCAATTGGTGTTCCAAATTTTGCTGGAGTACCTGTACTATCATAAGAACATCTAAATGTTACGTTTGAAATATCATCTGATATTGCATTAACTTCTATATAAATTCTATCACTATCAATAATATCAACATCGTTACCAATAATAATTTGAGCAGTTATTGTTTGTATAACTGTTGTACTTGTAATGGTTATACTATCAGTATTTGCAACCGGTGTTTTTAATCCTGTTGCACCTAATATTCCAATTTCAACATTAAAAACTGCTCTATCATTGTTTATATTAATTTTACCATATAATGTAACATCAATTACACCAGAAGGTAAAACTGTAAGGTTTAATTCTCCAAAATCAAAAACATTTGCCCATTCACCTACAAATACTGGACTTGTTCCACTATTTGCAACTACATCAATTTCTGTTGCAACTCCAGATGTTGGGTAATCTCTATCTATATCTTCAAATCCAGTTGCACCAACGACAGTTGTAGATTTTAAATAATTTAAACTTAATGCTGCAATCGGACCTGTTGCTCCTGTTGGACCTGTTGTCCCTGTTGGACCTGTAATACTTATACCAATTGGTCCTTGTAATCCTGTTGCTCCTGTTGCTCCATCTGTTCCTGCTTGTCCAACTGGTCCTTGTGGTCCTTGTTGTCCTGTTGCTCCTGTTAATCCTGGCAATCCCTCAGCCCCTGTTGGTCCTGTTGGTCCCACTGGTCCTCCAGATGGTCCTGTAACACCAGATTCTCCTGTTGCTCCTGTAATCCCTGTTGCTCCAGATTCTCCTGTTGCTCCTGTAATCCCTGTTGCTCCTGTTTCTCCTGGGATAGTAGTTCCCATAATAATCCAATTATTGGCTGCTGATGTAGTTGCTGCTGAAGATTCATAAACCGGTGGTTTAATTGCAATAATTCCAGAATATTTAGTATAAGAAAGAACTTCTGAAATTTGATATTCAGAAGGATTTGAGGCTTTTGCGATATGGATATAAGAACCAACAACAAATGCTGTTGCATACCCATCTATTACCACATTTGGTCTTAAAGTAAAAGTAATATTACCTGTATTCTTTAGTGCAAATGCTGATGTGCTTGTTCCATATAAACCTTCTCCATCTCCTGTTGCCCCTTGTACACCTTGCACACCTTGTAACCCTTGTGGACCTGTTGCCCCTGTTGGTCCCACTACTGATGAATCTGCACCAGTAGCACCTGTAACACCAAATCCTGTTGCACCTGTAGCACCGATTGGTCCCGGAACAGTAGACGCTGGTCCTGAATTTCCTGTATCACCTTTTACTCCTGTTGGTCCTGTTATCCCTTGAATACCTTGAATACCTTGAATACCTTGAATACCTTGAATACCTTGAATACCTTGAATACCTGTTGGTCCTTGAATACCTGTTGGTCCTGTTGGGCCTTGAATTCCGGGTACACTTGAACCACCAGCTCCAATTTTTGTCCATTGGTTTGCATCAAAAGTTAATGATTGAACATCATTTTTTGCTTTATAGAAATATAGTCCGGCAGTTGCACCAAAACTTGTATCATTATACAATACAACCATATCTTGTTTGTATTCATAATTCGCTCTCCATTCTTCTGCATATCTAAAGTTATCATCTAATTGATTGTGATTTAGTGGTGAATTTTGTTCTCCTCTATAATTTATGCTCATTTTGGTTATTTATTTTTATACTTAAAAGTATATCCTTTGGATTTTTTTATTTTAGCGTTAAGACAAAATCCAATTGACGTTGTATTAATATTTAATTGTATCAAAAATCGTTTTCGATTGAATCTTTTATTCTTGGAATGTTATCCACATAATTTGGGTCAACATAACAAGCGTCAACATACGAACTAAGTCTTGTGTTCGCTAAATCAATATTTCTTTCTAAATTTGATATTAGAGATTCCTTCAAGTACTCTTTGTATTTACTTTTATCAAATTCATAAAAATCATTTCTACTATAATCGAAATTAGTTTTGTTTCTAATCTTTGGATTTTTACTTGTAATGTTATAGTAAAAAAATTCAGATGCATAGTTAACTACTGTGTTTTCGAACTTAATATTTTCAATAAAACAATAATCCCCAACCGCACAATATCGAGTTGGTCTGAAATCGTCCAGATTTACTTTATTTTGTTGGTAAAATTCATCTAATGTTTTGTAACTTTTAAAGTATGATCCATTACGTTGTTTTTTAACCATTTTAAGGTTAATATTTTTTGCAATAAATCCATCGGTTTCTAAACCTTTAAGGAAATTGTAGATATTCTCTACTAATGTTATATCTAGCACACGATTTCTTTTTTATTATTTAATCAAACGAAAAAACCCTATCAAATTAATGATAGGGTTTAATTGTGCATACAAGGTGTGTAATTTATTCTATTTGTTGTAAAAATAATATTTCTAATTCATTATGAGATTCTTCGTCTAACATTATATATGCGGATTCCTCAGATTTTACCAACCAAGTATTTTTATCATTACCTTCAACATCTTTTTCATTTATTCTAAGAAATTCTTGTTCATCGTGAAACAATGTATATCTTGTTAAATGTTCTACTTTTTTTATTATCATAACCAATTTAGTTTTTGTTTAAGTTCTCTAATTTTTTTTATATCTAATTTATAAGAATTGTTTAATATATTTTGTTTGTGTCTATTTCCAGATATATTAGAATCGTGGAAAATATAAATATATAATTCTGGTTCAAATTGAGTTTTGTAATTATAATCTGATATTAATGTCAGCAAAACTGGAGTATCTTCTCCTTTATTAAGGTTTTTATATCTTGGCATAATTTCCCTTTTTACAAATAGAGAACCTTCCCATCCTTCTAATCTTTCGTAAGATAATTTTATTTCTTGATATTTATCTGAAAATATAATTAAACTTCTTAATGCAGTTGCTTCGAGATCATATTCAAGACAATAGTTAAGTTGACTTTCAATTCTATTTTCTGCAAAATAATCATCGTCATCCCAAATACAAATCCAATCCCCTGTTGCGTTCATAATAGCATAGTTTCTAATCGCACCCAAATACATACCGTCATCTTCTATAAACTTAAAGATTTTAATATTATTTTCGTCTAATCTTTCTTTTTGTGCTTTTAAATACTTTTCTGTGTGAGTATCTGTATTATAATAAACAATGATTAGTTCTTTGTTTTCGTGTGTTTGTGCAATAAAGTAATTAATACATTTAACTAAATGTTCTACTCTATTCTTAGTTATTGTAATACATGATATTTTATTCATTCTTAAAAAATTTACTGTTGTATGAATCTAATTCAATATTGTTTGTTTTTTTATAATTGTTCCAATAATGAATACCTATTGAATTTTTTGTTGATACTAATTGATTTATTCTTTTTTTATCCCAAGGATAATATGGACACATTTCACTAAAGGATAATAATCGCAATCTATCACTACTTTTATATGAACCATCTGATATTTTTTGTATGGAGAATTTACCAAATATTTTTTCTGCTGTTTTACCCCACCATTGTGGTGGAACCCAACTATCAATATCTAAATCATCTTTCTTGTTGTAATTATTATATACATCTAATAGACTTTTTATAAATCTACTTCGTGGTATAGTACCTATAAAAAAACTACTAATATAATAATCTGTTTCTTTAGGTAATATTAATTCAAACGAATTCCATTCTTTAGGAATTGGTTTAATTAGTTCAACATCTGTGTCTATATAAATCCCACCTTCTTTATAAAGAACACAAAGTCTAATATAATCAGCAACTGCCCAATATAACTTCTTTTCCATACAAACTTCTAAGAAATCATTAGTGGGTACATCCTTTTCTGACCAAAATTTAACTTTATAGTCTTTATTGTTTTTTTCGGTAGTTTCCTTCCATTGTTTTTCTATTTCTGGTATTGTGTCATATTCACCAACCCAAATATAATGTAATTTCTTTGGAATCATTAAAATAAGTTTTTCGTAATGACTGTTTATTATTAAATGTAAAAAAATGTTGATATATTTTAAACGAATGGGTTATTGTGACTAACTAAAGTTTTAAACATAGTTTCATATACACCAATTTTATTATCTATTGCAGTATAAATATCATCTGGTAGTTCGAACCACTCACCATGTACTCTATAATCTTTATAATATTGATGTAAATTTCTTTCTACTTTAGATGCGTGTTCAACTTCCCTTTCATATAAAAGAGTGAGTTTAGAACTGGACCCAGTTTGTAATTGTTTAACCCTCTTTGTTGCATTTTTACTGATGCCAATTTTAATATGGTCGTTGTCTTCGTTAAGTATCAAATAAATGCTTCGTGTCATGAATTTATTTAATGCCCTAAAAAAAGTCTATTCAGAAACTAGTTTTTGTTTTCGCTTTTACTTCTTTTTGAGCAAAAAGTAAGGGGAAATAGTAGCGATACATTTCCCCTTTAAACATGGTCGAAACCACACCGGTCCTAAAAATCGGTTTGTATTAAATATTATTTTACTTTTGTGAATTTTTCAGGTCTTCCTGCCCATGTCATTAGACCATTCTTTTTATCTTGCCATTCAATATGGATCATATCAAATGATGGCCTTCTTTTACCACCAATAAACATTCCAGGAATGTCTTTATGTATTTCTGTAACTTTTGCTTCTTGTCTTTTAGTGACATCTGCAGTTACTTTATCACCAACTTTAAAATCATCAACTTTTGATTCGTTTAGGTTTTCTTTAAGTTTTGCTAATTTTTTCTTAGCTTCCTCTATATCACCTTGAATCAATTTCTTTCTTTTAGGGTTTTCTTCATGACTTAAATCATTATTAAGGTCAATAATATATTGTGACATATTATTCATATCTCTTTGTTTTCCTTCGTTTACGGATTCTTCTAAACCTGCAATTCTAACATTAACCTCGGAATCTTTCCAATATTTCCAATGTTTACCTTTAGGAGTTTTCTTATCGAACTTATCAACTAAGTCATCAATTCCAGTTGAATAAGAATTACCTACTATCATAAGTTTTTTCAATTCATCAACAGAAACCTCTTTAACTTCTTTTTTGTTCTTGTCTAAGATAGTAAATTTTTTACCATCAGAAGATTTGATATAATGATCCATACCTTCATTTAAAAATTCGTTTAGTCCTTTCATTTGTATATATTTCTTTTCTTATTTAACCTTCTAAATTGTGATATATTTCTTCTAATGATGTTTTTTCCGTGATTAAATCAGATGATTTATTCCATTTAATACCTCTTTCGTTGAGAACCCCAACAAATCCACTACAAACTTTATTTGGATTGCTATGACAAGCCCAAACTTTACCTGTTTCTTGTTGCCATTTCAACATATTACTATATGACGGTAAACAACCATACGAATCTACCAGTTCTCCCTCTTCTGTGTGAGGATGAATGGGACAACTTTTGCATTGACCTTTGTAATTACACATATTATTTGATTATTTGGTTATACATATCTGCTGCTATATTAGCAATTTCACTCTTAAATGCTACTTTTATATCTTTTGGTAGATGTCCAGCATATTTTTCAACAACTGAGTGTGCCCTTAATCCCATAATCATACCATTGGCATTTTCTTTGGAATCATGTAAACTTACAGCCACATAACCGGATTTTATCAGTTTATTGACATTAGATTTGACGACTTTTATTGCAGTGAACTCTCCGTTCTTTGATATTACACAATATTTCATAGTAGTAATTTAAGTTAAACGTGGTAAGGTTTATCCCCACCGACAACACTAAGATAAACAATAAAACCGATAAATCAAAGAAATATCGGTTTTATTTTCAAACTATTTTAAGTATTATGACTTTTTCAAGTTCTTGATACTTTGCTTTGTCCACTTTTACACTTTCACTTGAACCATCATTCAATTATAATCCTTCTTTTAGTCCGTCTATTTCTTTTTTAGTAGATGGTGCTATCTCAGCATCCTTGTGTTTCTTTGGATTGTATTTTACCAATTCATCAACATTAACGTTTCCATCAGCATCAGTTTTCACTTCACCCTTTTCTTCTCCTAATCTAACAATACCAACAGTATTTGTTCTTGTGTTGTAAACAACGGCACCTACTTTGAAACCTTTACTCTCGTTTAAAAATTCACTTATTCCTTTCATGTGTATAATTTATTTTTTTTATTTAATTTATTTAATCTATTTAATCCACAAGGATTATTTTATTTTCCTGTATATGATGTCAAGTTCACCATATTTCGCTGCAAACTTCCCACCTTCATCATATTGTGGATCAAATGCATCTCTATCATATTCTTTAAATCCTAAACTTGAATACAAGTCAGATAATTTAGGAATATCAAAATGGTCTAAGAATGTTCCACCATTTGCAATGGCAGTTTTCATCAAATCAACACCGATTCCTCTTATACTTGGTTCGTTGTTGTGTACTGCAACAATATCAGCATATTTTCCATCTTTTTTCTTCAAAGCAAATCCAATGTTGTAACCTTTCAATTTGAAAAGTTTCATTTTCTTTAACTCACCAACACTATAATCTGTAAGCATTTCTTTGTGTTTTGATTTACTCAATGAATCCTTGAATTCCTTTGCTCCTGTTTCAAATTCACCTTTCTTTAACATGTCTAATATCACTGGGTCTGCTTTACCTTCATCTAATGTAAGAAAATCTTCCATCATCATGTGTAATGCAACTCTATTCTGAAATTTATGTGTTTCTACTACTTGTTGTATGTTTTTCATCTATATAAATATATTTTTCATTACTCTATTTAATTCAAGTAATTTGATATAATTCACATTGTCACCATCAATGAATAGTTTTCTATTCACTTCAATCATTATACTATTAATATTAACATTTTTCTTGTAATATTTCAATGGTACAATAGTTCCACCATAAGGATTATTAATCTTTACAGAATATCCTAATCCTTCGAAATATGTTTTTAATTTCGTTGTTAACCATTCTGGTGTATGAAAATCATCAGTTCCTAAACAAATATCTGGTCTATTATGTTCTTTAATCAAATCTGTTTCAAATGGTGTATCACTAAAAGAATGACAATCAATAATAGTTGCAACCCCTTGATTGTCTAATGCTTCTTCAACCGCATTGTTCAATTCAGTGTGGTGAGCGTTATAAACCACTTGTACGGCATTTTTGATTGCTTCTGTACGCAAATCTCTTCCATCATCTGTTTTCGTGTAGAAGAACCCTCTACCACAATCAAACATCACTTCATCAGCATCTGGAAGTCTTTCGACATCACAAAATATTCTATTGTATGGGAATTGTACCTTTTTTACATCTATTCCTATGTCAAAAATGACATCGGTACCAATATCTGTTAGTTTCACAATTTCTTTATTGATCTCTTCGTTTGAGATCAAATAATCGTGTCTTGTTGGAATATTCACACTTGCATGTGGAATATGGAATACTAAACTTTTCCTAAAATCATAAGAAAGGAAGTCATCATCCAATAGTGACAATCCGTGGATTGTTGTGTTTTTTATATCTTTATTCATAGTTTCTCTCTTGTTTAAGTGTGAACATCACACCCTAATATACTAATTAAATTCGATAAAACCTAATTTTATTTTAATTATTTTCAAAAAAACCCTATCAAGTTAATGATAGGGTTAAGTTATTTGTATTTAATTAGTTACTAAGCACCACATCCACCACCACCAAGAGCACAACTATCACCAGAATTGTTACCACCATCAAAAATAGATGATGTATTAACAACTTTAGCTTCACTAATATTATCTGACGCTGAAAGTTTCTTATTCCCAGTAATTTTAGATTTTGTTCTTGTGTAATATGCACCTGTTTTTAATCCTTGTTTCCAAGCATACATTAACGCACTTGAAATCTTAGAGTATTTAGCATCTGGGTGATAAACATTCAATGATTGTGATTGGTCAACATATTTATTTCTAATAACAGACAAATCTAATAATACTTTTTGAGATATTTCCCATACAGTTTTGTATCTAAATCTTACATCTTCTGGTATTTCAATAATATCTTGTACACTACCTTCTTTTGATATAATCTTATTTCTAATATCCTCAGACCATAAATCTAATTCGATTAGTTCCTTAACAAGGTATTTGTTTACTACTATAAATTCTCCATCTCCAACCATTCTTGTGAATACATTAGATGTAATAGGTTCGAAACATTCGAATGCTCCCAATAATATAGCACTTGATGCTGTTGGCATTAATGCCAATAACAATGAATTTTTCATTGGTATCGGTTTTCCTGGTTCTAATGGTGACCATCCTTCTATGTAAGTTTCACCTTTTGAATACTTAGAACCTTCCCAAGCAGGATAATTTTCGCCAGTTTCAACAGCAAGATTCATACTTTCTGTAAGTGCCGCCTTGTACATTGCTTCAAATATCTGTTCATTCCATACTTTTGCTTCTTCTGATTCAAAAGATATTTTCTTTTTTGCAAAGAAATCTGCTAATCCGGCAACACCAATTGCAATTGCTCTTTGTTCTTCACCAGCTTTTTTACTCCAATCATCAGACCATTTGTTGTTATTGATAACTTGGTTTAATGCTCTAACTAATACTTTAACAGATTTTGCAATTGACTTAATGTTATCGTGTTCTGCTAAGTTTACTGATGCAAGTGTACATTGTGGTGTATATTCTGGTTTTGATGCTTGCATAATCTCAATACAGTTATGTACTAATATATCATTAGCATAAAAGTTGTGATTACTCTGAACGGTTATATCATAAACTTGTTCAGTTTTTTTAAGTTTTTTTATTTTTAGTCCCATAATAATTTAAAATATTATATTTAATTTGTTTCACATCAGAAAGTATATCTTCTAAATATACATATTTCCATTTTTTAATATTGCAGTATTTAATACCTGCTTCTTTTTTTAGTTGTTCGTTTTTATATCCATCTTCTCCATTAACAAACCCTTTAATGTCTAATAAGTATTTTTTGTCATCTATTATTAAAAGAAAATCTGGTAAATAATATATATTATCTTCTTTTTTCAAAACAGAACAAACAAACTTATGAGTTGCTAACTATGTCTAAGACATCATATTCTAATAAGTCTTTTGCCATGACATATCCACGATTCTTTGTGAAAATTTTATGTTCTGGTGTACATCTTATCGTCTTACCCGTGTCCTCGTCCTCTATTTCCATAATTTTTGCATCTTCATTCATAAGAGCACCTGCAGTTATTAATTTATATTCTACTGTGTCTTTTTGAATGTCTTTTGATTTCACAAATATTTGTTCTCCTTGGTTGTATAATTCAACTATTTCAGAAATCTCCATTTTTTTGTAGATATTATTAATCTTTACCTCTAATATAGAATCACCTGACAAACAAAGATTACTTTGTGCAATAACACCAATGTTATCTTGCATGTTGATTTTATTTGCATTGTCCTTATAAAATACATAAGGTGTTCCTGATTCAACTTGTGAACGAATGATTGCATCCCATATTTTTCTTGGGTCAATTTGTGTTCCAATACCTAAATCAATTGCTTTTTGATAGTGTTCTTTGAATTCAACACCGTGGATTTCGTGAAACGCTGTTAAACCGTTTTCTTTGATTTCATTAGGACAAAATAAGTAATAAGGTGTTCCATTACTTAATGCTTCCATAAAAACATCATCAATAGTAACTGCAGTAAACAAATCTCTTGCTCTGTTTAGTTCTTCTCCAATTGGCAATCTTAGTTCTAAGAATTCTAAAATATCTCTGTGCCAAGTTGATAAGTATAATGCACACGAACCAGAACGATTTCCTTGTTTATAGAATCTCATGTGAGATTGAACCATGTCAGCGAACCTTACAACACCACCAGCATATCCTTTGAATGATTTAACAAGACTTCTTGAACTTCTTATCCTGTCGATATTCAATCCAATTCCAGAACCCTCTTTTGACCCGTGTGAAATCTTATCAAGTGTTTCATTAATACCTTCAATAGAATCATCTTTAAGTGTTGTAAGGTTACAAGAAATTAATCCATTTCTACCGTCAATACCCGCGTTTGATAAAATAGGTGTTGCAAAGTTTATTTTCTTTTCATATAATTCATCTAACAACATTCTTCTTTCTTTGAATGAATTTGGCCATAAATGTGTTGCAACCCTGTTGTGCATCATTGATGGTATTTCTACTGGTGTTCCTTTGTCACCTTTTTTAGAATATTTTGTAAGAAATGTAGAAGCAGCAAACGAATCAAATTTATCATCTACTAATTTGTGTTCTACCTCTAACAATTTAGATTGTCTTGAAATAAGAATTCTCCCACCTAATAATGCATAATCAGGGTGTTCAATCTGCAAATCAGCAGCTTGGAAGGCAATGATTTCATCAATGTCTGTTGCTGTCATACCATCTGTAATGTGTGGTACAACTCTTTGAAATAACTTATCAGGGTTAACTTGCAATCCTTTAGATTGTTGTTTAAGTCTTGTTAAGATTTTATTTGGTTGAAACGATTGTCGTTTTCCAGACCTTTTTATGATTTTCATAATATTTTATATTAAATTTATTTTTTGGTTTTTTGATGTGGTTATAGAAAGTAGTAGTACCAATATTCATTAGAATTCATCATCAAATATACCTTCGTTTGTAGTTGGTATATCAACTCTTGTGTAACCTCCACCTGTTCTTCTTTCAAAGAAATTGTTTTTGTTATCTAACCCTATTTTTTTCATATAATCTAATGGGTTTCTTGTTTTGAAATGTATATCATCTGTGAAATCGTTCATAACAACATCAACAACAAATTCAACGTATTGTAACATCATTTCTTTTGTTAAACCGGGTAACCCATCAGGTAAACTTTCTTGTACAAATCTTTTTTCTGTTTCATAACATGATAATATGATTTCAGTAATTCTTTCTTTAGATGGTTTGAATTCATCTTTAACATATTTCTTGAACATTTGTAGTGCGAATTCATAGTGGAAACTTTCATCTTTAAGAATCAATGTATTCATCTCAGCAAGTCCAGGCATCTTGTTTCTACTTCTGAAATAAAATACACCAGCGAATACAGATGAAAATGCAATACCTTCAACACAAGCGAACGCTATAAGTTTTTCAACAAATGTACCGTTGTTTAACCAACTTTCAGCCCATTCTGCTTTTTCTCTAACTGCCACATTAGTTTTCATTGAATCAAATAATTCAGCTTGTTCTGCTGGGTCTTTGATATACGTATCAATCAATAATGAATATCCATTTGCATGAACTTGTTCCATAAATGCTTGATGTGTATAGTAATACTTTGCTTCTTCAATATCAACAGCATCTATTACATTAGAACAAAGGTTTTCTATTACCAATCCATCTGAAATTGTGAAAAATGCTAAAATGTTTTTTAGATAAAATTTTTCGTCATTACTTAACTCATCGTATTTGTCTTGTGCAAGGTTAACTTCTTCAGCAACCCATGTTTGTTTTTCAGCAGACTTATAAGCATCCCATAAGTCTTGATTTTTAATTGGGAAAATTGAATATCTCTTTTCCGTGTCTGAATTTTTTAAGTACATATTTTTTCTTTTTTTTTAATCGAATTAATTCGACATTACAATTTTTTGAATTAGTTGAACAACTACATCTGGTGTTGAATCATACTTATCTCTAAGTTCATCAAGAAATTTCAATTCCGATTCTCTGGCGTTTTCAAGTTCTTTAAGTTCATAAGTAATTTTATTATTTAGTTCATATAATTCATCTTTATACTTTGATACTTTTTCTGCTCGGTTTCTATATTCCTGAGCAAATTTTAATACTCTTTGTTCGTCTTCTTTACTTATCATACTATTATTTGTTAAATGATGCAAATGCTTCGTTTATTTCCCCACTCAGATCAGTACATTTTATGAACTCATCTGTTTTTCTTTTGTATTTTTCACTCGATGTGCTTATAATCCAACATTCACCTGGTTTTAATCCTGTTAATTCACAAGCCATTTTTTGATACCCATATAATTGTGCTGAATATTTTGAGTGATTACAATCTGGTTGGTTTTGAAATGGGTGATACATTTTTTTACCCATGAATCCTGACATATCAATTTTTTTATTCGTTTTATAATCTAAAACATGAATAATTCCTTTATCAAAGATAGGTAAATCAATTAATCCACAAAGTTCTTTTTCATGATTCCATACCATTATTTCTGGAACTACGCAAACATCGTCTTTTGTAATATCAAGGATTGTTTTATTCATATATGGATAGTATTTACCATTCCAAGTAATTCCATTTTCAATTACGTCTTTTTCTCTCAAGTCGTGTTCAATGGACCCATCTGTACTGGACTTTTCCCATTGGTCAAGATAAATCTGTCTTTGTTCTGGAAGTTTCTTTGATAAAACATCATTGTGTTTACACAATTTATCATAGAATAAATGAATTTTTGTCCACGATGTTCTACTTGGTTCGTGTAATTTACTTGTAATCAATGCTTTAAGTTTTTTCAGATCATTTACAGGTAAATGGTCTTTTATTGCCTTGTATCTTGCAGTCTTTTCAGCATCAAATTTTTCATAAAACCCCCCAAGAAACGTTGTCATCCCTGTGTATTTCACACCATCTGCATTATAATATGCGTGTTCTTTTTCATAGAATATTAATCCTCCCCTATCTCTAAGGTCAATGTCTCTGCTTGGTAAAATATTACTCATTTATTTATTTCTTTAGTGAAAAATGTACAAAACTTAAAGAATTGATTTGTTGATAAATTAGTGTCTAAGGATTCAAATACTTTTCTACTTTTCATTCGTTTCTTATCATCAGAAACTAATATATAGTATTTATTGTTCCTTTTAACCATCTTTATACCAACACCGTTGTTTGTTACAAATTCGATTAATGCGTCGTCTTTAATTTTGTTTTTTGATGAATTCTTCATTTGTCTTTTCTATTGATTTTGAAATAACCTCTTGAAATCTATTTAACTCTTCTTTCATAGCGTCCATCATCACTAAATTGTCATCGAATTTTAGTACTTCAAACATTTCAATCATTGTTGATAGTTTAGTTACTAAGATTATAAAATCAATTTTATTCTTATCAATAACTTCAAGCATATCTGTGTCTCCATTTTCTTGAAATATTTGAAGTTTAAATGTTATTTTTTCTATTGATTCTTTAATTGGTGATGATTTGATAACTCCTTCTAAATATTTTGTTAAAATTGATCCAGTGAATGCTCCTTCTATGTCGCCATTTTCGGTTTTCATGTGTGTTTGTTTCATATAATATTAAAGTTTAAAAATGACTTTAATATTTTAATTTATAGTGTGAAATATTTAATAAAGTTAAATATAATATGGCAAAAGAGAAAATAGCTTGGATGGATAAAGATTTCGTCCCAACATTCGGGGAGGAATTTAACAATGTAGTAGAACCAGAATTTGATGCTGATATTTGGACAACAGAACTCGTAGATAAACTACTTGATAAAGTAGAAAATTATGGGTTAGATTTGAATAAATCTAAAAATCCTTTCTTTGAGAAAAACCCTCAATTGAGAAAAGGTCGCGTTGCTTTTCAAATGACAAACATGGAACTTGATGAATTTAAAAAGTGTAGAAAAGATATTTTACATTTTGCGAATAATTACGTACAACTTATGACACCAAAGGGTATTGGACATATTAAGTTGTACCCATATCAAGAAGAAATGTTGTTAAACTATCAATCAGGTAAAAACAATATTGTAGTAGGGTCAAGACAAATTGGAAAATGTTTTTTTTCTAATACTCAGATAGTTACGAAACAATTTGGTACTATTCCCATCTATAAATTATGGTGGAAAGTCATAAAGAAAAAAACGATACTTGATTATTGTAAGTATCGTTTATATTGTCTTTATGACTGGTTAGAAAAATAAATGTCAATATCTATCACATCTGCGGAATTGTTGATTAAATATAGTATATGATAACAAATGAAGATATTGCTGGTTATATTCTTAAATATTCTATAACCGAACCCACATGTGTTAATTGTGGTTGCTCAACTATTAAAAGAAACAAAACAGGCAAATTACAACCTCCAAGTACATTAAAATCTACTTGTTCTAGACTATGTGCAAAAGAATATTCTATTACCAATAGAATTAAAGAAGATACTAAGTCCGCTATTGAATATTTAGAAAGTAACAAATTAGAATATATAAATGATGCTATTTCTATTTATATACACAAATCTAATATGTTATCATATCCAAAATGTACATCTTGTGGTTCAGACAATATGTATATATATAAAGAATTGACAAATGGTGATAGAGTAGTCACTAGCATTAAAAAATATTGCTCTAATAGTTGTAGTTCTAAAAATACATCAGTCGACAGATTACAAAAAGCAAAAGTAACTAATTTATTAAAATATGGTGTTGATAACCCCATGAAATCTGAATTGATTAAAGAAAAGGTAAAACAATCTAATATTGAGAAATACGGGGTTGATAATCCTATGAAGAATCCAAACATCTCCAATAAAAGTTCTACTAGAAAAAGGGAATTGTTTAATGTAGAAGAACATCGAGAAAAAATAAAAAATAGACTAGAACACCAAAGACTAGAACAAATAACAAATTGGGACAATATTTTAAAAGATAAAAACATATCAGTTTCTTCATATACAAACGCCAGTCACTCTATACAATTGCAATGCAACTCCTGTTCTACAGTGTCCGATTGGTCAGTTTCACATTTACACAAATTGAAACATTTGGATTTTGCTCCTTGTAAAAAATGCAATTCTAATAAATTAGGTGGCGGTAAATATTCAAAAATACACTTGAAAGTAGTTGATTTTTTAAAAGAACACAATATAGATTTCGTTGAAAATACTTTTATACTAGGCAATAGAGAAATTGACATTTATATACCAAATATGAATATTGGGTTTGAAATTAATGGGTTATATTGGCACTCATCAGAAAGATTAGGTAAAGAGTATCACAAAATGAAAACTTTACTAGCAAAAGATATAGGTATAAAATTGATTCATTTATGGGAGGATGATATAAACTATAAATTCGAGATAGTTAAATCTATGATACTAAATACTATTGGTAAATCTAAAAGGATATTTGCTAGAAATACTACAGTAGTAGAATTATCCAATAACATTACTACTAGTTTTCTAAAAGAAAATCATATACAAGGTACTTGTAATAGTAAGACTAGATTAGGTCTTATATATGATAAGAAAATAGTTGCTATTATGACTTTTGGTAAAAATAGATTTGAAAATGGTAGTACAGAACTTATCCGATTTTGTAATATTCTAAACACTACTGTAGTAGGTGGAGCTAGCAAGTTACTTAAATATTATACCAGAAACTTTAAATACGAAAGAATAATAAGTTTTTCTAATTCTGACTTCTCTGATGGTAATCTTTATAATAAACTTGGATTCGATTTCATCAAAGATACTCCACCAACTTTGTATTGGACGAAACACGGAATACGAGAAAATAGAATGAAATACCAAAAGCACAAGTTAGATATACAACCACATGAAGAAAATTTAACAGCATCTGAAATAATGAAAAGTAGAGGATTTTTTACTATACATGGAGTAGGTAATAAAAAATATGAATATAATGAGAAATAAATTACAATTACTGGTTATATTTTTAATCTCCAAAATAGAGAAGTACCAATATAGAAATTTGGAATTGGACGAAAACCATATAAACAAGAAAATAATAGATTCATTTGAATTAGATGATATTCAAGTAGAATCTGATGCTGGTTGGGTTCCCGCATCTCACTTACATTGTACACAACCATATAAGGTTTACAAAGTAGAATTAGAAAACGGGTTATTCTTAGAATGTGCTGATAATCACATTGTATTTACAAGTACGTTAGAAGAAAAATTTGTAAAGGATTTAACAACTAAAGATATTCTTTTTACTAAAGATGGTCCCGCTAAAGTTAAATCAATATCAAGTTTACCTATTAGTGTTGGTATGTTTGATTTAACTATTGATACTCCAGAACACCGATACTATACGAATGGTATATTAAGTCACAATACCGTTGTTGCTGGTATTTTCTTAACTTGGTTCTTAATTTTTCACAAGGATAAAAATATAATGTTAGCAGCAAATAAAGGTGATACAGCAAAAGAAATATTAGACAAAGTAAAGAGTATTATTGCATACCTACCATTCTGGTTAAAACCTGGACTATTCACATGGAACATGTTCAGTATTATGACTGATGCAGGGTCAAGAATACTAGCAACAACGACAACTGCTAAGGCAGCGATTGGTTATTCTATTCACTTATTATTTTTAGATGAGTTTGCCCACGTTAACGAGAACATTCAAAGAAGTTTCTGGGATAACATTTATCCGGTAATGGCGGCTGATCCAAACGCAAAACTTATAATAACAAGTACCCCAAATGGTTACGAATTATTCCAAGAATTGTATCAATTTGCTGTTGATGGTAGAAATGGATTTAATCACATGTTAATTCCTTGGACTGATGTTCCGGGAAGAGATGAAAGTTGGGCAGATCAACAAATTGCGGTTATGGGTGAAGATGCCTTTAATGAACAATTTGCTTGTGCATTCCAAAGAAGTGATTTATTGTTACTTTCTGCAAATGAATTAAAAGCATTAAGAGGTAACAGAAAAGAATTTATATCTCACGAATTTGAAATATTTGAAAAATACAATATATCTTACGATAATTTATTATTTCGTGAAGATTACAACATAGAAAATTTAAAACGAGATAAAATAATAGTAAGTGTTGATTTAGCTGAGGGTCTTGGTAAAGATTATATTGTAATGCAAATATTCAAATTAACACCAAAGAGAGAACTTGATATTTTTATTCATGATAGTGAAATATTTCAATTAGACAAACACTTTGTACTTGACCAAATTGGTTTATATCGAGATAATCTAACAAGTATTGAAGATTTTGCTAAACTTTTCTATAATATGTTTTTCACAGGAAAAATTATAAACATTGATAATGTTAAAGCGGTTGTCGAATGGAATACTTATGGTAGTTATTTTGACCAATTACTTAAAACAATGTACGGAGGTGATTTATATGAAGATGCTGTATATCTTAAAACCTTTCATAGAAAAGGTGCCAAGTCAAAAAGAAATGGTATTAGACAAGGTTTAGACAAAGGTAAAAACTGTGCGGAGGTTAAGAACCTGATTAAACAAGGTATAATTCAAATCTATGATAAATGGTCAAGTGATGAATTTAGTCACTTTACAAGAAACAAAAGAGGGTCTTATGAAGCTAGTACAGGACATGATGATATGGTTATGGCTTGTGTTAACGTTGTTGAGATGTATAGAGATACATATTACCTTGATATGGTTGCGGAAGCATACGAACTCCTTGAAGAGGTTGTAAAAAATGAGATTATGAGTTTAATTAATAATGGAAGTGCTCCAGATGATTCAACAGACTTTTTAGCAGAAGGTATGGGTGAAAATGAATTTGGTCAAGGTAGTGGCTTATTTGATGCTATGAATGACAAAATGGACGGATGGTTATAAAACAAAAAAGGGGAAAATTAATTCCCCTTTTTTTATTTCTTGAATAAATTCTTAAAATTAGGTGTTGCCACTGCTTGAAATTGTGGATTTGCTGTATAACTTCCTTTATATCGAATTTCAATATTAATAATTGGTTTGTTATCTGAGGTTATTGTAAAGAATACTTTTGCTGCATTAGTTCCATCTTCCCATGCATTCTTTTTACCTTTAGTTTTGACCATTTTTAAATCAGAATTGAATAATGTTGTCAATACTTCAATGATTGAATTCAAATCTTTAGTTTCAGACTTTTCAACTTGAATAGTTTTACCATTAAATCTTCCAATACCTGTTGATAGATAAAATACAAATTCATCGGCATTTACCATATCACTTAGATCTGTTCGAAATAACAATTCTAAAAATTGTTTTGTGAATTTATCTGTATAATTTGGTAAATTTTCACCAATAAACTTAAAGAAATTATTATCTGTTGATTTAAGATACATTCCCATTTGTTTTTGAGAAATATCAGAAATTAATTTTTTCTTTTCAGATTCAGATTTTTTATTTATTTCTAAATCTTTTAGTTTATAGTGTTTTTTTAATGTGTTATCAAAAAATATTTCCTTTTGATTTTCTACATTTTCTATAAAAGAGTCCTCTAATACATTTTTAAGTACAGACTTACTACCAGTAATAGGTTTATTAATCAATGTTGGATCAACATCTTTACTTTTTGCTTTCTTTTTTAATGATATACCTAAAAATTTACCATCTGAACCTTCAACAACAATATCAGAAGAATTATAATCTCTAATATTAGAAACAGGAGGATTAAACTTTTCTATTCGTTTATCCCATTTTTGACCAGTCCAAAACACATTCTTAGGAGTTGTAAGGTCTAAAATACTATTTGATGAGCTTATTGCTGTTGCAAGGTCATTATAGTTTTTATCATATTGTTCTAATAGTTTACCTTGTCCTGAAACTCCTATAATAGAACCAAAACTTTCTTTTGCTTGTTTAATAATTTCATTTGCTTCTTCAATTGTCAATTCACTTTTATACTGTTTACCAATAAGTACTAAAGACGCAACCATTAATTCTTGGGTAGATGTACTTATTTTATCTCCTTGACTACCAATAGAACCCATACCAAATGTGATATTAGTTTTACTATATTCATTATCAGCAAACCATTTAGATATTTCTTCTTCTAAATCTTTTGCTCTTATTTTCAATTGTCCTGATGCATTTGAAACTAATGGAATATCCTTAAACCCATATCCTTTTATCAATGCAAGTAATCCTCTAATTATTTCAACATCTGGTTTTAATTTAACCTTATTGAGATCAGATTCATCATTAATTGCAATATTATAAGCATTTGATTCATTGAGAGTTAAATTCTCATTTAAAAAATGTCTAAAGTCTTTCATTTATCTTGTTATTTTTTAATTTCATTTAGTGCTTCCATTGTGAATAAAGAAACCATTTCTGTTGCACTTTTATCTTCTAATAATACTAAATTATCCATTGTAGGTGTTTTATACTTAAAAGTATCAACATCTGTTAAATTCTTTTCAATGATTTTATCATTTTCATCAACGTTTATAGTAACAGCAGTTTCAAATTCAACACTAAATCCATAAGATTCATCTTTATATTCAACTTCAAAGAATGGTAATACTGTAAATGAATTATATTCATCATATAATAAATTTTCAGAAACATATTGTTTTAAAGTTGTTTTATAACTTGTAACAAAATCAACATCATCAAGCATCTTAGTAAATTGCTCTTCGTTATTAGTTTCATCATCCTCTGGTGTGGTAGGTTTATCGTCTGCGGTTGCACCAGTTTCTTCAGTAGGACTATCTGATGCAAATGTATCATCTTCCTTTTCTGCTTCTAATATGCGTTTAAAATATTTTAGTTCTTTCATGTTTAATCTATATTAATTTTTAATTACATTTTTGCATTTCTATCATTTTGTGCTTTAATTTCATCAGGGTCTTCGTTTTCTGCCCACACATAACTTCTTGCGGTAGATTGTTCTTCAAACGAACAATTTAAAAACCTATTACTGAATTGTGCCATACAATAATCATCAAGTGCTTTTCTATCTGCTGGTTTCATATCATTATAAACAGCTCTTTTGTCAGCATCTTGTGTATAAGATTTTCCAACCATCATAGTTGAACCTTCGGTCATAAATGATTTATACTTTTTCATTTGTAATTTCTTTATTTTCTATAATCTTATTAACTTTAGATTCGTTTGCTTTATAAATACCTAATAATGTAAGTTGATGTGCTAACCACATTCCTAATATTGTAATGTGTTCCCAAGGTATAATATGAACATTTCCTTGATTCCATTGAACAATGGAATTAACAACTTCAATTAATATTGCAATTACACCAAAAAGGAAAATAATCATTTGCATATTCAAGGCAAGGATTCTTGATGAAGATGGTTTACCTTCTTTGTAAATTGATTCCTTTATTAATTCTTTGATGTTCATTACATAATCTATTATTTTTTAGGTTCTATCCAGTCTAACTTTACAACTTCAACTGGAGATATGCTCAATTTAGAATCAATTGCTCTAATTTTAACTCTACCACCATCTGGATTTTCAATTAGTTCATAAGTGAAATCGTTTTTTGGGTCATCAGAAAATTCTACTTTGATAGTAACCTTGTCACCTTTTTTAAAGTTAGGTGTCTTTGCTTCGTTTAATATGTCGTTTAGTGATTTCATAATATTTATTTTTTTTTCCCTGCTATTGTTGTTCCTTCCCGAGGACTATCATAATCTCTTAGAGTAATCTTCCATTGTCTTACTTGACCTAAATTTACTCCTAAATCTTTAGATTTAATTCTCAATTCTCTTTTAAAAATCTTAAAAATTTTGTCAGCAAGAGGTCTTGATGACCCTTCTTTTCCAAATAGTGATTCAGTTGTTTCTCTAACAACCTTTGCACTATTTTTCATTTTCTTAGTTTGTCTAATTTTTCTTTCGTTTAATTGAGATTCATCTAAATCATCGTCTTCAATATCTTCTTCGTCAGGAATATCAAGGACAACTTCAATTTCAATGTTGTTTTCATCATCTTCTGCATCCTTTTCCATATCTATCAATCTTGTATAATAATCTGGAATTTCTGCAAGATGGTCTTTTGTAATTTCTTCTGCTTTGTTTTCATCATCAGTGTGTTCCATTTCAACTTCAATACCCATATTAAATTCTTTTTGTAAGTCTTTAATATCGACATTATGTTTCTTAGCAATATCTGATAATGACATATCATCTGATTCTCCACCTTTTAATTGGTCTTTTTCATTTAAGAAATGTTTAACACTTTTCATTTAACCTTTTTATTTTGTATTATATTTACTCGCCTTCTTTCTCCTCTTCAATATCCTCACAATGTTCTTCAGCGTCTAAATCATTCAATAAAGATTTTGCGTTTGTGTAAACTTTATTTTCACCTGCTTTAACTTCAATTGTCCTATCAACAACCATTGCTGCTGGTAATTCACCTTGCATTCTTCTAAATTCTTCTTGCATTGATATAACATGTAGTTGAACATTCTTTAACATGTCAATGATGTTACTTTGTAATTGTCCAGCAACTTCAAATAAACGTGGATTCATATCCCCACCATCAATACCATTTACAATGACATCAATCATGTGTTCTGCAATTCTAATCTGTCTAAACAAAGATTTGATGTTACCTGTTGTAACTGCTGCCTTTGCTGCCATAAACTCATTCTTGGAAAGTATCTTGGCATCAAAATATAATTTCATACAAGATAATACGATTTTTTGTGCTTTTGTTTTTGTTTGCTCATTGACTTGATGCATATCAATAGGGTCAATCCTATCAATAACTAATTCTGGAAATCCCTCTGTTGGATCAGAATCATTGATTAGTCCATCAATCTCGTTTCTTAAATAGTCTTTATCTGATTTCATATTATAGTTTTTATTATAAACTATTTAATGTTCTACAAACAACAGTATTAGGGTCTTAGTAACTTTGGTCACAAGGTCTACTGTCACATGTTTCACATTCACAAGGTGAATAACTACAACAATCAAAGGCATTTCCATTCCGCTGGAATTTCTTTGAACATCATATTACCATCATCGTAATAACCTAACAATATGTCAAGAAGTCTTGCTTTCCTTTTTAAGGAATCAATATCTGATAATACTTTGTCTAAACTCGGTGTTACTTCTAAATCCATTATGCTTTATATCTTTTATAATAGTTTCCTGTTTGTTTCTTTTCTATTTTATTAACATCTTCATAAGACAGTAATAATCCAAATACACACATTGAAAACAATACCGTACAAGAAACAAAATTCAATGCTGGAATATCAGCAAAATACAATTCCATTAGTTTGATTGTTGCAAACAAAGAAATTAACAATTGTACGATTCTTCTTAATCCTAATTTTAACTTTTCCATAGTAGTTGATTTAGTTATATTGATGACTCCTTCACCAACAAATACAAGATACGAAATTAATTTGACATAAACTAATTTTTGCCAGTATTTATTTTTACTGGCGTTTATTAGATTGTTAAATACTTTATGAAAAACTTACAATATTTCCTTAATGAAGAACAAGAAGAACAAGAAGAACCAACAACTGCTGAAAAGATAGTTGATGATGGTATCGACAAAGACGAAAAGAAACAAATAGAAGAAGATGCTGAAGAAGCAAAAAGAATTGCTGCAGACATTATCAAATCTAAAGAAAAAAACGGTAAAGAAGACTAACCAATTTCATCTACAATTGCTTTAATAGTTTTTAATGATAAAGTTTCTTTACTAATCTTTAAAATATCTACAACTTTGTTAATCTTTAGTTGTCTTTTACTATCTTTTGGACACAATTCAACAAATTGACTTCTTAAATTGTTATAAACACTTCTGTATTTTGTGTCGATTGCGTTCCACAATTCTTCACGTTCTAATTCTTCACCCAATTTATATAAATCTTTCAATATCCAATTCATTGCAGCGTAATCTACAATTTTACCTTCCAAGGCAACTTGAGTTCCAATATCTCTGATCCGTAATGAATGAAAAATAGACTTCAATGCTAATTTTTTGTCATAATCAGCTGCAACTATCAATTTCTTCTTACCTTTAACGAAACTATTGTCTGATACGGTGCTTATAGACTTACGTAATCGAACTTTATCAAGGATATGTGTAAAGTGTACACTTTCTTTTAAAATGTGCTTAGATGGCAAGAAAACACATTCTAATGCTTGTATGTCTTGATTTAACAACAATTGTTCAAATTGTGCAACTGTAACATGATGAATATCTATACTTTCAGATTCAGTAAATGTCTTTTGAATCACATAATAATCTTCATCACTATCTTTATTATTAGTTCCATATACATGTGAACCAAATCTATACATATTTAAGGTGTTTTCTGATTTTAATATTTTATCTATCATTTTCAATTTATTTGTTAGGTAAATTAATTTCATCTGTTGGACACCAATGTGTTGGAACTAAATCAAAATATCTAGTACCACTACAACACTGATTATCTTCTCCGGTGTTTTCATCACCAATCCATCCTTGAAATTTGAATGATTTTGATTCACCTTTAAAAGTGGTTATTCCTGTTACACTAGTGGTTGCAATTTCAGTACCATCAGTAACTAAATATGTTTTAAATCCTTCTGTTGGAAATCCAACATCTTTTATACTTCTCCAATTTATCATAATTTTAGTCTAAATATGTTATTTCTTCTTCTAATTTATCAACAACTTATCCAATCTATTTGATTTGATAAAGTGATGTGTTACTATTTTCAACCATATACATGATTTCTGCAACTAATTCTAATGCTCTCGATTCTGACATAATTTATTTTTAAGTTACATTGGTAATAACTCCCTCACCAACAATACTAAGATACTAAAAAACCCCCAATAAAACAAATTATTAGGGGTTTATTTTCAATTTATTTTAATATTATATATCAAATGAATAAACTTGTTCTTCTTGGTCAATATCTGCCATAATATCAAGGTGTACCCAACTAATAGGTTTACCATTAATATTTCTTTCTAATCTTATCTTACAAGGAAATAGATTAGTATTGTTATTAATCCATTCTCTAACTTCTACTGCTGTCATTCCTTCAACATCAAAATCTAATGCTTTACCAAACATGTGTGCTGAAAGATAAACTCGTGTTTTCTTTTTAACTAAAGAACTCATATTGTGTCGTAACCCTCTTTGTGACAAAGTTCCACCAAATATCCAAGTGTTTACAGTAATAGGTTTACCTATTCCTTCTCTAATCACAAGTAAACAAGATAATATATCTTTATCTATAAATTTCCAAGAATTTTCTTTGTGTATATCATATACAGCTTTATCTACTAATTCTTCTATTCTAAAATAATCTTTTATTGTTTTCATAACATTTTTTATTTTTATAATCAATTTAACGCGAAGGAAGTCTATCCATATATAATAATGGAAAACACGAATCAATAATATAAGCATTACCATCATCTGGAAAGACTATTTTTGTAAACAACACTGACTGATTTTCTAAGGTTACTGGTCTTTTCAAGAATCTTATACTTGCAATTCTATCTCCACTATTCATTAATACTGGTTTCCAATCTCCATTAAGAGATTCTGGTATTGCAACTTTACAATCAAACAATATACTCATTTTAGTTGTTTTTTTGCTAATATCAGCACGTTCCCAAACTCTTAACGTCAAAGTATTGTCTATATTATTTCTACCAATATAATAAGCGTACCAATCATTCAATGGAACATTAACACCAAATTCTTTATTTGCAATTCTTATCTTTGTTATCAATGCACCTGATACTAATATTTCTATTTTAACGCCACCTCTAAACAACTCTCTCCAAGTGGCTTCTTGATTAGTTGGTCTTATCATTGCATTATACCAAAACATTATACTAAGGTTCTCACTTGTATCAATAGTGTCTTGATATGTTATTAATTCCGTTGCCGTTGGACCGTATGCAGTTCCACCATTAGCTGATGTTGCACCGGCAATTACTACTGAACCATCATTGAATTTTAAATCATAGTGAAATTTACTAAAAACGGTGAAATAATTATCAATATTTTCTTCTTTAATCCCATTAATTTCCCATTCAAGGTTTACTGATTCTCTCACTTTATCACTTAAATTAACATTTCTCGTTGCATATTGTTGTTCTTTAACAATATCTGCTTCTTCTATTTCTCTTTCTTTTTCAAACCCAGCACTTTCAAAGTTCAATGTTAATTCATTAATGGTTGCTTGTAAATCATCATCTTTAATAATACTATCAGATTCATTCCACTTTGTAAGTGTTCCTTTCCACCATATTGATTGACGCATAAATTCCTTTGCTTCTTGTACAGAATTAATTCTATACATTCTACCCTCCAAAGGAAAATACAAGAAATCCTTTTCTGCAGGTTGTTCGTATGTACCGAATGCAGTCCAAAATCCTTCTTTAGATATTTGAAATTCTAATTCATCAGCAAAATCAATATCAAATTCAGTAAATTGAAAGTCACCAGTACCAAAGTCATTGTCCGGGACAGCAACTTTGATTTGTTTACATTCTCTTACTTCTAATAGTGAATATTCTTTGAATACAACATCTCTACTTTGTTCAATTGGGTCACACTTGAAATATATTACTGGCCAACCATATCTATTAAACACTGCCTTTGACATCTTTTCCCAGATACCAACACTCGCTAATGCATTTGCATACTCATATTGTCCACCTAGTCCACATTCAACAAGAAATGAATCTTCACTGTACTTAATTATTGAACATTTACAATCTCCTAATAATTCTCCACCTTCCCATTCAACATCTAATCCTTTAAAATTCCAACTTGTATCTGATTTAACCCTGAATCCAAACCATATCAACTCATCTGGGTTTACGTTCCAATCTGGCCACGATACCCATTCACTCCATATATTACCATCGTTTGAATATCTATATTCAATTACAATGTTCTTTGCACTATCACCTAATGCAACTATACTTGTTAATCTGTCTAAGTCTTTAATTGGCGTATCAAGTTCTAGTAATACGAACTCTTCACATTTAACGGATTTATTTGTTTCTATTTTATATGTTGACATTTAAGAATATTTCTTTTCTTATTTAATTAGAACTATAATTGATTCTTTTTGTATATTCTTACTTTACCTGTAATGTTCTTACAATTATCATTACTGATTAATTTGAAATCTGACATTTCTTCTATTGTTGGTATCTTAGAATCTGTTCTAATTACTACATATTCAGTAGAACGTTTAAAACATTCCTTTAGAACGTTAATAGTAGAATCTGGTAATAAACACTTAAAAACTCTTTTTTGCTGTTTCCACAGATATGTCTTGCATTTCAAAACCATGTACTAACGATGCACCTTGTTTAGCAAATTCTAATGATACAAGTCCTTCTGCACAACCTAAATCAAGAACGGATTTCCCTTTAACTTCATCCAGAAGAAACTCAAACCCTGTAATACGTTCTTTAATATCCGTACCTTTCCTGCGCCCTTTTATTCCAAATTCATCTGAGGAATAATATGTTTGTTTACTGTCTTTACTATAAATATACATCTTTCAATTTATTTTTTATGTTTGTTATTGCGTGTGGTTTATCCTTACAAAGATACATCACATCAATGTTATTAGCTTTTAATTTAGATAAGAATGTTTCTTTTTGTGTTTCAGATATACCTATTTTGTGTATGTCCGCTAATGATCCACTAAAAATATCAACCTGTTTGTCGATTCCAGAATCTATAAGTGAATTGAATACCTTTATTTCTGCACCTTCGATATTCATACGAATAATATTAATAGTGTCTTTAAAATCAGGTATATTAGATTCAATCCATTTAGATATGTCTACCATTTCAACAACTACATTGTTATCTGATAAATTTACTTTAGTATCTATAATTGAATGTCCTTCTGGACCCTTTCTACTTAAATGTAACTTAATGCTTCCATCTTCATCAGAAACAGCAGTGTTCATAATTTTAACCTTGTTGTTATCTTTAAATTTGTTTTTGATATTTTCAAAGTACGGTGGATATGCTTCAAACCCATATACATTATAATTTTCAATACCCAATTCATCGAATGCGTTTATCATCCAATTCATTTCTGTTGCTTCGTATAATCCAAAGTCTAGGTAATTTATTTTCTTATTTTTCATAACTTATTAATTTGTCTAATATTTCGTTTATCTTATCTGTTGATTTGTGGTGTGCCATTGTAAATTCCAAACAGTTATATGCTATTTTATTTAGTTCATCTTCATTATTCAGATAGTGTTGTATTTGTTGTTTCAAGTAGTCAAGGTTGTTCATGTCGTAATAAACGATATGTTCACAATCAATGAACTTATTTTTGAATGATGTTTGCATTTCATCACAAAAAACTAATGCCTTAGATGAACAAGCCTCAAATAATCTATAATCACCTTCCCAATCATCTGGGTTACATGTAACTATTATCTTTGACCTTCTCATCATATTGTAGTATTTGGATTGAATTGTATTTCTACCGATTCTCCCCATATCACCAACAGTACCTACAAATATTTCATTGTCATTGAAATTGTTCTTGATGAAATTTGCAATCGTTTTTCTGTTTCTAAACCCACTATTGGTTTTAAAAAATACTGAAATATCAATATCCTTAACGAAATTTGCAGTTTTAACCTCTTGTACTATGTCATCTTTTACACAATACGAAATTGAATATACATTATCTTCTTTATAAGCATCTTTCAAATTTCGTTTAAAATACATCAAGCATTTTTTACCTTCCTTGTTCAAATGTTGAACATCACTATAATCAACATAAACCGTCTTGTTAGGATATTTTATGTTATATTCAGAATTGATATTACCTTCGCCTATGATGATGTATTCAGATTCTTCCTCAGAAACAACCTGGATTCTGTCGTTATTGACAATACCAGGGTGAATTATGTTTTTCATCTCACTTCCAAATCTGTGGTCATCTACTTTAGGTAAGTGTATCTTAACCTTTCTCAAACTCATAATCGAAAGTTTTAATGTATTTTGCGTAATATTGTTGTACTATTTCTATTGATTCTGCATTGTAGTATTCACTATAATGTTTGTGCTTAGTAGAATATAAGTATTCTAATTCTTCATCTACTCCTATGCGTTTACTAACATTTTCCCAGTCTTCTTGTAAATTTTCAAATCTACCGACAAAATCCATAACATTATTCCCATCTAATTTCATCAAATCAATTTGATTAGGCCAAATGTTAAACAATTTATCATTAATGAATGTTGTTTTGATCCATTCATCGAAACTCTTGTCTTTCCAATTTGCTTGAACACCTCTACCTGGTCTTATTTGAACACCACAAAAATACAATGATAGAATCCTATCCCATGGATTTCTTATAATAGTAAACTTGAAATAATCATCAAATTTATCACCTAATTCTGATTTCATTTCTTGTATATTAGAGTGCTTTTTTGAATTACTATTCATATATGCACTAAGTGTTGAATTAATACTGGTTCCTCCTGTTTTTGGTAAGTGTAGGAATAAAAACTTTTTTGTGTGTGAAATCATCCGTGTTTTATGTGTGTCGTTAATATAAAATATTTAGTGTATATAGTATTCCAATCTAATGTTGATATGTTCAATGGGTTTTTCCAAAGAACATAAGGAAAACTAACTTGGTCTCTAATTGAATGTTTAAGAATCTCATTAACCCATTGTTCTGAAAAGGATTCCAGTTTTTTAGATTTTAAGTTTCGATATTGAAATCCACATGAATATAATCCAAAATGTTTTGGCATACCCTCTTTCTCATAAGATATAACTTGATTAGTAATTTCATCTTTGTTTCCCCTGTTGAATGATATACAGGCACCAGCTTCTTGAAACAAACAGTCTCTTACTCTATGTAACGCTAAGTTAATATCAGCATCTTTGTCAATAAATTCATCTTCTAATTTATTCAAATCGTAAATGATATGTGCATTTGCATCAATATGAATAGAAATGTCATATTCACCTAAGAATTTGTGTGGATTTAACTTATATGTTCTTGCTAATTTATATGGACTTAGATTTTCTTTGTTTTCAACTAATCTAATTTTCCATGTGCTCGATACCAGCGTAGTGTCATCTGTGAAACACACATAATCCCAACCTTCTGTTATTACTGCAGGTTCTATAAGATTATCATATCCACCTGTTAGTACTGTAAATATTACTTTTTTCATTAATATATTTTGTTGATGAATTTCTTAACCTCGTTGTTGTAAAATCGGGTTATTTCAATACCCTTTTCAATTTTCATCCCACTTCTTGTGTGCAATGACTTTGCAATACCCTCTTCATCTCTAAATGAACAAACTATTTGTGGATTCTCTAAAAGTGGCCACCAAAAATCAATTAATAAACACATTCTTGGGTCTTTGATTCCCAATGTCTTATCTCCTGCTTCTTTGTACATATCAGATAAAATACCCTTTGCATATTCTACTAATGATTGACCATTATCTAACTGTGTTTTGTTAAGTCTGTCAATATCCATAACTATTGGATTATCCCAAGATGCACCTTGACTTGATAACATCAAATCATTAAACAAAACTATTCGTCTATCTTCAAAGAATCCTTTTGGATTGTCATGTGCTGGTGGTATAAACCACTTGTCAGACCCTAAGTAACATTCACCATGTAAAGTTCTGGCAAGTAAAGAAGTGGCGCTTCTATGCATCCCTAATATAACTATTGTTTTCATTCTGTGGGGTTATAGGTTATTTACTACTCTTAAAATGAGTAGATTATACTATTTAAAAACAAAAAAGAGGACAATATTTTATTATTGTCCTCTTTTAAATAGCGTTCTGGTCTATTATATTGATTTTCTAAGTCTATTCAAAATCTATTGTTGATTATCAGAACCCTTACTTGACATAATTGCATCTGCTAACCATTCTTTAGCTTCTTTTTTGTCTTTTACGTCTTTATTGAACTTAATAATAGCTTTGACTAAATAATCATCTCCATCTGTTACTACCTCTGCTTCAATTTCAACATCATCAACATCTGGTTTTCCTGCCATTCATTTTTCATCTTTAAAAGTTTTAACAAAATCAGATAATTGTTTCTTATTATATTCAAACCTACTATCTTCATTTACATCAGACTTTAATGAAATTAATGATGTTGCCATATCACCAATAGCTAATGTAATTGATGATCTGTAATATAAGTAATATTTTACACCTTTTGGATTTTCTGAATCCTGTAAAATAATTCTCTCAACTTTTGCCTTACCTACTTTAGTTCTCCCTTTACTAACCTTAAAGGTTTTTGTAGTTAATCCACTCCAAGGAGAATCAAAGGTTGCTGTTACATTGTCGCCTTTTTCTAAATTATTATAAATAGCAATTAATTCATCCTTCGCCATTTTGTCTTTATGACTACTCTCGTTTAATATTTCTTGATATGATTTCATATTATTTTATTTTATTTTTTTCCTTTACCAACTTCCCATCCAGATTTAATTGCATTGAAAAATTCAATTTTCTTTTCAGCACTTAACTTTGCTGGAGAATCTGTATCAAATTCTTTCAATGTATCTTCAAAGTACACTTTGTATTCTTTTTGTAATGGACTTAACTCTTTTTCAAGTAATCCATAAGACATCTCTAAATCAAAAGATTCTTTAAGTTCTGCAACTTCTTTTTCATCATGATTTTCTATTTCTTTAATTATTAAATTAAGTCCTTCATTAAGTCTTCCTTCTTTTATAAAATCTTTTAATTTGCTCATTATTTCTTATTTATTTTTCAAACCAGATAAAAATCTAGTAAGTATTTGTTGATATTCTTTTTTATCCTTAGTTAAGGTACTATCTTTAAGTTTAAAAATCTCTATTTTTCAATGATTTAGAATCTTCTTTAGGTACGAAAAAATCTATACCACCTTTTGTAAGGAATCCAGTATCTAATTTTCCTTCGTTTAAATATTCATTTAATGATTTCCTGTTTATATCTTTATAATTTTTTGATTAGCACCAACTCGAAAATCACCTCTGTATAATGTTATAACAACAAACTTTAATTCATCCTTAACAACATTCATAACACCAACAACTGTTAACCCATCAGATTCTCTTTGTAATATAAATCTATCCTTTTCGATGTCCATTTCATCCTTAACCAATTCGTCAATAATTTCCTCTGTTGCTTTACTAATAACACCATTGACCTCTTTAAAATTAATAGGTTCGTAAGCTGCATTTCCATCCTTGTCTTTTCTGTTAAGTCTTTCAATAGCATGAGTTGTTGATAATATATCAATATCAAATTTAATCTTTCTAACAATTTTTCCTTCTGACTTTTCGTTTAATATATCTTGATAACTTTTCATCTAATAAATTTCTTTCCTTATTTAATACTAAAAAAGACAACCATTTCTGATTGTCTTTATTCATTAGTTTAATATCTTTTGCCAAAATTTACTTGGTAAATGTATATTCTTTATTTTCTCTGCATCCTTAAACAAAGGTGCAACTTGTTTAGGTTTTAGCTGCTCCTAATCCATGTCTGCCACTTTCATTACTACCAAATACAAATATGTGATTTGGAGGTAATATGTGGTTCATATCATCTGTTACTCGTTTCATGATTGTCTTTTTATATATTCGTTAAGACTTTCGCTATTTCTTCCTCTTTCATCAGGGTACAACATATAAACAAATTGACTTTGATAAATCTCCTTTGTATCTATATCCATAATACTTACTTTACCATCATAAGCAGCATTTGTGTCCATTGCAAAAACATTAGTAATCTTTTGTGGTTTAAATTGATGTTCCTTTTCTGACATCAAATACCCAACACCACTATGACCCAAATAAATCTCCTTATATCTATTATCAACCCATTTTCTATCGTTTCTGTGTCTTGCAGCTTCACTAATCAAATTCCTATCCCATATAAATAACTCAGTGTTATTATTTTCAACTAACTTATCCATGTGATACAATTTATTAGGAATTCCAGCATGTGCAAATATTATAGGTAATTCTTCGTTTTCGTCTTGTAAAGAATAATATAACAATCCACTTTTCAAGAATTCTAAGTACTTAGAATTTTGATTCTCATAAGTTCCTAATGATTTAATAGTAGACTCTCCACCTTGAGTAATCCACATTGGAATTTGATATGCCTCATTACCTCTCATAGTTTCGCCATTATAATACTCCATGCTCCATTCGTCATGATTTCCAAGTAGATAGATTAAATTTTTAATCTTTAATAATTCATCTATCACTTCTTTAGATTGGGACCAACCATCCAGAACATCACCTAAACAAAATAATACATCGTTATTGTAGTCAAAGTTAGCTTTTTCTAATGCTTGTTTCATAGCGATAAATCCACCATGTACATCTCCCATTACAAATCTTCTACCTTTGAAGTTTGGTTTAGTGTAATCGTTCTTATTTGTCTTCATATATATATATATTTTTAAATTGTTCTTGATTAATAAAATTAAATCCTATTTGTACATTTTATAAAAACATTTTGTTCTTATATTTTAATTCAAAGTTCTTTTCTCCTAATTAACGTTTCAATTCATTTTCCTTTTCTGTTGCTAATATTATCTTTAATGCCATATCATTTCTGTTTTACCTGTTCTCTATATATTACCCTTGGAGTATTTATACATTTATTAAATGCCCTATTGACCATTTTTATTTTATTAACTCTATTTATTTTCAAGATTAAATAATATATGAAAAATTTACAATACTTCCTTAATGAAGATGCTGATTCAAATTTAGCTTCTCTTAAGCAACTTACAATTTCAAAGACTAACGAAAAAGGTCAAACGAAAAAAACTGTGCATAAAGCTGGTAACGATAAAACTGTTGAAGATGCAGAAGAAGCTGGAGAATCTGGAGAACATGAAGAAGATGAAAAATCTGACACAAAAAAAGAGGATTAAAAAATCCTCTTAAATTAATTAAACCCAATTCCTTATTTGGCTTTAAAACTATTTTTTGTTCCAACTAATTGTCTAGCTATCTCTTTCTCTGTGTTTGTTATCTTTAAATTGTTTTTGTTACTACTGAACATTATGTATAAATAACATTCCTGTGTAGTTGTTGCGATATGATGTATCGCATTCTTTGGAATTATAAAGGTATCTCCTTTAGATAATTTAGTATCTGTCGTCTTATCATAACATTCTCCATCTAAAATCATCATAACTTCCCATTCTGTACTATGATAATGTGGAGACAAGTAACTATGTTGACCGTAATGCACTAATAAGGACTTGTAATCGTCTCCAGTGTGTAAACCCATTGTATGTACACCATTTGCTATTGGGTCACTTAATTCAACCCATTTGTTCTTAATAGTTTCAATTTTATGAGAACTAATATCAGGACATTGAATTGTAATATTTGTTATAATATCTCGCACTCTTGATAGGGATTCTTTTGCTTCCTCGTATGTATTGTGTTTTTTGTTTGTGAACAATACCTCAAATATAGTTGATTCCATTTAGTTCATTCTTTTTTTATTTAATCTACTAAAAAACAACACGTTAAAATATTATTTTTATTCGATTAGTGGTATTGTTTATTATTTAATTTTACCTTTTATTTCGTTAAGTAAATTTAAACACTTTTCTTTAAATTCTCTATCCCCTTCTCCCAATTCTTTTGCTTTATTTTCCCATAATGTTGTCAATTTGATAACATCTTGAGCTAATCCAGATTTTTCATCTTCTGATTTTACTAATCTACGTTGTAACCAGAAAATTACCACTCCCATGATAATAACCATACCAAGTTGTTCGAATAACCATCTTGTTATTTCATCCATTAGTCTGTTTGATTTTTTTTATTAACTTATTTAATCAACATAAATATCAATACTACGTTACTTATAAAGAAATTATATAAAAAATGGAAACGAATTATTATACAACATATAAATCATATAAATTTTTTATACTAACAAGAATTAATAATGCAGCAAGAATATGTGTCAAAATTGTTGCTTCGTTTCCTTTTTTTGCAACTATAATTCCAGTGTATAATACTAATAAAAAATAAAGGGTGTCAATAACTATCATATTCTTTTAAATTTTAACTCAAATGTTACTTTACTTACATCTTCTACACTAAAAACACCAATCACCTCTGTGTTCTTGTATTTCTCCAAGTCAACCCAAATCTGATCCATAAATAATATAGCATCTTTATATATAAACTGCAAGTTACTTACCTCTATTTGCTTTGAACCTAAATTAGTAATAGTCCTATTGTACTTAACGCCATCTCTATTATATTCATTACCATAAACCAATTCGTCAGAATTCTTAATGTCCTTAGTTAATAATTCCATCTTATTCTCTTCACCTGGAATATAAATCCTATGTATCTCAAAATAAATATACCTCATAATTAATTGTTTTTAAACTCACTAAATTAATCTTCTTAATTTATAACATTTTTTGTACTAAACTACTAGCACTTTTAATTAATTTATTAACATCACCACCAACATTATATGCAAATCTATAATAATAACTATTATACATATAGGTCGCTGTTCTACATCTCCTATTACGCATCATAATAGTGTTAAAATCATCTTCTGTGTGCTTAAACATAGGTTCATCCTTTACTAAGGTCAATACAACACCATGACATTTGATCTCTTTAGGTATCTCCATTTATTAACTATCCTTTGTAATTAGTAATTATAACTCTTGGTACTCTATTCTTAGACGATTCTAACTTCTGCTCTAATAATGCAATAGTTACCTTCTGCTCCAATAATATAACCTGTAAATCATATATATCATCATTACTCTCATTGATAACAGTTGTTGCCGATTTTGTCCATTCAACTAATCCCACAATATCATTAAGCATTTTCTCCTTATTCCTATTGTAAACTTCAGATATATCTGTCGTCCATTTACTTAACTCATTCACTTTATCTCGCAATGTATTATGTTCAACCAATGTACTTTGGTTTACCTTCTTATTTGTACTTATCACATACATTGTTATAAAAAATAATACTGCTAATACTGCTATTCCTACTAATGTTGCTCCCATAATTTTAAATTTTAATTGTTTTTAATTGTGTTTATTACTTCGCAGATTCTTTTAAAAATAAATACGATTTATTGTACTTCTGTATTCGCAATATATCCTTATCACGTACTCCCTTCAATCTGGTAATCTTTGAATTTATGCTCCAAATCTCGCAACTTTACTTCTCTAGATAAAACATTCTGTGAAATCTTCTTAATATATTCATCATAAGAATCTTCTTCTATATGAGTAAGAACACCTATTGCTTTTACAATTAATACAGAAAATCCTTCTTCTAATAACATATCCAACGTCCAATCCGTATCTTCAACCAAATCATGTAAAACCGCCACAATCATTGCATCTTCTCCTAAATGTCGTACCCTATCCATTACCCATAAACAATGTAGAATATAAGGACTCCCAGACTTATCTTGTACCCTACTAAAAGCTACACTCGCAATCTCAATTGCTCTTCCTAACATATTTCTCTTTTTTTAAATTTTAAATTTCCGCACTTAATCTCTTTTTTTAAATAACCACTTAATCCAATACCATAAGTCAAACTCCTTCTCTATAATCTTAATGAACATTATACAGGGATAGAAAACCATCCATAGTATATCAATTAGTAAATCAAACATTGAATAAAACAAATTAATACCAAACTTCTTACGATGCCTAAATAACCAATCAGATACTTTATCTTTCCATGATGGATATTCTATACGCATATCTATTATAAAATATATTATAGTACTAAGAATCCATAACCAAACTATAATTATCCAGTCATTAACTATAAAATCATATAAAATCTTTAATATCTCCATAACTTCTTTTTAATGTATTACTCCTCTATTAATTCCTTCTGTTACTTCATCTTCTAATTCTCTATGTAAATCACTTTCTCTTATCAATTTAGATGATATATCATTCAATTTATAATTCATATCTTATTTTTTAGTTTCTATTTACACTCATTTCTATTAAACATACTTTTCAATTTATCACGTTTTTCATCATATATAAGAGAATTGTTATAATCCTCTAAGGTTCTTGTCGCATAAGTCTTTATAAAGTCACAATCAATATCTTTGTCTAAACTTACACTGTATATATCCTGCATTACTTTAACTAATTTATTCTTAGTCCAAAATATAAAGTATTTTACTTCCTTTTGAACGAATATATCTACTTCTATACTATCCATCCAAGAGTGTTTATCATATTCAACAGTAATAACTAATGGAGTTCCATCTTTATCTTTAAATTCAGTATATGAAATCATATCTATTTTGTTTAGATTACTAATATACAACTTTATTTTTGATTATACAAGTAAGTACTTGAATATCTTTTCTCTTGTTCTCTTGTATATTCCTATGAAGGAGTTTTTAGAGTACAGTAAGTACATCTATTAAATGTTAATTTACAATGGTTTATTTGCTTTAATGTAATAAATATTATATCTATTCACTGTAAACATTACAAAATTCTTGTATATAATATACTAAATGTGAATGTCATCTCTAATAATCATATAATCAAAGTAACTAAACTTATTAACTAATATATTCTTATAATTTAATACAGAACTATGTAAATCTAATCCACAATTTGTAAATAATTTTATATTTGTAGAACCTAAAAAGCTAATAATCTGTTCTAAATTGTCTTTAGTAATGACTTCAATATCTTCTGTGTAATATAAAATATTAAACCCGGATTCTACTTCATAAATCTCTAATGGGCCTTTAAGTCCTAAGTATAATTTTTTCATAACTATTTATTTTAAAATGGTAAATCTAATGCAACTAACATGATGTGGTTTACAGGCAATTGAAATTGTTCCATGAGATCAATCATTCTACCTTTAGTCATTTTAGTTAAGAAAGTACATTCATCAACTTCGAGAGTTTCAAATCCATTCTCATCAAGACCATTAAACACTTGGAAGAAGTATCCAGTAACCTCATCGTAACCGTATGCTATATCTTTTTCTTTTGTAATTTGTATAGTGTATCTGCTCATAAATTTATTTTAATATTAATTACCTCACCTCATCAACAATACTAAGATACGAATAATAAATGACAATAACAAATAATTAGGTGTTTATTTTGAGAATATAAATCTCATGATAGCGAAGAATTGGTTCTCAAATTTTCGTAATTCTCATCTGGTTTTGCGTCCTTTATATCCATTTGGTTTTATCCTGTTTAAGTCTTTGGTGTGTAGTATCAGAATTAGATGTATTCCATTTCCTATTCATCTCAAGAGAACTCACCTAAATAAGCTGGCGAGTAGGTTCTAGTCTTCTTTGGGTTATCTTTGATGTAATCTTTTACTAATTGGTAGTATTCTTTTTCTGAGTTGACTCCTTCGTGTTTTCTATGTGGATTCGAAAATAATTTTAATTCTGAGTTAACCTTTCTATATTTTACAAATTTACCTTGACTTATTAATTCGTTGTTTATACATATCTGAAAGGTTTCTTCAGGTGTTGGTTGGTTAATACCTAATTCATTTTTAACCAATTTCCAGTATTCAGCGTCAGTGTTAACGCTATCGTACTTTTGATATGGGGCGATATGTAAATTTAGTTTTGGGTTATCTTTCCTATACTTAATATAGTTATCTCTACTAATTAATTCGTTATTGATACATATTTTAAATGTTTCTTCAGGTGATAATAAATCATTATTAATACCTAAAGTATCTTTGACCAATTTCCAATAATCTTTACTAGTATTCACGTTACCATATTTTTTATATGGGTTAGCGTGTAAATTTAATTTTGGATTACGTTCTCTATATTTATTATATAACGTAATTGTCGTCAATCGGTTCTCGACACATATTTTGAAGGTTTCTTCGGGTGGAATGAATTTATAGTTAACGTCCAATACTTCTTTAATTAATTCCCAATATTCTTTACTAGTCTTTAACCCCTCATGCTTAGTGTGTGGTACTGAGGGTAAATTCAAATCACTACCTTTTCTATGTTTAGTGTATTTAGGTTCACTAGTTAATTCATTATCAAGACATATCTGGAAGGTTTCTTCAGGTGATAAAATATTAACACTCAATTTATATTTTACTAGTTCCCAATATTCATGACTTGTATTAACACCGTTATGTCTCAGGTAAGGGTTTGATGATATATTTAAATTAGGGTTAGTTTTTCTATGTTTAGTGTATTTAGGTTCACTAATTAATACATTATCTACACATATCTGAAATGTTTCTTCAGGTGACATAAGTTCACTATTCACATCCCTCAAAACATCACGAAGATTACTAGTTGCGTATCTAGTAATAAGTCCATATAATTCATCCTTAGTATTAAAGAAAGCTCCTGAATATAACATTGTTTCCATTAATAAACAATCATCAACCTTATCATTACTCTTCTCTATACTAATAACATAATCATTACCAACCAATTTATCAACCCATTCATCATAACTATCACTAGTTATCTCATATACATTTTCATCTACCTTAACACTAACATTGAAATCATCATTATTAACTAAGTCAGAAACACTAACAGGTTTATCTTCTGATTTAATAATAATAGTATTATCACATATATCATTAGTCACATGAGACTTTTTAGCACAATACGATTTAACGCTACCAACACCACTTACTGGTTTCTTAATAACATCAGGTTTGAATGTTGGTACTGAGAAGTTATTACCGTTGAAATTCTCATAATGTTCCTGCTTTAATAACATCAATACCGCAGTCATCACATGAACATATACATCGGCTGAATTCCCATTGTTAGGAACTACTTTAATATACCTCTTATCAATAGCATCAGTTCTCTTTCTAATTGCTCTAGAATATCTTTGATAAAGTGTATCAATGTTCTTAGTATATGTCAAATCAATAATAGAAACATTCGGGTCATCAAAACCTTCAGTTGCTCTAGCAACTACAATTAATACTACGTTATCAATTCCCGTATATCCATCCTTAAACTTAACTATGTTAGATGAATCTTTATCCGTTTGAGAATGTGATGTATAATTAATAACACCCCTAGCGTTTAGATATGTTTCAATCTCATCAGCTTGGTTAATTCTTTTAACATAGATAATAACCTTTCCAAAATCTCCTACTAATACAGATTCTAATACTACTATATTATTAGTTAATTTATTTTGAGATTTCTCTATTACTTCTCCGTTCTGATTATAATCTTCCAATGTTAAATGGACATCATTCGATACAATATCTAATTCAATATCCGTATCATATTGACCACTATGAACCGATTCTATTAGTGAAGCTGAAATATATGTACCTCTAATCTCACCATCGTCAACTCTCTGCTTAAATATTGCTGGTGACCCAGTTAATAATAGATGGTTACCATCAATATAGTTATAAGATATTTCATCCATACTATCAGTACCCTCATAGAATTTATGTGCTTCATCAACCACCAAGTAATCGAACTTACCATATAAATCAACACACTCGCCCATTTGCTTTGTGTTTTGGTAAATCATTATTTGTACTGACTTACTTGGTTCATATAACGATAAGTTTGATGTGTCATATACTGATACCTCATCAATACCTACTATATCACATACCGAATCATAGAATTGTCTTTTAAGTACATTAGTCCCATGAACCGAACACAATATTCGCTTACCTCTAGATATTAACTCTTTGATTATGAACGCCGTCATGAAGGTTTTACCTGCGTTAGGTGCTGCTGCTAAGAGTACGTGCGTTTTATCAATATTGTCTAATACGAAGGTTGTAGCTTCTTCTTGATACCCATATAATTTAATAGTTTCTTTAGTCATAATGTAAATGTACGTATTATTTCTTTAATATCAAAATTTTTCTTTGATTAATTATAAACTATTATCTTTAATGAACGTCTTAATATTCATATTAAGTCCATGTATAGCATCTTCAAATCCAAATCTTTTATTATTCATATAAATATTTAGAAATAGTGTAAAAGGTGATATTTATCCTACTTTTATAATTTACTCTTTTATTTAAAAAATCTAATATTTGATTGCATCAACATAAATAAACCTACTAGTGTGTTTAAAATAATAAACAAAAAATCTCCTACCAAATTAATGATAAGAGATTTAATATTTAATTTTATTACAAACCTAACATTGCAATATCTTTATGGTTTAATCCAATTTCAAAAGCAATCTTTTTATTATATTCTTTCATTTTACCATTTAATGTAAATAAACGATATATTGTCCATAAACTTGCACCACCAAGTGTGCAATAGAATAATATTTGTTTCCCCATTGCACCCATAGAACCGTATGACCAACCGAAGAATAAAAATAATATCCATATTTTTCCTGTGTCTAATTTTCTACCATTAAATATTGCTATTTTATCACTACTACTGTATTCACTCATTTTTTTATATTTTATGTTTAACTCTTAATAATTTACTTACTTAACTTAACTAACGCATTATCTAATTTATTGGGGTCTAATTTAAATAGATATGTACTACCACTGTACTTTGATAACTCTTTAATATAAACTTTAACCTCTTTATTTTTTTTAAGGATATTAAAAAATTCTTTATCTTCAAAAATAAATCTATCACTGTATAATAATATAGTCTCATCATACACAATACTATCAGTAGAACTATCTTTCACCTTTATTGAATATCGCCCCATATCATTCACAGTCGCTTTCACTTTTGAACTACCATATTCAAATAAAAATAATTGAAGTACCTCTTTATCAGTTACTAACACATTTACTGATAATTTGTTATTATCCGTAGCTGAATTACTAAAAGAACCTTTAGTCTCCTGTGATACATAACCCGATTTTGTTTCTTCTTTAAACTCATCAACGAAATAATTAACCTTCCAATTCCCCATTTTTTCATATTCTAAGGCTTTTGCGATTGAATCCGTTATATGAAGTTTATTTAAAGAATCTAATTTATTCTTTTCTTCAATTTCATTTCGTTCAATTATAATATTAGCTTCATCGAAAATATTAGAAGCACTCATACCATTAAGTCTATTTAAGACCATAGGTATGTTTAGAAACCCCCCATCTTCTTCAATTACCACTGAAATTGAACGCTGAAGTGAATCTGATTTAGATTTAGAAAATCCACTCTTAATTTCTTCTAGTGATGATTTATATGTTATCATATTCGTTCCATCAATTTTTTGACTACAGCTAAATAATGCAACCATTAATCCTAATCCTAATAATACCTTTTTCATAATTTTAATTTGTTTTTTGTTTTTAATTGTTTTTATTTTAACAAAGATACAACATTTATTCTGTTCTACCAAATTTATTTCTTATAATTTAATCTTTTATTTAAAAAATCTAATATTTGATTGCATCAATATAAATAAACTTATCGGTATGCTTAATGTCACCACTAATGTTAAACCCAGCTTTCTCTAGTAATTCTTGTAACACGTCTTAATATTCATATTAAGTCCATGTATAGCGTCTTCAAATCCAAATCTTTTATTATTCATATAAATATTTATATGAATAATGTGTTTCTTTTTCAGCAGTTTCTAAATCAGTAAAGAAGTTGTTAAGTATTCTTACTGGTTTACCTCCATATTCTACGAGAACGAATTCAAAATCTTTTGAATCAATGAAAACGTTAGTGATAGTATCAATAAAAGGAACAGAAAGTATTTTCACAGGACTAGGTGTAACTCCTCTGTTGTTAGCAGGAGCGGCTCTTTCGTTAGTATTAATAAATATACCAAAACTGTTATCTTTAGGGTAAAGTGTTTTACCTATGTGTGAAATATTTGCTTTCATTAGAATGTCTTAATAGGTTTCATTTTTTCTTTGTCAATTTCAGTACTCTTTTCTGCGTGTTCTAAATTATCAAAGAAGGAATTAATAATTCTTACTTCTGAACCTTGATATTCTACAAGAACAAATTCATGTTTACCAGTAAATTCAAATGATTCTATTACAGTAGTAAAAGGAACAGATAGTATTTTAACTGGACTTGGTATTTCTCCTCTGTTGTTAGCAGGAGTGGCTCTTTCGTTAGTATGAATGAATATACAATAGCTGTTATCTTTAGGGTAAAGTGTTTTACCTATGTGTGAAATGTTTACTTTCATTAGTTACAGTTATTAAGGTTATTGTTAATAAATTTTATTTTTTCTTTATTTGTTTTCATTATTATTAGATTTTAGTAATAATAGTTTAGTGTATAATTTCAAAGGAACATTTAATTGGATACCTCCTGTGTTCTGTACGTTGAAATTTATATTACTTTTAACTGTTTGTATTTCTGTTAATCTTAAAGTATCTAAAAGACTAAGTGTTCTAAAGTCTTCTATGATGTCATTAGATGTTAACCAGATGGTAACAGTTGCGAGATCTATTTCTCTTATATCCATTGTTTTCCTTGTCTTTTAAATTCTAAGATATATTTATTTTGATTGGTTGTTCTCATTGCGGATTTACCGAAAGATTCTTCGATACCTTCTAAAGCGAACTTGGAAGCTGCGAAGTGTATATGTCTAAAAGTACCTTCTCGGTCTCTTATTGTGTTAAACTTTAAGAATGCTGCGTTGTTAAAAGATTCGATTTCTTTTTTGATTTGAGATTTTTCAGAGATGTTTACAGTTTTCATATAGTAGTATTAAAGTTAAACGTTATGTGAAGGTTAGTCCCTCACACCAACAAAGTAAAGATAAGCATAATAAATGATATAACCTAATTTTGGAGAGATTTTATTTCGCACAATAATTTGCACCTATCAAAGATTTTATTACTTTGGAAGTGTTTTCTATACTAAATCGTGTTTTATGAATTTCAACATTAGATTCATCAACCTCAGATTGTTGTAAAATCACAACAGGACCACTTGCGTTAACTGTTTTTAATAGTGATAATAGATTGTCAATATTCATAATTATTTAAGTTTAGTTAATTTTTGAATATATTCTGCAACAACATTTGTTTCTTCTTTAAGGATTGATGTAAATTGTTTATAATGGTTAGCGACATCATTCCATTCCCAGAATGTTTTACCAATAGGACTAGCAAGAGCGCTACGTTTTCCGTTAACGGTTCTTTGTACATCGAATGATGATCCAAAGAACAAGATGTTTAATTGTGCGTTACCTTGATTAGTAACGATATTAACATAAGGTCTAGACCCTTTAATTGTTTTAACTTTTTTAATTTCGATTTCAAATGACATAGTACAAGATTTAGAGTTAAACTGTTCAGGGTCTATCCCTCACCAGCAATACTAAGATACTAAAAATATTTAAATTAAACAAGGATATAGATTAGGAGTTCATATTGTGTATTACATTAACATCTGTGTTAGGGTCAACCAATTTCTAGGTAGTCTTTGTATTTTAAAGGTTTCATTCCTTTGCGATCACATTCAATACAAAATTCAGAGTATCTCTCAAATTGGCAATCGCTAACACTAGGTATAATTAATGCCTCACATTCGTCACTTTTAAGCCACATATCAATTCGTTTTTCTGTATTGTCAATGTCTTTGCTCCAAAATAATTGGTCTTGGTAATCAAAGAACTTTCGTAAATATTCTCTCATTTTATAAAGTTTTTAGTTTAATAAATCGGCACTAACCATACCCTTTTCATTAGGGTGCATTAACCCGCTCGAAAATCAGATAGTAATTTAAACGGTTCGCCTTTTATACCAGAGTAATCCCCTTCTTCCGTAATTGTCGCTTTATCCCAAATATCTTTACCTTCATCAAGAGAGCCTTTTTTAGCAAGTTCAACAACTTCTGTTTCGTTATTAGCTACTATTACGTGACCCATATAAGCATCGTAATTAAATTCCGTGTGTTCTATTAAGTATATTTTCATAAATATAACTGTTGCTAACAAGCAATATATGTAATTGCCTATTAAGGTTTTACTAAATTTCAAGTTTCTACAAGGCAACTACATATATTGCCAGCCGTTGTGTGTAATACTAAACTAGTAACTTTTTAAGATTTTGAGAAACCATTTTTAATTGTCGCCATTTAATATCACATTTCATAGCATTTTCAAAGTCGTTATCTTCTTTGTACTCTGTGCAATAGTCATTTAACTGCTTACATCTTGCATCAATTTTACTTATTTCACTTACTAATTTTTCGTATAAAGATTTTTTCATTTTAATCAATTTTATGCGAAACCATCGTACTACACAACACCATATATAAAAAATAGCTTTTAAAGCGTTTAATTCGTTGGTCTTTGCTTGTTTATATTTTTAGTTTTTTAATTGGTTGTTACTGCTTTTCTACACGCTACATTTCATATACAACACGTTATGTGTAATGCTACTCAATCTACTTACCAATCTTTTTTCATTTCTTCATTCCAGCAAGTTGCACAGCATATATTATCTCCCATTAAATCCTCAAAAGTGCCACAATAATAACAACTGAAAGTAACTATCTCGTTTATTTTTCCATTTAGTAAAATAAATTGGTCGAAGTCCCTGCCTTCAATTCTGAATCTGATTACAAGTTCATTTTTTTTACAAAGATTTTCATTAAATTCAACGATACCTATTTGTGCAGGTGCAGGGTTTGGAAATCCACCAAGGGGTTGTAATGTTTTTACTTGTTGACCTGCCCATATTTCAAAACCATTAATATCTTTCATAGTACAAGATTTAGAGTTAAACTGTTCGAGGACTATCCCCTCACCAGCAATACTAAGATACACATTTATTATGACAATAACAAATTTATAGAGAAATAGTTTTATTATTTTTATTTATAAGAATAGAAATCTTATAGATTAGGAGTTCATATTGTGTATTACATTAACATATATGTTATAAACAATAAAAATTATTACTTAGGTATTTTTGGTAAAGGCATCCAGTATTTTACATTACTTGGTTTTCCAGTCCAATCTTTTTGCCACCCCGTTATATTTTGTTCTTTAAAGTAAAATATTATTTCAATTTCATCTTTATACACTTCATTGTGGTTTTCGTCTGTGTGGCTTTGTAGTACATTTTTAGCTACCAAGTAAAAACCCGCTTTGTTTGGTAATTCTGTTTTCCATTCCATAATTTTAATTAAAATATTTATAACACTGCATTAATAACAATTCGTTCCTCACGGTTATTACACTGTTCGTTAGGGCAAATACTAATTTTCGTCTATAAATACAGTTTTAGTCATGTCTAACCAAACAGGCGGTTGCGTTTTCCCACTTAATACACCTATCCATAATTTACCGTGAAAAAGAAACTTTAACCTTT
>Ga0307935_1000038_pt1 | contig 66787 bp, 65 predicted proteins | sample OrgLakmetageno92_FD_201827 | JGI IMG/M metagenome (GOLD analysis project Ga0307935, IMG submission 201827) | Saline water microbial communities from Organic Lake, Antarctica - #92 | ecosystem: Environmental > Aquatic > Non-marine Saline and Alkaline > Saline | place: Antarctica: Organic Lake...
CTCCGCGCCGGCCTGTTGAGCACCCAGCATCTTCAGGGCAATCCCCCCGATTGGACCCACATTTCCATCCGGATCAATGGTTCCGGTCCCGGCAACGTGGGCCGTTCCGGCCAATGAACCTTCGGTTAGCGAGTCCAGAACACCGAGGCTGAAGATTAAGCCGCCGCTGGGTCCTCCAACATCGCCCAACTGAAGATCTATTTCGAAGGGAAAGTCATAGGTGTAACCAATCATCGACCCTATAACCCAGGTTTCATCCTTTAGTTCGGGTGTAACAAGGACAGTCGTATTTTGGCCGCCTCTGACAACTTCGATACTCAAAGGGGTATTTTTGGCCAGTTGGATTTGAGCCTTGAACTCATCGAATGTCTCGACAAGAACCCCGCCCGCCCGGGCGATGAGATCACCGGCAATCAAGATGCTCGAGGAGGGCGCATCCTCTAAAACAGTGTTCACATAAAGAACTCTTGGCACCTCGTACCCAAGCTGCTTAAGGGCGACTGCAATTGCATCCTGTTGAGAGACTTCCATTTGCATCGATGACTCAGCTCGAAACTGTTCGGCCGTAAAGCTCGGGGGGAAAATTTCATCCAGCGGCAAGACCACTTGGTCTGGGTCTACCCATGCGTAAAGCACTTGCACCCAGCTCGGGGTCGACTCACGATTACCCAAAAGAGAAACCGTGGTGACGTCGAATTTAGATTCGGACGCAAAAGTTTCCACATCCTTAGAGCTAATTACTTGAGTTCCATCGATTTCGCCCATGACGTTGAACACCTGCCCAGGCCTCTCGATGACAAAGCCGGTAGGAATAACTAGCAGACCAGTGGCGACAATCGCGGCAATGCCGAATGTAATCCAGCCGCCGACACGCCTGCGCTTGGCGGGCTTTGGCTCATCAAAAAAAGTCATTGGTCCAATGCTAGATAAACGGACTGCGAGTAGCCACAAAGGCACTAACGCCCTTGGCGAACAAGCGCAGGTTAGCAGTAAATTTGCAGTTCATTGGGCTGATTGCAGGGTAGCTTTCTAGGAGAAGAGGTGACCGTGGAAGATCAACCAAATCGCGAAGAACTTGAGCGCTTGATTCGAAAGATGATGGAATCAGGTCAACTTGACCCTGAGGTCTTGGCCAAAATAGCGGGCTTCAGTGCCAACCCATCGATGCTGAGCGAACTTTTTGGGCAAGTATCGGCAATGACCGGTGAGACCGGTGAGCCGGTAAACTGGAAGCTCGCCTTTGACCAAGCCCTAGAAATCTCCAGAAAAACCGAGAAGCCGGCAATGGCTGCGCTCGAAGAAGAACTTGAGAACGCCTTTGACATGGCAAGACTCTGGCTGAGCGAGGCCACCGAGTTCACCAATCCAAACCCGCCAAAAAAGCTCACCCGATCAATGTGGGCCCAAGAGGCGATGCCACTTTTCAGAGAACTATCAGAGCCGGTTGCCAACAGCATGGCTGCCGCCCTGAATGAAAACCTAGGAAATACCTTGCCGCCGGAGCTCAGTGAAATGCTTGCGCCTGCTCAGAACTTTATCGGCAACGCTGGAGCTTCCATTTTTGCAATGCAGCTCGGGCAATCCATCGGAAAACTTTCGTCCGAGGTCTTGCTCTCAGGCGAAATTGGAATCCCTCTCACAAACAGGCCGGGGATAATTACACAAAATTTGGGTGAATTCCTAACCGGCTTGGACACCCCAAAGAGCGAAGTCGTAATCTACCTAGCAACCCGAGAGCTCGCGCTTGCCTCGCTTTACAGCCAGGCCGGATGGCTTCGCGAGCAGATTATTACCCAGGTCAGAGAGTTTGCTGCGGGACTAACGGTTGACCTCAGTGGGATTGAAGACATTGCGAGACGAATCGATCCGACCGATCCAGAGTCAATGGAGCAAATAATCGAAGCTAGTGCGATGGTCTCACCAAGAAGCGAAGAGCAAGATCAGGCCCTGGAGAGAATAGAAACCGTTCTTGCCCTGATTGAGGGCTGGGTAGACGCGACAGCACTCGAGGCAACCAAGAGGCTGCCCAATATTCAAGCCGTGGTTGAGGTCTTCAATCGAAAGCGTGCCACCAGCGGGGCATCGGCCAAGACCTTTGAAGCTCTGCTGGGGCTTGAAATGCGTCCCCGTCTAAGAAGAGAAGCGACACTAATGTGGCAGCGGGTAGCCGCCGAGATTGGGAAAGATGCATCCGACTCCCTCTGGTCTCACCCTGATCAAATGCCGACCGCTCCGGAAATTGAGAACCCAGACTCCCTAATGGCAAGAATTCGCAGTGGTGGTGGCGATTTCGAAGATGAACTCCGCAAATTTCTAAGCGATTGATCCAACTAATTTGGCGCTCTAATCAAGCTGTGGACAATCAGTTACGCCAGTTTTAGTTAGCCTGCAGACTTCGGTGCGTGGTAAGACAAATAAACCCAGGACTCGCAAGACTTTGGATAGCCGATACAGCCAGGCAATACGGAGCTAACAAACAGCTGTTGCTGACAAACCTCTCAAATGAACAGCTTCGCGCACTGGACTATCTTGAAACTGGCATTAGCGACAACCAGCTTTCGCTGTTGCCCAAGATGGCGAGCGCCGATGCTGGCACTACAGACGACTTACTGATGCGACTTGGTCCGTTGCTTGCGAAGACGACGTCATTTATGCCCGCTTTCACAGAAGAGGAGATCGCTAGGCGCTTTTCCGAGATCATGCGGCTTTATCTATTGGGCCTCAATGATCCCGCGGAGACCCTTAGGTCCAGGAAAAAGCTTCGCGTGTTTCTTTCCAGGCTCGACAGAACCGGCTTGACGCTGCTTAGGGCACTGAGTGCTTCTGCCATTGGCAACATCTTCACCAACGACCACTCTCAGGTGTTGCCCGCTGACACCCTTGAGCTTGGTTACCCCACAACCCTTGAGGGCACTCAGAGAGTGAAGGCGGCAAAGTCTGGTGAAGCCCCTCTTGATATTCAGCTGCACAGCAGAATGAGTAAGGCCTTCGATCGGGCAGACTTCGCAGTTTTAGTAAGTAACGACATCACCAAGCCCGCTGACTACCAGCCTTGGCTTTCTCGCGATGTTCCACACCTAGCGATTTGCTTTGACGAGACCGGCGTTCAAATTTCTCATATCGTGATCCCGGGCACCACTCCCTGCCTAGGCTGCTTGGAGCTTCACCGCATCAACAGCGATGCGAACTGGGTGAAGATTGCCACCCAGCTTTCGAGCTTGGAGCGCAATCTTGCCGACAGCGCATTGATGCTATTTGCCTGCGGAATTGCAATATCGAAATCATTGAATTTTCTCGATGGACTCAAGAACCAAGGGTCGCTTGAGCTGACTCGCCTAGAACGTAGCGGCGAAGTGGTAACAAGCCAAGCTAATTGGTCGGAGTGTGGCTGCCGAAACGCGTTGTGAAATCTGAGGCCTGCTTATCAAGTCGAGAACTTACCTGCAGAAAATCCTTGGCCCGCGTGATTGCCACATAGAACAGCCTCTGCTCTTCGGCAATTTCAGCCTCCGTTTTTGCGTAACCGATTGGAAAGTAATTCTGGTTCACCCCAATTACGAACACCTTCGCGAATTCCAGACCCTTGGTTCCGTGAATTGTCGCCAACATCACCGCATCCCGCATTGGCTCGTGTCCAGAACGCTCGCGTTCGTCGAGTTCGCGCAGGTACTCATCCAGGGTGGGCTCATCGATCTCTTCAAGTACCTCCAAGAACCAGTTCAGTGCCAGCCACTTCTCATCGCGGTCTGCTCTTGATTTCCAGCCGAGAGAAGAGATGATTTTGGAAACCTCAATAAACAACGGATCAGTCAATGTCGAAGTTTGCAGAGCTCTAATGGCGCCCATCCCCTGGACAATCTCCGGTCGCTTGAAAAACCTCCCAGAGCCGCGGACCTGATAATCGATTCTGGATTTTTTTAGCTCTTGTTCGACTTTCTCAAGCTGCCCATTGGTTCGAGACAGCACGGCAATTTCACCGCGGCTGATATTGTTCTGAAGAAAATCCGCTATTTGCTGGACCACTCCTGCCGATTCCTCGGCGGCATTCCTATAGGTTCTGAATACTGGCTTTTCAGAAACTTGCCTAATGGCCTCCAATGGAGTTGCAGGACTAACCCGGTTTGCCAACGCGACTATCTCTTGACTGGACCGATAGTTTCGGTTTAACTCAAATATTTGCGCTTTTTCATGCTTCTCATGGAATCCAGTCAAAAAATCACTGCGAGCGCCGGCGAATGTATAGATGGTTTGCCTCGGGTCTCCGACCACGCAAAGCTCCTGCCTCTCCCCCAACCAGGTCTCTAGCAGCGCCTGCTGTAACGGGGAAATATCTTGATACTCATCCACGGTGAAGAACCGATACTGCTGTTGCACTTGAGCCAACATTCGAGGCTGATCTCGCAACATGCCCACGCACAACAACAGGGCATCTTCCCAGTCGATAACGCGACGCTTTTGCTTGAATAATTCAAGGTTTCGGAAAAACTCACCAAACCGGTCAGCTCCAAGGCTCAAGCCCTCGGGTCTAGAGGCTTGATACTTCTCGGCCTCCTGCATTGAATACCGAAGATATTCAACTTCCGACTGAAGACTTGCCTTAAGTTCGGTGGTTGCACGGATGCCCATTTGTTCCAGAACCTCTTGAATAAGCGGTCCCTTATGGGTCACTAGCTTTGGGGCAAAGCTATCGGTCAACTGTGGCCAGAAAAACTGAAGCTGAGCCAGTGCCGCCGAGTGAAAGGTCCTTACGGCAACATCCTGAGCCCCTAGAGATCGAAGCCTGGTGCGCAGCTCAGCAGCCGCACGGTTTGTGTAGCTGAGCGCAAAGACTCGATTAGCGGCGTAGGTTCCGGTCTGGATCCCATAGGCAATGCGGTGACTGACTGTTCTAGTTTTTCCGCTGCCCGCACCCGCGATAATCGCGACCGGACCCTTCAACGCCTGGGCAGCCGCGGCTTGATCATCATCCAATCCGGCCAACAACTGGCTGGGGCTTAGTTCTGAACTCATTGGCAATCCTTATGCTGCGCGTGGCGTTTACCCCAAGAGCACGGTGAACAATCTAACCTGTGAGCGTGGGACGACCTAGTCTGATATTAGCCGCGCTGGCAGCCGATGCTGCCCCGGGGTTCACCTTCCGCAACTATCGCAGGATTGAAACTAACCCCGACATTCATCGACTTCAGCTCTGGGACGAAGACAATGCCTCTTATCAACTCCTGATTCCAGCCACACCGGCTGGGGAATCCGAAGTGGCCGTTGAACTTCAGGCCCTAAAAATTATTGAACCGCACAAAGACAGCCTTGGCTTAGAAACTCCGAAGCTCATCGGTCAAACCCTAGATTCTGACGGAACCGGGGCTATGTTGTTGACCCTGATAGGCGGAGAGACAACAGACCTAGCGAAATATGCTCCTGGGGCATTCTCCAAAAGCATTGGAGAGGCTCTAGCTCGAATTCACAACCTAAGTCCCGACATCATTCGAGACGCCGGTCTGGTCGAATATGACGCCGGTAGCATCTTGAGGCTCAAGGTGGCTGAAATAGACAATATTGCCCAAACCGGTCGAGTCCCGTCAGTCCTGCTTTCTCGATGGGAAGCTGCAACCGAGGACATAGGCCTGTTTCGCTTTCATCCAACGATTGTCCACGGAAATATCAGCCAGGAAACCGTCATGGTTAGCGGCCAGAACATTAGCGGTCTATCCGGATGGAGTTCCCTAAAAATTGGCGACCCAGCAGAGGACCTTCGATGGCTGGCCGGTGGCGCGCTAAGAACCACTCTCGAGGACACAATTTTGAACTACCGAGCCAGCAGAGAAACGGCCGACGAAAACATAAGTCAGCGCGCCCAGCTTTACTCCGAGCTTGAGCTTGGTAGCTGGCTAGCTCACTGCATCGACAGTCAGGACGCGGCAGACATTAGCCAAGCCGAGGACATGATTGCGGAGCTTCGAGATCAGCTCGAAAGCGGCAACCTTAGAAGCCTGAAGGCTTCCAGTTTCGCCGGCATCGCTTCGGTCAGCAGTTCTCAATTGGTCGGCAATGGCGCCCAGGAGCCAAGTCAGCACTTAGACCAGCCCGAGGCGTTAGCAACTGATTCAACTAAGGATGCCGACGAGCAAGCTAAGAACGAAGAGGAGCTGTTCTAAAAGCCGTTAGCTTTTCGATAAGTTCTGACGCTGATGGCACTTCAGGAGACATCTCTTTTCCATCACTGGCAAAGAAAAATGATGCCTTTACCTGCTCCACTCCGATCCCTAGCCACCTGGCAAGGCCGATTCTGTAAAGCGCCAGCTGGACAGCCTTGCTTGAAATATCAGCCTCCGACTTTGGAGCAGATCCCGATTTCCAATCAACTACTTCAAAACCAGCATCAGTTTGATAAACAGCATCTAGCTTGCAAACAACTACCGTTCCTCCGATTTCAAACTCCAGTGGCTGCTCAACGAATGCGGGGGTCAAGTTGCTGAACCTGGAGTCCAGGAACGCTTGACCGAGCTCGATGTCATTTTCTTGCCAATCGGAAACATCGAGCCCGGCTTCCAGATTGAAAGCTTCTTCTAGCCGCTCGTGCAGCTGAGTTCCTCTTGAGGCGGCTTCAGAATATGGAGCCGGCAACGGGCGAGTGATCTGTGCCCAGAAGGCTTCGGGGTCACTTAATAGCTGCACGACCTTGGATGCCGAGAGCCTTACTGGCAGTTCGACCTGCTTGGGGCTCCGGCGCTGCTCCTCCTGTTCAATGATTGCTGACAGTTGCAGGCTCTGACTCACTGTTGTCGGTGTTGCACCGATGACCGCCTCAGCGGCCTGAAGTTGCACTTTGCGACCTTCCCCCAACGGGTCAAAGGGCCAGGTTGCAGTCTGTGCGAGGCCTGCGAGCGGGTTCGCAACCGCAGGCTCTGGAATTGGCTCTAGCAAATCAGCCAACTTTTCGGAAATAAGTTCCTTCAAATATGGCGCAATTGCCCGCGGTTTCAAGATCCCGGCCTTGTAGTAGCTGGCAGACAACAAGAGCTCTCGACCGGCCCGAGTTAGAGCAACGTAGGCCAGCCTGCGTTCTTCAACTTCATGCTTCGCCCTGTTTTCCACCGCGAAATCCTCAACGATTGCTTTCAGTTCCTTTTGGGTGTTAGCCGAGCGCCAGGAAAGCTGCGGAATCCAGCTGCTGTCCTGCCTGATTTCGTGCGGCAGCTTGCCGATTGCCAGCCAACCCTTCGAGTCTCTTGAGTCGACCGGGAAAGAGCCCTGCACAAGGCCTGCGACTGAAACGAAGTCCCACTCCAGACCTTTGGCAGCGTGGACGCTCATTAACTGCACAACCCCATTTTTGGCGCCAGTTTTGGGCATTTCAAATCGCTCACTGTTCATGGCGTAGTCAAGCCAGCTCAACAGACCCGTTACCGACGGGCGCAGCGCGCTCACTTCATAATCTGATATCCGTGCGATAAAGCCCTCTAGGTTTGCCAGCGGTGACTTAGTGCGGGCATGGGCATACAGTTCGATGTCTAATTCCAGCTCCCTTGCAACCGCCCATGCGAATTCGCTTACTCCCAGTGAAAGTTGTGTCCTCATTGCATGGAATAGCTCGCTGGCTTCCAGCATGCGCTGCAGCCCAGCCTCAGAAAGCTCCGCAAGATGGCTAGCACTGGGTTTGCGAATTTCATCAAGAGCCTCGACCAAAGTGAGGGGAATTTCAGAGGTGACTTCCTTACGCATGCGAGTTAGTTTTCTTGCGAATCTGTGCAATTGAGCGATGTCCCTAGGTGCAATGCGGAACTTAGGCCCAGCCAAAATGCGCATTAGCTCACTGCCAGCTTCGGGGTCTGCAATAACCTTTAAGGCAGCCAAAAGATCAAGCACTTCGGGTTGCTCGAGGAGTCCGGAAAGGCCGGTTATCTCGACTTCCATGCCCCTTGCCTCAAGAGCGTCAGCGAATAACCGCATCGCTTGCTTCGACCTGAACAGCACCGCAGCGCTGGTGTCTTCACTCATTCTTTCCGATAACCAAAATGCGACCCGAGCGCTTTCAGCAACGTCGTCTTGGCAAACGATTGCAGACACACTGCCTTGCCGGTCAAGTCCCGCTGAAAGAATTACAGGACTGACCAGAGATTCATCCTGAAGCGGTTCGCTGATCAAATTTGCAGCGTCAACAATTGCCTGGCCCGATCGCCAGCTCGTACTGAGTGAGAACTGCTCTGCAATACCAAAATCAGCTGCGAAGCCACTCAGGTTCGCACTGCTGGCCCCACGCCAACCGTAGATTGCTTGGTTCGGGTCTCCCACCGCCATGACTGGCCGGCCGGAAAAAAGTTTAGATAGCAGCATGGTTTGGATTCCGGAGGTGTCCTGGTACTCGTCCAGGAGCACGAATTTGTGAGGCAGCTCAAGATTTTGCTTTTCAAGTGCCATAAGCGCCAAAGCGACCTGATCAGAAAAGTCGACCAGTCCTCTAATTTTCTTCTGGTGTTGATACTGCCTTGCTAATTCAAAAACCAGTGTCGAGGAATGCATGGCGTCCAGCAAGCTCTGGTGGTAGCCGTAGATTCCATCGCCACCTTTTTCAGATTGCGGGAGAAGGGAAATCTGCTCAGCAAAAGCTTGAAGATACGAGATTGCTCCATCAGCCGACTGTTGGTTATCAGTTAGTGCAGAGCTGGCGCTCAGGACTTTTTCGGTCAAATAGTCAAGAGTCTTGTCCCAATTCAAAAGCTGAGAGAACTCAGAAATCTTGGCATTGGCCACAACTTCTCTGGCCAGTGAAATTGCCCCCGCCTCAGTAAGAAGAACCGCGTCTGCCTCAAAACCAACCTGCAGTGAAAGTGACCTGAAAATCTCATTTCCAAAAGAGTTATAGGTAGTTATTTTTGGTGGGTCAAAGTCGTCTCCCAGGTCCTTGGGCCAATAGGGCGACTCCCTGAGCCCTACCAGTCCGGTTTGCACCCTTGCTGCCAGCTCGCTGGCGGCCTTTCTGGTAAAGGTAAGGCCAAGGATTTCGCTTGGTTTCGCAAGCTCGTTGGCGACCAAATACAAAGTCCTGACAGACATCAGCTCGGTCTTTCCGCTTCCGGCGCCAGCGATAACAAGGCTCGGGCTTGTCAGGCTTGCACTGGAAATTGCCGCCTGCTGCTCTTGGGTGAGCTGATGCTTAGACACAACAGAGAATATTTCTTGAGCGGAGTATTTAGCCATGGGTCACCGCCCTGGCCATCAATAACTGGCATTTGGCGTCACCGCTGCAATGCTCGGAGACCTTTGCGACAAAACTAGCCTGACCAATTTCGCTCTCGGCTTTTGAAAGTAGGGCCATGATGCTCTCCTGAAATTCACCGGCCAGCCCTGGCTGCTCCAGCACTTTCAGGGACCCGGAGCCAACTGAGATTATGCGGCCGCCAACAACAGGCTCGTCGTAATTTTCGCGGAGCCCAAGCTGGTAAAGAGCGAGTTGCCTGTGCTCGGCTGTCTCCTTGGCACTTGGTGGCTTCCCGGTCTTAAGGTCGGCAGCTATCAAGCCTTGATCCGTTCGCTCCACTCGGTCGATTTTGCCAGCAACCACCAACCGGCCAAGATCGATTTCAAAGCCCTGCTCACTGTCAACAAGGTGGCCAGATTGGTTCAGATAGGTGGCCATGTAGCCGACCATTTTCATGGCTCGGCGCTTGGCCGCCATGGCCAACCACTCAGTTTCAAACTTTAGGGTGTGCCAGTTCGATTCCACGTACTGGCCAACCGAATCGGTGTCGGTGGCCAACTCCATAGCAGCGTGCAGCAGCGTGCCAATAGAGGCCTCGAAAGATTGACCATCTCCCCCGAAATTATTGATGAACCAGTGCAGTGGGCATTTTTCAAACGCATCCAGTCTGGAGGCGCTAAGCCGCAACTGCTCGTCTTGAGTGACGACCGGTTCAGTCGTTGAAATTGAAATCACCCCCTGCCAGTTTCTCGGGTGAGCCCCGCTTGCACCGGTTAGGGCCAATGCAGCAAGCATGGGCGCGGCCGAAGCGTCTCCGGCAATAAGGTCAGCCCTTAGCTTTCCTACCAAACGACGAGGGTCAAACTCGATGTCAACCTCCTTGGCCTCAGCTTTGAGCCCCAGCATCTGAAAAAATTGGGATGGTTGCTCATCCGCACTCTCCATGGCGCTGAGCATCAACTTAGAGCGAACCACGCCGAGGCTTTTATAGAACAACCGCAGTTCGTCGGCTAACTCCGATTTCGCATCCTTAGTCGGATCATCTGATCTTCCAGTCAGAAAGGCCTGCAGTCCAGTCGCGCCAAGTAGTGAATTTCTGGGCCGCAGGTTTGGCCAAATGCCCTCTTGCAGCCTGGGCATAGCTAGCACCTGAAATTCCATTCCAGACAACTGAGAGGCAGTTGCCAAAACCACCAAGTCGCGCAATCCAACCTGGGCCAATGAGTCCTGAGGAACCGCCGCCTCAAGTTGCTCGAGAAGAAACGGCTCCGCTCCAGTGCCCTGCTGCTGATCGAATCTAGTTGCTGCTGCAAAAAGCTCCAGAATCGCATCAAGGTCACTGTTTGCAGCCAGCGCGACTTCGGACTCACCTCTGGCAAGCTCCTCGATTTTTGCAGACGGCGCCAGACCCCAAATCGCGCTGACGAATTCGTAAGCGCCAATTCCGCGCCTGTTTTTTAGGCTTCCCAATAGCTTGATTGCGCGGTTAAGTTTGAGGACCTCGTTGGAATCAAAATCAATCTCCGCCTCAAAAATAGACTCGAGCATTTGAATGCGGGTTAACCCCTCAAATTGCTCAAGAAGCGCAAGCTGCCGAAATAGTCGGCGTTGCTGAATAACCGAAAGACCGACCAGATTGGAACTCAGTAACTCAGTGACTAAAAAGTGCTTGGGTTCTCCGAAGACCAGCTGGCCAAAATCGAGCACCGCGCGTGCTGCTGGTTGGTCCCTAAGGGCTCGCTGAACGCCGAGGATTCTCACCGGAATAGACCTAGCGGCCAGATCACTTGCAAGCTGGTCTAGCTGAACTCTGGTTCGCGCCACAACACAGATTTGCCCCCAGTCCAGGCCACCGGAGACCCGCAGTCTGCGAAGCTCACTGGCGAGATAATCACTCTCCGTGATTTGGTTATCAAATACCGCAAACTCGGTGACTTGAGCCTCACCGTCTAATTTCGGTCGGTGCCTGAAGGCTTCGGAGGTTGGGATACGGTCCACCAATTTGGCCATCAGATTCTTCACTCCGTCAGGCTGGGGCAAATGCCCCGTCAATGTCGCCTCAATCAGGTTGGCTTTTTTCTTGCGAAGCCCGGATACGAAACCTCCGGCTGCCGCTCGAAAACCAAGAGATGCGGTGTCCGGGTCACCGCAGACTATGAGCTGAGCAGAATTAGCCAACCGCAGGATGAATTCCACTCCGGCCAGTGACAAATCTTGGGCATCATCAACAAGGATCAGCTTCGTGTTTTTTGATCCTGCCGTAAGGCTCGAAGCCATCACTATCAGCTGAGAAGGGTCCACCTGGTTTTCTTGGTTGAGCTTTTCTAAATACAACGGCATTAGGTCAATTGCTGCCCGGTAATTTGCCTTCGGCCAGCTTTCCTGAAGGGCCAGAAGTTTAGTTGGGTCAATCTGGTTCTCGATAAGCACCGCAAACAGATCACGCAGTTCATTGTGAAAACCAGCCAGCACAAGGCTCACCGAGTCAAAGCCCCAGTTTTTTGCTGCCCCGTTTGCAATTGCGTCAGAAACCAGCTGTGCAATTAGCGCCTGCTGCCTTGCCCCTGAAACCAGCTGAAGACCTGGGCGCTCTGCCTGAAGGAGCTCAAAGGCCAACGAGGTAATTGATCGAGCCCTTGGGGTAACAGCCACCTTCTTAGAGCTTGTCGCTAGCTGTTCTCTTAGCCTTGTTGCTGAGGTGCGTTGAGGAGTTATGACGAGTATTTCGCTGGGGTCTAGGCCGCTGTTTTCAAATATATCCACTATTTTTTTTATTAATGTGGTTTTACCGGCACCCGGAGAGCCGAGCACAAGAGCATCTAAGCCATCCATAATTCCGGCTAATTCGGTCGGGAGTTGTGCCTCGGTTGCATTAGCTGACTCAAAAGAATTTCCCACGGCTTCAATCTATTTGGCTCTGCAGACTTTTTTCTTGCCGTAACCTTTATTTTGACTAAGGAGAAACATGGACGTCAGAATCGGCATCAGAGACAACGCAAGAGACATTAGCTTCGAATCAGGCCTAAGCGCCAAGGATCTAATGGCCAAGGTCAAGACAGCCATCGAGGCTTCAGAACCCGTACTTGAACTAAGCGACGAAAAAGGCAGCATCATTTTGATTCCAACCTCTTCGATTGCCTACGTTGAAATAGGAGCCGAGGCAACTAGGCGCGTAGGGTTCCTGGCCTAATGGAAATTCTAATAATTATCGCCTACGCGGCAATTTTGGCAATGGTTGGTCAGTTCGTGCTTGCAAAATCTGACCACTACGGCAAGTTAGTTCCCGTCAGTATCTCACTGGTAGCTGGAAGCGCACTTTGGCTGATCTTGACATGGGTTGGCTTCAGTTATTCAAGCGCCTGGATCTGGTTTATCGTCATGCTGGCAATGCCGGCAGCTGGATGGTTTGGTACTAAGTACCTCGTTGCAAAGCGCGAAGCTGGAGAAGCCAATGAGCTAGCTGCGATTCGACTACGCGGTAAGGCCTAATAGATCCATTCGCACGGTGTGCTGAGCAATCAACTCGGATGTAAACGGTTCCAGAACCTTGAACTGTTCTCGGGCAAGAGCGACCACGTCGTCATCAATCGGGTTCAGCAGAATTTTAGACAGGTCGACAGAATCCCTTATCTCCAAAAGCGCATCCGCCACGATCATGCGCCCAAACATTGCCAACCTTGGTCCCAGACTTGGATCCGAGGAAATCCCAGCCGTCAGTTCTCGATGACAGAACTTCTCAAGCTGCTTTGAATCCAAAAGTTGGTCAACCTTTAGCTTCTTGGCTGCGGGCAGTCCCTTCGAAACCCGAAAAGAACCGTCTTGGAGTATTCCAAAAACGACATAAATTCGCATCAAGTCTTCATGCCAGTCGGCACCTTCGGTGCGCATAACTAGCTGCTCTAGTCGCTCGCGAATATCTGACTGCAACTCCATTTGACTGGCACCGAGGCGAATCAACAAAGCATCTAACTGCTTCGAGCGGTCTCGGTATGCTCCAGCCAAAACGCTTTGAGCCTCGCTTTGACTGGCTAGCGGCGCCTTGAGCGAGTCTTGCTGCAATAGATCAGAGATCACGAGGTGCAGCTGGGACAAAGAAGACAAATAGATTTCCGGCGAAGGAGTAAGCTTGGCAGGGTTGAGTTGGATTTGACTGCGACCAGCAGTTGCGTCTCGCGAAGGAAGCGTGAGCTTCTGCGAAACCTTACGTATTCTGCGTAACCAATCCAACACCTTGCAAGCTTATAGCTCAGCTCGAGGAGTAGAAAACCGAGAGCCAAAAACATACGGAGAATTACTTGAGTTTCAAATCACTAGGCATAGATGCAGACATCTGCGAAGCCTTAGATGCCAAAGGCATCACCAGCCCATTTCCAATCCAGCAACAAGCTATTCCAGTTGCGTTATCTGGCACCGATGTAATCGGCCAGGCAAAAACCGGAACCGGAAAGACTCTGGGGTTTGGGCTGCCACTTATTCAGGCACTGGGCGAGAACCCGGCTCCTGGCGTTCAGGCACTGGTAGTTGTTCCAACCAGAGAGTTGGCGCTTCAGGTCTCGGAAGACCTAATACTTGCAACAACGAATCGCCCGACCACTGTTGTTGCCATCTACGGCGGAAAGGCTTACGAAGGCCAGGTCGCTGCCCTAGAGGGCGGAGCCCAGATTGTTGTCGGCACCCCGGGACGTCTGCTTGATTTGGCAAAACAAAAACTTATGAGCCTGTCCAATGTCACATTTATGGTTTTGGACGAAGCAGATGAAATGCTAGATCTTGGTTTTTTGCCCGATGTTGAAAAACTGTTCTCATTAACCCCACCGCAGCGTCAGACCATGTTGTTCTCGGCCACGATGCCCTCCGCAATTTTGAGCCTGGCCCGCAGATACCAGAACCGCCCAATCCACATCCGCGTCAGTGACCCGGATGAAGGAAAAACCAAAGCCGACATCAAGCAATATGTTTACCGAGCACACGCCCTAGATAAGGACGAGGTAGTGGGCAGAATTTTGCAGGCCGAAGGTCGCGGCAAGACAATAATTTTTGTCAGAACCAAGAGGCAGTCGGCAAAACTAGCCGAAGAGCTGATTGACAGAGGCTTCAACGCCGCTCCTTTGCACGGCGACATGTCTCAGGATGCTAGAGAGCGGTCCATGACTGCCTTCAGAGAGGGCAAAAAAGAGATTTTGGTTGCGACCGAGGTAGCAGCCCGAGGTATCGACGTCGACGATGTGACCCACGTCATCAACTACTCGGTCCCAGAGGATGAAAAGGCCTACCTACACCGCACCGGCCGAACCGGAAGAGCTGGTAAACTCGGTGTTGCAGTGACTTTCGTTGACTGGAACGATCTTGCACGTTGGGTGCACATAAACCGTGAACTTGATCTTGGAGTTCCGGAGCCAACCGAAACCTATTCGAACTCACCACACCTTTTTGAGGGACTGGGCATCGCCCCCGGCACCAAAGGTCGAATTGGAAGAGCTCCGGCAGCTGCTAAAAAACCTGCTGCTTCCAGCCAGCCTCCACGGTCAAACGCTCCAAGTAAGCCTGCGCCGGCGGCCAATCGAAATCGGAATCGAAATCGGAATTACAGGGGCGCTTCGAAGCCAGAGGCTTGATCTAAAATTCGCTGGAGCATTTCCGGCTTAGTTCGATTCTCTCCGAGCCGATTGTCCTTGCCGTCAATCCCGTGATAGTCACTGGAACCGGTAGTGATCAAATTGTGCTTTACCGCCAAGTTTTTTAGCCACTGCTTTGCCTGTTCTGGTACCGCGCGGTGTTCGATTTCGATGCCATTCAGTCCTGCGCCAATGAGTCTACTGAAAAATTCTGCTGGCAGATCTGACATCGATACTCCCGCTGGAAAATCAATCAGTGGGTGTGCGATAACCGAAACACCACCAGCGGCACGAATCAACGCTATGGCGTCTGTGGTGTCAACCGAGTAATCCGAAACGTAGTAACGCGAGTGCGAGTGCAGGATAGAAGTAAAAGCATCTGAACGAGTCGGCACAACGCCCATGGAAACCAAAGTGTCCGCCAAAGCTGGCCTGCCGACCGTGGAGCCCTCTGGCAACTGTGAAAGCACCATCTCCCAGGTAATCGGGTAGTCCTCGGCTAAAAGACTCACCATCTTTTTCGCTCTTTCTATTCTTGAGTTCCTGGTTTTTTCAAGCTCTTGAACCAGTCCCAGGTGCTTAGGGTCGGGCAAGTAGGCAAGTATGTGAACGCTAATTGACCGGTTATCGCCGATTAACTGACGTGTGGAAACTTCGATACCTGGGATTATGCGCACCTGGTTTTGTCGACCTGCGATTATCGCTTCGTCCCAGCCACGCGTGGTGTCATGATCAGTGATTGCCAAGACGCTGACGCCTGCCTTGGCGGCATGTTCCACCAATTCAGTTGGGGTATCTAATCCGTCACTCATGTTTGAATGTGCATGTAGGTCTATCACAGGAGCAGAATAGTGCCATGACGAAAAAAACTCAGCCGACTAACCGGTCGCGCGTGCCACACTCGGAACGCTTTATGGATTTCATTTCCTCAAACTGGGCAGATATTGACGTCCCACCCGTGACTCGCTGGGAAGTCGCTGACTTTAGCCAAGCTCGCAGACAAGCACTTGCGTCAAAGTTCCCAGAGAAGGTGCTGGTCATCGCTGCAACCGAACCCAAGGTCAGAGCGAACGACACTGACTACCGCTATCGCCCAGACACTGCGTTCACTCACCTGACCGGCTGGGGCTCGGCAACCGTTCCAGGATCAATGTTGGTGATTGATGGCAGAAGAGACAACTGCGAATCGACTGTGTACCTGATGCCGACCGCGGGTCGAGATTCCGATGAATTTTTTGCTAACCCCGCAATTGGAGAGTTTTGGGTTGGTCCAAGACCAACTCTTGTTCAGGTTGCAATGCAATTGGGCATCGAAACTAAAGATGTCAAAGACTTCCAAGCCGATATTGAATCGCTTGGAAAAGTTATTAACCTGGAAGATGCGGAGCTTGCGGAAGCCGCATCAGCACTGCGGCTAGTCAAAGACGATTACGAAATTTCCCAGATGCGCGAAGCAGTAAGGATTACTGTTGCCGGCTTTGGCGAAGTGGTCAGATCAATTCCATCGGCAACTAGGCAGCCCCGAGGTGAGCGCGTTGTCGAAACTGCCTTTTACGCTGTCGCTAGGCAACATGGTTTCGAACTCGGCTATGAAACCATTGCGGCCAGCGGTCCAAACGCCTGCATCCTTCACTGGACTAGAAACGACGGTGAAGTCAAAGATGGTCATCTGATCCTGGTCGACGCAGGTGCCGAACTTGACTCGCTATACACCGCCGATGTCACCAGAACAATCCCGGTCAATGGGAAATTTTCAAAAGAGCAGCTCTGGGTCTACGAAACGGTGTTGGAAGCCGCTGACGCAGCTTTTGCAGTGGTGAGGCCTGGCATTCGCTTCCGCGAAGTGCACAACGCGGCGATTGAAGTAATCGCAAGACGAGTGGCTGAGTTGGGCATTATTCCAGTGACTGCAAAAGAGGCACTTCAAGAAGACAACCAGCATCACCGCCGCTACATGGTCCACGGCACCAGCCACCACCTGGGGCTAGATGTCCACGACTGCGCCAAGGCAAGGCGCGAAATGTATCAAGACGGTATCTTGGAAAAAGGCATGGTCTTCACGATTGAACCTGGTCTCTACTTCCACCAGAATGACCTGAATTTGCCGGCCGAATATCGAGGCATCGGGGTGAGAATTGAAGACGATGTTGTGGTCACTGAGTCCGGTTACGAGAACCTAAGTGCCGCGCTACCGCGAACCGCTAAAGATGTTGAAAACTGGTTTGCCGACCAGTGGCCTTGATTAATCTTGCCCGCGGGAAAGATTAATAATCTGCATGGCCTTGGCGGCATCTTCCTCGGGAATGACTACTTCATACCTTGCCGCAACCGGCATCTGCGAGCTTAGAAAGCCTCGCTTGTTCTTGGCAGCCAGAAAGCGCAAAATATTCACCAGCATTCCGACCCCAGCTGCAATCACCACAACCGATAGGAATTCCTGTGGCAAGTAATTCACTGCCCCATCGGCAGCAACATCAAAACCTGCTCCAATAAGCAAAGCAAAAATTAGGCCCAACCAAAAGCCGGTGATCGCGCCCGAAGCCGCGATTCGACCGTAGCCAAGTCTTGACCTGACTCTCTCGACCAAAACTAAATCGTGGCCGAGGATTGAAACCTTGTTTGCGGAAAAATCACCTGCGACCAGCTTGTTCACAAACTCGGTTGCCTCAGCATGGGTGCGGAATTCTCCAAGGCTGTGACCGCGAGGGATTGACATCGCGGTTAGCTTCTTTTTGGATCTGCTTCTAGCATCGGACATTTTCGAAGCCTTTCAGGATTTGGTAAGTCCGAATAAGGTTATCTCTATGAGCGCAACCAGAGTATTCGTAGCCAGATTGGCAGGTTGTGGTGTTTTTGACCCTCAGGGTGATCGAGTTGGCAAGGTTATCGACGTGCTTATGGCGTATCGAAAAACCCTTCCGCCACGGGCAACCGGGTTCATAATTGAGATTTCTGGTCGACGAAGGGTGTTTCTGCCAGTTGCCAGAGTTACCGCAATCGCCCCGGGTCAGCTGATTACAAACGGGCTTATTGACCTTCGTCGCTTCACAATGCGCGGCCAAGAAGTAAGGGCGATCGCGGAAATGCTTGGTCGCAAAGTAACGCTGCTTGACGGTGCGGGGCTTGCAAGCATCGAGGACTTCTCCATTGAGAAGGGCAAACGCGGCGAGTGGGTGCTTTCTGAGCTGTTTGTGAGAAAGCAAAAAAAGACCTCAGGTCTGCCATTTGCCAAGGGGCCCACCATGTTCGCGCAGTGGCAAGAGGTCGCCGAAAACCAGGAAAACCCTGCCGACCAAGATGCTCAGCAATTACTTTCTACCGTCGCTGATTTACGCCCGGCCGACCTTGCAACCGCAGTGCTGGACTTACCAGAAGACCGCATGCTTGCTCTGGCCGACGAGCTAGACGACGAACGTTTGGCTGATCTTCTTGAGGAGTTGCCCGAAGAAGAGCAGTTAGAAATTGTTAACGATCTTGATGACGAGCGCGCCGCCGAAGTTCTTGACCTAATGGGTCCTGATGACGCAGCCGATCTAATGGCAAACCTGACTCCCGAGCGAGCAGAGACATTGCTAGGCCTGATGGATGACGAAGAAGCCGATGACCTCAGGCAGCTGTTGCAATACGAGCCATATACCGCTGGCGGGATGATGACTCCAGACGCGATTATCTGCGCCGCCGACACAACCATTGCTCAGGCGATGGCACTGGTCAGGCGCGAAGAAGTCGAGCCGGTTTTGGCCGCTCAGGTGTTTGTAACCCTTCCGCCCTACGAGGCTCCCACTGGACGCTACTTGGGAGTGGTTCACTTCCAAAAGCTGTTGCGCTACCCGCCCCATAAGAGGCTGGGTTCGATTCTGGACACAGAGCAGGAACCGGCGGCGCCTGACACTCCAATTGGCCAAATCCACCGTTATCTCGCAAGCTATGACCTGGTCGCCCTGCCGGTTACCGACAGTGAGAATCACCTGGTTGGAGTAGTGACAGTGGACGATGTTTTGGATCACCTACTGCCCGATGACTGGAGAAGTGAGGAGGACAGCTAATGGCAAGAAATAGATCAGAACTAGAAAAGCCGATGACTCGTCGCCCGCTGTTTCGTATGCCAAATATTTCTCAGGAGACAGTCGGACGTGTTTCCGAAAAATTTGCCCGAGCAATGGGAACCGGTGCATTCCTGATTTTCATGACAGTTTTCGTGGCGCTCTGGCTAAGTTGGAACACCCTGGCGTCTGAAAGCGCTCAGTTTGACCCACGGGCCTTGAACTTCACCCTCTTGACGCTGATCTTGTCTCTCCAGGCCTCCTATGCCGCACCGCTAATCCTGCTGGCCCAAAACCGACAGGATGACAGGGATCGTGTGAAATTTGAGCAGGACCGGCAACGAGCAGAGCGCAACCTCGCCGACACTGAATACTTGACCAGGGAAGTCGCAGCGTTAGCGCTTGCAGTTGATGAAGTTGCGACTCGTGAGTTTGTTAGAGACGAGATTCGTGAAGCCATGAAAGACCTCTTGGAGCAATTGCGAGAGGACAAAAAACCTCCTAAGAAATCCAAATGAGCGAGCGTGCTTTAAAGGCGCTTGCCAGAGTCATCGACCCTGAACTTCGCCAGCCGATTACCGAGCTTGGGATGGTTGGGCAGATTCAAGAATCCAAAGACTCGGTCAGTGTTCAGATAAAACTCACGATTGTTGGCTGCCCTGCGGCTCAATCAATCGAGCGCGATGTCACTCAAGCACTTGCCGAAGTTTTTAAAAATGTCGAAGTTGACATGACAACCATGACAAGCGACGAGCGCAAGGCGCTGACCTTAAAGCTCCGTGGGGACAAACCACCTAAATACAACCCCTTTGCGGACAAGGACAATCTGACCCGAGTGATCTTTGTGTCAAGCGGGAAAGGCGGGGTTGGCAAGTCGACTCTGACAGTGAACCTTGCAGTTGCACTGGCTTCCCTTGGGCAAAAAGTGGGCCTGCTAGACGCGGATATTTTTGGCTACTCAGTCCCCCAGATGATTGGCGTGAACCAAAGCCCCACTCAGGTCGAAAATCTTATGCTGCCTCCGATTGCGCACGACGTGAAAGTTATCTCGATAGGGTTTTTTGTCAAAGAAAACCAGCCGGTGGCATGGCGCGGACCCATGCTGCACCGAGCCGTCGAGCAATTTTTGACCGACGTGTTTTGGGGAGATCTCGACTTTCTCTTGGTGGACCTTCCTCCTGGAACCGGAGACGTCGCAATTAGTCTCGGCCAGTTACTGGCCAAAGCAAAGACTCTCGTAATCACAACACCTCAGCACACCGCCGCGATCGTCGCTGAACGCTCTGGCGCAATTGGCCTGCAAACCGGTCAAGAGATTCTGGGTGTCATCGAAAATATGAGTTACCTTCCTTCCGAGAAAGGGCCGATAGAGATTTTTGGTTCCGGGGGCGGTGATGCAGTTGCAGCAAGGCTCACCGAAATAAGTGGCGGTACTGTTTTGCTAATGGGCAAAATTCCAATCAGCCAAGATCTTAGGATTTCCGCGGACAACCAGACTCCAATTGTGGTTTCTGACCCGGCAGACCCTGCGGCAATTGAGATAACAAGAATTGCTAAATCACTCATGGAATCCCCGCGTGGGTTGGCTGGGAAGCCCCTAAAGATAAGCCCGAGTTAGTTGTTGGCATGAAAACCATTAGCGTTATCGATCCATTGACCGGAAAACAGCTTCACGAAATTGCCGCGCACTCTAAAGGCGAGGTTGCGTTGAAGTTTCAGGCCGGCCGAGATGCGCAGTTGGAATGGGCAAATCGACCCGCAAGAGACCGTGCCCGCATTGCCAACAAAATTGCTGGGCTGCTGGTGGACAACGAGGATCAGATTCTTGACCTGCTACAAAAGGAAACCGGAAAAGCTAAGGCTCACGCCTTTGAAGAGCTAACCGGCGCACTTGGCGCCGTCGCTTATTACGCAAAGACGGCCGCTGGGCTGATGCGTCGAAAGCGTGTTCGTTCCGGTGTGCCTCTCATGATCAGTGCATTCGTAGAGCCATCACCAGTGGGCGTCGTTGGCATTATCACCCCGTGGAATTACCCACTTGCCCTAACGATGATGGATGTTATCCCAGCCCTCATGGCCGGCAATGCCGTGGTTCAAAAGGCGGATAACCAGACCGCTAAAACTGTCCAGCTAGCCAGAGACCTGAGCGTAGAAGCCGGAATTCCGGAAGACATTTGGCAAGTGGTTCACGGCGATCCGACCGAGGTGGGCAATGCCGTCACCGACAATGCCGACTTCATAGCATTCACCGGATCCACCGCGACCGGAAAATTGGTTGCCACAAGAGCCGCTTCTAGGCTTGTCGGCTACGCCCTTGAGCTGGGTGGTAAAAACCCCATGATTGTTCTTCCCGGTGCCGACCTGGAAAAAGCTGCCGAAACTGCGATTGCGGGAGCTTTTGGCAACAGCGGTCAACTGTGTGTTGCCATCGAACGGCTCTACGTTCCAAACCACGATCTTGCGAAGTTTGAAGAAATCCTAAAGGGAAGAGTTGAGTCACTGACCGTTGGAAGTTCAAACAAATTTGATTTCGATTTAGGTGCCTTGAGTTCTTCTGCACAGCTCGAACGAGTCGCGGGGTTCGTGAATCGAGCCAAAGAAGAAGGTGCCCTGATTCTCACCGGTGGCCATGCCCTTGGTGACCTTGGACCAAATTTCTATGCCCCAACGGTAATCACCAAGGTCCCGCACGGCGCTGAGGTACTCCACAAGGAGGTCTTTGGTCCCGTCATTGCGCTTGTGGGCTATGAAGGCCTAGACCAGGCCATTGAGCTGGCAAATGCCAGCGAGTATGGACTAAATGCCTCGGTGGTGGGAAATCGCAAGCAGGCCCTTGGGGTCGCTTCTAAGCTCATGGCTGGGTCAGTAAACATAAACGAGGGCTACCGCGCCACAATGGCGTCTATGGCGGCACCAATGGGCGGTATGAAGCAGTCGGGCATGGGTCGGCGTTCTGGACCGCATGGACTATTGCGCTTCACCGAAACCAGGACAATTGGGGTTAGCAATAATTTTCCAATAAGACTTCCGACCAGAGCCAGGCAGTATCGAAGGCTTGCGCCAGTAATGACCAAAATGGTCAGGTTGATGGGAAGGCTCTAAGTAGATTCCTGATCGAAAGGCGGAGTTTCTCCAAGTTCGAGGGGCTTTTGAGGTGGTTTCGCTCTATTTGACTTTTCAGCTGCGTTAGCTGGGCGCTTTTTCTCGTCCAGCAGTGCTTCTCGAACAATGCGTCTTGGGTCATATTGCCTGGGGTCTAGCTTCTTCCAGTCCATGTCCTCAAAGCCTTCGCCGAGTTCGGACTTCATTTGGACCTGAGCGTTATCAATCATTCGCTTGCCCTTGCGAGCCCACTCACCTAATTGCTTGGCATAGTAGGGCAAGCGCTCAGGTCCCAAGATTAGGACCGCGAGGAGGGCCAGCAGCAGCAGCTTCTCAGCACTAAGACCAAACATGCACTTGAGTTTACAACTAGCCAATCCATCCTTTTTACACAACGCGACCTAAGCTTGAGGTCAAGATGATAGACAAGATTTCAAGCTGGAAATACGCCGAGAATTTCAATCGGGAACCCGACCACATTTCTGTTGCCCGCAACAGTGCCGAGCAGTTAGGCGTTGAGTCAGTCACGGCAGCAAGTGGCGCAGGCCTCGCTTCGATTGCGGCCATGCTGGCGGCAAAAAACATAGTGGAGGCCGGAACTGGTGCCGGGGTTTCTGGCCTGTGGTTATTGAGCGCATCGGAAATCAGCACACTCACCACTATTGACGATGAGCCTGAGTATCAGAACCAGGCGCGAACTAATTTTCATTTGGCCAAGGTCCCGGCAAGCAGGGCAAGAGTCATTACCGGAAAAGCTGCTGCCGTCATGGCTAACATGACCGAAGCGGCATACGACCTAGTGTTTTTGGACATTGAACCGTTTGATCTTGAACAACTTCTCCCTCACGCAATCGGACTTGTGAAGCCATCGGGAGCGATTGTCATCGCTCACGCACTATGGCGCGACAGGGTTCCAAACCCCGCCCTTAGGGACGATGAGACATCGGCAATGCGCGCGGTGGTCAGGGTGTTTGAAGAATCTGAAGAATTCATCTCAAGCATCTCGATGCTTGGCGATGGTTTACTGGTCGCCGCTAGAAGACCAGAGGCTATTTCTTAACTACGCCTTCTAGAACCTTATAAAGTTCTTTGGCTTCAGTGTCGTTAACCGAAACCACTAGGCGACCGCCGCCTTCAAGCGGAACCCGCAAGACAATTAGTCCTCTTGTCTCACGCTCTGCTTCCATAGGTCCATCACCGGTGCGAGGCTTCATTGCTGCCATGAGATCAGACTCCTTGGATTCGTCTTGGAAGACATAATTATCCCAGACTTCGCGCCGAAGCGCCAACTTGCCTACAGGCTAAGCCAGGACCTAAGGCCGGCTTCGACATCCAATAGCTGACCAATCGGCACGTTTTCATTGTCGGCATGAGCAAGCGAAGGGTCCCCCGGGCCGTAGTTCACGGCTGGAATACCCATGGTCGAAAACCTTGCGACATCCGTCCAGCCATACTTCGGTCTCACTTCTGTGCCGGTGGCAGCAATGAACTCAAGCGCCGCAGGGAGGTTTAAGCCAGGCCTAGCGCCGTCGGCCTGATCAGTCACAACAACCTCAAGCCCATCAAACAGCGCTTCAAGATGGGCGACTGCCTCAGCGGTGGATTTGTCCGGTGCGAAGCGATAGTTCACGGTCAGCACAGCGCTGTCTGGGATCACGTTGGTTGCGATGCCGCCGCTTACTAGAACAGCGTTCAAGCTTTCTCTGTAATCAAGGCCATCCACGGTCACGGTTGCAGGCTGGTAGTCATTCAAGATTTTCAGCGAAGCTGCCAAGGCGTGAATCGCATTTTTTCCCATCCAAGGCCTTGCCGAGTGGGCCTTAATACCGACAGTTCGAACTTCAACACGAACCGTGCCGTTACAGCCACCCTCGACCATTGCACTGGTCGGTTCGCACAAAACCGCAAACTCTCCAGTTAGTAACTCTGGATAGTTTCTTGCAAGATGACCAAGCCCATTCAGATCTGCGGCAACCTCTTCGTTGTCATAGAAGACCCAAGTGACATCGAACTTCGGTGCCTCAAGGTCGACTGCGAGCTTCAGCATTACGGCGATGCCGCCCTTCATGTCCACGGTCCCACGGCCGAAAATGACTTGCTCGCGCTCAAAATGGTGAAGCTGTGAAGGTAAGTTGTCTGCCACCGGCACGGTGTCGATGTGTCCGGCAATGATGACTCGCGTGTCGCGATTTAGATTGGTCCTAGCAATCAGCGCATTGCCATCACGTGTCAGCTCTAAATGCGAAGCCCCGGACAAAACCTGCTCGATTTCATCAGCTAGTTTCGCTTCATTCGAGGATACCGATTCGATATCGCAAATTGCCATTGTGAGTTCAACAAGGGTCTGGCTGGGGTCTAAGGCTGACATGTCATTAAGGCTACCTGTATTCTGATTGCAATGAGTGAAGCGCAAATGAACCAAAAGGCCTGGGGGCACGGTCTGGCCTCGAAATCCCCAAACGGAACTGTGCTGGATGTTTGGTTCCCTGAACCTTGTCTCGGTGAAGCCCCGATGTCTGACTTGCAGTGGTTTCCACCAAAAGACCTAGACCTCAAAGCTGGCTCCGATGAGCTTCGTAACCTCACCCTCGAGGTCATTCGGGTTGAAATAGATCTAACTAACCCGGTCGAGTCGACCGCAGACGCTTACTTGAGGCTGCACTTACTTTCCAGACTGCTGGTTACTCCGAACTCAATCAATCTAGAAGGCTTGATCCCGAACCTGCCGATAGTGGCATTTACTAACTTCGGCGTCATGGAACTGGCGGACTTTGAAACCAGGACACTCCAACTAAGACGACATGGCGTGATCGCTCACTCAATCGATAAGTTTCCACGCTTGGTCGACTATGTGGTTCCGAAGAAAGTCCGCATCGCAGATGCCAACCGAGTCAGGCTCGGTGCTCACTTGGCTCCTGGAACCACCGTGATGCACGAGGGCTTCGTGAACTTCAACGCCGGAACCTTGGGCGCATCCATGGTCGAGGGTCGCATTTCCCAAGGCGTGGTTGTCGGTGATGGCTCGGACGTTGGAGGTGGGGCTTCAATTATGGGAACCCTCTCCGGCGGTGGTAGCCACCGAATTTCCATCGGCGCACGCGCGCTGCTCGGAGCAAATTCTGGAATTGGAATCTCGATTGGAGATGATTCAATCGTCGAAGCCGGCCTGTATGTCACGGCAGGCACCAAGGTTATTTTGATAGTAGAAGGCAAAACCGAAACCGTGAAGGCCGCCGAACTAAGTGGATTACCCGGCTTACTATTTAGACGAAACTCTTTGACCGGTGCGGTTGAAGCCATTGCCCGTCAGGGTGTTGGAGTGTCCCTAAACTCCGAGCTGCACGCCTAGTAAAACGCTAGCCGGTTACCGAGTCCCAGCCCTTTGCAGCAAGTGGTTCACCGCTTAGATAAACGGCGCTGTCGCCCTTGGCAATTACTTCACCAATGACCTTTGTGCCGCGCGGCAAGGAGGCCGTTGGCGGGACCGTGGCCAGGAAGCAATGATCTTCGCCGCCGTGCAGAATCCAATCCCACTCTGATATCGGCTGGGAATCAGAGTCCCGAGAATTGATCGACTGCGCCGCCTGCTCCAAAATTGCCGCATATCCTTCAAGAAGCTCTTTTTTGATGTTCATGCTCACATTAGAGCTTGCTGCGAGCCTGCCAGCATCAAGCGATAGCCCATCCGAAACATCGAGCATCGCGGTTGCCACCGATGCCAACTCCAAACCGAGTGCAAAGTCCGGCACCGGTCGAAGCTGAATGCCGACGATATCCGGGTAGCTAGCCGCAAGGCTTTCACTCTTAGAACGGAGCAAAGCCAGACCGCAGGCTGCCCTGCCAAGGGTGCCGGCAATTACAATTCGATCCCCAACTTGAGCGGTAGAGCGAAGTCTGGGCTCTCGAGACTGCAGGTCGCCGTGAGCGGCAATAGCAATCACTATCTGCTCACCGGAAGCAAGATCTCCCCCAACTATCTGACATTTCGGGGCATGCTGATCACAGGCCGACTGCAATCCGCCTGCAAAATCCTCTAGCCAGGCTTGCGGAGTTAGTTTGGTCACGACTAGGGCAACAGTTAGAGCCCTTGGTGCTGCGCCCATTGCTACAAGGTCTGCAATGTTGCTCGTAACGGCCTTATAGCCAATATCGAAAGCCGAAGACCAAGCAAGATTAAAATCATGATCCTGAACCATCGTGTCGGTGGTAATTACCACCCGGGAGTCACTCACGCTTATTATCGCTGCGTCGTCCCCTGGTCCCACTAGCGTCGTCTCGACAGGCTTAAAAACACTCAGTGCTCTTCTGAGAGCCTCGGTTTCGCCGATCTCAATAATCTTTTGGCCGTCATTATTCACATGGCAACGCTAGCCTTATTTCAATGCGCATATTTACTATCTCGATGTTTTTATTGGTTTTACTTTCCGGCTGTGCCCAAGCGGTCAACCTCGAGGCAGCGGAAGATTCAAACAACCCAAATTGTGCCGACGTAAGCGTGCGACTTCCAGACGCACTTGGCGAGAATGAGATCCGCTATACCAACGCTCAGGCCACGGCCGCCTGGGGTAGCCCGGCCGCAATCCTTTTTCGCTGCGGGCTGGAACCAGTTGAGGTTTCTACTTTGCCGTGCGTAACCGCTGGCACAACAGACTGGTTAGTTGATGAAAGCAAAGCACCAAAATATCGGTTTACTTCTTATGCCACACTCCCGGCCGTTGAAGTAATCGTCGACTCTGAGGTTGCCAGCGGAATCACTGCGCTAGAGGGGCTTTCTCAAGCCATGAGCGTTTTGCCGCGAACCAAATTGTGCAGCACAATAGCCGACTAGTCGGCTGCCGAATCAGTTACATCCTGATCACCAAAGCCATTTTGCATAAGAATTTCAACTAGATCTTGATAAGCGATTCCGGTTTCCTCGAATAAAGCCGGGTACATTGAAATTGGAGTGAACCCAGGCATGGTGTTCACCTCGGTAATCACCCAGCCCTTTTTGGTCAAAAAGAAGTCAGTCCTTGCAAGTCCCTTGCAGCCCAGTGCTCGAAATGCAGCGGTCGCAGCCTTAGCTAGAGCCGTTGCATCTTTGGCCGTAAGCTTCGCTGGAATAATTAGCTCTGCTCCTGCGCCTAAGTACTTTGCCTCGTAGTCATAAAAGGGCCTGCCAGTAACGACAATTTCACCGGCCTTGGAAACTTGCAGCTCGCCATTTGGCATTTCCAGCACCGAGCACTCAATTTCTCTACCCACCACTCGTCTTTCAACCATCGCGGTCTGATCGTGACTTAAAGCCAGCTCAATGGCGGCCTCAAGGTCCTTCTCAGCCAGGACTAGGCTCACTCCAACTGAGGATCCGGATCTCGAAGGCTTAACAAAAGCATCGGGCTTCAGCATCTTCTTGGCCCGGGTCAAACAGGCACTTCGTGACCCTGCCCATTGGCTTCGGGTAACGACTTCCTCCGAGGCAACTACTAATCCAGCGTCTCGAAATAGCGCCTTAGCCTGAACTTTGTCCATGGCAAGCGCAGAGGCCATAACTCCATTGCCAACATAGGCAATCTTGCAAAGCTGCAGTAGCCCTTGAATTGAACCATCCTCACCATTTGGACCGTGAAGAACTGGAAAAGCTAGATGTATCTTGCCAAGGGAGATCCCAGAGGCCATTCGAAGCTCTCCTCCGCCAAGTGGCAGAAGTAGCTCTGGAGAATCTTCATTTACTTCCGGGAAGTCTTCCAATCGCCATTCTGGATTTACCGGCTCTAAAACAAAGCGCCCCGTTTTGGTTATGCCCACCGGGATAATTTCGTATTTTGTCGGATCAACGGCAGCGAATACTCCAAGTGCCGTCACACAGGAAACTGAGTGCTCGCTTGACTCCCCTCCGAAGATTAGGGCTATGCGTTGCATTAGAACTCCATCTCAATCTCATCGGCTAGGTTCAATTGCTGACCAAACTCGGTGGGCTTCATCTTTCCGTTTAGCACATCACTGACCTGCTGAACTATTGGCATATCAATGCCTAACCTCTCGGCAATTTTCAAAACTGGCGCCACCGAACTTAAGCCCTCAGCGGTTTGCTGCATTCGCCGAAGCACCTCAGGCTTGCTATAGCCCTTGCCCAGCATTTCACCAGCGCTAAAGTTTCTTGAAAGATTGGACTCGCTGGTTGCGATTAGGTCACCAAGGCCTGCAAGACCAAACATCGTTCGCCTTCTGGCACCATGCTCAGTCGCAAAATTTGTTATTTCACTCAGACCCCTGGTCATAATCGACGCCTTGGTGTTTTGGCCATATCCCAAGCCGCTCACAATTCCAATCGCAACAGCAATCAGGTTTTTGAGCACACCTCCAAGCTCAGTACCAACCAGGTCTTGATTGGTAAACACAGTGAAGTACTGATTCGAGCAAACCTGCGCCACTTCTATCGCTCGTTCCTGGTTTTCGCATGCACAAACGGCTGCCGCCGGATCCTGGCGAGCAATTTCAAGAGCGAGGTTTGGACCAGAAAGCACTGCTATCTGCGAGGTCGGCACTCCCAGTGCCTGGTGAATCACTTCGCTCATTCGCGCTCCAGTAGCCTGCTCCAGACCCTTCATGAGACTAATTACGGTCGCATCTTTGGGGATTAGTTCGTTCCATAGGGCCAGGGTGTCTCTCAGTGACTGAGATGGAATAGCAATGTAAACTTGGGTCGCATCGGCAAGTACGGATTGAAGATCCGAGGTTGCACTCAAGTTTCCTGGTAGGTCCACGCCAGGAAGGTAATCGCCATTTCTAGAAGTTTCATTGATCTCGTCGGCAAGATCTTGACGTCTGGACCAAAGCACGACATCGTTGCCGCCATCGGCAATGACCTTCGCCACAGTTGTGCCCCAACTGCCGGCGCCCATTACTACAATTTTCATCAAGTGTCTTTCCTGTAATTACCAGTTTGAGTCTGGCCTTTATTAGTGGGGTCCCAAAGTTTTTTGGGTGGAGTTTCGCCGCGCATCTGGCCAACTAGGTTTGCGACCTCGCGCATTATTTTGTCGGTCGCGTCTGCCATTTGCTTGGCGGTAAGGCCACCTTTTTTGGGCTTTTCAAAATAGATCGGTTCGCCGATAGTCACTTGAACCGCGTGAAAAGGGTTTGGTCGAAACTTCTTGGAATAGTTGCCGAGCACTTTTTCCACGCCCCAATGGGCAGACGGAACAACTGGAAGGCCAAGCTCCAGAGCCAGCCTGATAGCCCCGCTTTTGCCACGCATTGGCCACAGGTCAGGGTCTCTAGTGAGAGTTCCCTCTGGGAACACAACGACGACCTGTCCTGCAGCTAGGTACTCCTTGGCAACCCGAAGTGGTTCTTCATTGGACTTGCCGCCGCGATACACCGGGATTTGACCAACTTTTGGCAAGATCTTTCCGGCTATGGGAATCCGAAACAGCGACTCTTTTGCCAGGTAGTGCGGAACTCGCTTCATGTGGATATAGACCGAGTAGGCAAAGGCAAATGGATCTAAGTAGCTGACGTGGTTTCCAACCAAGATGTAGCCCCCCTTGGGCAAGTTTTCGACGCCTGAGGTTTTGATGTTGAAAAACAAGCGAAGGACTGGAGCCATCAGCCCGGCGACTAGCCGAAACTGCCAGCTTCGTTCGCCTTTGAGTGTTTCTGAACCAGAGCCTGCTGTCATTTTTTAACCTTCGATCTGGAAGTCGGCCCCAAGATCTTGCAGCTTGTCGATGAAACGTTCGTATCCCCTAGAAATCAACTGAACGTTTGAAACATTAGAGGTTCCTTCGGCAGCAAGGGCAGCCACGACGTGTGAGAAACCACCTCGCAAGTCTGGAACCCGAATGTCTGCTCCTTGCAACGGGGTTGGCCCCGAAATCACTGCGGAGTGGTTAAAGTTTCGCTGTCCAAATCTGCAAGGGTTACCGCCCAGGCACTCACGATAAATCTGTATTTGAGCACCCATTTTGTTGAGCGCTTCGGTAAAGCCGAAACGGTTTTCATAAACCGTCTCGTGCACAATCGACAAGCCTTGCGCCTGAGTCAAAGCAACAACCAGAGGCTGCTGCCAGTCAGTCATGAACCCAGGGTGAACATCGGTTTCAATTACTACCGGCTGCAGTTCTGAGCCCGGGTGATAAAAACGAATTCCAGCCGGATCAATTTCAAACTCCCCGCCGACTTTTCTAAAAGTGTTCAGAAAGGTCATCATTTCAATTTGCTTAGCCCCTCCGACAAAGATATCTCCCTTTGTGGCCAGTGCTGCTGCTGCCCAGGAGGCGGCTTCATTGCGGTCGAACAAGGCTTTGTGGGTGTAACCCTTGAGCTGCTTGACGCCTTCAATGCGAATAACACGGTCGGTGTCAACCGAAATAATCGCACCCATTTTTTGTAAAATAGCAATTAGGTCAATGATCTCTGGCTCGATAGCAGCGCCCCGAAGCTCGGTTAGGCCCTTGGCGGTTGTGGCAGAGAGTAACACCTGCTCCGTGGCACCAACAGACGGGTAAGGAAGATCAATTTTCGCAGCGATAAGTCCGTCCGGAGCGCTTAGCCGGGTTCCGGTTGGTAGCTTCTCGATTACCGCACCGAATTGCCTAAGCACATCGAAGTGGAAATCCACTGGCCTATCGCCAATCTCGCAGCCACCGAGCCCTGGGATAAAAGCTTCGCCCAATCGGTGAAGCAGTGGGCCACAAAACAGAATTGGAATTCTCGATGAACCGGCGTGGGCATCAATGTCTACTATCCTGGCGTGCTCAACGTTTGAAGGATCCAGCACCATGTCACCGGTTTTTGGATCGTGAGTAATAGTTACGCCGTTGAGGTTAAGCAGCCTTTCGACAACCTCGACATCGGAGATATGAGGAACATCCAAAAGCGTCGATGGGGTTTCGCCCAACAGGGCTGCAACCATAGCCTTGGTGACAAGGTTTTTGGCGCCCTTCAAGTCGACTCTGCCATTTAAGGGCTTGCCGCCTTCGATGCTAATGAGGCTCAATCAAACTCCTTTGGCCGGTACGGTCTTGGGTTTCCAAGACTCTCTTTTGGCCTCGTAGGCCTCAATGGCGGCTTCGCTCTGAAGGGTTATGCCGATGTCGTCAAGCCCCTCGGTCAATCGCCACTTAGTGTATTCATCAATTTCAAATCGAACCACCATCCCGTCGACCAGAATCTCTTGACCAGGAAGGTCTACCGTTATTTCCGCTGCCGGATTTGCCTCAATGTGTTCCCAGAGAGTTTTGGTATCGGCATCGGTAATCACTCCGGCGATCAAGCCTTGCTTGCCAGAGTTTCCAAGAAATATATCCGCGAACTTAGAACTAAAAACTGCCTTGAACCCGTAATCTCTAAGCGCCCAGACAGCGTGCTCCCTTGAAGAGCCGGTTCCGAAATCAGACCCAGTAATTAGAACTTCCGCGCCCTTGTAACTGGGGTTGTTTATAACAAAATCGGGATTCTGGCGCCAGTTGGCAAACAGCCCGTCTTCGAAACCGGTTTTAGTGATTCGCTTTAGAAAAACAGCCGGGATTATCTGGTCCGTATCCACATTGCTGATCCTTAGTGGCAGGCCTGTTCCGGTGAACTTAGTTACCTTCTCCATTACTGCTCCAAATCTGCCGGGGCCGAAAGCGTGCCCCTGATTGCCGTTGCCGCTGCCACCATTGGGGAAACCAAGTGGGTTCTGGCGCCCTTACCTTGGCGTCCCTCAAAGTTTCGGTTTGAAGTTGAAGCGGCGCGCTCGCCGGGGGCCAACTGATCCGGGTTCATGCCTAGACACATTGAGCAACCAGCGAACCGCCAGTCGGCTCCAAAGTCGACGAACACCTTGTCTAAGCCCTCTTCTTCGGCCTGAATCCTCACTTTTTGAGAACCTGGAACCACCATCATGCGAATTCCAGGAGCCATTGTCTGACCTCGGATAATATCGGCTGCTGCCCTAAGGTCTTCGATTCTGGCATTGGTGCAGGAACCCAAGAACACGGTGTCAACCGCGATGTCCTTCATCTTGGTTCCAGCCTTCAAGTCCATGTATTCAAGAGCCTTAAGTGCCGCAGCTTTTTGACTCGGGTCATCAAAGCTGTCCGGGTCGGGAATGGCGTCCATTAGCGAGACACCCTGGCCAGGATTTGTGCCCCAGGTAACAAAGGGATCCAAGGTATTTGCATCAATAAAAACTTCTGCGTCAAATACCGCTTCCTCATCGGTTCTCAGTTCACTCCAGTCCTTGAGTGCCTGATCCCAGTCGGCCCCCTGAGGAGCGTGCGGCTTGTCTTTAAGGTAATCAAAAGTAACTTGATCAGGAGCAATAATTCCGGCTCTGGCGCCTGCCTCAATGGACATGTTGCAGATGGTCATGCGACCCTCCATGGACAAAGCCCTGATTGCACTTCCGCGATACTCCAAGACATAACCCTGGCCACCACCGGTGGAAATTTTGGAAATGACAGCCAAAATAATATCCTTGGCGCTAACACTCTTGCGCAAGTTCCCCTCGACGTTGATAGCCATGGTTTTGAACGGCTGCAATGGCAAAGTTTGTGTTGCCAGTACGTGCTCAACTTCGCTGGTTCCAATACCCATCGCAAGCGCGCCAAAGGCACCGTGGGTGGAGGTGTGGGAATCGCCACAAACAACTGTGAGCCCGGGCATAGTAAGGCCCAGTTGCGGCCCAACAACGTGAACAATTCCCTGGTTTTTATCTCCCAGTGAGTGGATGCGAACATCAAACTCAGCGGTGTTGTCCCGAAGCGCTTGAACCTGAGCCCTAGAAGTTGGGTCCGCGATTGGAAGGTGAATGTCCTTTGTTGGGGTGTTGTGATCCTCGGTAGCGATTGTCAGATCTTTTCGCCGAACATCGCGGCCAGCCTGCCGGAGGCCATCGAAGGCCTGCGGGCTAGTGACCTCGTGAATTAGATGCAGATCGATGTACAACAGATCCGGGGCACCGTTTTCACCCTTAAGAACTAAGTGGTCTCGCCACAGTTTCTCTGCCAAAGTCAATGGCTTACTAGACACTTTAATCACCTCGCGATTGCGTAGACCCTTACTTTATCGCAAACAGCTAATCTTTGATGGTGCAGGATTTAAGTCAAGAGCAGCTTATAGCTCTTCAAAAAAGAACCGTAAAGGTGCTTTCGCTTGGCCAGTCCCTCGGAGGCTTTGGCCTTGGCGCCACTTTGTCGGTTGGTGCCCTACTTGCCGTTGAACTGTCTGGGACAACCGCCTGGTCCGGGGCAGCCGCAACCCTAAGCACCTTAGGCTCAGCCGCAGCTGCTATTCCACTGGCCAATCTTGCATTTAAACGTGGCCGCCGAGTGTCATTGGCTTTCGGAGCGTTTTTAGCAATCTTTGGTGCTATGACGATGATTTTGGCAACATATACCCGGTCTTTTCCAGTGGAAATAGTTGCGCTGCTGTTTTTGGGCGCAGGTTCAGCCGTATCGCTTCAGGCTCGCTTCGCAGCCGCAGACATTCCAACCGGTAAACCAAAGGGACGAGACTTATCGCTGGTTGTCTGGGCAACAACTCTGGGTGCGGTAATTGGACCGAACCTGATTGCCCCGGGAGAAACCCTTGGGCTTTGGCTTGGGATGCCGCATTTATCAGGGCCCTTCTTGTTCACGATCGCGGCTCAATTGAGCTCGACGCTAGTTTTCTGGTTTGGGCTCCGGCCAGACCCGCTGATTGTGGCCCGCGACATGGAAGGGCTTGACCCAAAGCGCAAAAACGCCAGCGTCAAAGATGCTCTGGAGATAGTTCGTGAGTTTCCGCTCGCAGGCTACGCCGTGCTGACGATTGCGCTTAGCCACATGGTTATGGTTTCAGTGATGTCCATGACCCCAGCTCACCTAAGCGCCGAGGGTCACTCGTTGGCAGACGTTGGCTTCACGATATCGCTGCACATCGCCGGCATGTATGCATTCTCACCAGTTTTTGGTTGGCTGACTGACAAATTCGGTGCAATCCGAATCGTGATTATTGGACAATTTATTTCTTTGACTTCACTTGCCGTTTCAGGATTCTGGCAATCAGAGTTCTACGCCGTGGTTTTGGGTCTGTTCTTGTTGGGTCTTGGCTGGTCAGCCTCCACGGTTGCAGCAAGCGCATTGCTCAGCGAAACGCTCGCTACTGGCCAACGCAGCAAGGTTCAGGGCTTCAGCGACTCGCTCATGAACCTGTGCGGAGCCTTCGGTGGGGCAGTTGCGGGCGTGATTCTGACGGTGTTCACCTTCGGTGGCCTAAATGCTGCTGCACTGGTTCCCGTGGTCTTTATCACCCTTGCCACCAGCTACTCAAGAAGATGGCGTTAACCAAAAAACTCGCTCCCAAGATTATTAATCGTTGGAAGCGAGATTTTGTGACTCCAGCGGGATTCGAACCCGCGCTACTGCCGTGAGAGGGCAGCGTCCTAGGCCGCTAAACGATGGAGCCGTTCGCAACTTGAGAAGTCTGCCACAAATACCAGAGCTTGGCAATCTATCGGCTGAGTAGTTGCAGGGCTCCTGGGTGCACTTCTGAGGAGAATGGAGCGGTGCCCACAAGTTCTCCGTCGCAGGTCACAGGGTAATTGTCATTGCTAATTTTTATTGACTTGGCTTTGAAGATTTCCACCTCCGGAAACCTTAGATGTTTGCCTTTATACACAGTGGGAAAAATGCGCAGTAGACGAGCTCTGGAAACCTTGTGGAGAATAAAAACCTCGAGCTGACCATCGGTAATCTCTGAGTTCGGAGAGATCATCATGCCGCCACCAAAGCTTTTCGCGTTCGCCACCCCGCATAACATGGCCTCAATCACTCGTTTCTCGCCATCAACGTCCAGGTGGTATTCAATGGCGTTGAACGAAGGAAGTTCGAGCAAGAGTGCAGCAATGTAGCTGTTGGGGCCTTTAGGCCAACTTAGTGAATTGGCCCGGGTCGCACAAAGGGCATCGAAGCCGGCCGAGACCGAACCGATTGACCAAATTTCCTTGCCGGAAACGCCTACCTTCATGGCGTCGACTCTTCTTGGGTTATCAAGCGAGTCCACGATGTTCTGAACCGCGGCTGGAATGTCATTTAGTTCAATGGGAAGTTCGCGAGCTTGGTCATTTCCAGAACCTGCCGGAACTATGCCTAGCGGTATTTGATTTGGAACCGCGATTCCAGCGCAGAGCTGGCTGGTTCCGTCTCCGCCAACTGCAACCAGTGCGGAAATCTCTTGCGACCGAATCAACTCTTCAGCTTTTTTCTTGGCTTCTTCGGCAGAAGCTGCAGACAGGTTAATTACCGCGATTCCCGCCTTGGCGAATGTGTCGAATACCTGCTCGCCAACGACAGCTGCCTTACCGCGATTCGCTTTGGGGTTAACAATGACTCCAAGTGGCTTCATCGACACCTCCTAACATTCAATGATATAAACATAGACTGAAACAAAAGGAGGCAAGATGCAAGTTACCAAGTTTGACCACGCGCTTTTGTCGATAGAAAGCGATTCGAAACTCGTGGTTATTGACCCCGGGAACTACTCCAACGAGCTTCCAGATTTCAAAAACGTAGTTGCCATTTGCCTCACCCACGTTCATGAGGACCACAGCTATTTGCCGCACATTCAGAAAATCTTGAGCGAGAACCCCGAGGCTCAAATATTTGGCCCCGCAGAAGTTGCCCAAAAGTTAGCTGGGTTGCCGGTCCATGTGGTCTTTCACGGAGACCACTACGAGGTTGAAGGCTTCGAGCTTGACTTCTCTGGTGATTTACATCAGGAGATTCACCGGAGCATTCCGCTGGTCCAAAACACCGGCGTCACAGTGAACCGAACTCTTTACTACCCGGGTGACAGCTACACGATCCCCGAAGACAAGGTGAAAGTTTTGGCCTGCCCGGCAAGCGCTCCCTGGCTGAAAGTCTCAGATGTAATGGACTTTATTGCCGCCGTTAAGCCAGAAACACTTTTCCCTACCCACAATGCGCTCCTAAGCAATAACGGCCACGAGCTCTATAACCGCCGGATCAGCCAAGTCACTGAAGAAAATGGTGGAAGCTTTGTTTTTCTTAAACCGGGTCAGAGTCTCGAGGTTTAGCTCGGTTTCGGCCCAGAAATCTAAACAGCGACGATTATCGCGGCCAGCACCATCGCAACTGTGGGGCTTGCGTAGGTCCTCTGAATGGCGGCCGCGCCGGATATCCTGCTAGTTAGTGACGCGCGGGCCACGGAGGAACGCCAGCGGAAGGGTGACGAGCGATATAGCCGCAGCCACCAGTAGGGCAGGCGGGAATGAGAACCCAGCTGCGAGGGCGCCTATGAGCACCGAACCCACTGCTGTTCCCAGGTCGAATCCGACGTTCCACACTGCGCTCGCGGTGCCGTACTGTTCTCGTCGAACGGCGGCAAGAGAAAGCAGAAGGGTCAGATTCTGCAGTCCCCCAAAAGCCACACCGACGAGTGTCATGCCAATCAGGAAGGGAGCGACCCCCGTGGCCTCGGGATTCTCGACCGCGATGGCGGTGAGGATAAGCCCGATGACAGACAGCAGTACGAGTGGCCACAGGAAGGGCTTCGCGCCGTGCCGATCGGCTAAGCCGCCAACAGCCCAGCGGGTCACTGCCGCGCTGAGAGTGAGTAGCGAGAGACCCCCGGTTGTCAGAGCTGCCGATGAACTCATCTGTGGCGCGAACGTGATAAGCGCACCGCCGGCCAGCGTGACACCGCTCAGGAGGATCATGGGGCGCAGAAGGCTGCTCAGGAGAAGTCGACGCAGAGACCCGTTGCCGACGGCGAGCGGAATGGCGTCGGTCGGTGGCTGAATCGCGCGCTCAGCTTTCTGTTCTCGCAGAACTCGGGCCAACCTCGGGGCAGAACTGATGCCGAGAATAGGCAAGACGCCGAGTGCAAAAATAGCCCAGAATCCGACGGAGTCCGCCAGCCATGGTCCCGCCGGGATCAGAATCACTTGGGGCACGGCGATTGCGGCCCCGTAGGCCCCGATGGCTGCACCGTGCTGGGCGCGTGGTACGAGATTGGCAACCACGGTTGACCCGGCGACCGTAAGGATGCCGAAACCTATCCCGCGAAGAACCGAGAGGAGCAAAATCCAGCCGAGTTGGTCGGAGACGAGAAACAACAGTGGCGGAACACCGAGAAACGCCAGGCCCGCGGCCAGCACTCGGCCGGTTCCAAGCCGACTGAGCATTCTGGGTACGAACGGTTGAGTCATGACCGTTACCAGCAGCAGCACACCATTGACCAAGCCGGCGCCGGCTTCATTCGCACCGCCGTGTACCGCGCCCACAGTGGAACAACGGGGAACAGGGCAGCGAAACCAGCGAAACCAGCGGCTGTGAGAACAAGCAGCGCAGGCATTCCGGGGGCACGCCACACTGGCGCTGGGGTTGGTGGGGGATGATGACTCATGAGATTTAATCCTATGCCCAACTCGGCCCCCGCGCCGTCGGGCGCGGAGTTGCACATGGCGGAGGCGGAGGTCCAGCACGCTTAGCTGGGCGCAACCAGCCGTTGCAACTGTGTAATGTGCTTGTGCTCTTAGATGCTGGTAACTTCGAGCAGTTTCATGGTGCGCACGATCGAGCTGGCGACCACCGTGGTTAGAGAGAAGGATGCCGTCAACACCGAGGTCAGTCAGTCGCTTGGAGTCCTCAAGGTTTTGCACGCCCTCGATTAAAGTCTTGCCAGGCCACATGTCGCGAACGACCTGCAGTTCGTCATACTTGATCTAGTAGTCCATGGCGGAGTAGAGCAACTCGTCAACAGTTCCACCCATGTAGGCGAGCGACGCGAACTCCAGTGGCAGTGCCGGTGGCGGCAGGAGCACTGCTACGCCCCAGGGTCTAGTGGGGTTCCCTATCGCCCCATCGGGCGAGAGAAGTCACTCAAGAAAATGGTGGAAGCTTTGTTTTTCTTGAACCAGGTCAGAGTCTTGAGGTTTAGCTCGGTTCCTGATTAGAAAGCTAAACAGCAACGATTATCGCGGCTAACACCATCGTGACTGTGGGGCTTGCCCATAACCTTTTTTGCTTGGGGTTCTGAGCCATAAGAGCAATCAGAGCCTGTGTGGTAGCAATGCCAACCAACACCCAATTCACAACCGCATTACCCGCAGCATTCAAAATTGGGTTTAGTAAACCCAACTGCGCCACATAATGACCGGCAATTGCAATAAATGCCAAAAAGAGTCCGGCGCTGACTACTCGACGAAAAAAGGGGGATTGTCCATTTTGATATTCGCCTTGGACATATGCCGTGAGCGGTGCCCCGAGGGCAACTGCTAGGTGGAAGAAAGCTGTCGCTAAATAGGCAAAAACCAGAAAACTGGAGGAAAACACATCAAGCATTTTTTCCTCCAGTAGTTACTGGCTGGGGTACCTGGACTCGAACCAAGAACAAATGAACCAGAATCATCCGTGTTGCCAATTACACCATACCCCAATGGTCGGACCCAAGGCCCGATGCCCTATCCTAGCGGGATTGGACAAATGCCTCTAGTCGAGCAAGGCTTTGCTCTTTTCCAAGAATCTCCATGCACTCGAAAAGCGGCGGGGTTACTCGCCTGCCGCTGATTGCCGTTCTAACTGGACCAAAGGCATTTCTTGGCTTCTCACCCATGCCCTCAACCAGCGCGTCACTCAGTGCCTGATGGATGGCGTCGGTGGTGAAATCATCAAGGTTCTCAAGCGCTGCCATAGCGGCCGCTACGATTTCCACTGCGTTTGCAGGCAACTGCTTCAAAGCGTCTTCGTCAATTGCCAAATCAGCCATATCAACGAACAAAAACCCAACCATCGCCGGCACATCCCCCAGAACGATTACTCGTTCCTTGGTAAGTGGGGCAACTGCTGCCAAAATTTCAAGCTGTCTCACCGAAGGTTCGCCCTGGATAACCCCAGCCGATCGAAGATATGGCAACATTCGGCCAACAAAATCATCGTCTGTCAAGAGTCTGATGTGGGCCGCATTGATGGCATCGGCTTTTTTCTGATCAAACCTTGCAGGGTTCGGGTTTACGTTCTCAATCTCAAAGTTTTCGCAAAGCTCATCGAGACTAAAGATGTCGCGGTCGGCAGATATAGACCAACCCAGCAGCGCAAGGTAATTCAATAGGCCCTCCGGAATAAAGCCTCGATCGCGATGCAAAAACAGGTTGCTTTCGGGGTTACGCTTCGAAAGTTTCTTGTTGCCCTCCCCCATCACAAAAGGAAGGTGGCCAAAGCGCGGAATAAAGGTTGCAACCCCAGCCTCAACAAGCGCGTTATATAGCGCTATTTGGCGAGGCGTTGAGGACAACAGATCCTCGCCTCGCAACACATGGGTAATACCCATCAGTGCATCATCAACCGGGTTCACCAAAGTGTAGAGCGGAGCGCCGCCCGGGCGAACCAAAACAAAGTCAGGGAAGGACCCAGCTGGAAAAGTTATCTCGCCACGAACTAGGTCCACAAAAGTGATGTCTTGGTCCGGCACGCGCAATCTAAGCGCTGGCTTTCTTCCTTCGCTTATGTATGCCTGGCGTTCTGCTTCTGAAAGGTCGCGCTCAGAATTGTCGTAGCCAAGCTGAACCGCTCTGGAATTGGCGATGTTTCGTTGCTCTATTTCTTCTCCGGTTAGGTAGCTTTCATATAGGTGACCGGAAGTCTTTAGTTTTTCGATTACCCCTTGATAGATCTCGCTGCGTTCGGACTGTCGATATGGCTCGTTAGGGCCCCCAACGTCAATGCCCTCGTCCCAATCAATCCCCAACCAGCGCAAACCTTCAACCAGCTGGCCGTAGCTCTCCTCAGAATCCCTGGAGGCATCAGTGTCTTCGATGCGAAAGATGAACTTGCCGCCAGTTCTTCTGGCATAAGCCCAATTAAAAAGGGCGGTGCGAATCAGACCAACGTGCGGGGTCCCAGTCGGGCTTGGGCAAAACCGAACTCGTATTTCTGATCCGGTGGCGGTGGTGGTTGGCGCAGTAAATTTTGTCATTGATAGAACCGCTCTTAGACGACCGGGTTGTGCAAAACACCGATGCCGGTTATTTCGCATTCGACCTGATCACCGGTCTCAATGCGAGCAAGCCCAGCGGGTGAGCCGGTGAGAATTACATCCCCCGGAAATAAAGTCAGATTCTGGCTGACATGGGAAACTATTTCGTAAACATCGGTGATCATGTCAGAGCTTTTTGAGCGCTGACGTGAGTGCCCATTAATTCGCGATTCCAGCTTTATTGCACTGGTGTCCAGCTCAGTCTCAATCCAAGGGCCGAGAGGACAGAATGTATCGAATCCTTTGCTTCTTGCCCATTGAGTGTCTGAGAACTGCAAATCTCTAGCGGTGACATCGTTTCCGATCGTGAAGCCAAAGATGTGGTCCTTCGCCTCGGAATAAGTGATTTCCTTGGCTTGCTTCCCAATCACGATTGCAAGCTCGATTTCAAGCTCAACTTGGTCAGACTGCCTGGGCAAAACAATTGGATCTTCAGGTCCGATAATTGCACTGATTGGCTTAAAGAAAATAAGTGGCTCATCCGGAACGTCGATGGATATCTCCGCGGCATGTGCTCGATAGTTCATCCCGATGCAGACCACTTTGCTCGGGGTAACCGGTGCAAGTAGCTTCACTGCAGAAAGTGGGGCGGACTCTTTTCCAAGTTCTGCCCCCAAAATTGGGTCACCAAGATAGAAAACAACCTGGCCTTCGTAGATTAGTCCGTGGCGGGTGTCACCGTTGTGTAGAGCTCTAACAATTTGCACCACGCTAGTCTGACAGCTTATGCATCCAGTTGTGCGAGTCTTTTACTATTCCGTATTGAATACCGGTCAATTGAGTTCTGAGTCCGACCGTGATTTCGCCCGGTTGATTATCGCCGATAACTATTTCCTCTTCGCGGGATTTGAACAGCCCCACCGGAGTAATAACTGCCGCGGTGCCGCAGGCAAAGACCTCTGATATGTCCTTGGATTTAATTTTTTCTCTCGCCTCGGCAAGTGAAATCTGACGCTCAATAACCTCGTGGCCGGCCTCTTTGAGCAGGGTGATTACCGAATCTCTGGTTACGCCGTGAAGAATCGTTCCGTCCAGAGGTGGCGTAATAACAGAGCCATCTTGAAGGACAAAGAACAGGTTCATGCCGCCCAGTTCTTCGATGAAGCTGGATGTTTCCGCGTCCAGATACATTACTTGAGAACAGCCCTCGGCGTAGCCCTCCTGCTGAGCCAATAAGGAAGCCGCGTAATTGCCCCCGGTCTTAGCTTCTCCGGTTCCGTGCTTTCCAGTTCTAGCGGTGTCCAAAGAGATCCAGATTGAAATCGGCTTGACTCCACCGGTGAAATAGGGGCCAACTGGGCTTGCAATCAGTCGATATTCGGCGCGCTCGGCAGCCCTGACTCCTAAAAAGCTTTCGGCAGCTATCTCAAATGGACGCAAATAGAGCGTCTTTTCACCCTCAGGTTCTGGCACCCAAGCACCGTCCACCGCAATTAGCTGTCTTATTGACTCGAGGAAAAGCTCGGCTGGTAATTCCGGCAGTGCCATTCTTCTGGCAGAGCGCTGCAACCTAGCTGCATTTTTTTCGGGCCGGAAGGTCCAGATTGAACCATCTTGATGACGATAGGCCTTGATGCCCTCAAAGACTTCCTGACCGTAGTGCAAAACGGCGGAGGATGGATCCATCAAGATTGGACCGTAGGGAATTACCTCGGGGCTGTGCCAACCAATTCCTTTTTCCCAGACGATTACAACCTGGTGATCCGAGAAGTGGGTGCCGAATGCCGGGTTGGCGATAATTTCATCGCGCTCAGAATCAGGCGTTGGGCTCTGGTTTTTGGTTACCTTGAAATCCATGACTAGCCTTTTCTAAATTCGCGCGATTATTGCTTGGGCAACCTGATCTGTGGAGCGCGGTTTGTCACCGCGTTCTAGCAAATCGGAGCCAACAGCTTGTTCAATTTTTTCGGCCGCCTCGATGTGACCGAGAGTTTTGGCCAGCAAAGCCGCGGAAAGGATGGCCGCAGTTGGATCAGCCAGATTTTTTCCGGCTATGTCGGGGGCTGAACCATGAACCGGTTCGAACATGGATGGAAAAGCACCAGAAGGGTTTAGATTAGCCGATGCAGCCAGCCCAATTCCACCACAAATCGCCGCTGCTAAATCGGTGATGATGTCCCCAAATAAATTGTCGGTCACAATCACATCAAAGCGCTCCGGGTTGGTGACCATGTAAATAGTTGCAGCATCGATGTGCAGGTAGTCGTGAGTAACTTCCGGATAATTAGCGGAAACTTCTTCGACCATGCGCAGCCAAATCTTGCCTGAGTAAACCAAAACGTTGGTTTTGTGCACCAGGGTCAAATGCTTGCGCTCGCGATTCGAAGCCAGTTCAAAGGCATACTCGACCGCTCTTTTGACCCCAAAGGCCGTGTTCACCGAAACCTCGTTAGCAACTTCATGCTCGGTGCCTTCTCTCACCGTACCGCCATTGCCGACATATGGACCTTCGGTTCCCTCTCGTACGACAACAAAGTTCAAATTTTTGGCTGCGGTCAAAGGTGACACAACACCGAGAAATAACTTCGAGGGGCGCAAATTTATGTGGTGGTCAAAGCTGAATCGAAGTTTTAGTAGAAGCCCGCGCTCAAGCACTCCGGATGGAACCCTCGGGTCCCCGATTGCCCCGAGCAATATGGCATCGTGACCACTTAGGTCTTCAAGATCTTTTTCGGTGAGCGCTTCACCGGTCTCGAGATATTTGCCTGACCCAAGAGCGTAATTGGTCACTTGTAGTTCAACTGAACCAAGTGCTTTTTCCAGCGCACTCAAAGCCACGCTGGTGACCTCAGGTCCAATGCCATCGCCGGCAATAACGGCAAGGTTAATCTTGTTCAATTGCTGCCTCACAGGTTGTTTAGAACAAGCTTATTAGCTTTTGTGCTCAGAGTTGGGCGAATAGTGTTACGTCTATGGCTTGTCGGTCACCGCCATCAGTTTTTACGCTCCGGATTCTCTCTTGAACCGTAAAATCAAGGCAATGTTTTTCAGCCCATTCTGTCAGCTGGGATTCTGAAACCAGCACCGCCGCACTTGGTGGTCCACCGTAGCCATCTACAAGATTTCTTGCTCCATGCCAAACCCCGAAAATAACGCCCGAACATTGCTGCACCAGCAGGTTATCCAGCGCTTTTTCTAGATCTGTCCACGGCAGTTGGAGGTAAGCCACGACGCTAAGGGTCGGTTCAGTCAACAGTTTTGCGCTAGTGGCATCTGCCAGGTTTGAAGTAACTAGCTCAGTGAGACCTGCTTTATTTGCCCGATCGGCAAACTTCTCAAGCGCTACTTTAGAAAACTCAACGTTCTCCACCTGCCAACCCCTAGTGGCAAACCAAAGAGCATTTCGACCTTCGCCGCCTGCAACGTCAACCATCTTGCCGACTGGCAATCCGGAAAGCTCAGCAACAACAAATTCGTTTGGATCGAGCGACCAGACCGAAGGGCTGCTCGCATAGCGAGCGTCCCAACCCAGAGCTGCCTCGGAACACATCAGTTAGTTATTACCTCTAGGTCGAGCTGGGTAGAGGCGTTACCGACCGAACCACCGTTGATTAGCTGACCGGTGAAACCTGCATCTCTCATGAAATCGATGGCCTGGCCAGCACGATTGCCACTGCGGCAATAGATGTAGTAATCCTCTGCTGGATTCAGCATCGAAAGTTCGTTCGCAAAATTTTCATCGGCGATACCAATTCGAATTGCACCCTCCAGGTGCCCAGAATTCCACTCTTCCAATGTCCGCACGTCAATAATCTCGGCGTAACTGGTAGCATCAAGCTTTTCGGTTGAGCAGGCAGTCAAGGATGTGAGCGCAAATACCGCGATCAGGGCCGCCACCACGAATTTCATGACCTTCAATTTGGCTCCTCTCAAGATACCCCCTAGGGTATGTTATAAAGTCGGAGTAGTCAAGTTGATAGGAGCAGAGTTTGGACATTCCAAAAGATGACCTCGATGCAGTAAAAAATAGGCTTTCTCGGGCACAGGGGCAACTCGGGGGCATAATTCGCATGGTCGAAGATGGCCGTGAGTGCACTGACGTGCTGACGCAGCTTGCAGCAGCTCAGGCTGCGATATCACGCGCGGCCTTTGCGCTAATCGCCTCAGGAATGGCAAACTGCGAACAGGGTGACTCGGGCCAAGCTGACCGCGCAAAATTGGAGAAAGCTTTTCTCTCGCTCAGCTAGCGAAGGAAGCACTTAAAGGAAGGAACAGGCGATGGCAAACGAAGTGACAATCAATGAATTAGAGCAAGCAATAAAAGAAGGTGCATTCGTGCTGGATGTTCGAGAGGGATGGGAGTTCGAGAACGGACACGTGCCAAATGCTCACCACATCCCACTGAATGATGTCCCAGATCGGCTCGCGGAACTGCCAAAAGAAGCCAGCATCTGGGTAATTTGCCAGTCCGGTGGACGCTCGATGACTGCTGCTAACTATTTGGAAACCGAAAGCTTCACTGCTATCTCCGTTGCCGGCGGAACTGGCGGCTGGATTGTTGATGGAAAAGATGTTTCGATGGAGGCAAGCGCCTAGTGGGAGTATTTGATTTTTTCAAAAGGAAATACCAGACAGTTTCCGCCGTTAAGGCCAAGGAAACCCAGGACACTGGCGCATTTCTGATAGACGTTCGTGAGACCGATGAGTATCGCTCTGGCCATGCCCCGGGAGCACAGCATATTGCGGTGGGTCAAATAGCTCATCGCTTGAAGGACATCCCGCAGGAACGCGAAATCATCGTTATCTGCCAGTCCGGAATGCGAAGCCAGCGTGCCGCTGGGGTCCTTGCAAGTAACGGCTACAAAGTTTTGAACGTATCGGGCGGAATGATTGGCTGGCAGCGAGCCGGCCTGAGGGTTGTGAAGTAATTGAAGGTATTGATTGTCGGCGGTGTTGCGGGAGGAATGTCCAGCGCAACTAGGTTGCGAAGGCTCCAAGAAGATGCTGAGATCATCGTGTTCGAGCAGGGCCCAAATGTCTCTTACGCCAACTGCGGTCTTCCGTACCATATTGGAGAGGTAATCGAGGCCGAAGACGATCTGTTACTACAGACCCCGCAGTCACTCAAAGAGCGCTTCAATCTAGACGTCAGGGTTCGAAACCGAGTCACAAAGATAAACCCGGGAGAAAAAACTGTCGAGGTGACCAACCTTGAAACTGACACTTCCTACACCGAGAGCTACGACGCACTCGTGCTTGCAACCGGAGCAGTCCCCCGTATGGTTCCGATCCCTGGACTTGAGCGCGCGCACGTACTAAAAGATGTTCAAGACGCAGTCGCAATCAAGGCACTGGTCGACGGCAAAAAGATTCGTTCGGCTGCCATAATCGGCGCTGGTTTCATCGGCGTGGAGCTTGCAGAAAACCTGCAGCGCCGCGGTATCGAGACCACGATTGTGGAATTCCGGGACAACATCTTGCCGCAGTTTGACTCAGAGATGATCGAACCGATGCAGAAACTCCTTACGGATAACGGCATCAAGCTGGCGCTCAGCTCAGAAACTGAAGAAGTCCTAGAAAACACCTTGCTGCTAAAAGATGGCCAAGTCATTCCAGCAGACCTAGTTGTCGCCTCCATTGGGGTCGTCGCTGACAACGCACTGGCCATGGATGCAGGCCTTGAAATAGGCGCGGCCGGTGGCATAAAAGTCGATGAACAGATGCGAACTTCGAATAAAGATATTTATGCCGTTGGTGACGTGGCGGAAAAGATGAGTGCACTTTCTGGGCAAAGCCAGATGATTTGGCTGGCGAATCTCGCCAATCGCCACGGGCGCCTAGTTGCTGATGTGATTTCTGGTGAAAAAGTAGCGGCAAGACCTTCGATTGGAACTGGAATCATCGGGGCCTACGGAATGGCTGCCGCACTTACCGGACTTACCGAGGCTCTGGCTCAACGAATGAGTGTTGACCACACCGTTATTCACTTGCACCCGGGTAGCCATGCCGGCTACTTCCCCGGAGCCGAGCAAATTTCCCTAAAGGTTCTGTTTGATCCAAAAACGGGAAAGTTGCTTGGCGCGCAAGGAATTGGCCTTGATGGAATTGACAAACGAATCGATGTCATTGCGACCGCAATCTACGCCGGCCTGACCATCGATGATTTGATGAACCTAGAACTTGCCTATGCCCCAGAATTCGGCTCGGCAAAGGATGCGATCAACCAAACCGGTTACGTTGGAAACAACGTTCGCGATGGCAAGACGCCGACAATTCAGTGGCACGAAGTTCAGAATGCTCAGGCTCAAGGAGCAGTCGTCGTGGATGTCCGCACCTCGGATGTGTATGAAGCAGGCAACATCCCGGGAACCACGCTGATGCCTGTGGATAGCCTTCGCGATCACATCACTGAACTAGTGGGCAAAGATGTGATTGTGACTTGTGCCGTTGGCCAGCGCGGTCACACCGCCACCCAGATTCTGCGAAGCCACAACATAAAGGTTAGAAACCTAGACGGTGGTTACACCACTTGGCGCTCGGGAATGGACGCCAGAGAGCGTGCTCAGAAGTAGCTGGCTGGCTTAAGTAACTCAGTAGGCCTCGGTAATAGCAATGGCCTGCACCAAGTCTGCATCAATTTCGCTGCGGAGCTTCTCTAGAATCTCCGCTTCAACTGGGGAGTCAACGGTCACGACCGAGAGCGCTTTGCCGCCCTCCTGCTGGCGAGCAATAGTCATCGCAGCAATATTGATGCCGGCTTCATCAAAGGCTTTCCCATAGACCGCAACAATTCCTGGACGGTCTTGGTAGATCATGACCACAAAGTTATCGGCCATTGCTAATTCAACGTCGTAGCCGTTTATTGAAACCAGCTTTTGCTGGTGCTTTGGCCCGATCACAGTTCCACCGGCCGAAACCGAGGTTCCATCGGAAAGAACTGCTTTCATGGTTGTCACGTTTCGGTATTCATCCGAAACTGAGTCCTGAGTTAGTCGAACCTCGACTCCACGCTGTTCAGCCATCAACGGGGCGTTGACGTAGGAGACTTGCTCGGTGACCATGGTCTGGAACAAGCCCTTTAGGGCCGCCAGCTTCAAAACCGTGACATCGTGCGCTGCAATCTCGCCTCTGGCTTCAAACTCCACAGAAACTATTGAGGTGTGGGCGAGGCCCGCAATGATCATTCCAAGCTTTTCGGCTAGCGCAATACCCGGCTTAACAGAAGCATCAATCACGCCACCCGCGACGTTGACTGCGTCCGGAACCAGGTCGCCCGCAAGGGCAAGACGGACCGAACGTGCCACCGAAATGCCGGCTTTTTCCTGAGCTTCATCGGTGGATGCGCCAAGGTGCGGGGTGACCAAAATGTTGTCAAGAGTTAGAAGTGGTGAGCCAATCGGCGGCTCATTAACAAATACGTCTAGCCCAGCGCCGGCGATCTGATTGGACCTTAGGGCTTCATACAATGCTGTCTCGTCGATAATGCCACCGCGTGAGCAGTTCACGATGCGCAAGTTGGGCTTTGCCATTGCGAACTCATTTGTTGAAATCAGGCCGGTTGTTTCAGCTGTCCTTGGAATGTGAATAGTGATGTAGTCCGAGCGCTTCATTAGCGACTCGATGTCGCACAGCTCAACACCGATTTGCTCGGCTCTTGCCTGAGTCACATACGGATCATAACCAATCAAGTTCACTCCAAAGCCGGCCAAACGCTGAGCCATCAAGGTGCCGATGCGGCCAAGGCCGATAATGCCAATCGTCTTTTCGTAAAGCTCGACGCCGGTGAATTGGCTTCGCTTCCAGAGACCCTGCTTCAATGAAGCGTTGCCATCCGGAATGTGCCTAGAAAGAGCCAGGATCTGACCAATGGCTAGTTCAGCCGCAGAAATAATGTTTGAGGTTGGGGCGTTGACGACCATCACTCCGGCGTTTGTGGCAGCCTTTATGTCTACGTTGTCGAGACCCACACCAGCACGCGCAATTACCTTGAGCTTGGGAGCTGCAGCCATAGCCTCAGCATCCATTTTGGTGGCAGAGCGAATCAGAATCGCATTGGCCTCGGCAAGTGCTGGCAACAGCGCTGAGCGATTAGCGCCATCAACGTTTCGAACTTCAAAATCCGGGCCCAGAGCTTCAAGTGTGGCGGGCGAAAGCTCTTCGGCAATGAGAACAATTGGCTTTGGCAATGGCTGACCTAACGGTTGGGTCGACAGCGACGGGATTTACCCAAGTCTAACGCGTTATTTTTAATGGTTACTAACGTGCGCAGTGGCAGCGCTCTGAATCCGAAACACCAGCTAGCGCTTCTTCAACGTGCTCTCCGCAACCTTCCCAGGTTGGCTTTTGGCAGCTTGCACACACAACCTTTGAACACATGATGTGATCCTTTCTCTTTACCTCTAATTACCGTCGCAATTTTTGCATAATTAGTAAAGATGCATGCAAAAACCCCCCGAGATTTACTTCAATTCTCGAGGGGTTTATCGCAAATAATCTAGCGGGCGACGTTACCGTCCTGGTAGTCGTCATCGTTCTTGATCCAGCTGAATAGCTTGCGCAGTTCGCGACCAGTTGCTTCGATTGAGTGAGCCTCGCCCTTGGCACGCAGCGTCTTGAACTCTGGTGCACCGGCATCCTGATCATCGATGTAGCGCTTCGCAAATGCACCATTCTGAATGTCAGTTAGGACTGCCTTCATGTTGTCCTTGACCGATGGGTCAATAACCCGTGGGCCCGAAACGTAGTCGCCGTACTCGGCAGTGTCAGACACGCTCCAACGCTGCTTGGCGATGCCGCCCTCATACATCAAGTCAACAATTAGCTTTAGTTCGTGAAGCACCTCGAAGTAGGCAATCTCAGGCTGGTAACCAGCTTCAACCAGGGTCTCAAAGCCGTACATCACAAGCTGTGATGCGCCGCCGCAGAGAACTGCCTGCTCGCCGAATAGATCAGTTTCTGTCTCTTCGGTAAAAGTAGTTTGGATTGTTCCTGCTCGAGTGCCGCCAATTGCAGAAGAGTAAGAAAGACCAAGTGCCATTGCGTTGCCAGTGGCATCCTGCTCAACAGCAATCAGGTTTGGAACGCCCTTGCCGGCAACATACTCGCGGCGAACCAAGTGGCCTGGACCCTTAGGTGCCACAAGGAATACATCGATGTCTGCTGGCGGCTGAATCTGGCCATAGCGAATAGCAAAGCCGTGACCAAACACCAGAGCGTCTCCGGCTTCTAGGTTCGGCTCAATATCAGTCTTGAAAAGATCGCGTTGCTTTGGGTCTGGCGCAAGCACGACAATTACATTTGCCCACTTGACCGCTTCGCCCGGGGTTAGAACCGTTAGGCCCTGCTCGGTTGCCTTGGAGATTGACTTGGAGCCCTCCAAAAGGCCGACTACGACCTCAACGCCGGAGTCCTTCAGGTTCAGCGCGTGAGCGTGGCCCTGTGAGCCAAAGCCCAGAACAGCTACCTTGCGACCCTGAATGATGCTGATGTCTGCGTCTTTGTCGTAGAAAATCTCTGCCAATTTATTTGTTCTCCTTAATTACTGTTTATTAAACCTTAGCGAAGCACTTTTTCGCTCATTGACTTAGATCCTCGCGATACAGCGATCGCGCCTGACTGAACCAATTCTTTTATGCCAAATGGCTCCAAGACCTTCAAGAAGGCCTGGCACTTAGCGGAGTCTCCGGTGACTTCGATGACGACAGAGTCGCTGACAACGTCAATGACTCTAGCCCTAAACAAAGTTACCGCCTCTAAAACTTGAGACCTAGTCGAAGAGTCAGTTCTTACCTTGACCAGCATGTGGTCTCTTGCAACTGATGCATCATTTTCTAGCTCGGCAATTTTCAGAACGTTTATTAGCTTGTTGAGCTGCTTTGTAACCTGCTCAAGTGGCTGGCCATCCAGGCTGACCACGACGGTCATTCTGGAAACGCCCTCGACCTCGGTGGTGCCAACGGCAAGCGACTCAATGTTGAAGCCTCGTCTCGCGAACAGTGCCGCAACTCGGGTAAGAATTCCTGGCTTATTTTCAACCAGTAGTGAAAGTACATGCTGAGTTGACATTACTCATCACCGTCCCAGATAGGCGCCGCATCTCGGGCATACTGCACTGCATCGTTTGAAATTCCTGTTGGAACCATTGGCCAAACCATAGCGTCTCTTCCAACTATGAAATCGATTACCACTGGTCGGTCGTTGGTTTCCATCGCAAGCTTGATGGCAGCATCAACCTCTTCGATTTTCTCGACCCTGATTGCTAGGCAACCATAGGCCTCCGATAGCTTTACAAAATCCGGCACCATGACTGTGTCGGTTCCGGTGTTCAAGTCGGTATTTGAGTAGCGAGAGTTGTAGAACAAGGTCTGCCACTGTCTCACCATTCCAAGTGAAGAGTTGTTAATGATTGCAACCTTGATCGGGATGTTGTTGAGTGTGCAGGTTGCAAGCTCCTGATTGGTCATCTGGAAACAGCCGTCGCCGTCTATTGCCCAAACCAAGCGCTCAGGCTGCGCAACCTTGGCACCCATGGCCGCTGGGACGGCGTAGCCCATGGTTCCAGAACCTCCAGAATTTAGCCAAGAATTAGGTCGCTCATATTTGATGTACTGAGCTGACCACATCTGGTGCTGGCCTACTCCCGCTGCAAAAACAGCCTCCGGTCCGGACATCTCACCGATTCGCTGAATGACATACTGCGGAGAAAGCTTTCCATCGTCGGTTTCGCTGTAGCCAAGTGGGTAGCGCTCCTTGAGGCCATTTAGGAAAACCCACCAGTCTTCATAGTCCGGTTTTGCGCTCTTCATCTGGGCCTGCAGTTCGGCAATAAGCATCGAAATCACAACTTTGGCGTCGCCCACTATTGGCACGTCCGCGTGACGAATCTTGCCGATTTCCGCAGGGTCAATGTCAACATGGATGACTTTGGCACCCTTTGCAAAGCTCTTTACGTCGCCGGTGACCCTGTCGTCGAACCGGGCACCAAGAGTGATCAACAGATCTGACTTCTGCAAGGCGGTTACCGCGGGCACCGTGCCGTGCATGCCCGGCATACCCAGCTGCTGCGGGTGCGAGTCGGGGAAAGCGCCCCTCGCCATCAAGGTTGTGGTTACTGGCGCGTGTAGCAACTCAGCAAGTGTAAGAAGTTCCTTATTTGCTCCGGCTCGAATAACTCCACCGCCGACATAAAGGATTGGCTTGTGAGACTTGAGTATCATTTCGGCAGCTGCCTGAACCTGCTTGCCGTGCGGGTCCGTGATCGGCTTGAAGCCCGGAAGGTCAACCTTCGGTGGCCAAGAGAATTCAAATTTTGCGTTTTGAGCATCCTTGGCAAAGTCAATCAGAACCGGTCCTGGCCTGCCGGTGGTCGCGATCTCGTATGCAGCCGCAGTGACACCTGGGATGTCCTCGGCACGAGTGACCAAGAAGCTGTGCTTGGTAATCGGCATTGTTATTCCAACAATGTCCGCCTCCTGGAAGGCATCAGTCCCAATAGCAAAAGAGTTCACCTGACCTGTTATTGCGAGCATTGGCACGGAGTCCATGTGAGCATCACCGATGGCCGTTACTAAGTTGGTAGCTCCTGGGCCACTTGTGGCAATGCAAACTCCGAGCTTGCCGCTGGCTGCTGCATACCCTTCGGCAGCGTGACCGGCACCCTGCTCGTGCCTAACCAGAATGTGACGAAGCTTTGTGGAGTCCATAAGCGGATCGTAGGTGGGCAAAATTGCGCCTCCGGGCAAGCCAAAGACTGTGTCCACTCCAAGAAGCTCGAGCGAACGAATTAGTGCTTGCGCCCCAGTTAGGGTCTCGGTTGCCATGGTGTCCTTTTCAACTCAATAATTAGCCGCAGTACGCGCCCTCGGAAGCCGAGTGCACGAGCTTAGAAAATTTAGCTAGCACACCGCGGGTGTATCGCGGTGGCAATGGCTGCCAGTCTTTACGACGCTCAGCCAGCTCTACTTCGCTGACCAGTAAATCAAGCGAACGAGCCGCAATGTCGACTCGAATCAAGTCTCCATCGCGAACCAGAGAAATAGGTCCACCTTCGGTGGCCTCTGGTGATATGTGGCCGATACACAGTCCGGTTGTGCCGCCTGAGAATCGACCATCAGTCAATAGTAGAACATCTTTGCCTAATCCCGCACCCTTAATTGCGCCGGTTATTGCCAACATCTCTCGCATACCCGGTCCACCCTTGGGCCCTTCGTGACGAATAACAACAACGTCACCGGCAACGATTTTGCCCTCGGATAGCGCCTCCATGGCAGCACCCTCACGCTCGAAGACTCTTGCGGGTCCCTCAAAGTTCTCCAGATCAAAACCTGCGGTCTTCACCACAGCTCCATCTGGAGCAATTGAGCCGTGCAGGATACTGATGCCACCAGTCTTGTGAATTGGGTTATTCATCGCGCGGATGATCTTGCCGTCTGGGTCCGGTGGCGAGATGTCGGCTAGGTTCTCCGCCATTGTCTTGCCGGTTACGGTCATGACATCTCCGTGAAGAAGGCCCGCATCCAGCAATGCCTTCATGACAACTGGAACACCGCCAACGCGGTCAACATCGTTCATGACGAATTGACCAAATGGCTTGAGGTCACCCAGGTGAGGAACCTTGTCAGCAATCGGATTGAAATCGGAAAGCTGAAGATCAACCTCTGCCTCACGAGCTATTGCCAACAGGTGTAGCACAGCATTTGTTGAACCTCCGAAGGCCATCAGAACCGCAATCGCATTCTCAAAAGCCTTCTTGGTCATAATCTGGCGGGCTGTGATGCCCTTATCAATCAGGTTCACCACGGCCTCACCGGAGCGATGAGCCCAAATGTCGCGCCTACGGTCCGCAGACGGTGGCGCAGCCGAGCCAGGAAGGCTCATGCCGAGGGCTTCACCAATGGAGGCCATCGTGTTGGCGGTGTACATACCGCCACAAGCGCCTTCTCCTGGGCAAATCGCGCGTTCTATGCGGGATAGGTCCTCTTCGCTCATTTTGCCCGCCTTGCAGGCACCAACAGCCTCGAAGGCGTCAATGATTGTTACCTGCTTCTCGGTGCCGTCAGTTAGCTTTACCCAACCCGGCGCAATCGACCCTGCGTATAAAAATACTGATGCAAGATCCAGTCTGGCCGCAGCCATTAACATTCCAGGCAATGACTTATCGCAGCCAGCAAGCAGCACCGAGCCATCAAGCCTTTCGGCCTGCATCACGGTCTCGACCGAGTCCGCAATCACCTCGCGGGAAACGAGTGAAAAGTGCATACCCTCGTGGCCCATGGAGATTCCGTCTGAGACAGAAATAGTTCCGAATTCCAGAGGAAAGCCGTTGGCCTGACGGACGCCAACCTTGGCGGCATCTGCCAGCCGATCAAGAGAAAGGTTGCAGGGAGTTACTTCGCTCCAAGAAGAAGCGACGCCGATTTGAGGTTTCACCCAGTCAGCATCGCCCATGCCCACTGCTCTGAGCATTCCGCGGGCAGGTGCTCGCTCAATTCCATCGGTTACATCATGGCTTCTTGGCTTCATGTGATTCGTCATGGGTTAATCTTACGATTTATATCGCGATAGCCTGTTGGTGTGGAAAATCAAGACGCTACAAAAGCCCCGACCGGTCTGGCGCTTTACAATCAAGCCGCCCACCGCGCCAGCAAAGAGGTCATTTATTCTTACTCAACCTCTTTTGGCATGGCAACAAGGGTTCTTAGCAAGAATCTGCGCGAACACGTGGAGAATATCTACGCCCTAGTTCGAGTGGCCGATGAAATTGTTGACGGTTGTGCTGCCCAAGCCTCAGAATTATCCGAAGGCTTTGACCCCGGTATTTTACTAACTGACTTTGAAAACGAAACATACCTGGCCCTGACCCGTGGCTTCAGCACCAACTTGGTTATTCATGCCTTTGCTCTAACCGCCAGAGAAGTCGGCATCAAAAAAGACATCATCGAGCCGTTCTTTTATTCGATGAGGCAAGATCTGACCGAGACAATCCACGACCAGGATTCGTTCGAAACCTACGTTTATGGCAGTGCAGAGGTTGTCGGGCTGATGTGTCTGGCGGCATTTGTTCATGGCAAGAATTACACCCCAGGAGAAAAGCTACTTTTACTCAAAGGGGCTCGTGCTCTCGGTGCTGCTTTCCAAAAAGTGAACTTCCTACGGGACCTTGCGGCCGACTTTGACAAGCTTGGACGCAGCTATTTTCCGGGAGTAGATATAAAAACTTTCGACGAAACCACCAAGGCCAAGCTGGTCAAGGACATAGAAAACGACTTACAGGTTTCCGCCCTATCACTGCCGTTACTGGAGTCGTCGGCCAGAAGAGCGGTAACAGCAGCTCAGTTTTTGTTTCAGGAGCTCAACGAAAAAATTTCTAAAACTCCCGCTGAGGAACTAATTCACACCCGTATCTCTGTTAACAATCTTCGGAAGCTATTCGTGCTTGCCAAAGCCCTATTAGGAGTTAAGCCTTGAGTAATAAAACTGCCGTTGTTGTTGGTGGAGGAATCGCAGGTCTTGCGAGCGCTGCACTGCTTGCCAAATCCGGAATGAAGGTTCAACTTTTTGAGGCAAACGCTACCTTGGGTGGTCGAGCCGATGTCTGGGAAAAAGACGGCTTCCGCTTTGACATGGGGCCAAGCTGGTATTTGATGCCGGATGCCTTCGAGCAGTTTTTCAAGCTAATGGGAACCTCGGCGAAGGAGCAGCTCGATCTGGTGCGGCTCAACCCGGCCTACCAGACCAGGAATGAAGGCTTGGACGATGCACTTTTGATGCCAGACAATGTCGAGGGCATCAAAGAGCTCTTCGATTCGATTGAGCCAGGTTCTGGCGAAGGTCTCCAGCGCTACTTAGATAGTGCAGAAGATGCCTACGATCTGTCGATCAAGCACTTTTTGTACACAAATTTCCAGGATGCTAGAAGCTTTGTGCAGCCAGAGGTGGTTGCAAGACTTGGTCGATTTATGAAGCTCCTAGTAAAGCCGCTCTATTCATTCTCGGGAGAATACGTGAAAGACGAGCGCCTGAAGAAAATGCTGAATTTCCCGGCAGTGTTTTTGGGGGCGTCTCCATATGACACCCCGAGCATGTATCACCTGATGACACACGTGGACATGAACCAAGGAGTCTTTTACCCACAGGGCGGGCTGCACAGCGTTATCGAGGCAATAACAAAACTTGCAAAGCAATACGGTGTCGAGATTCACACCAACTCTCCGGTTTCGAAAATCTTGACCGATGGCAACAAAGCAATTGGTGTTGAAGTTGGTTCTTCTGAGTATTTGGCCGACGTGGTTGTAGCGAGCGCCGACCTGCATCACGTTGAGACTAAGTTGCTTGAAAGAAAGCATCAGACTTACCCGCAAAAATTCTGGGACAAGAAAGTTCCTGGCCCCTCGGCAATGCTCATCTACTTAGGCGTCAAGGGCAAGATTGATCAGCTTGACCACCACACTCTTCTGTATACCAAGGACTGGAGCAGTAACTTCTCCGAGGTGTTCAGAAAGGCTGACGGCAAAAGCCGAGTGCCATCACCGGCATCGCTTTACATCTGTAACCCATCTACGTCAGACGCATCGGTTGCCCCAAAGGGCCACGAGAACCTGTTTGTGCTAGTTCCCATCGCTCCAGACCCAGTAATCGGGCGAGGCGGCATTGAACGAAGTGGCGATGAGGGCTTTGAAGCCGAGGCTGACAAGATAATCGACCAGATTGCCGATTGGTGCGACATCCCAGATCTTCACGAGCGCATCGTAGTTCGACGCACCATGGGGCCTGGCAACTTTGAATCAGATTTCAACGCCTGGAGCGGCACCGCACTTGGCATGGCTCACACTCTGACCCAGAGCGCATTCTTTAGGCCTAAAAACTACTCGAAGAAACTAAAGAATCTGTTCTACACCGGCCACAACACCATTCCGGGCATCGGGCTACCGATGTGCCTGATTGGTGCCGAGTTGGTTTATAAGCACCTAACAAACGACCGCAGTTCCGGGCCAATCGATAAGGAGCTTACCGAGGTTCAAAGGTGGAAAGGCATTAGTTGATCGATGCACTAACCCCTTTTACCTATCTAGCAGCTCTTATTTTTTCAATCGCCGGTCTTTATCTTCTTGACCGACGGCACAAGCTAGCATTCGCGTCCTCCCCTAGGGCCGCAGGGCTCTCAATTGCTATTGCAGTTGCCCTGTTTTTGGTGTGGGACTTAATCGGAATAGCTCTTGGCATCTTCTTTCGCGGTGATACCGCTAATCTTTCAGGTTTACTGCTGGCACCAGAGCTGCCACTTGAAGAACTCTTTTTCCTGATCTTGCTCAGCTATAACGCACTGCTTGTCTACTTAGGTTTCGCAAGGTGGCTGAAAAAATGACCTATCTTTTCTTGACAGTGACCGTCCTGTCCCTATTGGCCCTCTACGCATTCTTGATGCGCCACTGGCTTGTCAAAAAACCACTGGTGGGAACGGCCGCCGTGATGCTGACACTCACTGCTATCTTTGACAACGTGATAATTGGAACTGGAATTGTGGCCTATGACGCCGAAAAAATCTCGGGGCTAAAAATAGGCATTGCCCCAATTGAGGACTTCGCTTACACGGTTCTAGCTATCGTCCTGGTGCCGTCGCTGTTCAACTTTTTCAGGACCAAGCTTTGAAACTAGTTTCCAGGCTGGTGGTTTCTTCTAGGCCAATTTCTTGGATTAACACGAGCTTCCCGTTCGCAGTTGCCTATTTTCTCAGCACCGAAAAAGTCGATCTCACCTTGATTGTCGGTGCGGTTTTCTTCCTAATCCCCTACAACTTGCTGATGTATGGGGTGAACGACGTTTTTGACTACGAGTCCGACCTGACGAACCCAAGAAAAGGCGGCGTAGAAGGCGCTCTACTGGAACCCAAATACCACGCAACAACCCTTTGGGTGTCCTCTAGTCTTGCCGCACCATTTGTGATCTATCTGCTTCTAGTCGGCAATCTGCTTTCGGGGGCAATATTGCTCGTCGTGCTGTTTGCGGTCGTGGCGTACTCGGCCAAACACCTGCGCTTCAAAGAGGTTCCGGTGCTGGACTCTTTCACATCGGCCCTGCACTTTATTGGACCCATGCTTTTCGGTCTTGCGCTTGCTGGAACCAGCCTGACGGGGTCAGTCGTAATAAAGGCTACAGTTGCTTTCTTGCTCTGGGGCATTGCCTCCCACGCCTTTGGCGCCGTTCAGGACATGAGGGCAGATAAAGATGCGAACATCGCGTCGATCGCTACTTTTTTTGGAGCCAACCGGACGGTTAAGCTGGCGTTCGTGACCTATCTTGCTGCCGCACTGGTGCTGGTTGGACTACCGGGTAGATTTCAGTTCGCAGCCTTAGCTGCACTGCCTTATTTGTTAGTCACTGCGAGAGAATTTGGGATCACAGACGAGACCTGTGAGACCGCCAATAGGGGTTGGAAGAAATTCATATGGCTGAACTTTTTCGCAGGGGCAATCATCTCGTCACTGCTGATTGGTCCAAGCTAGCGAGCTCTCCAACCAATTAGGTGTGATCTAGAAAAACTAGGTGCGCAGAGCTTGCAACTAAGCGCGGCAGTCGGCTTCCGCATTCGATAGTGCTTATGTCCTGCCCCACACTCCCCCACATATTTAGCACTTGATTTAGCTATCTCAGCACCGTCTAGCTTTTCGTGACGGTAGCCAAGTAAGGAGGCTTTTTGTTTCCACTGTGCACCGTGACCGATGGATCTGCCGACCAAAGCGTGTGCTACTTCGTGAAGCAAAACCTGCTGAACTTGATCTAAGTCTGCAGTTGCCGCAAAGTGCTTGCTCAAAGTGATTCGCTTCTGGGTGTAGTCGCACTGCCCGGCTCTTCTAATTGCGCGGTCAAAACCAAACGAATAATTGATCAGCCCATGGGTCTGAAATAGCCCGGCCGCCATGGCTTCAATTTGAGCATGCGTTGCCAAGTTAGTGCGTATTTCTGGGAGGGTCATGCTTTTGGCTTTAACCCTCACACAGCTCACTGATGCGCCTGACGGCCTCGGTAATGCGAGGCTTGGAGCTTGCAAAATTGAACCGGATAAACCCCTGAAAGTCGTCTTCGGGACTGTGGTCAGGGCCAGCGTTGACCGAAACCTTAGCTTCGCTCAAGATGGTCTTCGCCAAATCAGAGATTCGGTAAGCCTCGAGATCGATCCAGGCCAGATAAGTAGCTTCCATCTGGAACATCTTTGCCCGCGGCAGCATGGTGGCCACCTCATGCCGCAAATGCTCCAGGTTCTCCTGAAGAGTGTTCACGGTTTCATCAAGCCACGGGGTGCAGGATTCGTAGGCTGCAGCCATGGCATGCGCGCCAAGAATCGAGGATCGCCACTGCATCGCATCTGGCAAGCTAGCAAGCCTTTTTCTAACCTGATCGGACTGGGTGATTAGAAAACCCGCCTTTAGTCCTGCGGTGTTCCAGGCCTTGGAGCTGGAAGTTATCGTAACCCCGGTCTCAATAGCGTGCTGACCCAGCGACAAATACGGCGTGAACGGGCCCCAGCTAAGCGGTGCGTGGATCTCATCGGAAATCACCAACACGTCGAATTCTTGCGCCATCATCGAGATTTCGGTGAGCTCTTGAGCAGTGTGAATTCGACCCACGGGGTTTTGTGGCGAGCAAAGTAGATAAACCTTCACTCCCTTTTCAAACTGTTCCCGAATAGCCGCTAAGTCTAATTTCCAGGTATCACCCTCTAGCTGGAGTGGTACATCCATCGGTTCACACTGTGCTTCTTTCAGCCAACCAAAGAAAGCCGCATAGACCGGAGAATTTATGAGGACCTTTTCGCCCGGAGTGGTGACCGCTTTTAGAATCTCAACCGCGGCAACGCCAACATCGGTGGCGAGCTTTATGCCGCCAGGTTCTATCTTCCAGCCCCAGCGGTTTAGTGCAAACTCTTCAAAAACAGGACCAATTTCAGGAAACGGGCCTTGATAACCAAGGTCGGAATTGGCAACCATTTGGCTTAGCCGGTCTCGAATCGGCTTTGCTACATCGAAGTCCATCTCCGCCACATGCATGGGCAGAACTTCTTCCGGATACCTACGCCACTTAGAGCTCGATCGGTTGGCAAAATTGCTAAAACTATTTGGGTCTTGCATGCCTTGATTATGCCCTAGGTTATGGCCTCCCCGCTCATTGAAGAAACTAGAAACCAAGCAGCAAGTAACCAGCTATCGAAAACATCACAACTGCGATCAGCGAATCAAGAATTCGCCAGAACCTCAAGGATGAGACAAAGGGTGCCAGCAGCCTGGCGAAATAACCCAAGCTAAAGAACCAGACAAAGCTTCCGATGCTCGCACCTAACCAAAACCACCATCTATCGGTCGCGAATTGGTTTCCGATTGAGCCAAGAAGAATGACCGTGTCTATGTAGACGTGAGGGTTCAAAAAAGTAAGAGTAGCCGCAGTCCCGATTGCCTTTGCCACGCCGGATTTAGCCTGCCCGCTTGCTTCTAGGATGCTGGGGCTGACGGCCCGCCGAATCGAGCCAATTCCAAACCAGACCAAATACGCAGCTCCCGCAAAGCGCAACACCAGCAATACCGCCGGGAGCGATTCGATCACTGCCCCTAGGCCCAAAATTCCAGTACCGATCAAAACCGCGTCCGCCACTGCACAAAAAAGCACAACGGCCAAAAGATTCTGTCGCTTCAAGCCCTGCCGAAGAACGAAGGCATTCTGGGCACCGATGGCAATAATCAAAGCCAAGCCGCTTGCGAATCCAGTTGTGATTGCTAGCACGGGGACCCTAACTAAGAAATTGGCACTGTCCGAATCTTGGAAATAAATTGCACGGCAAGCTTATTGAAAATCTCATGAAACTCGAAGCTGGAATCACCGCGCCCGAACTTACGCTTATGAACCAAGATGGTGAAAGCATCTCGCTTTCTGACCACTTTGGTAAGAGCGTAATTGTCTATTTCTATCCCGCAGCATCTACCCCTGGCTGCACCACGCAAGCGTGCGATTTCAGGGACAACATAAACTCCCTAAAATCCGTCGGCTACGCAGTCCTGGGCATTTCTCCGGACAAGCAGAGCAAGCTCAAGAAATTTCAAGAAACTCAAGAGCTGAACTTCGATCTTCTAAGCGATGAGGACAGCGAAGTCCAAAAAGCCTATGGTGCCTATGGTGCGAAGCAAATGTATGGCAAGGAGTACATGGGCACGATTCGCTCAACATTTGTCGTTGACCCGGCTGGAAAGATTAGTCACGCTTTCTATAACGTCAAAGCCAAGGGCCACATCGAATTCCTAAGAGACCAGATCGGCCTCTAGTTCAGTCGCTAGGGCAGCCCCTACGAGCATGCGCTTTCAGCCCCGAAGGGGCAATAAGACCCCGATTGCGATGAACACTCCGCCGAAGACTCGATTAAAGTTCTTGCCCGCACGCACTAGTAGCGGCTTTATTCGATCCGCCAAGGTTGCGACCGTGAGTTCATAAACGAATTCGATAACGATAAAGGTCAATGCCATTATCAAAAACTGAGTCAGCAGTGACTCTCGTGGGTTCACGAACTGCGGCAGAAATGCCACGAAAAACAAGATGCCCTTTGGGTTACTAATGGCCGAAAAAAGCCCTTGCCCAAAAAGAATCCTGAATTTGGCAGAAACTGCATTTTGAGATCTTGAAATATCTATCGGTTCTGATCGAACAAGTTGAATGCCGAGCCAAACTAAATAAGCTCCGCCGAGCCACTTCATGATGACCAACAGACCCGCCCAGTTGGCAAGCAATGCGCCGATTCCAAACATCGAAAGACCAATGACCAAACCAAAACCCAGAGACCCTCCGGTGATGGTTGCAAGGGTCTTTCTGGTGCCGTGCAAAGCCCCGTGAGTTAGCGCCAAAAGACCATTTGGTCCTGGCGTTAGTGAAAGCCCAATTGCCGCAAGCGCGTAGAGCGACCAAGTTTGCCATGTCATGGCTAAATAGTTGCAGAAGAGCTAGCTATTTATCAAAGCTTTTTCCTCGGGCACGCTACCAAAAAGAGTGTCAGATTTGGTATTGGCAAGACCCGCACCAATCACTAGGGCAGAACCAATAATCACAAGGTTCTTCACAATGTACTGGCCCTCGAGTGTTAGCCCAAACGGAATAACTGTGAAGCAGATCTCAGGAAGTAGAACCAGTGGCAAGAAGGTTCCCGGCATCTGGAACGCCAAGAGAATGAGTCCGACTCTAGTTAGCGACGGAATCAAGAAGGCAACTCCGATGCCAACTTCCCATAGCCCAAGCAGGGGAACAATAACTTCAGGGGTTAGCCAGTAAATGGTTGCTGCGACCAGCTCATAGGCTGGAGATAGCTCGCCAATGGTCTTTAAGGCGCCAAACCAAATAAAGATGATGCCGATGGCGAATCTAAGAAATGGAACGCCGATTCTCGAAAAAAAGTGGATCATGTAGTTATCGAATTGACTAACTAGCTTTGTTGTGAACTCTTTGAATACCATTTTGCTCCCAATCGACGCTCGAAATTGATTATTCATACTTTTGGCCTTGAACTACCAAGCGTCATTGCTGGCAAACCCTCGAATGCGGCCACATAGGTGCCAGCCAAATTCAAGTCCCGGTTGCTCCATTTAGGTAGAGCCCGGGTCGCTAGTTAGCGATTACTGTGAGATTTTTAGACTCACGATGCTTTCTTATGCCCGCTAGCCATAGCAACAACACGGAGGCAGCTATGCCCATTCCCATGGTGGTCAAAATGCCTGCTGTTGGATTTCTCAAAACAATGACTGTTAGGAGGAGCGGACTGAAGGCTCCGACTATTTTCGAGAACATCATGATGTAACCCTGGCGCTGACCAAACTGCTCAGGGCCGAAAAACTCAAGCGGCAAGGTTCCTCTAATAAAAGGATCCAGACCAACTGCAATACCGTGCAGAATCACAAACGGCACCAACGCATCAACACCGAAAACCAAAATCAGGACAACCCCGACCGGATGCGAAAGCATTGAGACTGCAGCGACCCGCATTGGGGTCATCACTTTTCCAAGAGCCACTAGCAAAACTCTTGCCAAGACTTGCGATGGCCCCAAAATAGCCGCAGCAAAAAGTGCAACCGCCATCGATGCCCCGAGCTCTCCAAGCAAGAATGGCAGTGTGGTGTTTACTGAAGCGACCATGAACCCTTCAAGCGCAAACATCACAGCAAAAATAACGATCAACAGATCAAAACGAACGCGAGCCTTTGGCTTCAAAGTTTCATCTTTGCCAGACGCCTCAGGCAAACGCGGTTCCAACCGAGGGATAGTCAGGTTCAGAGGCAGAGCAACCAGTAAATGCGCAAAAGCCCAGACCATCACCGCCGTCTGCCAGCCAAAGTTTTCGCTGACCCAAGCATTTAACGGCCACGAGACAGTCGAAGACAGCCCAACAAAGACAGTGATCCCTGCAATAATTTTGTTTGACTTCTCACCGAAAAAAGTAACTACCGTTGCGAAAGCCGCATCGTAATTGCCCATAGCGGCACCGATACCGATTAGCACCCAGGCAGCAAAGAGCATCTCTATCGAAGTGCTGGCAGCTAAGAGAGTTAGCCCGAGAATGAAGGCGATGTTTCCGAAAGGAAGCACCTTCCTGCCACCCAAACGGTCAATTGCTTTTCCGACCCTGGGGCCCAAGAAAGCCGCTACCAGAAGTGCAACGGTGAACGCCCAGAAGAAAGTTTCAGTGGCAATCCCAAGAGATTTTGATATCGGAACGGCAAGAATTGCAGGCAGATAAAAACCAGAACTCCAGCCAATGAATTGGGATACCCCTAGACGAGCGGTCAGACGGGAGCTGCGTTGCAATTTAGGTCCATTCTTTTGCCTACAGAAAACAGTCAGGCAATGAGTTACTTGAGAGCAACAGTTTACCTTCAGAGCGCCAGTCAGACCCTAAGGCCCAGACTTAATCTTGCTCCAAGAGCCTTACGGTGACTTGTGGCCAAGAATCTTGGAGCAAGTCAGAAGTTAAATCACTCAGTCGTAGCTTTTGATTGCCGGACTCGTCGAAATTGTCTGGAGCTAGCCAAGTTTCAAATGCGGCCTTTGCACTTGGCCACTCGGTGTCCAAAATTGAGAACCAGGCGGTGTCTCGGTTATGGCCCTTGACTGTGGTGGCATGCCGAAACACACCTTCGAAAGACATGCCCAGTCTTGCTGCGGCCTTTATAGAGGGTGCGTTGAGTGCGTTGCACTTCCACTCGTAGCGTCTGTAGCCAAGCTCAAATGCGTTTTTCATCATCAAATACATCGCTTCGGTAGCAAGTGGCTTTCGCTGCATGAGTGCCGAAAAGGTGAGCCAGCCAACCTCGATCGATGAGGCCCTCGGGTCAATCCGAAGATGTGAAGCCACGCCAACGGCCTTGTTGGTCTGGCCGTCGATGATTGCGTAAAACATAGGGTCTTGCTGGCCTTGAACTTTTTGCACCCAGACGCGATATTCATCCACAGATCCAAAAGGCCCATGCGGCATGTAGGTCCAGAGCGAACCCGATGAATCGAGACTAAATGCGTCAAAAAGATCAGCCGCATGGCTGTCGGCATTGAGCTGTTCCAGACTGCAACGGCTACCCGTTAGCACTAAAGTGCCATCTGGCAGTCTGGGTCCAGCCTGATGTTCCACCTCGATGCCAATTGGGTCGCCGTTGGCATTCGGCATTGAATTTATGAGCACGAGATAAGACTACGGAAGTTAGCTTCGAGCTAGGAATTGGTGCCTTGCAAAGACAGAGTAGGAGTAGGAGGAGGGAGGTTATAGCCTCTACCCTGGCAGACAGGATCAGTTGAGAAATAAATTGGCTCTCGAACAGGGAATTTAAAGCCAGTTTTTGAAGTGGTGCACCCCGGACTTGGGTGGGCGATCCACTGATTAGAGTCAGAATCGAAATCTCGCTGCAGCCACTTCAAATAAGACGTTAGGCCATCACTCGCGCTCGTTAGTGCCCAACGCGAACTAGTTTGATTGCGAACATCCCCCAACTTAACCGCTCAACCTAGAGTCTTCGTGTTTTACAGCATTCAAGTAGTCGGGTTAGTCTGGCCTGAGAGGTGTAGCTGAGAATAAGCCCGTATTTCAAGCCGGTGTTTTCCTAATCGAATACCAAGGAGGCTCCAATGAGCCAGCGCAATCAGCATTCAGCATCAGAGCATTCCAGCGAAGATCACGCACGCCATGACAACTCGGCATCAAACGAAAGCCCGTCAGGTTTGTTAAGTCCGACTCAGGCAGACTCTGGGATTCACGGTCACGATGAGAACCAAGACCACAGTTCGCACGCCGACCATAATTCACACCAGGGTCACGGCGATCATGTGGCACGGTTCCGCAAGTTGTTTTGGATCATGCTTGTGATTGCAATCCCTGTGGTTGGGTTCTCCTCAATTTTTGCAAGCACTTTGGGCTATTCACTCGGCGATACGGGAGTGGCTGGATGGATCTCGCCAACTCTTGGCACGGTTATGTACATCTTTGGCGGGGCACCATTTCTGACCGGAGCCCTAGATGAACTTCGCTCTAAACGGCCGGGCATGATGCTGCTAATCGGCTTGGCCATAACCGTCGCATTCCTGGCATCGTGGGGGGCCAGTTTGGGACTATTGGATCGCGCATTGGATTTCTGGTGGGAGCTAGCCTTACTTGTCGTAATTATGTTGCTGGGCCATTGGATTGAAATGAGCTCACTGGCTCAGACAACCTCTGCCCTAGATTCCTTGGCCGCCCTTCTTCCGGATGAGGCTGAGCGAGTAGTTGGCGAACAAACCGAAATTGTTTCACCTTCGGCCTTGGTGCTAGGAGATGTGGTTGTCGTCAGACCCGGCGGTTCAGTTCCAGCTGACGGCAAGATTTTAGAAGGATCGGCCAGCATGGACGAGGCTCTAATCACCGGTGAGTCCAGGCCAGTTAGCCGTGGCCAGGGTGACCAGGTTATCGCCGGCACGGTGGCAACCGATTCTGGACTGAGGGTTGAGATCACGGCAGTTGGTGACGGAACTGCACTTGCAGGCATTCGAAAACTGGTTGCGGAGGCGCAGTCTTCGTCCTCCAGAGCGCAGCGAATAGCAGACCGAGCAGCCGGTTGGCTATTCTGGTTCGCTCTCACCGCTGCAGTTCTAACCGCCATTGCTTGGACAGTACTTGGAATGCCAGATGCGGCAGTAGTCAGGACAATCACGGTTTTGGTCATAGCCTGCCCTCATGCACTTGGGTTAGCGATTCCATTGGTAGTTTCAATTTCCACGGAGAAGGCAGCAAAAGCAGGGGTGCTTATCAAGGACCGCCTGGCTCTAGAAACAATGCGCAAAGTTGACACCGTGTTGTTTGATAAAACCGGCACTCTCACCAAGGGCAGTCCCGTTGTTACCGCTATTGAACCAGCAAGCGGCTTCGAGGAAGAAGAAATCTTGAGACTAGCCGCTGCCGCAGAATCGGACTCCGAGCACCCGCTCGCAAAAGCTATTGTTGGATCCGCCCGCGAGCGCAAATTAGATGTACCGAAATCGAATGACTTTCAAGCATCACCCGCGATAGGCGTCCAGGCAACAGTGTCAAAACGCTTTGTTCAGGTCGGTGGCCCTTACTTGCTGGAGCAAGAGGGGCTCACCGAGCTACTCATTGCAGAAAAATGGCGCGGCGAGGAGGCGGTGATACTGCATGTCCTAGTTGACGGTGTCGTGGCAGGTGCTTTGGCCCTAGCTGATGAAGTTCGCGAGGAGTCTTTGGCCGCAGTCACCGCACTTCAAAAATCGGGAGTGGAAGTCGTCATGATAACCGGCGACGCTGACGCGATTGCCGCTACGGTCGCTAAACAATTGAAGATTGAGCGTTTTTTCTCGGGCGTCAGGCCGGAAGATAAAGCCTCCAAGGTGAAGGAGCTTCAGCAAGAAGGTCGCAAAGTTGCAATGGTTGGCGACGGCGTGAACGACGCACCGGCATTGGCTCAAGCGGACGTGGGGATAGCAATCGGAGCTGGAACAGACGTGGCTATTGCTTCAGCCGGAGTAATACTCGCAAGTAACGACCCGCGCTCAGTGACCTCCGTGATTCAGCTTTCTCAAAAATCATTTCGCAAGATGAAACAAAATCTGTGGTGGGCAGCGGGTTACAACTTGATTTCTGTGCCCTTGGCGGCCGGTGTTTTGGCATCGGTTGGGTTTATCTTGCCAATGTCTGTCGGTGCAGCTCTCATGTCCCTTTCGACAGTCATCGTTGCTCTCAACGCGCAGCTTTTGCGTCGGTTGGACCTCAGCCCGGAGACAGTGACCGGCTAGTAATGCCATCAGGACCTGAGCAATAAGCAAAGATTGAGTCCACAGCTAGCCGCGGCCACAAGCTTAAATGCACAGCCTTTATTGAGAGCGTTTTGGGTTGTGCCCAACGTGTTTCCGATTGCTTGTGAGTAACTCAAAACGCAGTCCAAGACCTCGCCAGATTTGATTGAAGGAATTGCGACCTATGCGACAAGAACGAAACCCCCCAAGAGCGCTCGAACTCGGCTCCCGTTGGATTCCTCTTTGCTCAGATTGCGACCTTAGATCAGTTTGGGCTACAGGTGAGGGCACTCAGTCGTTGAGCCGATCGCAATTTGCCCTAGACCTAATAAGTTTTTCGAGTGTCGCTTTTTATCCAAGAGATTTGGGGGTGGAGTGGTTATGGGTCCGGACGCCAGAATGATTATTTTTGCAATTGCGACCATGTGAATCCTGCGCGTTTTTTAGCAGCTGTCCATCACCAGCATGCTCTGGGAAGACAAGTCGGGCCAGGAATCTAAGTTTTACAACTGCTCGTAGTTCCACAATTACCTCCCCCAAGATTCATGTTCGCCTAGAGCGGAAATTAGACTTGCCCTTTTGGGCTCATTTATACT